>Ga0302324_100014229_pt1 | contig 16054 bp, 13 predicted proteins | sample Palsa_T0_1_FD_201949 | JGI IMG/M metagenome (GOLD analysis project Ga0302324, IMG submission 201949) | Peat permafrost microbial communities from Stordalen Mire near Abisko, Sweden - Palsa_T0_1 | ecosystem: Environmental > Terrestrial > Soil > Palsa > Peat permafrost | place: Sweden: Abisko...
GCGCCCTTGGTTTGACCTGCTGGTCGATTTTCGGTCCAGTTGATACTTTGGGACAATGGCCCTTCGGGAACCGAGGGGACCATGAAGAAGACACGATTTTCAGAAGAGCAGATGGTCAAGATCCTGCGCGAGGCGGACAAGGCGCCCGTGTCGGAGGTGGCCAAGAGGCATGGGGTGAGTGATGTCACGATCTACGCCTGGCGCAAACGCTTCGGGAAGCTTGAGGCGGTGGACGTAAAGCGGTTGCGCGCGCTGGAGGCCGAGAACGCCCGGCTCAAGAAGGTGCTGGCCGAGCGGGTCATGGACATCGAGATCTTGAAGGACGTCGCCGCAAAAAAATGGTGAGCGCGTCCGTGCGCCGGCAACAGATCGCCTACGTATGCCAACGGGGACGATCGGTGCGGCGAGCGTGCGCGCTGTTGAGCGTAGCGAGGTCCACCGTTGGCTACCAGTCGCGCTTGGCGCAGCGGGACGCGCCGGTGGTGGCAGCGATGCACGAGCTCGCGGCGCAGTATCCTCGGTATGGCTACCGGCGCATCCAGGTCTTCCTGGCGCGCCGCGGTCACACCATGAGTACGGATCGGGCTCACCGTCTCTGGCGGCTGCACAGGCTGCAAGTGCCTAAAAAGCGGCCTCGCCGGCGTGTAGCGACTTCCCGACCACGACCGCTGGCACCGATGGCCATGGGTCAGGTGTGGGCGTATGACTTTGTATTCGACGCCTGCGCCAACGGTCAGCAACTCAAGTGCCTCACCGTGGTCGATGAGTTCACCCGCGAGTGCTTGGCGATCGATGTCGCCGGAAGCATCCGCTCCGGCCGCGTCATCGAGGTGCTGAGTAGACTGGTTAGCGTTCACGGCAGCCCGCAGTACTTGAGATCCGACAACGGCCCGGAGTTCGTGTCCAGGGCAATACTGCGTTGGCTGCTGCAGGCGAACATCGACACCGCACATATCGATCCGGGGAAGCCCTGGCAGAACGGGAATAATGAGTCGTTCAACGGTAAGTTCCGCGACGAGTGCCTGAGCATGGAGTGGTTTAGAAATAGAATCGATGCGAAGATTGTGATCGAGCAGTTCCGACGTCAGTACAACGAGGTCCGACCTCATTCGAGCCTCGGGCAACTGACACCGGCAGAGTTCAAACAGCAACTGAGAGTAACAACCAACCCGGAAGCGGCCATTTCCTAAGTTCTCAGCGGACCGAAGAATGCCAGCAGGTCAAACCAAGGGCGCCGGGCGCTGTCCTCGGAAATGTTGCAGAACGGACAAGCGTGTTGCGAAGCGGCCTATTCTCATGGGTTCGGCAATAAAGACTACATCAAGAACTGCGAGGGAATTGGGCGCGAGTTTCGCCGCAGCGCCGAGATCCACCCTTCTAGGACGGGCTTACCCTTCTGACGATCGAGGCACAGCGACAAATCGCACGCAGGCTTGCGACGACAAGAGTAACCACTCTCACGCAGATTGTTGTACTTGCGGAGATCTTTGGGCTGATCGTCTTATTTGCCGTAGATCACCCTTACAATTGGCTCGGCGTACTATTTTTGTTATGCGGCCAATTTCTGCATCGACGCGAGCGTAGGCGGCAACAGATGCGGGGGGAGGCGGCGCTGCGTAAACGCTATGGTTATTAACACACATGAATTATTCGGGCACGGCGGATTAAAGGACTGACCGACCGGCCAGAGGTTCGTATGATGGGGAAGAGTGCCGTCACATTCGTGGTTTGGTTCTGCGTCATGGGCGCCGCACTGTTCGTGCCCGCCGGCACGCTCGACTGGCGCGGGGGCTGGATTTTCCTGGGGGAAATGGTGCTGCTCAGCGCTGCCACGGTTGCCTGGCTGGCGAAGTACGATCCGGGTTTGCTGAAAGAACGCATGGGTAACCCGATCCAGAAGGGCCAGGGGACGCCCGATAAGGTCTTCATCTTGACTATAATCGTGATCTGGCACGGCTGGATCGTGTTGATGGCGCTCGACGTCAAGCGCTGGCGCCTCTCCGAGGCGCCGGATTGGGTGATGGACATGGGCGCCGCGTTGATCCTGCTGGGCTTTCTCGCCGTGCTCAGGACATTTCGCGAGAACAGTTTCGCGGCACCGGTCATCAGGATCCAGGAAGAACGCGGCCAAAGGGTGATCGACACCGGACCCTACGCGCTTGTGCGCCATCCGATGTATGCCGGAGCCTTCCTCTACTTGCTCGGCACGCCACTGGTCCTCGGATCGTGGATCGGGCTTGCGTTCGTGCCCATCGTGATGGGCCTTCTCATCGTGCGGATCTTCATTGAGGAGGCGGCGCTGCGCAAAGGCTTGCCCGGCTACGACGAATATACGTCGCGTGTGCGGTACCGACTGGTGCCGAGGATCTGGTGATCCCGATCTCGAAGGCCCGCTAGGGCCAACCCAAAGTCGAGGTGTGATCCCCCGGGACGCTCAACATCAAGTCTTTCGCGACTCCTTGCGCCCACTCGGCGTCCGAGCGACCGGCTTAGAGCGTCGACTCGAACGGCCCGCTTTCTTGGGCTTCGCGGACGCGAAATCGCGGGCCTCACGCAGGAGTTGCCTAAGATCGGTCCGAGTGATTCTCGAGAGGCGCACTAGGACAGTCGGATGCGGTGCGTAGTGATCCGTGATGTAGTAGATGTCAGGATGCTGCCGTAACAACTGAGCCCGGCGTTCCAAATCGATTCGCACCACGATCGAGTTCACTTCCGCGGATTTGTTCGAGGGGACGCAGGCGAGGAGTTTGCCCTTTAGCTTAAGAGCCGGAGCACCGTACGCCGTTCCGTCGATCACATCGGCAAGCGAACGACCGATCTGCCTCACCGCATCAAAGTTGAGCATGGTTAAGGGTCCCCCCAAATTGCGCGACGGCATCTACACAGCCCGGAAGCGGCCTTTCTCAACGAACATATTGTACCGCGCTTGGCGGAAGCGATCCGTCTCGACCCATCGTGATCACGACTCATGCCGGCATTCGCGTGGCTCGGTTGCGCGCCGCATTGTTCAAGTTGCCTTGGACACGGTACGCAAGAGCTTGAATGCATCCCCGCGCTTGTTCGCGATGGCGCGCCTGAAATAGTTGGGCCGGAATTTGAACGGGAGCTTGGGAGAGATCTCGGTGAGAAGATCTGTGAGGCCAACACTGCCCCATTCGTGGGGGAAGAGAAAAAACGGCTGCACAAAGAGGTGGTCTCTTACCAAGATGCCTAACCGCGAGTAAGGATTACCCGGACCCCAGTCCGGTTCGTCATAAGGATTGCGAACCGCGCGAATCGGCGGCGTCTGTAACTCCGATCGTCCTCGCCAGAAAAAGCTGAAGCCGAAGTGCAGTTCAATGGGATAGCGCCACTGGATTTTGGATTTTGGCAAAAGCGATGCGATATCGAGCACGGCCATCAGTGTTTGCGGACTGATGGGTTTGCGCTCAGCCGGCTTGGTGAACCAGGAATACCTGTCGTTTGGGTGCCCTTTATAGGTTCCTGCCGGCACGAAATGCGGTTCTCCTATCAGCGCCGTCAGCGTCTTGAGGACACCCTCCAACGCACTTGGCGTCCAGAATTCAGGACTGGCATCGACGCTCAGCCCAGTCGCTGACCACTCGTTGGCGATCGCGTGATCCTCGATGAACGCTTCGAGTATTCGCCATGCCGCGAGCGGATTACGCGGCGTAGCCACATGGCCGAAGCCTTGAGACTTTGGCGGTTGGTAAAGGGTCGACTCCAAATAGAGTGTGTTCACGGCCTTAACTCTTAATCTCGCGTGCCGCACGACGATCAAATTTGAATCTCTTCGGTTTCTGAAGAATTAGTTTCTCGAAATCGGGGTGTTGCGGATTGAGTATGTGATTCCATTGTTCAACGACTACCGCGGAAGGCACTTTCAATACTGCTGAATCGCCGGCGTCCAGCCAGTTCACAATGTCCGCATGCATGGAAAGTTGCCGGTTTTTGCCAATATGGTATGCATAATAGTGCCAAGTAGCATTGGAAGAAAATCGACCGCTCGCCTCCGATGCCCCCATGTTTCGTCCATTCTCGCCGGCAGTGATTTTCCGACTTTGATCGAGCGGGTTTCGGAGTGCGCTTGGTGAATCGGCACGGGCTAATGGACCTCGGCAGAGTCCCGTGGAAGAAAAAGCGTGCGGGAAAACAGCGCGATCAATCCATGCCAGGCTCTCGAGTAACGGGCAATCAGTTCGTCAACTTGGTAGCTGCGATGCTCGCAATTCGGGAGCCGCGGACGAACTCCATCGATGACGTCAATTTGAGCAAAGAGCAAACCGAATAAAACGTCGACAATTTGAAGCAGGAATTGAACTGCAAGGGCTCGTAATTTCCACATGAGGGGTCAACCGCCCATCCCGTGGGGCGAAAGCGGAACAATTGGCGTATCGTGCGGCGTATTGGCCGCGTCGTGCCCGGCTCACCTGAACAAGGAATTCGATTCCGCGGCGGTATCCCGTTGATCGAGCTTTAGCTCTCAATCTTTGGCAAACTGCGGTACGCATGCATCGATTGAGCGGGAACGGGGGCTGTTGGCGGCTTAATGGCTAACGAGGTGAAGACCCTAGGCTCTGCAGTGATCGAGCGAAGTCTTCACGCGGGCTCGTCAACTGCAGTTTGCCAACGCAGGAGATCTGAACAATGGCGAGGTCAATAACCCTCAACGTCAACGGACTGGCCACCGAGGTCACGGTCGACGATCCGAACATGCCGCTGCTCTATGCACTGCGTAATAACCTTGGCTTGCATGGTCCGCGATTTGGATGTGGTCTCGGCCAGTGCGGCGCCTGTACGGTCCACATCGACGATAACGCGGTGCGGTCGTGCATTACTCCGTTATCGGCGGTTGGCAACCGTGACGTGGTTACTTTGGAAGGTCTCGGCACACCCGAGAAACCTCATCCCATGCAACAGGCTTTTATCGACGAACAGGCGGCGCAGTGTGGCTATTGCATCAATGGCATGATCATGGAGGCCGTCGCGTTTCTGCTCAAGACGAGAAATCCAAGCGACGAACAGATTCGAGAGGCACTCGCGAGCAATCTCTGCCGATGCGGAACGCATCTGCGAATCCTGCGGGCCGTGAAGCGGGCAGCGGCACAAGCCTAGGGGAGTGATCGAATGCGCGACATCGCGACGACTCGCCGCGAGTTTCTGAAGGGAACCGCCGCTCTTGTTGTCAGCTTCTCGATCGACGGGCATCAAACCACGAGAGCACAGGGTGAGCCCCCATCCAAATCCGTTTCAACGGATCAAGTTGATGGTTTTATCGCCATCGACGCGCGCGGTCAGGTGACCCTTTACACAGGAAAGGTGGATCTCGGCACTGGCATTCGAACGGCGCTTGCCCAGATCGCGGCGGAGGAGCTCGACGTTCCGTTCTCGGCCGTCATGGTGATCCAAGGAGATACCGCGCTCACGCCCGATCAGGGAGTGACGTCGGGCAGCCTTTCAGTCCAAAACGGCGGCTTGCAGATCCGGCAGGCCGCCGCGACGGCGCGTCAAGCATTGCTGGGTATGGCGGCGAAGAAATTCAAGGTTGAGTCCTCTGACCTCTCGCTTGCCGACGGAAAAATCACATCAAAGGCGACCGATCGATCGATCAGCTACGGCGCTCTCATCGGCGGCAAGAACTTCTTTCTGCAGATCGACAAGGAGGCGGCGGTCAAGCACCCTGAGCACTTCAAAATAGTCGGCCGGCCAATACCGCGCGTAGATATTCCCGCCAAAGTTACGGGTCAATTCACCTACATGCAGGACTTTCGGCTTCCGGGCATGCTGCATGGTCGCGTGATCCGCCCTCCAGCCATTGGCGCCACAGTGCTGGGCATCGATGAGGATTCCGTCAACGACGTTCCGGGTTTGACCCGCGTCGTGCGCGTCGGCAACTTCGTGGGCGTCGTCGCCGAGACCGAATGGGCTGCAATTCAAGCCTCGCGGCGGCTAAAAGTCAGTTGGTCCTCCTGGGAGGGCTTGCCCGATCAGAACGCGCTTTGGGAACACGTCCGCGGCACCAAGATCGTCAAGGAGGACGTCACCAGCGATGTGGGCCAAGTGACGTCCGCGTTGCCTCGGGGCGCGAGTCGACTGCATGCGACCTATGATTTCGCCATCCACACGCATGGATCGATTGGGCCTTCGTGTTCCGTCGTCGAGTTCGAGAATGGGGCGGTCACGTGTTGGAGCGCCTCGCAGGGCACCCACGCCTTGCGAAAGCAATTGGCGGCGATGCTGTCGATGCCGGAAGAGCACGTTCGTTGCATCTATATCGACGGAGCGGGCTGCTATGGCCGTAACGGGCACGAGGACGCGGCGGGCGATGCGGCGCTGTTGTCGCGAGCGGTGGGGCGGCCGGTTCGCGTGCAGTGGATGCGCGAGGACGAACACGGTTGGGATCCGAAAGGTCCGCCCACCTTAATCGATCTCGAGGCCGCGCTGGACGCCCAGGGAAGTCTCCTCGCCTGGTCTTCCGCGTTTTTTCTCCCGCAGGGTGCGGCCACGCCGGTTGCCTTGATTGCGGCCACCTTGGCTGGCTTGCCGCACGAAATGAATATCGGACCTGGGGGTATCCTTAACGACACGGCGATACCCTACGCGGTGCCGAATATGCGGACCGTCGCCCACCGGCTGGAGACGACGCCTCTCAGACCCGCATGGATTCGAGCGCCCGGTCGCATGCAAAATACCTTTGCCAACGAGTCATTTCTCGATGAGCTTGCCACCGCAGCAGGTGCCGATCCGCTCGAATTCCGGCTGCGCCATCTCAGGGACGCGCGGGGCGCCGAACTCCTCGAGCGTCTCGCGGTGGTCGCGACGTGGGAGCGAGCCGCTGCGAAGCCGCGCGACCGTGGCGCTCGAATGGCGTCAGGCCGGGGCTTGGCATTCGTCAAGTATGAGCTGGTAAGGACGTACGTAGGTGTCGTTGCGGAGGTCGATATTGATCGACTCACCGGCGAGATTCGCGTCAAGCGGTTTTTCGTGGTCCAGGACTGCGGCCAAATCATCAATCCCGACGGAGTCAAGAATCAGATCGAGGGCAACATCGTGCAGACCGTGAGCCGAACGTTGCTCGAGCAAGTCAAGTTCAATCGTTCGCGAGTCACCAGCCTCGATTGGGGCAGCTATCGAATCATCGGGTTTCCAGAGGTGCCGGAAGTCGTGATCGACCTGATCGACCGTCCGCACGAAAAACCCTGGGGCAGCGGCGAGCCGTCGGCATCGGTCGTGCCGGCGGCGATCTCGAATGCCATTTTCGCGGCGACGGGCGTGCGCTTGCGCTCGGTGCCGTTCACGCCCGATAAGGTGAAGGCGGCAATGGTTCGGTCATGATTGCCCGTGCGACTCCCCGTGGTCATCGTCTGCGGATCTGCCTGAGCCTGATCGCGTTGACGGTAGTCATTGCGGCGGGCTTCATTGGCCGGCGTCTCGCCACTCGAGAGATCGACCCTTCGATTCCGGATGTCCCGCGCACATCGGAACTCGTGACGCGTGGAGAGTATCTCGCGCGCGCGGCGGATTGTGCGGCATGCCATACCCCACCCGGCGGCAAGCCGTTCACCGGGGGGGTCGCCTTTAGTCTTCCGTTCGGTACGCTCTATTCCACGAACATAACAGCCGATCGGGAGACCGGCATCGGTGAATGGAGCGACGATGACTTCGTGCGCGCGCTGCATCGCGGCGTGGCGAAGGATGGGCGGAATCTGTACCCCGCGTTCCCGTACACGTCCTACACGGCGATGACTCGGGATGATGCAATGGCCATAAAGGCGTATTTGTTTTCGCTGCCGGCGGTTCACTCGCCAGACACGCCAAACCAATTGACGTTTCCCTTCAATCAACGTTGGACATTGACCTTCTGGAAATGGATGTTTTTGGACGAACATCGTTTTCGCCCTGATCCGAACCGCGGCGAATTGCAAAATCGCGGAGCCTATTTATCGACCGCGCTTGGCCATTGCGGTGAGTGCCATACGCCCCGAAATATCCTCATGGCTATGAGCACTCGGAAAACCTTGGCGGGAGCGGAGGTCTCGGGTTGGCACGCCTACAATCTCACGAGCGATCCGGCAAGTGGATTGGGCGAGTGGACGGATGCGCAGTTGCGGCAGTTTCTCTCTCTAGGGCATGCGGATGACCATGGACTCGCTGCCGGACCTATGGCCGAGGTTGTTGAGAACAGCACGCGCTATTTGACAGCCGAAGATGTCCAGGCCGTGGTGGCCTACTTGCGTGATCTCCCTGCGCAGAACAGCGGCTACAAGGTCCCGGCGGCTGCGCCATTGACGTCGTTGGATACACGCGGCCGTCTATTGTTCGTGCAGGCATGCACAGGGTGCCACCTGCTGGATGGCGAGGGTCGGCAATCCGCCTGGGCTGCGCTGCGTGGCGACCATAGTGCGCGCGAGTCGTCGGGCACAAATGTGGTGCAGGTACTGGTCCAAGGTTCGCAGATCGAGACGGATCAGGGTCCGATGTTCATGCATTCATTCGTCGACGGCTATTCGGATGACGAACTCGCCGCGATTGGCAACTTCGTCATCGGCCAATTCGGTCTTTGCCAGGGCACTATCGCCTCTGAGCAATTCCGTATGCGTAACGCATCGGCTGTGCACTGATTTTCTCGTGGTTATCGCGGGATGCCCCTGACGGTGTTCGGGTCAACGTGCCTGAAGCAGGTGAATAGCAAACAGCTCCTCGGGATCTTGCCAGAAGCCGGCTGAAGTCCACCCGGCGGTGGCCGCGATCGCAAGGAACCGCTCTTTTCCGTATTTGTAGCTGGTTCCAATCTGGATTGTTTCGCCTTCGGCAAAGCGGATCGAACGCCCCGCGATCTGCGCGCTCTGTGCGGAGCGACTTTCGACGTACATTTCCACTCGTTCTTCGCGGGGGTTCCACAGCACTTTGCGTCCGAAGCTGTTCAGATCCAGATCGCCGTGGGCCAAATGGTTGAGATGCGACAATATGTTTAGGTTGAATGCTCGACTGACGCCGGCGGAGTCGTCGTAGGCGGGTAGCACGCGTCCTGGATCCCTGCATTGGTCGGCGCCGATCACGAAGGCGGGCCGGGTCGCCCCCGTAAGAGCGTGTCGGACGTTCTCCAGAAACAGAACAACGGCGGCAGGGGAGAGTTGACCGACGGTACTTCCCGGCAGAAATGCGACCATCTGCATTTCACTGAAGGTTTCGGGTATCGCCAAGGGTCGCAAAAAATCGGCCAGCAATGTTTCCACTTTGATTTGGGGATGACTCACTTGCATGCGCGCGCGGATGGGTCCGAGGACACTTGGAGAGATGTCAATTGCAAGATACGCCGAGAAATGACTCTCCGCGGCGTCGAGCAGCGAGACTGCTTTAGTCTCATCGCTCGCGCCGAATTCCACCAGTGCGCGTCCGCGTCCGGCCTCAAAGGGCACTGTGGCTACAATGTCGGCAGCGCGAGCCCCGAGCAAATTCTTTTCGGTTCGGGTCAAATAGTATTCAGGGAGCTCGGTAATGCGTTGGAACAGTTCGGAACCGGCGGCATCGTATAGCAGCTTCGACGGTAGCGTCTTTTTCTCGCTGGTGAGCCCAAGCAGAATTTCATTCAGCAAGCTGGTATCGGCTTCCGGAGAAAGGCTCATATACGGCTCCATTTGGGCCTAGCGATCTCGTCGCGTTGTACGAGGCGACACCCAGACTACTGCGGGAGCTTTTGCCAACGCAAATTGGGATGAGGGCTGGCGCATTGCACTTTTAAGCAAATTGCCCGACAAGATATTGTCGAACGGCGGAGGGTGTCGGATGATAGTGGGTAGGGGATAACGGCGACCACGAACTCCAGGGAGGCAGCCTATGGCTGCGCGGAAGGCCAGCGTCAGATGTTTTCGACACCCGAGCGGGCTCCAGCATCGATGGGGTCGCCTCGCCCCAGGGGTCGCGGTCCGCCTCGCCATCCTGGCCGTGGTAGTGCTCGCCGGCTGTAGTCACAAGATCGCGCCGCCGGCCCCGCCACCGCCGAAAGTCTCGGTCGTCACCGTGCAAGCTCAGGCTGTGCCGATCACCACCGAGTTGCCCGGACGCGTGAACGGCTACCGTACCGCCGACGTGCGGCCACAGGTCAACGGCATCATTCTGAAGCGGCTGTTCGTCGAGGGCAGGGATGTCAAGGCAGGGCAACAGCTCTACCAGATCGATCCGGCGCCCTACAAGGCCAGTTACGACAGCGCCGTGGCGGCGAATGCTTCTGCAAAGGCGCTCGCGGAGCGCTACAAGCCGCTGGTCGAAGCGAATGCAGTCAGCAAGCAGGATTACGACAACGCCGTGGCCTCTTACCTGCAGGCGCAGGCGGCGGTGGAAACGGCGCACATCAATCTGATCTACACCCGAGTGCTGTCTCCGATCACGGGCCGCATCGGCCGCTCGTTGATCACCGAAGGGGCGCTGGCCACCGCCAATCAAACCACCGTGCTGGCCACGGTCCAACAACTCGACCCGGTGTACGTGGACGTGACCCAGCCCACCACGACCCTGGTGCGCTTGGAGAAGGAGGCGGCTGCGGGATTGCTCGAGCAAAACGATGCGGGGAAAGCCCAGGTGCGGGTACGGCTGGAAGATGGCAGCGAGTACGCCCACCCGGGAACCCTGGAGTTTTCCGAGGTGACGGTGGATGAGGGCACGGGCTCGGTTACGCTGCGCGCGTTATTGCCCAACCCGGAGCGTCTACTCCTGCCCGGTATGTTCGTGCGCGAAGAGATCCATGAAGGCATGCGTCAGGGTGTGGTGCTGGCGCCGCAGCAGGGCGTCAGTCACAATCAAAAAGGTGAGCCGACCGCACTCGTGGTGGGTCCGGATAATACCGTCGAGATGCGCACCCTCACGACCGATCGCGCGATCGGCGATCAATGGTTGGTGACGTCGGGGCTCAAGCCCGGGGACCGAGTCATTGTCGAGGGGATCCAGTCGGCCAAGCCCGGCGCCAAAGTCGTGCCCGAGGAGTACCGGCCGGGGGATGAGAAGACGGCGCAGCAGGCTGCGAGCGCTCAGTCCTCAACAAAGTAGGCGCCGGACATGGTCAACTTCTTCATCGATCGTCCGGTATTTGCCTGGGTCATCGCGATCGTCATCATGCTGATGGGCGCGCTTGCCGTCACGACGCTCCCCATCGCGCAGTATCCGGCCATCGCCCCGCCTGCCATATCCATTCAGGTGGTCTATCCCGGTGCATCGTCCGACACCGTGCAAAGCACCGTCACGCAGGTCATCGAGCAGCAGTTGAACGGCATCGATCATCTGCTCTATTTCGGGTCCGAAAGCGATGCCACCGGGAACATGACCATCACGCTCTATTTCGAGCAGGGCACCAATCCCGACATTGCCCAGGTGCAAGTGCAGAATAAGCTCCAGCTCGCGACGCCGCTCCTGCCGATCGAAGTGCAAGAGCAGGGACTGCGCGTCGTCAAGGCCACCCGCAATTTCCTGCTCGTGATCGGCTTCTACTCGACCGATGGCTCAATGAGCAGCGAGGACGTGAGCGACTACATCGCTTCTTTCGTACAGGATCCGATCAGCCGCACGAACGGGGTCGGTGACTTTCAGCTGTTCGGCACCCAGTACGCGATGCGCATCTGGCTGGATCCGGCGAAGCTCAATAACTATGGGCTGACCCCGACGGACGTCAACAACGCGCTACAGGTGCAGAACTTGCAGGTTCCTTCCGGGGAGCTGGGGGGACTGCCCTCCGTGAAGGGACAGCGCCTCCACGCTACCATCATCGGCCCCGAGCGCCTCACCAATGCGGAGGCGTTCAACCGCGTGCTGCTCAAGGTGAACGCCGACGGCTCGCGGGTCTTGCTCAAGGACGTCGCCCGCGTCGGCCTCGGCGCCGAGAGCTATTCGGTCTACACCGAGTACAACGCCAAGCCGGCGGCCGGCTTGGCGGTGAAGCTCGCTCCGGGTGCGAACGCTCTGGATACCGCCAAGGCGGTGCGCGCCACCATGGACAAGCTGGCGCCGTTCTTTCCTCCCGGCTTGAAGCTCGTTTATCCCTATGACACCACGCCCTTCGTGCGCGTCTCCATCGATGAGGTCGTGAAGACGCTGTTCGAGGCGATCGTGCTGGTGTTTCTGGTGATGTACCTATTCCTGCAGAACTTCCGCGCCACGCTGATTCCGACCATTGCCGTCCCCGTGGTGCTCCTCGGCACCTTCGCGATACTTGCGGCCGCCGGATATTCGATGAACACGCTGACCATGTTCGGCATGGTGCTCGCCATCGGCCTCCTGGTGGACGATGCGATCGTCGTCGTGGAGAACGTCGAGCGCGTGATGGAGGAGGAGAAGCTCTCACCGAAGGATGCGACGCGACGCTCGATGGGCGAGATCACGGGGGCTCTGGTCGGCATCGCCTTGGTGCTATCGGCGGTGTTCCTGCCCATGGCCTTCTTCGGCGGCTCGACGGGCGTCATCTACCGCCAGTTCTCCATCACCATCGTCTCGGCTATGGCTTTGTCGGTGATGGTCGCGCTGATTTTCACGCCTTCCTTGTGCGCGACCCTCTTGAAGCCCAAGGTCGGGGAGGCGCCCGAGCGCGAGCGAGGGTTTTTCGGCTGGTTCAATCGCGGCTTCAACCGCATGAATCGCGGCTATGAGAGCGGGGTCGCTCATGTCACGGGGCGCACCGGGCGCTATCTCGTCGTGTATGGAGTCATCGTGGTCGCGATGGGCCTGTTGTTCGTACGCGTGCCGAAATCGTTCCTGCCGGATGAGGATCAGGGTATTTTGTTTGGTCAGGTGGCGGCGCCGCCGGGCGCAGCGAGTGAGCTCACGCAGCGGGCCCTCAATGAGGCGCGCGACTACTTCCTCAAGGATGAGAAAGATCTCGTGAGCGGTGTGTTCACCGTCAACGGCTTCAGCTTCGGTGGGCAAGGGCAGAACACCGGCCTCATATTCGTCCGCCTGAAGGACTGGTCGGAGCGCCCGGGGAAAAAGAACTCCGTTTTTGCCCTGGCGGAGCGCGCCAACCAGCGCTTCCACCAGATCCGTGGAGCATTCGTGGTGGCGTTCGCACCGCCGGCCGCGCTCGAGCTCGGCAACGCCACCGGATTCGACTTCGAGCTGGAGGACCGCGGCAATTTAGGCCATGCGGCGCTGATGCAGGCGCGCGGCCAGCTACTGGGGATAGCGAGCAAGGACCCGGCGATCGGCTTGATACGGCCGAACGGTCTCGCGGATGAGCCGCAATACAAGCTCGACATCGACTGGGAAAAGGCGAGCGCGCTCGGTCTTTCGATCGGCAACATTAACGATGCCTTGGGCGCCGGCTGGGGCTCGGCCTACATCAATCAGTTCGTCGACCGCAACCGCGTCAAGCGGGTATTCATGCAGGGCGAGGTCGACTCGCGCATGTTGCCGCAGGACTTGGGTCTTTGGTACGTGCGCAACAGCGGGGGTGAAATGGTGCCTTTCTCGGCCTTCGCCTCGGCCCACTGGATCTTTGGCTCGCCCAAGTTGGAGCGCTATAACGGCACACCCGCGCTCGAATTCCTGGGCGCTCCGACGCCGGGCAAGAGCACCGGGGATGCGCTCGCGGCGATGGAAAGAGCGGTGACCAAGCTCCCCAAGGGCATAACCTACGAGTGGACCGGCCTCTCGTTCGAGGAGGTGCGCTCGGGCTCGCAGGCGCCGGCACTCTACGCCATCTCGCTCACCATCGTGTTTTTGAGCCTCGCGGCCCTCTACGAAAGCTGGTCCATACCTTTCGCGGTGATGCTGGTGGTGCCGCTTGGCATCATTGGCACCATCGCCGCCACGCTCTGGCGCGGACTCGCTAACGATGTCTTCTTTCAGGTGGGTCTGCTCACCACTGTGGGACTTTCGGCCAAGAATGCCATCTTGATCGTGGAGTTCGCGTTAGAAAACCACAAGCGTGGTATGCATCTGATCGAGGCGACGGTCGCGGCGGCACGTCAGCGCCTGCGGCCGATCCTCATGACCTCGATGGCCTTCATCCTGGGCGTCTTGCCGCTGGCGATCGCAACCGGCGCCGGCGCCGGCGGCCGCATCGCCATCGGTACGGGCGTCATCGGCGGCATGCTCACGGCCACGGTGCTTGCCGTATTCCTCGTGCCGGTGTTCTTCGTGAGCGTCCGTTCGGTGTTCGGCGATCACCCCAGGCACGAGGAACCCTCGCCGACACCTCGGCCCCCGCCGCCGGTTGCGGAGAGCTGAGGATGGCTCGGAGAAGTATCTGTTTCCTCGCCGCGACGCTGGCCTCGCTTCTTTCCGCCTGCACTTTGGAGCCGCAGTATCATCGCCCGCCCGCGCCTGTGCCTGCGCTCCCAAGCGGCATAGCGGGTGCGCCGGCCGCCGCCGACATCGGCTGGCGCGAGTTCTTTCCCGATCCGCAGCTTCAGCAGCTGATCGAACTGGCGCTTGCCAGCAATCGCGACCTGCGCGTCGCGGCTCTGAATGTGCAAAGCGCTCAGGCGCAATACCGTATCCAGCGCGCTCAGCTGTTTCCGACCATCAACGCGAGCGCTGTCGAGCAGGTGCAGGAGACTCCCCTCGGTGTGTTGGAGTCTGAATTTCCCACCGCCGCAGCGGCGTCAACCGGCACGAAGAGCTCTCTTCCGACCTCGGTTACCGTGCACACCTATGACGTCGGAGTAGGCTTCACGGATTACGAGCTGGACGTTTTCGGCCGCATCCGTAGCTTGAGCCATGCAGCCCTGCAGCAGTACTTCAGCTCGGGCGAAACCAGGCGCAGTGTGCAGCTCACCCTGGTGGCGGAAGTGGCCACCGCCTATCTCGCAGTGCTCACCGACCAGACCCTGCTCGACATCACCCGTGATACGTTGAAGAGCCAGGAAGAGTCCTATGCGCTGACGCAAAAGCTGTTCAGCGGCGGCACGTCCACGGAGCTTGCGTTGCGCCAGGCCGAGACCACGGTCGATACGGCGCGCGCCGGCGTCGCTCAGTACGACCGGCAGCTGGCCCAGGACCGCGATGCGCTGCAGCTCCTGCTCGGTGCGCCGATTCCGGACGGTATCGATTTCTCCCGCGGCCTGGACCGCGGAAACATGGTAGCCGAGCTCGAGGAGGGCATTCCGTCGGACGTGCTGGTGCGCCGGCCCGACATACTCGCCGCCGAGCATCAGCTCATGGCCGCCAACGCACAGATCGGCGCGGCGCGTGCGGCATTCCTGCCCTCGATCGAGCTTACCGGCAGTTTCGGCACCGAAAGCTCGCAGCTCTCAGGCTTGTTCAAGCCCGGTACGCGCGCCTGGGCCTTCTCGCCACAGATCAGTGTCCCGATCTTCACGGGCGGCGCCAACGTCGCCAACCTGCAGGCGACCAAGCTCGCCCGCGATACTGCGGTCGCGCAGTACGAGAAGGCGATTCAGACCGCTTTTCAAGAGGTCTCTGATGCGCTAGTCGCCCGCAGCACGCTCGATGACCAGCTCACGGCTCAGCAAGCTCTCGTGACAGCCTCGGCCGTAGCATATCGGCTGGCCGACATGCGCTACCGGGGCGGCGTAGACAGCTACTTGACCGCACTCGTTGCGCAGGTCTCGCTCTATAGTGCCCAACAGCAGTTGCAATCGGTACGGCTTTTGCGCCTGCAAAACCTCGTGACGCTGTACAAGGTCCTGGGTGGAGGACTCCGGGAGCCCGCGGCCGCTGCCCGGACCAGCACTTCGAACTAGACTTGCTTGGGTGTAATGTTCAGTTGGCCTGGAGGGGAATCGGCATGGCGGAGACTGCAGCAGCCGGGAGCGAGTGCGCCACACCCGCTGCGCATCCGTGGATCGGTGAGCTGTTGCTGCGCCTTCTAGGCGCGGCGCTTCAGATTCTCGCGACCTGGGCGGTGGTGCGTGCTCTGACACCGGAGGAGGCGGGAGTTTACTTTCGGGGGTTCGTGATCGCCCTGAGCTTGAGCACGCTCCTGCGGGGAAAGTACGAGCTCTACATGGCGCAGCATATTATCGGGCGGCGCGCCACAACCACCGGTATTCCCGATGGGGTGCTACTGATGCAGCTCGCGCGGCGGATGCTGCTGCGGTCGAGCGTG
>Ga0302324_100014231_pt1 | contig 16053 bp, 12 predicted proteins | sample Palsa_T0_1_FD_201949 | JGI IMG/M metagenome (GOLD analysis project Ga0302324, IMG submission 201949) | Peat permafrost microbial communities from Stordalen Mire near Abisko, Sweden - Palsa_T0_1 | ecosystem: Environmental > Terrestrial > Soil > Palsa > Peat permafrost | place: Sweden: Abisko...
GGAAAGCCATTTTTTTATCAACGATTACCGTAAAATCGTTGATGAGGTGTCTGATGCAGTTCCAACCACATTGAGAACAGAAACGTAAGAATGCCTAGAAATTCGGCTTTGCTCCACGAGGCCGTCATCGCCGGCCCAGCCTTCGGTCTCGGACCTGAGGACGTTGGAGGGGGGCCTACTGGGGGCGCCCAGGCGTGTCCCCGCGGCATCTTACGCGAGTTGCTTCGACTGAGCCAAACCCGAGAGGGAGCGCTCCTTCCGCCATTGGATCAGTCGCGCTGAAAGAAGCGCCACGAGCGCCGCCACGCAAATCCAAGCGAAGAGGTCGCCAATCTCGGCGTATACGGTACCCACACCGTGCAACGGGACGTTCGCCACAATTACGTGGTCCGAGCCGGTAAAGTAATCCGTTTCGGCAAGAGTCCGACCCAGGAAATCGACCGCCAGTGACCGGCCGTTGCTGACGGCACGCACCAAATTGGAACCGTTCTCGAGGGCGCGAAAGGCGGACATGTGCGTGTGCAGCGGATCGATTGCCGCCCAGTCGTTCGCCGGAACGATCAAAAGATCCGTCCGGTCGCGACCCGCCTGCAGCACGAGCGAAGGGAAGTCCAGGTCATAGCAAATGAACGATCCCAAGCGCCCGGTGGAAATGTCCGTGTAGCGCATAGGGTTGCCGTTGACTTCCATGGTTGCTTGCTCGGCACCGGGAACCGCCCGGGATTTCCAATATTCATAGCAGACTTTCCCGTCCGGGCCGATCAACACCAGCTTGTTCTGGCGAAGAGGCGACTGCGCCGGATCAAAACTGATCAGGGCCATCCCCAGGTAGATCCGATACTTGGCCGCCAGCGCCGATCCCTTAGCAATGAGGCGCGGTTCATCCTGCTTTAGGACCCACGCGCCCCCTTCGCTCCAGAATACCACGCGCGCCCCCGCCTGGGCTTCATGCTCGGACTGCTCGAGCAGGCGATCGGCCTTTCCCGCCATATCAGCCCGCACCGGCGCCTTCTCCGCATCATTGAGCGGTTGGCCTGACCAGAAGCGGTCCTGAACCGATTTATTGAGAAACGTCCAGATGTTGTCACCCGCTGCGATTCCGGCGACGCGCACGGTTCCGGCGCCGGGCCCAGCTACAATGAGCCTCACGCAACCTAGGGCGTACACGCCGCCTACGACGGCGACGAAGACTGTCGCTCCTCGGCGGAGGCGGTGCCAAGCAAAGCTTTCCTCCCAAGCCCAGTTCACCACCGGGCCAAGCCAGGCGACCAGGAACGAGATTCCGTAAATCCCCGCCACCGATGCGAACTGCATGATCGGCAGATTCCCGAATTGCGAATAACCCAGCACGCCCCAACTCCCATACGGCGAGACGCGGGTGCTGAAATCGATGGCGGCGACTGTGCAGGGAAAGACGAGCGTCGAGACGAATCCAGGCCGGACCCGGTTGGCCCAGCGGTCGAGGGCATAGGGGAGCAATCCAAGTAGCGACGATGCCGCGCCGACTGCCACCACGCCGGCCGGTGGCATAGGCACGACCCCGCGAAACTGGAACAGGAACGAGATGAGTAGAACGGCCCAGGCGGGGACCAGGCTGAACCGGAAGCGCGCGGTGCGGGTGAACCGCAGCATGAAGACCGGTGCAAGCCACGCGGCGGCGGCGATGGTGTTTGCGCCTATCGCAAAGGGCAGGAGCAGGGCCGTTACGGCGAGGGCCAGGGCCGGGTGGGGCCGAGCGGGTGCTAACGGGGGCTGTGCGTCGGTGGGCATGCTCTAGGTGGACTGCTTGCTGCGATGTTTTTTTGGTGCCCAACATTACCTGCAACAAACAGTCCGTGAAGAAGTGTATCGGCCAAGGAGTTCACGAGTGCCTCAGTCGAGGCCCAGGGAAAGTTCGGGCGGACGATGAGGAGCGATGTCAACCCGTGAGTGGCCGCCCAGATCGTTTGGCTCACCAACTCGACGTCGCCGGACAGAAAAACGCCGGCTTTTACCCCTTGGCTCACCATTTTGCGCAGGTCGTCGAAAGCCGCGTGCGGTTTGTAGTGCTTCGACTTCGTCGTCACTGACAGCGCAAAGGCGCAGCGGTAATGGTGGGGGTGCTCGAGGCCGAAGGTGACGTAGGCGCGAACCATGCCGTGCAGCGTTCGGCCGGGGGCGGCCGCCGCCGCCGAAGCTTGCAACGTCTCGTTAAGCTGGCGAAAGCTGTCCTCAACAACGGCATTCAGGAGGTCCTGCTTGTCATCAAAATAGAGGTAGACAGTGCCGACGGCACACCCCATCCGTGCGGCAAGACGCCGTAACGAGAAATTTTCGAGCCCGCGGGTGGCGAACTCCTCGCTGGCGGCGAGGATAATTTCGCGCTCGAAGCCGGCCCGCATCGCGGCGCGGTGGGATTTTAGAGACATGATGAACGGCCATCAATAAAATGAACAAGGTTCATTTCTGTCCACCGAAAAAAGTATGGTGCGATGGAAAACGAGGGCCTTATGCTTGAAAAGAAGGTCGGCGTTTCCTCCAACGATGGTATTACTTACGCCGTGGCGCTAGGCTCGGTGCTAGCTTGTGCAGTTGTTGCCGGATTCATGCCGGCCCGTCGCGCATCGATCCGATAGTAGCTTTGCGCGCGGAATGACGATCGCTGACCGTCCACTCGAATTCGGATTGCGAGAATGTTGCCAGGAAACGTGTTTATTCCTTCGCTTTGGCCGATCTCTCTGCATTTTGTTTCCGTTCCCAAGAAACTAATCATGAACTAAGTCCGCGTTTTCCAGCGACTTGGCTTCGTGGCGGAAAGTTGGTTCGAGTCCCGTCTATCCCGCCATTTAAGCTCTGGTTTTTCCGGAGCCTTTTCTTTTGTCTCAGCGGCAGAAGAACTTGCGCGGCCAATTCTTTCCGCAAGCGCCGCGAAGAATCGGCGGGGGTTGGGCCCGTCCACGCTTCCCCATGGCAAATGGGATTTGTGCCGGGATTTGCCTGCAAGCTGGGCAAATCCGGCGTGGCCCGACGTGCATAGGCATGATGAGGGCCAGACTAATTTTTTGGCGAGGCAGGAAAATGGAGGTTGGGAGGCTTCTACGAAGCACACTTGGGACTCCCAAATTGACGCTCCAGCCAGGGGCATCGGTTCGAGTCCACCGGTCGCAGTACCTTCATCATTTTTGCCTCACGACAAATAGACGGCGAGCCGGAGTGTCATCTCTCCACCGGACGATTTACTTCAAGGAGGCGTTGCGCCAAAATTGCCCTGGCCACAAATTGGCCGCCATTGTCAATCGCCTCGACTTTGTACTGATTATGCATCTTCACTCAGCTCTTAAGGCCGTTGTAGGGTCGATGCGTGTAGCGCGGAGAGCGGGTCCAAGTGCCGCGAAGAGGGCGACAAGGAAAAGGAGTGCGGCAGCGGTTACTAGGGTGACGGGGTCGGTGGGGGTGAGGTCGTAGAGCATGGATTGGATGAAGTGCGCGAGGGCCAATGCGCTGGCTATGCCGAGTACGACGCCGAAAAAGGCGAGCGAGGAGCTTTCACGCAGGATCATAGAGAGGATTTGACTGCGCTGCGCGCCGAGGGCCGTGCGGATGCCGATCTCCGAAGTGCGGCGGGCGACGTTGTAGGCCATGATTCCATAGACGCCTATGGCGGCGAGGATGAGAGCAAGGAAGCCGAAGGCTCCGGTAAGCTGGGCGAAGATCCTTTCAGACGAGAAAGTGGATGCAACCTGCTGATCCATGGTGCGGAGGTTAGTAAGCGGAAGGTCGCGATCCACGGATGCGACGACGGCGCGGACCTGAGGGAGGATCGCCGCGGGGTCGGATGCGGTTCGGAGCTCAATGACCATTCGGCCCGCACCGGCGCTGTACTGTTGGTAGTCGAGGTAGAACGTTGGTGGCGTGGCGTCGCGGAGGTCAGCATAACGTGTGTCAGCGACGATGCCGACGATCTGGACCGGCGTGGGGATTTCGTCGGAGTCGCCAGTGAAGGAGCTTCCAAGGGCGCTCCCATTGGGAAAGAATTTCCTGGCAAGCGCTTCATTGACGATGGCTACGAGCGGGGAGGCGGTGGTATCCAGCGACGTGAAGTTGCGGCCGCGAAGGAGTGGAATTCCCATGGTGGGGAAAAAGTCGGGGCCGACGCTGTTTTCCTGAACGGTGCGCTGCGAGTGCTCGGAGATAGGCATGCCGGTGACATGAAAGGTGGAACCGGAATGGCCGTCGCCGATGATGGCGATGTTGCTGGCGGAGACAGAGCGGACTCCGGGGATGGCGGCGAGTGATTCTTCAAGTCGGCGATAGAGTAGCGCGCGATTAATGCCGGTGTAGCGGGCGGCGGGCGGTTTCAGGCGGAAGAGGAGAAGATGGTCGGCGCGGAAGCCGAGCGGGATGTGGTTGAGATTTGAGAGGGTGCGGGTGAAAAGGCCGGCGCCAACCAGAAGCACGGTAGAAAGCCCAATCTGGAAGACGACGAGTGAGCGGCCGAGAACTAGCTTGCTGCGCGTCGCAGTGGAGAGGCGCGTGGAGTCAGAAAGCGCGGTGTCGCGCGTAGCCTGCCATGCGGGGACGATGCCGAGCAGAATTCCGGCGGCGAATGAGAGCGCGAGGGCAAAGAGGAATACCTGTGAATCGAAATGGGTGGAAATGGTGGGAGCGTTGGGCTGGTTGGCGAGAAGGTGTGGAATTAGGTCCTGTCCGAGATAGCCGAGGCCAAAGCCTGCGGCCCCCCCAATGATGGCGAGCAGGAGGCTTTCGATGAGGACGAAACGGAGTATGTGAGCGTGGCTCGCGCCGAGCGCGAGTCGTGTTGCGAACTCACGTTGGCGTGTTGCTGTGCGTGCTAGTAGGAGGTTGGTGAGGTTCACGCAGGCAAGCAGGAGCACGAGGCCGGACAGGGCGAGGAGAACGTAGGACGGTCGTACGAAGTTGCCCTCAAGATTGTCCATGCCGCGGCTGCCGGGGAGGAGGGCGAGGCGTAGGCCTTCGAGGCCCTTGCTGGCAGGGAGCGTGGCCTTGGCGCCTTGGCGGAAAGTGAGGTCGAGTGCGGTTTGCGTGGCGGCTTCAGGGATATTGGGGCGAAGACGGATCACGGCCTGCGCCCACCAGCTCTCGGGGTTGTTGAGTAAGGAGACAGTAGTACCCTGCGGGCGCGGAATAATTTGTGGCTGCAAGGTGATGGGGAAGAAGAGCTGGGCTTCGACGCCGGTGGTGAGGCCGGTGAAGCGCTGCGGTGCCACGCCGATGATGGTAATGGGGACGCCGTTGACGGAGATGACTTTGCCCAGGATATTGGCGGGCGCGCCCAGTTGTTGGTAGAGGGCGTGGCTGACGACGGCGACTTGCGTGGTGCTGTTGTCCTCCGCGGGATTGAAAGTGCGGCCCAGCGGCGGGACGAGGCCAAGAGCGGTGAAGGCATTGCCGCTGAGGAGCTCGGCGGGAACGACGGAGGCCTGATTTTCGATTGTGGCTGTGACGGCGATGTCTTTGAAGGTGACGAGGTCTTGGAAGACGCCGGACTGGGCGCGCATCTGCTGAAGAATGGTGTACGAGAACGCGGGACTGATGAGCCCGCCGGTGGGCGTGGAGGAGACGTCTCCCCACACGGACGGGACGACCTGTTCGTGGCCGGAGGTCCACGCGAGGACGCGGAGGTCTTGCGGGCGGTCGACGGAGAGCCGATCGAAGAGGACGGATTTAGCGACGGTGAAAATGGCGGTGTTGGCACCGATGCCGAGTGCAAGCGTTGTGATGGCGACCACCGCGAGGAGCGGGCTGCGGTAAAGCTGGCGAACGCCGAGGCGGAGGTCGCGGGCAAGGTTGGAGAGCGAGAGAGTGGCTGGCACGATGTGTTTCCCGAGATACGGGGTCTTACTCGTCGCGCAACGCCACGGTCGGATCGACCCGGGAGGCCCCGCGAGCGGGAAGGTAACAGGCGCCCAGAGCAACGGTTCCCAGAACAAGGAGCGTCGCAATCAGGATTAGTGGGTGGACGGCCGGTACGTTGAAGAGGATTGACTGCATGGCGCGGCCGGCGAGCCAGCCTCCGGCTATACCCAGGGCCGAACCGACACCAAACAGCTTCATCCCCAGGGAAAGAAACTGGGCTTGGATCTGGCCAGGTTGGGCCCCAAGGGCCAAGCGGACGCCGATCTCGCGCCGCCGCTGCGAAACGGCGTAGCTCAGCACGCCGTAGGTACCAATGGTCGCGAGGAGGAGCGCAACTAGCGCAAAGACGCCAGCCAGTACGGCGGGAGACCGCCGAGTGACCAGAGTCTCGGCGATCCGGTCGTCCATCGAGCGGAATTGGGCGAGAGGAATCTGCGGGTCGATTGCGTACATCGCCTTGCGCACCATAGGCGCGAGCGTCTCCTCCGGAAGGGGCGACTCCACGACAAGGGCGAAGAACCCGGTCGACATGGCCTCGTTGGGAAAGGGAAAATACACCGCACCGTGGTCGGCTTCCTCGGTGAGATTATTCTGCTTAACTGTGGCCACGACACCGACGATTCGGAACGCCTCCGACCTGTCCTTCGAAACATCCATGCCGATCTGCTTCCCCAAGGAATCGCCTGTCGGCCAATACCGTGCCGCGAACGCTTGGTCGACGACAACGACGTGAGCCTTCTGGCGGCATTCATCGTCGGTGAAAAGCCGACCACGCAACAAGGGTATGTGCAAGGTGGTCCAATAGTCACCGGTCACGGAATTCTGGTAATGGGCCCGGATTGGGGAGTGCGTCGGGTCGTCGAACACAGTGATTGCGCTGTCGTCACCGCCGCCACTGAACGGAAGATATGTGGTGATCGCCGCCTGTGTGACTCCCGGCAAGGCGCGCAAGGACGGGATCAACCTCTCGACGAACTCCTCTCGGGGCTGCGTGGTCCGATAGCTGTTCCATGGCAGTGGAATGTTGCCTGCATAGACATGCTCGGGCCGGAACCCAGGAGGGACATTGAGGACTCGTTTCAAGCTGACGGCAAGCAGCCCAGAACCAGAGAGGAGCACAAAGGCGAGGGAGACCTGGATAACGACGAAATATTGCCTGAGACGCTGCACGCCCGGGCCAGATGTGCCCGATCTGGATTCCGAACGCAGGCCCTCGGCAGGATCGCTATGGAGCACGAGCCACAAGACGGGAAACGCGAGAACAATGCCCGAGAGGATGGCGGTGCCCATCGCGGCGGCGGCAACCCGGTGATCGAACTGGATCGTGGATCCGAGTGGCAATGAGTCCGTGCCCAGCAACCGGATCAGCTGCACCCCCATCGAGCCTAGGAGGATCCCAAGCGCGCCGCCTGCCAGCGCAACCAGCCCTGTCTCCGCAAAGATGTCCGAAACGACATGGCAACCGCGCGCTCCAAGCGCCTGGCGCACTGCAAGTTCCTTGGTCCGACCGCTGGCGCGGATAAGGAAAAGGTTTGCCAGATTTACGCCGCCGATGAGCAGCAGAAGGGCAACTCCGAACTGGAGCAGGATCAGCATCGGGCGCACTTCGCGGACGTGGTCTTCGCGCAAGCCTCGCACGTTCGTGTTGAATCCACTCTTCGAAATGATGTCCTTGTAGGGGTCGTCCTTGAGCTGGACTGCGTTGAAGGCGTTAATCTCCTCCTGCGCCTGGGCGACCGTGACGCCGGGTTCAAGGCGTGCAACCTCCTCCCAGTTATTGCTGTGCCGATTCTTGGGCGATACCTCGTCAGCGTTGTGGGCCGCAGGGCGGAAGAACTGCGCGGAACTCGACAGGTACCTGAACCAAGGAGGCAGGACGCCGACAACGGTGACCTGCAGGCCGTCGTTCAGGAAGGTCTTCCCGAGGACATTCGGGTCGGCGCCAAAATGGTTCCTCCAGTAGCCATCCGAAAGTATGGCGACGCCATCAGGACCATACTTCATCTCGCTTTCGTTGAACTCCCTTCCCAAAGCGAGCGGCACGCCCAAAGTCTTGAAGAAATCCACAGATACGCGCGCCGTCAAAACCCGGGTTGGTGAATCCACATCCCCAACAGTATTTGCACTCTCTTGGAATACGGCCATGGACGAGAACGCCTTCATGGCATGCCGGCGATCGTAGTAGTTGGTTAGCGACGTCTGAGATCGCGGGACCCCGGCGTCGGGATAGGCATTGAAAAGTGTGACCAACTCGTCGCTCCTGGGGAACGGCAAGGATCGGATTACCACGGCGTCCAGTACGGCGAATATTGTCAGGTTCGCCGCCAAGCAAAGCGCTAGTGTCGCGAGCACAGTCGCCGTGAAACCCGGAGTCCTTAGCAAGGATCGGAGGGCAATCTTAAGCGCATTGGGCATAGGACAAAGAAGTGCAGGTGCCGTGCCACGGCGTAACAATCTCTTAATGTGTTGCAGGAAAGTGTTTAACGATTCCAGTCTCAGGAAAACCAAAAGATGAATGCGCCGGATTCGGGATCAATCGATCCCGATCTTGGGAACAGGCCCGTTATGCATCGGCTGGCCAGCCGCCAATCTGAAACGATCGATGACCAATCTCTAGATTGGGAGGGTTTGGAGAAACTGCCTGGAGCACCAGGAACTATCTAGGATTCTCTAGCGCCCTTTGTTCGAGAAAGGACCGCCATTGGAACAACGACCCGATTGGACAGTCAAGGTTGGGACCTTTGCGATGAGCTCGAGGTCCCGATCGATCCGTTTGGCTCCCCAGGCTCAGTCGCATCCCCAAACGGGTCGCGTTGCTTGCACGGGGTTGTGCCCCGTGCCCCCTTTTGCATTGCCGAAGTGAATCGTATTGCTGAACTCGTTTCGCTGCTGGCAATTTCCAGCGTGGCTCAAGCTGCGCTGCCGGCGCCGGCCGCGATTGATTCCCGGATATTAGCAGTCATGAACGCGACCGGCTCAAAGGGACTTGCCGTTGCGGTGATAGAAAACGGAGAAGTGGTCTATGTGCATGCTTTTGGCGTCCGTAATGCCAAGGGCGATCCGCTGACATCCGACACCGTAATGTACGGGGCATCACTGACGAAGACCGTTATGGCCTTTGTGACTCTACAACTTGTCGACGAGGGCAGGATAGCTCTGGATACGCCTATCGCCGATGATTTGGACAAGCCATTGCCTAGCTATGGTCCCGATCCGGTATTTCCCCGGAAATACGGGCCATATGGCGATTTGGCTGGAGACGAGCGGTGGCGTACGATCACGCCCCGGATGGCGCTGACTCATTCGACGGGCTTTGCGAACTTCGCCTTCTTAGAACCGGACCGGAAGTTGCATATCCATTTCGATCCAGGAACACGCTTCGCCTATTCCGGCGAGGGGTTTGTCCTCCTGCAATTCGCCATTGAACACGGAAAGAAGGGCATGGGGCTTGGTGTCGATGTCGGCGACCTGGCGCAAAAGAACATCTTCGATCCGCTTGGTATGAAGCGCACGAGCCTAAAATGGCGCGACGACTTCGCTACCAACTACGCTGACGGATGGGATGAAAAGGGCCGCTTGGAGGAACATAGCCGCAGATCCAAAGTTGGAGCCGCCGGCTCGATGGACACCACCATCACTGATTTTGCAAAATTTACGGCGGCTTTGGTCCGCGGGTGGGGCCTTTCGCCGGCGTTGCATGCCGAAATGATAAAGCCGCAGGTGCACATCACAACGAAGACGATGTTCCCGACCCTCCAGCCGGATCTTCCCGCTGACAGGCAACGCAGGGACCTCTACGCTGGTTTGGGGGTCATCGTCTTTGACGGGCCTCAGGGGCCTGGCTTCCACAAGGGTGGCCATGACGATACGACTGCCGACACGATGGTCTGCGTCAATTCGGGCAGATGTGGTGTGGTCATACTATCGAACGATGTCCGGTCGGAAGCCGGCTTCGCCGATGTGGTCGATTTCATCCTAGGCGACTCAGGCATGCCTTACGGCTGGTAATCACAGTCCGCTTTGATATCGGACAGTTCTTTCGCTCGCAATAGGACATGAATTTGATGAAGCGTCGCGTAGGCTTTCACCTAACAAGAGTTAATCCTGTGAAAGGGGGTTCCAACCCACCCCTTCTTGGACAGTGCCGCGCCATCAGATCTCGAGGTTTCCTACGGAAGAAGCCTGATCCATTAAGATTGAGCCCCAGGGTGATCCCACCGCTGGGATGAGAGGGTCTCGATTTCGGGAACCTTCGGTGGCCCATCTGCCAACACTACGGCTACAAAAGCCAAATGGACAAGAAGTTGCGGTTCTGATCCCCGCTGGCATGTGACGTGCAATTGGGCTACGCCAAGACGGCACGCCCCGTCCTCCCTGTCCCATGCTCACAGATCTTCGTTTTGCGTTTCGAATGATCGCCTCCCACCCGTGGTTTGCCGCCACGGTCATCGCGACGCTTGCCCTCTGCATGGGCGTCAACACGACCGTCTTCACGCTCGTCAACGCCGCACTCCTGAAGCCTGTGCCATTCCCCGGGGGCGAGCGCCTTGTCGTGATCATGGAGCAGGACGCGAAGAACCCGAAGGACCACTCGGGCCTGTCGCTCCCGGAGTACCTTGAGTACCGCGAGCGGGCGAAGACCCTCTCAAGCCTCGAGGCCTCAAGCGGCCGGCAGGCCATTGTGAGCGAGAAGGGCAACCCGCCCGAGCGCTATAGCATGGCCGCCGTCACGGCCGGCCTTTTTGAGATGCTCAAGACGCCCCCCGTCCTGGGCCGTCCGATCAACAGGACCGACTGCGTTGCGGGCACGGCCCCGGTCGTCCTCATCGGCTACAGCGTCTGGCAGAAGCGCTACCTTGGGGCGCCGGACGCCATCGGCCGCATCATCCGCCTGAACGGCGTGGCCACCACCATCATCGGGGTGATGCCAGAGGGGTTTCGATTCCCCCAGGTGGAGGACCTTTGGGCACCCCTCGTCCCCACAAAGGACCGCCTGGACCGGACCCACCGCGACCTGATGGTCTACGGGCTTCTCGCCCCCGGGGCCGGGATGGGCTCCGCGCAGAGCGAGCTCGGCCTGATCTCGGGCCGGACCGCAAAGGCGTATCCCGACACGGATAAGGACATGACGGCACTCGTGCAGACGTTCCACGAGGCGTTCAACGGCGGACCGATAAAGCTCATCCTGCTTCTCATGTTGGGAGCAGTCGGCTTCGTGCTCCTGATCGCCTGCGCGAACGTCGCCAACATGATGCTGAGTCGCGCCCTCGCGAGGAGCCGCGAGATCGCCCTCCGCGCCGCCCTCGGGGCCTCGCGGTGGCAGATCATCCGCCAGCTCCTTGTCGAGAGCATCGTGCTCTCCGTCATCGGCGGCCTCGTCGGCCTCATGCTCGCCCAATTTGGGGTTCATGCCTTCGACCTCGCGACCCAGGACGTGGGTAAGCCCTACTGGGTTCAATTCACCATGGACTGGCGGGCCTTCACCTATTTTGCCGCACTCTCGATCAGTACCGGGCTCCTCTTCGGCATCGTGCCGGCTTGGCGCGCATCCCGCGTTGACCTGAACACGGCGCTCAAGGACGGCGCCGTCGGTGGCACCCGCCGCGCGGGACGCCTCTCGGGCATCCTTGTCGTGTTCCAGTTCGCCCTCACCGTCGTCCTCCTGGCAGGGGCCGGCGTCATGATCAAGAGCTTCATCGACGTCCAGCGGGTCAACCCCTTCGTCCCCGCGGCGCACATCTTCACCTCCCGGGTGAGCCTCCCCGACGGCAAGGGCGAGCGCTACGAGAGCGTGGAGTCCCGGCGCAAGATGCATGACACCCTGATGGAGCGCCTCGCCGTCCTCCCGGGCGTAACCGAGGCTGCGCTCACCTCGAACATGCCGGGGCTCGGCTCGCAGTACAGGGACATGGAGGTCGAGGGCGTCTCCAACCCGGACCCCAAGCATCCCCCGAGGGCCGCGGCGGTGTTCGCCACCCCGAACTACCTCGCCGCGATCGGCGTTCCCATCCAATCGGGCCGCTCGCTCAACGACACCGACGGCCTCGAGGGAAGGGAGGCGGCTGTCGTGACGCGGGACTTCGCCTCGCGCTACTGGCCTGGGGCGTCCCCCGTCGGCAGGCGCTTCCGATTCATCACCGACGGCAAACCCGTGGCGTGGAACATCGTCGTCGGCGTCTGCGGCAATGTAGCCCAGAACATCCAGGACAAGAGCCCGCCCCCGCTCGTCTACCTGAGCGACCGCCAGGAGCCATGGGCATGGCTCGGGATAATGCTCCGGGCGAGCGGCGACCCGTCCGCCCTCACCGCCGCGGTCCGGGCGGCCGTCCAGGACATAGACCCGGACCTCCCGCTCTTTGAGGTCAGGACACTCCCCGCCGCGATCGAGCACGACAACTGGTTCCTCAAGGTCTTCGGCACCCTGTTCCTGCTATTCGCGGTAATCGGACTGCTCATTGCCTCGGTTGGCATCTATGCCGTCGTCGCGCAGGCGACCTCCCGCCGGACAAGAGAGATTGGGATCCGGATGGCGCTCGGCGCCTCCGCCCGGAAGGTCGTGCAACTCGTCCTTGCCCGGGGCCTCCTGCAGCTGGGGATAGGGCTCGCGATAGGGCTGGCTGGCGCCATCGCCGCGACCCGCCTGATGAACAGCCTCCCCTTGGCTTCCTCGACCAGCGATCCGATGATCTTTGTCGCGGTCGTGGCACTTCTGACCTGCGTCGGGCTCTTTGCCTGCTACCTGCCCGCAAGGCGCGCAGCCCACATTGCGCCTACTGAGGCCCTGCGCACGGACTAAGAGAAACGGCTATTTCTCGGGCACGTCCCTGTGGATTTGCCCTTGGCTGCGGTATTCGAAAACCCACCCCTCTTGACGCAGTGCCACCGCTGACATCTGCATGCCATTACAATGCGCGCGGATGGCGCCCGTGCCTGACTTTGGAGGCGACTATAGAGGACAATCTCGCCGAGAACGCTTGACATCGTGTTATTAGTATCACATTGAAGTCTTAATCATGCTTGGTGAGTTCGAATACATGCTTCTCACCGCCGCCGCCGCTCTTGGCGACACCGCCTACGGGGCGACTGTTCGCCAGGAGATAGAGAAGGCCACCCGGAAAAATTGTGCGATAGGCGCAATCTACACAACGATCGATAGGCTTGAGGCGAAAGGCCTCGTTCGGACATGGATGGGAGAGGCCACCTCCCAGCGCGGTGGCAGAGCGAAGCGGATGGTCGAGGTAACGCCGGCTGGGGTGAAGGCTGCGAAGGAATTCTATTCGGCTGTGATGCGCGTCAGCCGCACAGCTTCGTGGGCGCCAAGCGGGGTGGGAAGACTTATATGAGAGCTGTCTGGTTCCTGCTTGAACGGGTGAGCTGTATCCTCGAACCTGCGGAACGGGAGGCCGTTCTGGGCGACCTGAAAGAGGCAGGCGAAGGGCCTTGGCAAACCATCGCAGAGATAGTCGGCCTCGTGCTTCGAAGGCAGGCCGACCATTGGAAGGACTGGCGCCCTTGGGTTGCCGCCTTTGGCGTATCGGTTCCCACGAGCTTCATGCTTATGGGAGGCTCGGTCATGTTATTTTCTGGTTTCGTGACGCTGGCGCAGGCCAGCGCAGCCAGGCAACTATTTGCCGCGGAAGTTGAGATTCTCTCCGTCCAGACGCTGTTGCTCGCGGGCTGGTCGTGGACTTGCGGGTATCTTGTCGGATCAGTTTCACGGCGCACTGTTTGGTTAAGCATCATGGCGTATTGCGCGCCCTGCCTGTTCTGCCTTTCCAGGTTTCACATCGAGACTTTTTCAAGACTCAGCCTTCTATTGTTTGTCCTCCCTCTCGCCGTGGGCCTTTGGCAAGGGCGGAGGGGGCAGAGGATGGGACGCCGGTTCGGTGTGGCCGTTGCCGCAATCGTCACCGCATTGGCAATCATCACGCAGGTGGGCGTAACCGGAGGTGTTGGTAACGCCTCAAGATGGATCTGCAGTCTCGTCCAAACTTGGCCGTCGTGGTGTCTGGCAGTGGCTTCGCTGGATGCCGCAAGGGAAGACGAGAGAGCGGAACGGTCGACTTTCGAAATGGAACAACATGAACTCAGTTAGCATATTCAAAGCGCATGCAATCGGAATGGCTTTAGCTTGCGCGGTTCTTTGGACCGCCCCGGCGCTGTCGGCTTCAACTAGCAGCCAAGTTGTGCTTCGTGAGTTGCGATCCGAATGCGTGGCCCACAGCAAGGTGGGAACGAGCCTTATCCGCCGCATGGCCGTCTATCTGCCTCCAGGCTACGGCTCGGGAACCAAGCGGTATCCCGTAATTTATTTCCTCCCTAGTGGCGGTTACAGCGACTGTTTCGACAAGGCCGATGCCAGGACCCTACTCGATACAGCCATCGTGCAGGGCAGAATCGGAGGGTTCATACTGGTTTCGGCCGACATGAATACCCCGCTTGGGTGCTCTTGGTACGTCAATTCATCGGCCACTGGCGACTGGGACGACCTTATGGTGAAGGAAATCGTGCCTTACATGGACGCCAATTTCAGGACCATTCCGAACCGGGATTCGCGCGGGATTACGGGGGATTTCGTGGGGGGCTACGGCGCAATCCGATACGGAATGGTGCATCCGGACGTCTTTGGGTCCGTCTATGCCATGCACCCCGTCGGCACGGGGTCGGGCGTTCAGATCATGGAGTCACGCCCGAACTGGGATGTCCTAGGCTCCGCTACTTCGCTGGATGATGCCAAGAAGGACGGATTCACCCAGCTTTTCGTCGCAATCTTTCAGGCGCACCTCCCGGATCCCGACAAGCCGCCCCTTTACGTGGACCTCCCTGCGCGCAAGGAAGGGGGAAAGCTGATCATCGACACCCACCTGACCAATAGGCTGCGAAACAGCTTCTTCATCGAGTCGCTGGTTCCGAAGTATGCCGAGAACCTGAAGTCCCTCCGCGGATTCAAGTTCGATTGGCCGCGCAGCGACACGATCGAGGACCACATCTATTCCAACCAAGCGCTTACCCATAAGCTGAATGAGTTCGGCATTCCCCATGAGTCCGAGGAGTACAATGGCGTATGGACATCTGAGACCTGGGGCGAGGACGGTCGTTTCAACAACGATGTCATCCCTTTCTTCCATCGGTATCTTGTCGTAACTCAAGACTAGGGCTGTGTTTGGCTTTTGAGTACGGCATGCATTGATCCCTCCGGGGAGAATAAAAGGAAGGCCAATGAAGACGTGTTAGTATTTTTTGGCCGGATGGCATGACAGCCCGGCCCGTGTCCCGGACCGGCTGTTGCACAAAGGACCCATTTCGATATAGAGCGGCGTTCCTTTACATTCCCTTCTTCCGTCGACTTCGATGCTCCGTCGCCTAGGTCAGGAATTTGGCCAGCGGACCCCAATAGTGCCCGTTCCAACCGGAAAAGAGACCATCATATTTCCCCTCTGGAAACCCCGTGTGATCGAAAACGATCATGCAACCGGAGGTCTGCGGTTTAATTTCAAATTTGGCAATCGAGTAGATTCCCTGGTCCCAGCTCGCAGGGCGCCACGCCTGCACGATCCGCTGGTTGGGGACCAACTCGATGTTTCGCCCGCTTACTAGTCCCCCGAACAGTTTAAAGACGCCACCCTCCTTCGGGTCGATCTCGGCTGGCCTCCCCGTACCTTGGAATCCAACAGCGCCTCATAGATCCGCTGGGAGCTGGCCTTGAAAGCGACATCCTGATGAATCGATGTGCGCGCCTGATTTTCTTTTGTGGTCGGCGTTTCGACCATTGTTTCCGGAGCGTCGCCCATAGCCCTGGAGCCGATGGCCAAACTGCCAAACGCGACCACAATGCCCGCAATTGCTTGGCGTCGACTCACGTCATTGACCAACGCGGCTCGGTTTCTTTGAATGTTCATAGATGTTTCTTCCTTGTGCTTGATGTTGACGGTGAGTGAAACACGGGGCTAAAATATGATAAAGATAATGTTTTAAATGTGGGGTATACACCCCATCAGAACGAAGGGAAACATATGCCTTATGCCGCCGGACATCGCCACGCCGTAAAGAAGAGGATCATTGATAGCGCCCGCATGCTTTTTAATCGGCATGGCTTTGAAAGTGTTTCCGTCGCGCAGATAATGGCAGGTGCCGGCCTAACCCACGGTGGCTTTTACAGCTATTTCAAGAGCAAGA
>Ga0302324_100014232_pt1 | contig 16053 bp, 15 predicted proteins | sample Palsa_T0_1_FD_201949 | JGI IMG/M metagenome (GOLD analysis project Ga0302324, IMG submission 201949) | Peat permafrost microbial communities from Stordalen Mire near Abisko, Sweden - Palsa_T0_1 | ecosystem: Environmental > Terrestrial > Soil > Palsa > Peat permafrost | place: Sweden: Abisko...
CCTGCGAACCATCCGGTCCGAAAATGACGAAGTCGCTCAAAAGCTCTCTTTGGAGGCCGAATACTTTGCCAGGAACGCAGCCCGGATGCGCTACCCAGAGTTTCGCAAGCTTGGACTATTCGTCGGTTCCGGCGTGGTTGAAGCCGGCTGCAAAACGGTGATCGCCTCCCGGCTGAAATGCTCCGGCATGTTCTGGACCGTCGACGGTGCCAATGCCATTGTCGCCCTTCGATGTTCCCTGCTCAATGGTCGCTTTGAAAACTATTGGGAAATGAGTCGCTCCGCCTAGAGGCCTCACATTTATGTCGCACACCCGTGTAGGCAACCACCCGCTGCCGAGGCGCGTACTAATCCCTTACAATGCTCAGATGCGCGGTGTCAACCTACGCTGAAACAGGAGCTATCCGATGGGGGAATTGACGAAGGTCTTGGCCGACTGCGAGCTTTCCGATTGGGCAGGATGGCTCATCACGAGCACGGACTCTGGTGCCCGAGAGACGCTGGTATTCCTGGAACGCGCCTTCGTGCACCTTCCAACCAGCGTCCGGCAACGGGAGGGCCGCCGGTCGGGTAACGCCGATAGCAGCAATACGGATGCATTCCTGCATGAGCTCCTGGCGTACGAGGTCTGTTATGAGTTCGGCCTGGATCCAGTCTTTGGGCCGAGCATAGCAGGAAAGACGCCGGATTTCACGTTGAAGATCGCGGGTCAAACGTACATCGCCGACGTGTTCCTAACACACCGACCCAAGAAGACAGTGATCGAGTTCGGCGATCGTTCAGGATACTCAGGATATCGAGACTGTGGGGAGGCTGCAAAGAAAATCGCCGACAGGGTATCGGAGAAAGCGGCCACGTATCGTGAGCTACACCACCCACTAATTCTGTTCGTGGTATTCGCTGGCCACAACGTCAGGTCGCGCGATCTGGAGACGGCACTATACGGTGCCACTGTGAATGAACTATCGTCGACCGACGGTTTGAATACCGATAGTCATGAAGACTGGCACCGGCATGGCGCGTTTTGCCCCCCAGGCCAAGCGGCCTGCCACAGGGAGATCAGCGCCGTCATCGGCTGCGACTGGTTCGACACGTTGGCGCGTTCCAAGCCAGGACGGCGGCTTCACTGCGTCGTCTATCACCACTGGCAGCCGCGCGTGGCGCTTGCCTTGAGATCGTTCGGGCGGTTTCAGGACGTTTACTGGGTGAGTGACGAATCAACCTGCTTCACCCCGAAGACCACGGGAGAGCCGAACTTGGTCATGAGCACAACCTCCGGGAACGAACTCCAGTGGGGATTGTTCAGGAGACCACCCTTGGTAGCCTCTAGCAGCGGCTCCGAGCCGCCGCACAAGCGCTCGGACACATCACAGGGCTGGGAAGCCAAACAGGTGGCCATGGCGAGCGCAGAAATCGTTCAGGAATAAATCGGACGTACAATGCCAGACTCGCCGTCGTCGAAGCTATCGCAGTCCAAAGCCCTGCAAGCCATCGCACGGATGATGTACAATTTGGGAAGTTGCCAACACCGTGCCGTTTAGACATCGCTACGATCTCCAGAGGCATTTCGTGAGGCACGGCGAAGAGTTTTGGGGCTGTAAATGCCGATGGGTATGAACGGCAGGCCGACGCTTTTATGATGGGGCCACTGCGGGCGGGAGCCTTGGAATGCACTCGGGACGGAGACTTGGTGCGCTTTCACCCGAGAACATGTGAATTCGGCGTGCTGACAAGACACGGCCATATTGCGACCTTTATGGTGCTAAGACAGTTGCCGAGCAGCAGGCAAACAGCTTTGCAGTATTTTCAGTCGAATTGCAAATGAGGGCCTGAACACATGTATCTCTGCCCAGTCTGTGGATACGACCGGCTCGAAGAGCCGCCGAAGAACTTCACCATCTGCCCATCTTGTGGGACTGAGTTCGGATATGACGATGCCTTCGCCAGCCACGCGGAACTGAGGGCCAAATGGCTTCAGAATGGAGCGCAGTGGTGGAGTTCCGTCGACCCGAAGCCCGAACATTGGGACCCGCGGCTACAGGTCGACATCCTGATGTCCTCCCACCAACGGTAGGGTCCAAACGGCCAATTGGAAAAGGTCCGTACTTCGTCTCGGCATCCGGCACGGGCTAAATTGCCGAGGGGTCGTGCGCTCCTTGGTGAACTGGATTCGGGCAGATACTGGACGAAGTGGTTCGGCCGCAGCCGCACTGGTACTCCGAAAGGGCGCGTGTGGGCTACCACGGGCGGAGGATTCAGATGACTGCCGAGGCCGGCCTAAGGGACCCGTCGGTTAGCAGAGAGGAACTTCAGGACCTACTGAGCTACCTCACCGGCTTACCTGAGGAGATCAGGCGAACTGGCGCATTCACGGCGTACGAGCAGCGGGTCGGCGAGCTCAGCAGAGAGTTGGTTCTCACCGATATCCGGCTGTTCACGCTCCATCTTCCCCACTAATACCAGGATGAAGCTGGCGCTGCAAGCGCCGGCGAATACGCGCGCATGTATGCGGGCCTTTCCCGGCTCACGCGCCAATACGAGCACGCCGCGGAACGGAGCCTGAAGGCGAGCCGTGTGCTGCAATGGGGAATTGTCGCGGCGTCCGCGGGCAGCGTCCTTTCCGCCTTAACTGCGACCGCTCTGGTGGTCCCGTGGAGCGGTGTGGCTGGCTCGCTCGCGCTCATCTACGCCTGCTGGCTGGCGGGCTGGGCAAGGAAACACGAGCAGGCAGCCGCCCGCCTTTCGGTGCTCCGTGCAGAGGTGTCCCACTCGTTTGGTCCTTCTGGCGAAGTGCTGAGGCCTTCGGAGTACTATCCGGCGAGCACCAGACGGATCGAATTGCTATTGGATGAAATCAAAGCAACGGTTGGCAACGGGCGCGCGGTTTAGCCGGCGTTAGGATTCAGCCGAATCTGGCCGCTGCGCGGCCCCGTCACTTGCGCGCCAGAATCTCCTTCACCCTGACCCACGCATCCGTGCGCGCCTTGGCATTCGACTCGGTGGCATCCGGCTGTTCGCCCGCGCGCATGAAACCGTGACCGGCGCCCTCATACGTCACCGGCTCATACGTCTTGCCCAACTGTTTCATGTTGGCAATCGTATCCGGTACGGTCGCGCCAATGCGCGCGTCGTTGCCCGCATAGAAGCCATACACGGGCGCTTTGATGTGGTTCATGGCGTCCTTGTCGGGCGGCGGTCCGTAGAACACCAGGGCCGTCCCAATGTCCGGCCGATTCGTGGCGAAGCGGAAGGTTTGCCCGCCTCCCCAGCAGAAGCCCACCACGAAAAGCTTCTTGGCGGCGGCCGGCAGTTTCAGGCCATAATCGGCCACCGCGTTGAGGTCGGCGGTGATCCGGTCCGGATTCAGATGACCGATCGCCGCCATCACCTCGTTCGACTGGAAACCCTTCGTGCCTTTGCCATCCGGCGCCATGCCCGAGAGCAGGTCTGGCGCCACGGCGATGTATCCGGCGGCGGCGAACTGATCGGCCACATCCTGGACCCAATCGGTCATACCGAAGATCTCGTGGATTACCAGGATGACGGGCGCCTTGTCTTTCGATTCCGGATACGCCACGAATGTTTCCACGGAGCGTCCGTCGTGCTTCACGGAAACCCACTCGCGGTGGCGCGGCGATTTTTCCAGACGGGCTACAGCCCAATCCTGAGCGCAAAGAGAGGATGCCGCCAGGGCGGCCAGCAAAGTGATTCGGGTCATCTTTCTGTTATAGCGCGTGGGAGAGGGTTCTGGAGGACCCGCGCAGACCTGGGAGGTCCGCCCCACAAAGAATCCTTTCGTTCTTGCTTCAGCGTGCGTACAATAGGTACAGGGAGTAGCACATCCAGGCCTTATGGATCCGGAAGCGCTGAACGCCAGAGTGCAGGACATCCTGCATGCCATCGTGCGGACGTATATCGAGACCGGTGAGCCGGTCGGCTCGCACACCGTTGCGCAGCGCCGCAACCAGAGGCTGAGTGCGGCTTCCATCCGCAACGTAATGGCCAGCCTTGCGGATGGCGGCTACCTCTCGCAGCCGCATACCTCCGCTGGCCGGGTGCCCACCGAAAAGGCTTTTCGCGATTATGTGCAGTCTCTGAACGCCGGCCGGATGCCGTCCGCAGACGCGGCCCGATTGCGCATCGAGCTGATGGAAGCCCCCACGGCCGCGGCGCGGGTGGAACGCTGCTGCCACATTCTGACGGAGCTCACGCGCAACGTAGGTATCACCGCCGCCTTGCCCCCGGCCGTGCGCGAGCTTGACCAGATCGAACTCGTGCCGCTGGGCGACCGGCGCGTTCTGGTGATCCTGGTGACGCGCGACCGCGCCGTCCACAACCGCGTAGTGGCTTTGGACGAATTCGTCTCCTCCGAGGAGTTGGTCAACATTCGCAATTACGTGAACCGGAACTTCAGTGGCTGGCGCTTGGAGGATGCCCGGCGCGAGTTGCTGCAGCGTATCGCCGAAGAACGTGCCATCTATGATGCGGTGCTGCGCAAGCTGACGCTGCTTTACCGCAAGGGCTTACTGGACGTGGACGTGGCGCCCGTGGTCCACATGGAGGGCGCCTCCAACCTGCTGGGGCTCGACCTGCACCTGACGCGCGAAAAACTGCGCGACCTGTTGCGGGCGCTGGAAGAGAAAGAGCGGCTGGTGGAGTTGCTGAACCGCGTCCTGGAAAAACCCACCGGATTGCTGGCAGTGCGAGTGGGCCTGGAGGAGGCGCACCCCGCCATGAAGGAGTTGGCCATCATCGGCATCTCATTCCAGATGCCCAGCGGGATCTGGGCCAAAATCGCCGTGCTGGGCCCCATGCGTATGCGGTACGAAAAGGTGATGGGCGCCGTACTCCAAACCCGCCGCGCGCTCGAAAGCGCCCAGTTCTAGCGGAAGATTGTGGGGCAGCCCCCCTGGTCTGCGCGGGTTCCCCTGGACCCGGTCTTTCGTCCGACAAACCAAGGCTTTCGACAATGGCGACAGGCCGACGACGTGGACGCCGGCCGCGGTCCAGGGGGACCGCCCCACAAATTATAATCGGTGCGCAGCCCAAAAGGGCCGTCCACATCTGAGAGCTTGGGACATCGCACTGGCGAGCCTGCGGCGACCCTCAGATCTGCCATCCGCCTCCCAACGCCTTATAGAGCTGCACGACGCTCAGGATCTCATTGCGATTCAACTGCGCCAGCGTCAATTGGGCCTGAAACAAGTCGCGATCCGCATCCAGGGCGTTTAACTGCGTATCGACGCCGCCCCGGTATCGCATATAAGAAAGCCGCTTGCGATCTTCCAGCGCGGAAGTCAGAGCTTGCTGATGAATGCGGCTTTCGCGCACTCGCTGATGCGCGATCAGAGCGTTGGAAACCTCGCCGAACGCGGTCTGAATGGCTTTTTCGTACTGCACCAGCGCGCTATCTCTCTGCGCCTCGGCGAGCCTCACATTCGACTTAAGCTTCCCGGCGGTGAAGATCGGTTGTGAGATTTGAGGAACAAAGTTGTAGACGCTGTGGGGTCCGGCGAACAGATTGGAGAGTTGGGTGCTTTGGCCGCCCAGCAGCGCCGTTAAGCTGATGCGCGGAAAATAGGCCGCTTTCGCCACGCCGATCTGCGCGTTGGCGGCGATCAGGTTCTGCTCCGCGGCGCGAATGTCGGGCCGGCGTTCAAGCAACGCGGAAGGCAGTCCGGCGGGGACTTCGGGGGGCAATACCTGCCCGGTCAAACCCTTTCCACGAGCGACTGTGCCTGGATTCCGGCCCAGCAGGAGCGAGATCTGGTTCTCGGTCTGTTCAATCTGCTGTTGCAGTGCGGGAATCGTTTCAGCGGCGGTTTCCACGAGCTGCTCCGCTTGGCGCTGGTCGAGAATCGTAGCGACTCCTCCGGTTCTCCGGGTCTCGGTGAGTCGCAGCGATTCCCGCCGGGTGGCCAGCGTGCTTGTGGAGATATCGAGTTCGAGGTCCAGTTCGCGCAGACTGAAATACGCCGTGGCGACATCGCTCACCAGCGTGGTCACGACGGCTTTCCGGTTCTCTTCCGCGGAAAGCAGACTGGCGCGGGATGCTTCGGTGGCGCGCCGCAGCCGGCCCCACAAGTCGAATTCGAAGGACAGCATGCTCAACGTGGCTTCGCCCCAGTTGCGATTCTGATTGGGCAAGAATGCGGCCGGCAGAGGCTCCGCGCCATCGCGGGAGAGGCGGGTGAAATCCAGGTCTCCCTCGGCGCCGACTTGCGGGAACTGATTGGAGCGCACGATCCCCAGATTCGCGCGGGACTGCGCAACGCGCGCGACGGCGTCGCGAAGATCGTAATTTTGGGCCAGCCCTGTACGCACCAACTCCTGCAGCGCGGGGTCTTTGAACACTTCAAACCACTTCAGGTCGGCGAGCGAGGCCGCTTGGTCGGCCGGAAGAGGCTCCGGCGCGCGGAAAGCAGTCGGCGCGGCAACTGCCGGGCGCTTGTAATTCGGCCCGACCGTGCAGCCGGTAAGAACCACCGCGATGGGAATGGCGATGAGTGGATATTTCATGGTTAGTCTCCTTGCGCAGGCTCGGGGATCGGCGGCACAAGGCCGGGAATCTGCTTGCCGGAGAGTTTTTCGACGACGTAGAAAATCGCCGGGATGAAGAAGATACCGATGGCGCTGGCCGCGAGCATTCCGCCGATGACGGTGGTGCCCATGATCTGCCGCCCCACGGCTCCGGCGCCGGATGCTATCCAGAGGGGCACGCAGCCCAGGATGAAGGCAAACGAGGTCATCAGAATGGGACGCAGGCGCAGGCGCGCGCCTTCCAGCGCGGAATCCGCCAGCGGCTTCCCTTTCTTGAGTTCGTCAACGGCAAATTCGACAATCAGGATGGCATTCTTGGCCGCCAAGCCGATCAGCATGACCAGTCCGATTTGCGAGTAGACGTCATTTTCGATCTGCACCATGTAAGGCGGCGCAAACCAGCCGACGACGATGCGGCGGAGCCACAAAACGAAGAAGGCTCCGAAGATCGCGATCGGTGTGCTCAGCAAAACGCTGAAGGGCAGCGTCCAACTTTCGTAGAGAGCCGCCAGAATCAGGAAGACGAACAGCAGCGAAAATCCGAAGACCACGCTGGAGGAGACACCCTCCTGCGCTTTCTTTTCCTGGAACGACATGCCCATATAGTCATAGCCCATTTCGCGAGGCATCGTCTGGTCGAACGCGTCTTCGAGGGCCTTCATGGCCTGCGCCGAGCTATATCCGGGAGCGGCGCTGCCGATGATTTGCGCGGAACGGTGCAGGTCGTAGCGCATGGTAAATTCAGGTCCGGCGCGCGATTCGAATTTCGTCAGCGAAGACAGAGGCACCATGCTGCCGCCGCCGTTGCGCACATAGAACTGGCCCAGATTGTCCATGTTCTTACGGTAATCGCCTTCGGCTTCGACATAGACCTGCCACTGGCGGCCGAAACGGTTGAAGTAGTTGATGAACACGCCGCCCATGTAGGCCTGGATGGTTCTGTACACGTCGTTCAAAGGCACGCCTTGCTTCATCACCTTGTCGCGATCGACGTCCAGAAACTGCTGCGGAACGCTGGGTAGAAACGTAGTCAGCATTCCCGCGATCTCCGGGCGCTTGCCGGCCGCGGCCATGAATTTCTGCAAATTGTCCGCCAGAAATTGGACGTCCTTCCCGGCGCGGTCCTCAAGCACGAACGTAAATCCGCCGGAAGTGCCGACACCCGGAATCGCCGGCGGAGAGAAGCTCAGGGCGAAGCCATCGGGCAGTTTGCCCAGCTCGCGATTCAGGTTTTGCACGATCTCCCGATAGCGCTCCTCTTTGGTTTTGCGCTCGTCCCAATCCTTCAACGTGACGAAGAAGAGTCCGTTGTAGCTGGTGCGCACGAAACTCAGCAGGCTGAATCCTTCGACGGTGGTGGTGTACTCGATGCCGGGCATCTTGGCCAGAATCCGTTCGATTTTCTTGCAGGCTTGGTCGGTGCGCTCCAGCGACGCGGCGTTGGGGAGCTGCAGATGCAAAAACATATAGCCCTGGTCTTCGTCGGGAAGGAAGCTGGAGGGCACCCTGCCGCTGAAAAACCATGCGCCCGCGCCGAAAACCGCCAGCAGGATGAACGCAACGGCGCTCTTGCGGATCAGCGTTGCAGACCAGCGTACGTAGCCTTCGGTGGCGCGTCCGAAGACGCGGTTGAAGCCGCCGAAGAACTCTTGCAGCGGACCGTGCGCCGGCTTGCGATCCCTCGGTTTCAACAGCAACGCGGAGAGCGCGGGACTCAGCGTGAGCGCGTTGAATGCGGAAAGGATCACCGAGATCGCGATGGTCACGGCGAATTGCTGGTAGAGCCGCCCGGTGATGCCGGGGATGAAGGCCGTGGGGATGAATACTGCGGAGAGCACCAGCGCGATGCCAATCACCGGCGCGGAAATTTCCTGCATGGCTTTCAGCGCGGCGTCTTTCGGCGATAGACCTTCATCGATATGGCGCTCCACAGCTTCCACCACCACGATGGCGTCGTCCACCACCAAGCCGATGGCGAGCACCAGGCCGAATAGGGAAAGGGTATTGATAGAGAAGCCGAACGCCGGGAAGAAAACGAACGTGCCGATCAAGGAAACGGGCACGGCCAGCAGCGGAATCATGGTCGCGCGCCAGCCTTGCAGGAAGATGTAAACGACGATGGTTACGAGCAGAATCGAGATCAGCAGCGTGATCACGATTTCCTTGATGCCCTGGGTGACGGCTTTCGTGGTATCCAGTGCAACCACGAAATCGACGTCCTGCGGGAAGCGCTTCTTCATCTCTTGCATCTGCTTCTTGACGCCATTGGCGGCGTCCACCGCGTTGCTGCCCGGCAGTTGATAGAGCGCGACGATGGCGCTGGGCTTGCCGTTCAGCCGGCCTGTGATGGAGTAATCCTGCGATCCCAGCTCGACGCGGGCGACGTCTTTCACGCGGACGATTCCGCCGTTCGGATTCTCGCGCACCACAATCCGCTCGAAATCCTCGGGCGAGGTGAGGCGCCCTTGCGCGCGCACCGAGTAGGTGAACTCCTGGCCCTTCGGAATGGGCGCCGCTCCGATCTGCCCGGCCGGATTCACCGTATTTTGGGCCTGAATAGCGCTCACCAGGTCGGGTACGGTGATCCCCAGCTTCGCCAATTGGTCCGGCTTTACCCACAGCCGCATGGCATACTGGCCGGCGCCGAATACCTGCACGCTGCCGATTCCCGGAACACGGGTGAGCTGATCGTTCAGATTGATATACGCGTAATTGGCGAGGAACTGAGCGTCGTACGTGCCGTGCGGCGAATACAGACCGAGCACCATCATCGGCGCGGTCAGCGACTTCTGCACGGTGATGCCGTAGTTGACCACATCGGAGGGAAGTTGCGAGGCGGCCTGCGTCTCGCGCATCTGCGTGAGGATCAGATCGGTGTTCGGATCGGTCTTCACGTCGAAGTCGACAATCATGGTCATCTGGCCATTCGCCGCGTTGAGCGAATACATGTAGTTCATGTTGTCGACGCCGCTCATCTGTTGCTCAATGGGCGTCGCGACGGATTGCTCGACGGTCTGCGCGTCGGCGCCCACATAGCTCGCCTGAATCTGTACTTCGGGCGGCGCGATAGCCGGGAACTGCGCGATGGGCAGCGATGCGATGCTGACCGCGCCCATGATCACCAGAACCAGGGAAATCACCATGGCCACGATGGGCCGGTTGATGAAGAATTTGGACACGCTTCGATTACTTTCCGCCCGCGGCTTGCGGGACAACCGTCGATCCGGGGCCCACCTTCTGCACGCCTTCCGCAACCACCCGGTCTCCGGCTTTAAGCCCCTCGTCGATTACCCACATCGTGCCCACCCGGTCGCCCGGCTTGACGGTCACGATGCTCGCCTTGTTCTGCGCGTCGATCGCCGCTACTTGATAAGTGCCTTGTAGTTCGGTGACGGCGCGCTGCGGGATGAGCAGCGCCCCTGGCCGCGTGCCGGTAACGGCGCGGACCTTAGCGTATTGTCCGGGCCGCAAAACATTGCCGGGATTGGGAAACAGCGCGGTCAATTGAATGGACCCGGTGCTTTGATTCACCTCCCGATCGGCGAAGAAAAATCGGCCCTTCTTCGCATAGGTGGAGCCGTCGGAAAGGATCAGATCGAGCGGTAGCTTCGAGACTTCGATGCCGGACTGATGTGTGAAGCCGAGATATTCCTGTTCGCTCACGGTGAAGTTCGCGCGAATCGGATCGAGCGTGGAAACGGTGGTGACGGCGATGCTCGCCGGACCCACCAGCGTGCCGGTCTGCGAGGCCGCCATGCCCGCCACGCCATCGACGGGCGATGTGAGCCGGGTGAATCCGAGGTTGTATTTTGCGGCCTCCACGGCGGCCCGCGCCGCTTGCACTCCGGCTTGGGCGGCTTGGATTTGCGCCCGGGCGGTTTCGACGTTGGCTTGAGAAGCCTTTACCTGCGCGGCCGCGGAAAGATTATTTTGCGTCGCGTTGTCCAGATCCTGCTGCGTCACGGCCTGCTCTTTTGCGAGCGGCGCGTATTTCTCAAGGTCGAGTTGCGTGCGGTGCTGGTTGGCCTCGACACTGGCGAACTGCGCTTGCGCTTGAGTTAGCTGCGCCTGGGCCTGCGCGACCTGTCCGTTGGCTTGCGCAAGCTGGCCTTCCGCCTGGTCGACCGCGGCCTGAAACGGGCGTGGATCGATCTCGAAAAGAACTTGGCCTTTCCTTACGAAGGAACCTTCAACGTAATTTTGCCGCAGCAGATAGCCGTTGACTTGCGCCTTGATCGGGGCGTTGACGTATCCGTCGAGGGTGCCGATCCACTCGCGGTAGATCGGAATATCCTTTTGCTCGACGGTCGCCAACTCGACCGTAGGCGGCGGGAATCCGCCCGGCGCGGACGCGGTGGCTGAGCATCCGGCTGACAGTAGTAGAATCCCAGAGAAGGCAATCGCCGCCAGTAGCATCGGATTTAGCTTTTCAGGAAGACTTGCTCTCATCAAGTGCATTAGGTAATTGATGCGGGAGGCGGCCAAAAGAAGCACGTTCCTCGGACCGGGCAGTCGCGATGTGGGATACAGAGCTGATGAAAACGCTTGGAGGGCGGCCAATCTTGGCCGCAGCCGCCTTTTTAGGCGGACAGAGCCGGCTGAAAGCCGGCTGCGGGCAGGATTGCCCGCCCTCCAAGGGCGGTTTTCGACCGTGCCATGTTCTCACAGGCAGCTTGACTTTCGAATAAATGTAATCCTATCATGTAGTTGACACTAAGCGGGGAGTGCGCTCCCGCGATCTCCGGGAGGCCCATTTTGATCAAGCTGGATATTATCAACGAAGTCGTCAACAAAACCGGCATTACCAAAACCAAGGCCGAGATGGCCGTCGAGACCGTCTTCGAATCCATGAAGAAGGCGTTGGAACAGGGAGATCGCATCGAACTGCGCGGCTTTGGAGTCTTCAACGTCAAGCCGCGCAAGACCGGCATCGGGCGCAATCCGCGGACCGGGGCCGAAGTATCCATTCCCCCTGGCAAAGCGGTGCGCTTCAAGCCCGGCAAAGAATTGCAGACGCTGCAGTAGCTAATCGAATTGTGTCCCCTCAGGATTATTCGGCGGCCACTTACCCCGCCTACGTGGAGAACGGAAAAGGCCGCGGGTTTCCGCGCGCGCTGCCCCGGCTGCATGAACGTTACTGGCTGCACGGGCTGCTGTTCCTGATTACGCTGGTCACCACCACTCTGGTGGGATCCAGCCTGCAAACCGACTTCAACCGCAATCTGCCCTTCGATGTCGAGCATTACCTGAATGCCTTTGTCAACGTTTGGAGCCATCCCGGAATCGTCTGGCAGGGCCTGCCCTTCTCCCTGACGCTGCTCACCATCCTGCTGGCCCACGAGTTCGGGCATTATCTGACTTGCCTCTACTACGGCGTGGATGCCAGCTTGCCGTACTTCCTGCCGGCGCCCACCCTAATGGGAACTTTTGGGGCGTTCATCCGCATCCGCTCGGCGATCTATTCCAAGCGCGTGCTTTTCGATATCGGCGTGGCGGGGCCTCTGGCCGGCTTCGTATTCCTGATGCCCGCGCTGGCCGTGGGTTTGGCCTTCTCCAAGGTGATCCCAGGAATCGCGCACCAGGGCGACATCCAATTCGGAACTCCCGGGCTGCTTTGGATCTTGCAAAAAGCCATCTTTCCGGGAGTGCCCGCCGCGGACATTTATCTGCATCCGGTGGCGCGCGCGGCTTGGATCGGGATACTGGCTACCGCGCTGAATCTGCTGCCCATCGGCCAGCTGGATGGCGGCCATATCCTCTATGCGCTGACCGGCGACCGGCACAAGCGGCTTTCGATGATCTTCATAGTCGCGCTCGTTCCGCTAGGCATCTTCGGCCATTGGTGGCCGTGGTGCTTGTGGGCCGTGGCGCTGTTCTTTCTGGCGCGCCGCCACCCGGTTATCGTGGACCCGTCGGGTCTATCCACCGGCCGGAAGTGGCTGGCGCTGGCGGCCCTGATCGTTTTCCTGCTCTGTTTCACTGTGGCTCCCGTGCTGGAGGGCGCACCCTGACGGCCCGGCGTGGGGCAGACATTATTGTGGGGCGGACCCCCTGGTCCGCTGCCGGCCCCCTGGCCGGCTGGTCCGCTTGCCGGCCAAGTTCATTTCGTTAGCAAAGAACGGGTCCAGGGGACCCGTGCGGACCGGGGGGTCCGCCCCACGAATTAATGCATGAAGATCACCGCCACGATCATCACGCTGAACGAAGAACGTCATATCGTCCGCGCCATCGAGAGCCTGCGTTGCTGCGAAGAGATCCTGGTGCTGGATAGCGGCTCCGCCGACCGCACTATTGAACTCGCCGAAAAGCTGGGAGCGCGCGTGCTGGAAAGCCCCTGGCGCGGCTATGCGGGCCAAAAGAACTGGGCAGCCGAGCGCGCCAGCCACGATTGGATTTTATCGCTGGACGCCGACGAGGCTCTCAGCGAGGCGCTCGAAGGGGAAATCTGGAACCTCAAGAAGAACGGTCCGAAATGCGACGCCTATACCATGCCGCGCATGGCGCAGTATCTGGGCCGCTGGATTCTGCACAGCGGCTGGTATCCCGACCGCAAGGTCCGCCTGTACAACCGCCAGAAAGCTAAATGGGTCGGCGACTTCGTGCACGAAAGCGTGCAGGTGCGCGGTCGCCTGGGGCACTTGGAATCGAATCTGCTGCATTTCACTTGCGATTCGCTTTCCGAACATTTGCGGACCATGGATCGCTACACCACGCTGGCGGCCGAAGAGCTGGTGTCGCGCAAAACGCCCCTGGGTTGGGGCCACCTGATCCTCGACCCCACCTGGACTTTTCTGAAGACCTACTTCGTACAAGCCGGTTTTTTGGACGGTGTCGAAGGGCTGACCATCGCCTATATGGCTGCGATCTACACTTTTCTGAAGTACGCCAAGGCGCGCAACATGAGCAGCTAACCGCTTGCTCACGCGCGCGGCTCCTCATGCTTTCGAGCCGCATGTTACCGAGCCGCGACCGTTAGGGAGCGGTAGATCACCGTCAAGTCTGTTCTGCCAACCTCCTCATTTTGCGCGAGCCATGGGCGCAAATCCGTATATGTCCCAATCGCCAGATGCGGATTGAAGGGACCCAGGCCGTCCACGACAAAAGTCGGATGCGTGCGCACGAGTTCGGCGCGCCGCGCGCGCGTCGATTCGCGATCCACCGGTTGCCACTCGGTGAGATGGCGGTCGGCGGGAACGCCGGTCAACGGCTGGGAATCGAGATAGCGCGTGGCGGCGGAAAGGTCCGTATAGACGTATAACTCCGGACGGAAGCCCCATTACGAAAAGCGTATCGCCGGGCGCGCTCGATTGGCGCGCGAGCTGCGCGGCTCGGCGGCTGTCCTGGTCCATGGCGATATCCACCCAGCGGTGGGGTTGGCCTGCGATCAAATCGCGCGCCAGCAGCGCATAGCTCGGCGGCGGCCCAGCAGTGCGAATCCGCGCACGCCGACTCCATAGAGCGCAGGCGTCTGCTCGCTGCGAACTGACGGCGGCGTGTAGTGGGTCAATTTGCTTGTGGGCAGGATTGCCCAATGTCACTTAGTTTTCGCCATCTCGCAATCCTGCATAATTTGTGGGGCAGACCCCTGGTCTGCGCGGGTCCCCCTGGAACCGCTCTTTGCTCGAAGAATCAATTCCTTGACCGTCGTGGCGAGCCGCCGAGGGCGTCGGCCGCGAATTGGGGGGACCGCCCCACAATTTATCCAGGTGCTTGGTTACTGGAAAAGTATGCGGCTAAACGCTCGAGTTCGTGCGCCACGGGCGGTTACCCATGTTTAGCCCGTATCACATCCACCAACTCCTGCACTGCCGATGCGCTTTTTTGCAGCATGCCCGCTTCTTCCGGCTGGAGTTTCACCTGGTAGATGTGCTCGATTCCGCGCGCGCCCAATTTCACCGGCACCCCTACAAACAACCCTTGAATTCCATATTCGCCTTCCAGGAGAGCGGCGCAAGGCAGGACCTTCTTCTTGTCCTTCAAGATCGACTCGGCCATTTCGACGGCGGCAGCCGATGGCGCGTAGTAGGCGCTGCCCGTCTTGAGATACTTCACGATCTCCGCGCCGCCATTGCGCGTGCGGTCCACAATGCGGTCGATGGTGGCCTGATCCATCAACTCGGTAAGCGGAATTCCCGCGACGTTCGATAAGCGAACCACCGGGACCATAGTATCGCCGTGGCCACCCATGACCACCGCCGTCACGTTGTCCACCGAGACCTTGAGTTCCTGCGCGATGAAAGTGCGGAAGCGGGCGCTATCCAGGACGCCGGCCATTCCGACGACCCGGTTCTTGCTGAATTTGGAAACCATGTAAGCGGTCTGGCACATGGCGTCCAGCGGGTTAGTAACTACGATCAGGATGGAATTTGGCGAGTACTTCACGATCTGCTCGGTGGCGGCGCGTACTACGTCGTAATTGGCCAGCAGCAGATCGTCGCGGCTCATGCCGGGCTTGCGCGGAAAGCCGGCGGTCAGGATCACAATGTCGGAATTGGCGGTGGGCTCGTAATCGTTGGCGCCGGTCACCGTGACGTCATAGCCTTGTACGGGGCCGGATTGCAGCAGGTCGAGCGCCTTGCCTTGCGGGACGCCTTCAATCACGTCCAGCAGCACCACGTCCGCCAATTCCTTATCGGCAATGCGGAGGGCGCAGTTGGCGCCGACGTTGCCCGCGCCTACAATGGTAATCTTCTTTCGCAATGGAAGCTCCTTTTGAGATGTTGAAACCGGATTATACCGTCATTCGCGAACCGCCTATAATGAGGAGTAAGATGCAATCGCAACAAACCGCCAGCGCGGATCTATCCGGTCTCTACGACGAGGATTTCTTCGAATGGACGCAACGTAATGCGCAACTGCTGCGCGCTGGAAACGTGCGCGCAAGCGACATCCAGCGCATCGCCGAAGCAATCGAGGACCTGGGAAAGCAGGACCTTCGAGAATTGCGCCGCCGCTCCCGGGATCTACTGGCACATCTGTTGATCTGGCAGGTGCAGCCCGGAAAACGATCCTCGCTCCTGGTTATCACCACAGAGCGCATTGAGTTGCACGGCCTCCTGAAGCAGAGTCCGAGCCTGAAGAGCAGGCTTGCAAACGAATTGCTCGATACCTATTCGAAGGCGTTGCGGCTTGCCATCTCCAAGACCGACTCTCAGCGCGGGCAGTTCCCCGCCGAGTGTCCGTTTACCGTCGAGCAGATCCTCGATTTGGACTTCCTGCCACGGGTACAATGAAGGAGGCCTATGCAATCACAACGCGCAAAGACCTCGGTGGAGCTATCGCTCGAAGACATGGGGATTCGGGATCTCAGAGCGCTGGACAGCCCCTTGGAGGTGCTGCTCGCCCACTTGGACGGCGACAGTTTTCTTCCACGAACGCGACCTCTTCTCAGCCTGAAATTGCCATTTCAGCAACGGAAAAGTGTGGATCGCCTCCTGAAGCGGAATCCCAGTTTGCGGCCCAGGATCAAGATGGATCTGGCCGAAAACTATGAGTTCGCTCTGCGCCTTGCCA
>Ga0302324_100014233_pt1 | contig 16052 bp, 9 predicted proteins | sample Palsa_T0_1_FD_201949 | JGI IMG/M metagenome (GOLD analysis project Ga0302324, IMG submission 201949) | Peat permafrost microbial communities from Stordalen Mire near Abisko, Sweden - Palsa_T0_1 | ecosystem: Environmental > Terrestrial > Soil > Palsa > Peat permafrost | place: Sweden: Abisko...
TGCCTTGTCGTATTTGTCGCTCCAGACATAAGCCATGGCGACAAGATAATCGCGCAGCCAGTCCGCGGCGGACAGGCTTTCGAGCGATGCGATGCCCTCCTGCCAGCGCGCGTGCAGCAGGTGATCCGTCGCTGTCTTCCATTTTCCAGACCGGTCCGCCGCGGATCTCTTTCTGAGTTCGGCATTCACATCGCTGTTGAGCAGGGGAAGGGGCGGCAGGTTGGAAGCATCCACCGCGGGCAGGGCTTTCAGCTCTCCTTCGAAATCGGTCTTCTGGCCGATCTCGGCCACCCGCCCCTTGGGAAGCTTGCTGGCATCCAGGGTGGCTCGCTGATCCACCACCATAAGCTGGCGGTAGCGCTCGAGCGCCAACTCACAGGCCTTATCCATACCCAAAATCGCCACCATGCGCGCGAGGGGAAAAAAGATGGCCGCGTTCCAGGGATCCTTTTTTGCGGCGTCGAGATATTGCAAGGCGGTCATCTGGTAGCGGTCCTGGCTCTCCATGATCCTGGCGGCCAGCAGATGATCGTACTTCGAGTCCGGCTGTTGATCGGTCAGCACGTTGGCGGCGTGCTCGGCTTGTTTCAGATAGCTGTCGCCGATGAAATAAAGCTGGTTATCCTTCTGCGCAGAGCCGTCCAGCCCGAGTTTGAAGTACTGCGCCGCTTTGCCGTACTGGCGAATGGCGCTGTAGGCCAGACCCAATGCCGTCGCGCTTTCGGCGGTGGGCTTTTGCTTGTGCGCGTATTGCAAGTGAGGCAACGCCTTCTCCGGCTGCTCGGTAGCCAAATAGGCATTCCCGAGAAACAGTTGCGCTCCGACCATGGAAGGATCCATCTGGATGCCTTCGTTGAAAGTCTCGATGGCAGCTTCGTACTTCCGCGCCAGGTAGTAAACCAGACCGAGGTTCTGATAAACCGCCGGCACCACCTTGGGATATTTCTTCAAAATTTGCTGGTATTCGTCGATGGCCTGGGCGAAGTCACTCGCAGCTTCCGCCCGTTTCGCCGCGAGAAAATGGATTTCAATGAAGGAACGCGCTTCCAGGGTAAGCTGCGGCGGATCCGCCGCGAGCAGCAAGCTTGCCATCAGCCAAATACCGGCCAGCACCCGCATTCCGACCCTCATTGTACTGCGGCTCGCTTGTGAATTACACGGATCCAGTGATCGGTAAACATGGAGTGCGCCATCACCTGTTGCTTGGGCATGTGGCAGGAGGCGCAGTTCCCTTTAGCCACCGGACAGATTTTCGCACCTGCGCGCGCGCCCGTCGTGTGGCAAAGGAGGCACGCCTTTTCCGGTGCAGCACGGTTTGCGTCGACATTGCTGTGCGGATCGTGGCATGCCGTACAACGCAAGCCGTCCTCAGTTTCATTGAAGCAACGGCTGAGCACCAGCCTCTGGCTGGGGAAGCGCACGGTATTGGGAGCTTCCTGAATAAAGCGGATCGCCTGGAAATCGGTATCCTGCGGCGGCATGCCGTGACAAACGCCGCACATCTGCGCCTGCGCGAACCCGTCCAGAGTACCCGGACGAAAAATCTTTTTATCCGTTACCGCCGGATTTTGTACGGTGCGTATATGTTCCGCGCCGGGCCCGTGGCAGCGCTCGCAGCGAACTCCCATGTTGTTCCGGGGTGGCTCTATGTTGTCGCCAGCCGTGCCGGTAGTGTGGCAACCGAAGCACTCGACGACGTCTTGTTTCCGCAGCGGTCTGCCCAGACTCTCAGAGTTCGTCTGAGGCGTGAATTTCGTAGCGCCTGTGGTGAAATCGAAGCTGCCGGTGGCGGCATACCAGCTCACGCGGCTTTCCGCAAATGCGCCGTCCCGCAAGCGGCCGAGGGGCGTAATTCCCTTAGCTCCGCTCCCGAAAGCCCATTGCAGCGCCAGCTTGTCCTCGGACGCGGCGGTGCGCGCCACCAGTTCCAGCCGGTCGTCGCTTGCACGCACCAGAGTCAAGTTGGCGCCGGAGCTTCGATCGAAGATCTCGAACGGAACGTGCGAAGTAATCTCCCCGGCTTCGAGCACCGGCCGCAGGCTCCGCGCGTGATTGCTGGCCGACTGTTTCCTGTAGATTTCCGCGTGGCAGCCGGCGCAGGCTCCCGCACCGGCGTAGGCGGATTCCTGCTTCCAGAAGTGCTGTGGAGTCCAGAGGGTTTGCGCGGCGAAAGGCGCGGCGGCCAGCGCGAGGATGCATCCACCCCCCATCCTCATGCCGGGTTGAAGCTTGTGGCTCGGACGATGCCACCACCCTCTTGGACAAATACCAGCCGATCGCCGGCAACCTCGCGAATCACTTCTGTTTTCCCGCTGGGCCAGCGTATTTCGATGAAGTCCGCTTTGGTAGCCTCGCCCAGCCCGAAGTGCAGCCGAAAGTCATTCACCGAATAGTAGCTCGATTGGCTCTCAACCTGTTGCGCCTGCCAGTGCGCGCCGCACTTCACGCGTACCCGGGCGCCGATCGCACTTCGGTTCGATTGCGTACCGGTCAGCTTCACTTTCAGCCAGTGCCGGCCCTTTTTCACGTCCGCGCGCAGCAAGGAGGGCGGCTCATTAACATTCATCACGAGCACGTCCATGTCACCGTCGTTATCGAAGTCGCCGAACGCACACCCCCGGCTGGAATGCACGGCCGTGAGTCCGCTTCCACACTGCTCCGTGGCATCCACGAACTTTCCATTTCCGAGATTTCGAAACAGCGCACGGGGGCCCTTATAAGGGTAATCCGAATTCACGCGTTCAATCTCCGGATAAACATGCCCGGTCACATAAAACAGGTCGGGCCAGGTATCGTTGTCGAAATCCACTAAGCCGACGCCCCACTGCACATGCCGGATGATCTGCAAGCCGGCCGCAATGGAAACATCGGTGAAAAAGCCGGTCCCGTCATTTTGATAGAGCGCCGGTACGTCGTCGGCAAACACGGTTTTGACGATGTCGAGCGCGCCATCGCCGTTGTAGTCCACGATGGCGACGCCCATGCCGGACTGTTCCAGCCCATCCTCGCTGTATGCCACGCCGCGCTCGATCGCTACATCGGTAAAAGTGCCATTCCTGTTATTCCGGTAAAGAATACTGGGAGTAGAGTCGCAAATAAGCAACAGATCCGGCCAACCGTCATCGTTGAAGTCCACCGTAGTGGCGGTCATGCCGTAATAGCCGGACGGCTTAAGAATCCCGGCCGCTTCGCTTACATCCGTGAAGGTACCGTCGCCATTGTTATGGAACAGGTAATTCCGGGTTCCCTTCAGGCCCCGCGGTCCGCAATATACCGGCACGCCCTTCCAGGAGCAATCGGCGCCTTTCCCCGGTAGCGGCAGTTCCGACAGGTTCGCGTGCACGTAGGTGGAGACGAACAGGTCCAGCTTGCCGTCCCGATCGTAATCGATAAAAGTACAGCCTGCGTGCCACTGTTTCGGATCGCCTCCCAGACGCGCATGCCCGGTTACGTCGGTGAACGTGCCATCACCGTTATTGTGGTACAGCACGTTCTCGCCCCAATAGGTCACGAAGAGGTCGTCGTTGCCATCGTTGTCGTAGTCGCCAATGCAGACCGCGCTGGCCCAGCCAGAATGTATCAGGCCGGCGTCCCGCGTCACGTCGGTAAACGTTCCGTCCCGATTATTCTTGTACAGGCGGTTGCTCGGTTCCTTGCCCTTTTCGAATCCCTCCAGCCGCGAGCCGCTCAGCACGAAGATGTCCAGCCAGCCGTCGTTGTCGTAGTCGTAGAAGGCGACGCCGCATCCAGTCGACTCCACGATGTACCTGGTCCCGCCCACACCTCCGTAGACAATTGGCTCTTTCAGCCCGGCGCTGGGAGCGACATCCACAAACGTGACCGGGTAGCTTCCGCCCGGCACGGGCGTCCGTGCAGCGAGAAGCGAAAGAGGCCAGCCTAAAAGTGTTCGCCGGGTAAAATCCACGTTCAGCGAATTGTACAATAGCCGGCCAGTCGCCGGCGAGCCCGAGACTTCTTCCGCAATTGCCGCAAAATTCGCCAAAATAACCATCAGAAACATGCAGAAATGTGAAAATCGCCTTGACAATCCTCTTCGACAGTGAATATCATAACCGATACTGCACCATGGCTCAGCCAGGAGGAGTGCTATGAGCGTCACCGTCGACGATGCATTTGCGAGGCTACTTCGTACCCCCAGGGCTCTCTTTTCCCTACAAGTTCCGTTAATTATGCTGCTCTTCCTGGCCCCTGCCGCATGGTCGCAGTCGGAGCGCGGCCAGCTCACCGGCGTTGTGACTGACCCGACCGGCGCAGTCATACAGGGCGCCAAAATTGAGATCATCAGTTCCAGCACCGGCGTAAAGTTCGATACCGAGTCCAACTCGAGCGGGGTTTACACGATTCCAGGTGTTCCTTACGGCGAGTATCAGATGACCGTAAGCACGTCCGGGTTCGCCACATACACGCGTCCCATCGTGGAAGTCGCCACCGGTACCACCAGCACCGTCAACGTGGTGCTCACTGTCGGCGAAGTGACTCAACAGGTTTCGGTGGAGGCGACGGCCATCGTGCTCGAGTCCACCACTTCGAGCTTGGGTACCGCTGTGGACGAGAAACTCAAGAGCGACCTGCCGAACCTGATTAACGGAGGAATGCGTAGCCCGTTCAGCTACATCTACGTTTCGCCGACGGTGAATCCGCAGCGGCAACTTACTATCGGTGGTTCGCGCGGCGGCGGCCTGGATGTGCTGGTTGACGGGCAGACCACGGACGTGGACACCAATTCGATGGGGAATGGCGGTGGAGGGTTGCCGTCGGTCGAGGCGATCGGCGAGTTCAAGATGAATCTAAATTCGATCCCCGCGGAATACGGACGCTCGTCGGGCGCAGCCATTTCCTATGCCAGCAAATCCGGCACCAACACTTACCATGGCGTCGGTTTTGAGTACCTGCGTAACAACCTGCTGGACGCGCGACCATGGCAGGCTGCCACGCGCGACATTTATAAGCAGAACGAGTACGGTTTCGCCGGCGGCGGTCCCGTCATCATCCCCAAGCTATACAACGGAAAAAACAAGACCTTCATTTGGGGTAACTTCACTGGCTATAAATTTCGCACGGTGGCTGCCACTAACATTACTACTCTGCCTACGGCCGCCGAGCGCACGGGCGATTTCTCAGCGGCCGGAGTCCCCACCATCTACGACGCGCTGAACATCTACACGGACGGCCAAGGTAATCTTCAAAGGACGCCGTTCCCCGGCAATATTATCCCGGCGAACCGCATCAGTCCCGTATCCAAGTATTTCTTGAATCTGTTGCCCCTGCCCAATCTGCCTGGTAACACCCTGAATTTCGTCGGGGGGTCCAGCAACGGGATAAACTCCAATGACTTGTCACTCAAGGGGGACCAATACGTTGGTGAGAAAAACCGTTTTGCCGTGTATTATCAGTATACGAAGCCAGTGGACCTTAACGGCAGCTTCCTTGGCAACACCTTCGGAACTAATACCGCCGATATCATCAATAGGGCGCGTGTAGAGTGGAACGATAACATCAAGCCGAACCTGATCAACCAGGCCGAATATGGCATCACCCGGCACGTGAACATCGCAGCCCAAAACAGCTTAGGCCAGGATCTGGGCGCGAAGGCGGGCCTGACTGGTTATTTTGACGGGAATTGTCCGGATATCACGGTCGATCGCCTGCGCCCGGGTGAAGCCGACATTTGTGGAAGCGCATCCGCATCTACACGCTATTCCCTGGTCTCTACCGCCAATGATTCCCTGCTGTGGAACCATGGCTCGCATACGGTGAAGGGCGGCGTCCAGTACATCCGTTGGAATTCGAACGTGAATGCCGGCGGCGGTTCCACCGGCGGGTCCCCGATACCGGCCGTCGGCCTGTTCCGGTTCTTCTCTTATGAAACCGGCAACACGGACCAGACCGGAGGCACCGCCTGGGCCAGCTTTATTTTGGGTTATCCGGATTACGCAGTGGACGCCCAGGCGCAAGCCTATGGCATTCGGGAATCGTATATTGCGCCTTTCATTCAGGACGATTGGAGAATCACCCGTAAGCTGACCATCAACATGGGGCTTCGTTGGGATGTCAATGTCCCCTATACGGAGCTACAGGGCCGGGAAGCCACCTTCAATCCTAACGAGCCGAATCCCGGGGCCACCGGTGAACTCGGGGCGGTAGCTTTTTACGGTTACGGTCCCGGCCGGCTGAATAGCGACAGGGTCGGCAAAATCGACTTTCATGAGCTCGGCCCGCGTTTCGGGTTGGCTTATCAGATCGATCCCAAGACCGTGTTCCGCGCATTTTTTGGAATTGTGGATGTGGGCATCCAGAATGGTAATGCGGATTTCGCCGACCGTAGCGGTTACTATGCCTTAGGTCAGATTCCGCCCCCCACGAATCCAGCCGGCATCGCCTACAACTGGAGCAACACCTTTCCGCAGAGTCTGTTCGGTACCACTCCCAATCTCGACCCCAGCCTCAAGAATGGGCAGACTGAAACCTATCAGGATCCTCTCTCCATCGGCAGGACGCCGCAGTTATATATGTGGAGCGGGAGTCTCCAGCGCGAGTTGAAAGGCAATATTCTGCTGGAGGTCGCTTACCTCTCCAACAACTCCAAGCATGACAGCGACCATCTCTACCCGAATACCCTGCCGGATCAATACTGGGGCCTGGGACAATCGTTACTGCAACCGTTGAACTCGCCCGCCGTGCAGGCGCTTCCGGTTGTGCAGGCGATGCCTGTACAAGCTGGCGGCATCAGAGCGCCCTACCCGCAGTTCAACACCAGTCAGGCGCTTTACCAAGCCTTGCTGCCATGGCCGCAATACACTCAAGTCGTAAACGACGCGTCGCCCACTACTTCCAGCACCTATAACGCCGGATACATCAAATTCCAGAAGCGCTTCGCGGCGGGCTTGACCTTCCTTGCTAACTACACTCTTTCGAAGTATCTTTCCGATAACATGTGGTCTCCCGGCACTTACGGCAGCATTGCGCGCGACTACTATGACCGGCGTCTGGATAAGGAGCTGCGCATGGGAGATCAGCCACAGCGGCTGGTGTTGAGTTACTCCTATGAGTTACCCTTCGGGCCCGGCAAAAAGTTCTTTTCCGGGTCGGGCCGGGTCGGCAAAGCGCTGTTGAACGGATGGACGGTATCGGCCATACAGCAGTATGAAAGCGGCGAGCCGGCTATCACCGATGGCTATCTCTCGATTCCGGTTCCGACTACGCCGAGCGTTACGACTACCGGATCGCATGCCGACCGCAATTTAGGCGTGAACGTTCGCAGCAGCACGTCCTGTGGGAATCTCCAGTTCGGCAATGCGAACAATCCCAAGGATTATATCTTTAACGCGGGCAACGCCGCGGAGGCCTCGGCCATCGGGCTGCCTCTGGCCTACATACCCGAGGGCGATTTCCAGATCGGCAATGCGCCCGACGTGGATCCTCACGCCCGTCAATGTCCGGTTTTCAACGAAGACGTCAGCATCGCCAAGGAATTTCCCGTAGTGGAAAGGGCGAAAATTCGTTTTGGCGCGGATTTCTTTAATATCCTGAACAGGCATACATGGGAAAGCGGGAATGGCGGCCAGGATGTGTCCAGTGCGAGTTTCGGCTTGGCTATTCCTTACCAGTTTACGGGTCCTCGTATCGTTCAATTGCACGTGCGGGTCGAGTTCTGAAGAGTGGGGAACTCCGGCCGGTCTTCCTATTACAGGCGGATGTGGCGACCGTTCAGCGGCACCGCCTTCGCAGCTCTCGCGCTGACGGCATTTCTGGCTACGCGATCGGATGCCACACTGGGGGTCACCGAGCAGGTGATCCCTGGAGTGTGGTTTCGCCAAGGCGATCTCGACCAGTTCGGACACTGCAACAACATCGTGATCGAGATGAAGGACTATCTGATCGTGGTGGATGCTAATTACCCGAGTGGCGCGCGGTTACTGATGGCGGACATTAAGAGCATTTCCAACAAGCCCGTCAAGTATGTCTTCGACACTCACCATCACGGCGATCACGCCTACGGTAACCCGCTATGGACACAGGCCGGCGCGACTACCTTCGCCTATAAAGGAGTCTCAGAAGAGATGCGCCGCTACGAGCCCGCTCGCTGGCTCGCCGATTCCGCCAAGCGCAAGGACGTCGGCGACTTGCATCTGGCTACCGCCGAGCCTCCGCAACAGACTTTCGACCACTCGCCCTATGTCATCGAAGACGGTACGCGCCGGGTCGAATTCTACTTCTTCGGATGGGCACACACTCGCGGCGATGGCTTCGCATACTTACCCAAGGAACAGGTCTTGTGTACGGGCGACGCGGTGACTAACGGTCCGTACAACGGCATGGGTGACGGCTATGTGGCTAATTGGCCAAAGGTGGTCCACCGCGCGCGCCAGCTAAAGGTCAAGTATGTTCTGCCGGCCCATGGCCCGGCGGGAGGCACCGAAATCCTGGCGGGTGAGGAGCAGTTCATGACAACCATTTACGCCACGGTCAAGAAAGAAATAGAGCAGGGCAAGAAGCTCGAAGATCTGGTGGAGTTGAAGGATGGCCAGCCGATCAAGGCCAAGCTGGAATTGCCCGCGGGCGTGCAGCATTGGGTCGGGTCGTTCTATCCCGGCCAGATCGCCGACATTCACCGGGAGATCACGGAAGGCAAACCTCGTGGGGAAATTACTGGCGGAAAGTAGGCGCTTCAAACTGCTGGTGATTTTAGGAGCGGTCGTGGGGCTGGTAAGTGCCGCAGGTCAGAAGTGGGACCCGGCGTGTTATCCCATCCGCGTGCCCCGCCTGGAAAAGCCGCCGCGCATCGACGCCGATCTCTCGGAATGGAAATATCTGGCTTTCACCGATGGAGTGTGGGATATACTCCGCTTGCGGCAGGCGCCCTGGTACGATCCCAAACTCAACCGGTTGACTAACCACGGCGGCGTGGACAATACTACGGCGCCGGAGGACGACCTGCAAGCACGCTACTATACGGCTTGGGACGATCACTATCTTTATTTCGGAGCGGAGGTCAAGGATAATGTCAACGATGTTACAGACCCGCACCCCGAACCCAAACGCTGGTACTTCAAAGACGCTATCTGTTGGTTTGTCGAAGCGCCCCGCCTGGCTGCGGGCAGGAAATTTGCCGTGGGCGACCAGGCATTTTGCTTTGTAATCGATGTTAAGAAACCGTCCTATGGCGCCTGGTGGCGGCACGGCCTTCCGGGCCGTAACTACGTGGAAGAGCCGCTACCGAAGTCGGCGGTGGACTATGCCATCCGCATGAACCCATGGGGCAGCGGCGTGGGTGACTTCATATTGGAGGCGCGCGTAGCGATGGCGCCTACGCTCGGTACCAATCCAGCCTGGCACGCGCCTCGTGTCGGAGACACTTACGGCATGGAAATCGTGCATTCCGACCCCGACGGCGGTGATTACGGAGGCCACTTTCTGATCTATGGAGACGGCGACGACGATTCCACCTGGGGCAGGATGGTGTTAACCGGTCCGATCCAGCCGATCGAGCGGAAGCCCGAATAACGGCGGTATAATCAAACTCGCTGGAAGGAAGTGCTATGAGTCACGCCCGTCTTTGGATATCCTGTTTACCTGTTATTGCGGTTTTCACGATCACCGTTGACCACGCCCGTAGTCAAACGGGCGAGACTATCTCCAAGCCCTTAACCGACAAACAAAAGAAGAAGCGCGACGAGAAGCTCCGCAAAGAGTTGGAAGCGCCCTACCGGAAGTGGCTTGAGGAAGACGTAGTCTACATCATCACTGACGAAGAACGCCACGCATTTAAAGGCCTGCTGACCGACGAGGAACGCGAGCAGTTCATCGAGCAGTTCTGGCTGCGCCGCGATCCCACGCCCGATACCGAGGAAAACGAGTTCAAAGAAGAACACTACCGCCGCATCGCTTACGCCAACGAGCGGTTCGCCTCGGGTTTTCCCGGGTGGAAAATGGATCGCGGCCGGATCTACATCATGTACGGGCCGCCGGATGAGATCACCTCGCAGCCCGCCGGAGGCATGTACGAGCGGCCCCCCGAGGAGGGCGGTGGGACGACCCAGACCTACCCGTTTGAGCAGTGGAGATATCGTTATATAGAGGGCATAGGCACCGACGTCAACATAGAATTTGTGGATACCACGTTGACCAACGAGTTCCACATGACCATGGACCCGTCGGAGAAAGACGCTCTGCTATTCGTGCCTGGCGCCGGACTCACGCTCTCCGAGCAAATGGGCCTCAGCAGCAAGTCACAGGACCGTTTTTACACGCGCGGCGATGGCACACGCATGGGCCAGCCCATTGGCGGATACGCGCCGGCTAGCCAGAACGAATTCTCGCGGCTGGAGCAGTTCGCCAAGCTGCAAAAGCCGCCGGTCATCAAGTTCAAGGATCTGGAAGCCGCTGTCACATCGCACATTAGTTATCACATGCTGCCTGTAAAAGTGCAGACCGACTTTGTCAAAGTAACTAACAGTTCCGTGCTGACCAACATCACGCTGCAAATCGAGAACAACGACTTGCAATTCAAGCAGAGGAACGGCGTGCAGGAGGCCGCGGTGAATATCTATGGGCGTATCACCACCATGACTCGCCGCGTGGCTAACGTGTTTGAGGACACCGTAACGCTGGATACGCCCACCGAACGGCTGCAGGCATACTTACTGCTGCGACGTTGGTCGCTGTATCAGAAATCCATTCCCCTGGCGCCTGGCATTTACCGCTTGAATCTCGCGATCAAAGATGTCATCAGCGGCAACATGAATAACTACGAAGCAGCCATCACTGTGCCGCATTATGACGAGGAGAAGCTGGCTTCGAGTAGCGTCATCCTGGCGGACCTCATCGAAAAGGTCCCGAGCCGAAGCATCGGCACCGGCCAGTTCGTGTTGGGTCAATTCAAGATTCGGCCACGCCTCGACGATACCTTCCGTTACGACGAGAAGTTGGGGATTTATCTGCAGCTTTATAATTTCGGGCCGGATGGGAAGACCGCGAAGCCTAATGGCACGATCGAATACGAAATTGTGAACAATAGGACCAACGAGAAGATTCTCGAGTTCAGCGAAGAGCTTGCCAAGCTGCCCGAAGCTTCCGCCCAGCAGGTCACCATCGAGAAGTTGTTGCCGCTACAGGCGGTGAAACCTGGGCAATATACCCTCAGGATGAAAGTCACTGACAAGAACCGCAATCAGACATTAACGCCAAGCGCGACGTTTAAGGTTATCTATAACTAGTGGCCGGCGTGGTGCTTCAGATTGGCAATCGTTTTCCGGCCATACGAGGTGCGGCAGGTTGAGTCTATCGATACTGCCGCCTGATCCCATGCGGCGAGGTCTATTACTCTTAGGGATCTTCGCCACGCGAGCTCTCGCTGAACAACCCACCCCTGTCATTCTGATCTCTATCGACACTCTGCGCGCCGATCACCTGAGTGCCTACGGATACCGCCGCATTCGTACTCCTCACATAGACTCATTCGCACAACACGGTACCCTCTTCACCAATATCGAAGCTCAGATTCCATTTACTCTTCCGTCTCACACTTCGTTGTTCACCTCGACTTACCCATTCGAGAACCAGATTGAGGAGAACGCCGAGCGCGTTCCCGCGGGCGCGGTCACTTTGGCATCCTTGTTGCGGTCTCAAGGGTACAAGACCGCGGCTTTCATCGGCAGCGTCTTCCTCGAAAGCGAGATGGGCCTCGACCAGGGGTTCGAAGTCTACGACAGCCCGTTTCACTTCGAGGCCTTCTCGCCCCTGGCGGGCTCCATGTTTTTCGGCGGCATGGGCCGCAACCCCTTCTCGGTGAGAGACAGGCGCGACGGGGCTCTAGTCTTGGGCGCAGCGCGCCGCTGGCTTGCCGCCAACCGAGGCCAGCCCGCCTTCGTTTTTGTGCATCTGTTCGATGTGCACCAGCCCTATATCCGTCCCGGCTACGACGCGGAGCTGGCCTACACGGACCAGATTCTGGGCGCGTTCCAGCAGGCGCTCATTGATGGCGGATGGTGGCAGCGCTCGCTGGTAGTATTGCTATCCGATCACGGCGAAGGCCTCGGCGACCACGGCGAAGCCAGCCATGGCTACTTCATCTACGAGAGCACGGTCCATGTGCCGCTGATAATCCACTGGCCCGCCGGCGCGCCGGATCACGCCTCCCACGATAGCCAGCCCGGCGGCCTGATCGACGTCGCACCCTCGATTCTGGACTTCCTGCACATCCCCGCGCCGGTCTCGTTCGAGGGCCGCAGCCTGCTCTCGGTAGATGGCCCACGCCAGGTCTACAGCGAAACCGTCTACGCGCACGATGCTTTTGGATGGGCGCCCCTGCGCAGCTTGCGCGTGGGCGAGTACAAATATATCGAAGCGCCCAGGCCCGAGCTCTACAACCTGGCAGACGATCCGCGCGAGCAGAACAATCTGTTTGGCAAGGATGCGGCACAAGCTCTGGCGCTGCGCGGCGATCTTCGTAAGTTAGTCGCCAGCCGAGCCCCCCAACAGCCGGCCTCTCCCGCTACCGTCTCGCCGCGCATGCGTGCGCTGCTGGCTTCGCTCGGATATCTCTCGGGCGGCCCACGGGGGCCAAGCACCGGGGCGGATCCAAAGGACCGTCTGTCCGAATACCGTCTCTACGAAGAGGCCCAGCTCGCGCTCTACAACCGGCGTTTGGACCAGGCCGCCGCCATATTGCGCCGGCTTCTGGCGGGCGACCCACACAACACGCTGGCCCTCCGCGATCTGGGCGGCACTTACGTCGACCAGCACTTATATGCGAAGGCGCGCCTCTGCTTCGAACAGGTGGTAGCAGCGGCGCCCGACGATTATATGGCGCAATTCGAGCTGGGCATCGCGGACAAGCAACTCGAACTCTATCCGGAAGCTCTCGTGCATCTGCAGGCTGCGTGTAAGATGGCGCCCGAAGCGGAACAGTGCCGGCGCGAACTGGAATCGCTCAAGAAGCAGTCAGCGCCGCAATAGGGTTCCGTTGCGAAAAAACCGGGGTGCCGATCAGTTTCCCGTCGCGGACAAACCGAGCTTTATCGAATGAGCGTGGAGTCAAGGAATATACTGGTCACCAAGTATGCTCATCATCTTTGGCGGCCTGTCAGCCAATGGAAAGACGACAATTGCGCGGGAACTGGCCCGCCAGCTCGGTGCAGTGCATGTACGTATCGATTCTATTGAGCAAGCGATTTGGGGTTCAGGGGTGCTCAGCGAGAGCAGCAGCAACCCGGGGGTCTGGGCTTGACCAACGATTACCGTCTCCGCTTCACCGGCATGGCCAGAATAACATGCACCCTGGGCCTGGCCCGGCAAAACAGGACATTTCTACTTTGCAGAGAATAGGACATTTCTATTTTGCCTTGACACGACAATTGTGATAGGCGCACCTCCGGCGGCTGGTGCCGCGACACACTAACTCTTCCAGTATCACGGTAATAGGGAGACGGGGCGTACCCGTGGACGGTAACGACATTCGGCGCGTTGCGTTATCATGGTTGCCGCACATGGACGAAAGCGATCCGCTGCCGGGAAGTCCGGGCCGCCGCCGGATTGGCGTGCGTGAACTCGCCCGGCTTGCGCATGTGTCCATCGGTACGGTCGACCGCGCACTGAACGGCCGCAAGGAAGTCAGCGCAAAAACGCGAGAGCGGGTACTTCGTCTCGCCAGGCAGCACGGCTACAAACCAGACGCGAACGCCCGCGCCCTATCTCTGGGCCGATCCCATATGGCCGTGGCAGTGTGCATCCCGCGAGAGATTCACTTTTTCTACGATCAGCTGCGCGATGGCATTCTCGACGAAGCCGCCCAGTACCGCCATCTCGGCCTCGATATTCGTTATGAGCCCGTGACCGAGCTTGGCGCCGCTGAGATGGTCGGGGTGGTAGCGCGTCTCATCAAGACCGGCATTCAGGCGCTGATTTTAACACCTGGAAACCCGGTGCAGCTAGCTCCTCTCATCGATGAAGCCGAGCGAGACCGGAATATACGCGTCGTTTGTGTCGCAAGCGACGATTCATTGAGCAATCGATCCACTGCGATTTCCGTCGAGCCGCGGATGAACGGAATGCTGGCGGCGGAACTGATAGCGGGTTTCGTCCCGCCGGCTTCCAGGGTCGCCGTCTTCACCGGTTCACTCTCCACCGAGGACCACGCGAAGAAAGTGGGGGGGTTCTACGAGGTGTTTCCAAAGGACTGTCCCGGCGGCAAAGTTGTGGACGTCGTTGAAGGGCATGAGAACGAGGCCAAGACGTTGGAGATCTGCGCCGCGCTGCTCCGCAAAGAGCCCAAACTCGCGGGACTTTACGTCAGCACTGTTAATTGTCTGCCCGTGTGCCGCGCCCTACAAGAGGCCGGCCGCGCCGGCAAAGTGCGCGTTGTGGCAACGGATCTGTTCGCCGAAGCCGTGCCATACTTCCGGAATCACACTATTTCGGCCTCGATTTATCAGCGCCCGTATCGTCAGGGACAACTGGCCGTGAGGTTGATCGTCGATCACTTGATAGCTGGGGCGGAACTTCCCACGGTCCGGTATCTCAATCCGGCCATTGTCATGCGCTCGAATCTCAAGCTGTTTCGCGAAGTGGCAAGATTGAGGCCGGAAAGGGAGAGTGGGACATTCCGAGGGGCATAGTTGGAGCGCGGGCAACGCTCCGTTAGTCCGGATCTGCAGCGGCAAGTGCGCGCCCCGCCGCGCGTACATCCTCCCGCTGGAGGAACCCGGCCGCTGTAGGCTCCGTTGGTTGAGGTCCAATCCGGGTAAGGAATTTCTGAAAAGCCTCCTCCTCCTTCTTGTTAAGGAAGACGAACTCCACTGCCAGGCCATCGGATCCGTGTCTCACAACTCGCGCGGGAATACAGGTTGAGGCCATAGGGACAATGGCGCCGTCCTCGCGCACCGCCGTCCGATATCCCTGAAGAATGAGGCGGATGATGGTGCCGACGTACCAGTGTTCCGGCGAATAAATGTACGCACCGTTCTGGCTGACGTCGCGGATCTGGCGACCTTCCGGAGCGGAGCCATCCCAGTAATATGCGACAACTTCCGGTTTCGTATACCGCGGCGCGCGCCTGCGCTCTTGCTCCTCCTGAAGGAGCCATTGCTTCATCTTGCCCCACGTGCGTAGATACATATTTAGATCTCTATCCTGCCTGACCGAAACCAGCCTGGATTGTTTGGCGGCGCCAATTAGTCCATCGACAGAAAACCATTACTTCTTCACAGCGCCCACATAATCAGACGGAGCCGCCTCACTCTCCGATCCGTCGATCACTCCACTCGATTGATGCATCGCTAATGCTTACGATCCTGAGCTGCATAAGCCCGGCTTCGTTGACTCCCATAGTTTGACCCATCCTTGGGGATGGGCGTAGGCTTGATCCATTCCGCTTGCCGCCGAAGCAGCGATCTGTTCGCTGTGACAGTCGCCACGGCTGGCCAATCAGGCGATTGTTGGGCTGAAAGCGGGAGTTGTCCCCCCTCCGATTGCGATTTATCGCGCATCACCCAAGGATCCGCACGCCGACCAGATGGCTTTCCGCACCCCGGACGCCTCGACCCGCCCGTTTGGCGAAAGCTATTGGTACCTTAGCGCGACCATCGGATCGACGCGCACGGCGTGGCGCGCCGGAAGATAACAGGCAAGCAGTGCGACCAGTGTCAACACGATGGCGACCACGGCGAAGGTCAACGGATCTTGCGCTGTGACGCCGAAAAGTACATTGGCCATGAGGCGAGTCAATCCAAAGGCGGCCGCGATGCCGGCGGCCACTCCAGCGAACGCCATTTTTGCGCCTTCCCCAAGTACCAGACGCATCACGTCCCTGCGTTGCGCGCCGAGTGCCATCCGAACGCCGATTTCATGGGTGCGTTGGCCGACCACGTAGGAAATCACGCCGTAAATCCCTACGCAGGAAAGAACTAGTGCGAGCGCCGCGAATATGCCGAGAAGGATCATCGAGAGCCTGCGCGCGGCGAAAGAGCCGGCCACGACTTCGTCCAGGGTTTGCACGCCGTAGATCACTTCGCGAGGATCGATTTGCTTAACAG
>Ga0302324_100014234_pt1 | contig 16052 bp, 10 predicted proteins | sample Palsa_T0_1_FD_201949 | JGI IMG/M metagenome (GOLD analysis project Ga0302324, IMG submission 201949) | Peat permafrost microbial communities from Stordalen Mire near Abisko, Sweden - Palsa_T0_1 | ecosystem: Environmental > Terrestrial > Soil > Palsa > Peat permafrost | place: Sweden: Abisko...
CACTCCAACTCCGCTTGCAACGCCTACTCCGATTGCGACCCCGGTGCCGACGCCGACCTCCACGCCGATAAGTCCGTCACCGACGCCGGTCGCGACGCCTACAACAACGCCAATTTCGACCCCGGTTAACACTCCAACCCCGATTGCAACTTTCACTCCGATCGCGACCCCGGTGCCGACGCCGACCTCCACGCCGGTAAGTCCGTCACCGACGCCGGTCGCGACGCCTACAACAACGCCAATTTCGACCCCGGTCAACACTCCAACCCCGCTTGCAACTTCCACTCCGATTACGACGCCGGTTCCTACGCTCACTCCTACTCCGACGCCGGCCGCAACCAGCCCGACGCCTACTCCGGCCCCTAATGCCGGTGTGGTACATTGCACCGGCTCGCAGGACAGCGCCGCGATCGACGCCGCCTTCAAGAGTGGCGCAGCACAAGTGCGCACGTTCGGCGCGTGCGATCTAGACACGACACTGACCGAGGAGGTGGATAACGTTGGCCTCAAAACCGACGGTACGCCTTGGCACGCCGAGGGGAGCGGATTGGTCGTCAACACGGGGCCAAATAGCTATACCACCCCCGCCTGGGACACCCTGACACTCACTGGCCCGGGCACCGGAACCGCGACGGTGGGATTACAGGTTGACGCCAATTTCCTTACTTTCAACGACTTACACGTTTCCGGCTTTGGCACTCAATTCCAGGTGGGCTCCAACGGCTATCTCATCACGCTTAATAACGCCCGCCTTTACGGCGATGGGAACGGCGTGGGAATCAATTGCGTGGGCGGAAATAACGCTGGCGAAGGCGTGAACATTATCAGTGGCCAAATCTTCAACCTGTTTAACGGGATTATGGATTCAGGCTGCGATTTAACCTTCATCGGTACGCACGAAGACACCATAACTGGCTCGCTGGTAACCACGAATGGGGTGGGGGTCGATTTCATCAATTCCTACATCGAGGAGACGGGCTCATCCTTTCCGTCGAGTGGAGCTATCTTCACCGTCAACGGTCATAACGCTTATGCGCATGTAACGTTCACTGGCGGCCAGATTCAGGAAGACAATTTCAACACACCGCCGCCACTGGCGAACATCACCGGCGCCGGGCCGGGAGGGCAGAATCCCTACGTGAAGATCACCAATGTTCGCCTTTCTTCGGTCACGCTGCCCACTAGCACTTCGCCTATGTTCGCGATTTGCGGTTCGACCTCGCTCAATGGCGGTGGCACGCTTGGGAACATACCTAATTCCGGAGTGTGTCCGTAAGCCACGAGAACGTCGAGGGCATCCACCACCCGGAATGAATTGCCGCGGACCGCATCGGCACCAAGCCACTCCTTTTGGCAAATCTATGTGCCGGCGTGGTACCTCGATAGCTCGAGCGCGAGTTAGTCGGGATCGGTGTGGCGCTGGGATAATGCTTTCCTGATTCGTATCGTGGATGCTGTGGGTTTTAAAGGCCCTTACAGCGCTCCGCGCCGCGCTCACTTCCGATGGTCTGGTGCGGGCCGGCTGTTACGCGGGCGTTGGTAGATGGCCGCCAGTCCCATCCGCTGCATCAAGCGCTGGACCGGAACTAGGCAGCTGCGGCATGGCGCCAGGCCGTGATGGCGGCCAAGGCGCGTTCGGGTCGCTCGGTCAGCGGGGTTAGCCGGCCGAGGTGAACAGCGCCGGTATTGCCGTTCAGCGACAGAAAATCGCCTTCCTTCAGTACCGTCGCACCGATCCGGCATTGGCGGTGATTCAGGTCGACGTCGAGTCCTGGGCAGCCAACGAGGCACACTTTGCCAAGCTGGCGCGCCACGACCGCCGCATGAGAAGTCCGGCCGCCCGAACCGGTAAGGATTCCGGCCGCTAGCGCCATACCTTCGATATCGGTTGTTACGGTCTCACGCCGGACGAGTATCGCCGGTGTGCCTGCCTCAGTCAGACGCTTTACCGCGTCCGGGTCCAGTGCCACGGCGCCGCTCACTACGCCCATGCCCGCCACCTGCGCTACCGCCAGCGTGTCAGGCTCCGGCAGGGCGAAGCTTGTTCGGACCACGGCGTCCACGTCGATGCCATCGAGGCGAGCGAGCGCATCAACCGGCGTGAGCAACCCTTCCTCAACCATGTCCACGGCGATCGCCAGCGCTGCCCAATCTGTACGCTTGGCCCGCCGCGCCTGGAGCAGGAAGAGAACGCCGGATTGCACTGTGAACTCGAAATCCTGTGCATCTCCGAACAACACCTCCAACTCGTGGCAGATGTCGTGCAGCCGCGCCCAGACGGCAGGCATCACAACACGGAGTCTTTCGTTATCGCGAAGCTTTTGGCGTCCCGCCACTACATCATCGCCCTGGGCGTTAAACTGGAAGTCAAAATACAGCTCCCGAACGCCGGTTGCCGGGTTGCGGGTAAAAGCCACGCCGGCCCCCGACATGCCGCCGGCATTTCCATAGACCATGGTCTGGACGGTCACCGCCGTTCCCGCCTCGTCGCCGATACCGTTCAATCTGCGGTAACTGATCGCCTTGGACGCAGACCAGGAGCGAAACACTGCTGCTGCGGCCCCCACTAGCTGCTCCTGGGGATTGGCGGGAAAAGCTTTGCCCGAGAGCGTGCGGTAGCAATCCAGCATCGCCTTGGTCAGAGCCCGGAGATCGCGATGATCGAGTTCCCGTTCATTCTCCGCGCCGACCCTCTCCAGCGCCTCAGCTACCAGCGCGTCGAACGGCGCCGTGGGTAAATTTGCCACTACCTCCGCGTAGCCCTGCACCAGCCGGCGGTAGCTGTCCCAGGCGAGCCGCGGATTGCCAGTCAGGCGAATCAAGCCCTCGACGGTCTCCGCGTTCAGTCCGACATCCAACACGGTCTCCATCATGCCCGGCATGGATACGGCAGCACCCGAACGGACGGAGACCAGCAACGGACGGTGCGTGGCACCGAATCCCATGCCATTAGCGGTTTCCAGCATGGCGATACCCTTGGCCAAGGCCTCCCTCAGCGCCGGCTCGTTTGCGGGTTGGGCGCGCTGGCACCAGACCGTGGGCAACACGAAAGCGGGGGGCACCGGAAGACCGATAGCCGCCATCCGCATCAAGTTCCAAGCCTTGTTGCCGACCTCCGCCGCACCGCCTTTCGATGGCGTTGCGCCGATCACAATCGGGTACAACTCAGCCATCGATCACATCCTCAAGCACATGTTCGCGCAAAGTAATACTTGCGTGCTTCAGCGCATTCGCTGCGGCCTCCAGCTTGCTGCCGATCGCGGTGAACAGATGCAACTGTCGGAAATCCTGCGCGTGTTGGACGGCGGTCGCCGCGAGCGTGCGCTCCGCGTCATCTGCCTGATGCTCGAGGGCGGTGATCCGGTCGATGGCAGTCAGAAAGTCCTCCGTTTCAGCCTCAGTTGCCGCGCGGCCGATTTGGGTGGCATGGCCCAGCGCCTTTATCCACTCCTGTGACGCCTCCGCGAGCAGCTCGGCCAGAATCTGCAAAGGCTCCAGTGGCGTGCCCCGAAGCGCGTCCAGACCGAGGAGGAAATTCGCGGCCTCGAGCTCGTTCGCAGCATCGTCCGCCCTTTCCAGCAACGGTATGAATGCGGCGTACTCCGGGCGGCGGCGCACGGCCTCCCGAACCGCCTGAACCAGTTGGTCCGCATCATGCTCAAACCGGCCCGCGCGCCGCGCGCGCTTGTCGGCATGATCAGGGTCCGCCTGCAGCCCGTCGCGCACCGAGCCAGCAATCTCGAAGATTAACCCTGCGTGTTCCCCCGCGAGGCGCAAGAGCTGCCGCTCCTGATTGCTGAAATGCGTGGCCAAAGTCACCCGGATACGATCACGAATGAGGCCGTGCGACACTTCGGTCAGGAGACCTTCGGTCGTCGTCCGGAAGACGAAGCGCAGAAACTCCAGCGCCGCCGCGTCGCCGAGCACGTCGCAGAGGCGGTCGCCGAAGTGCATCGACGAACCGGCGGTAACCTCGATGGCCTGATTGACAAGGCGTGCCCCGCCCAGCTCCAGGAAGCCGCGATGCCCAATCTCGGAATCCGCCTCGGAGCGCAGCAGGGCAATGCGATCCGGTGCACGCAGGAAGCCGCGCAATTGCTTGCGCGCCCGGTTCCAGTCGATCAGGAAAACGAGGCGCGAGGCGAGAAATTCGAGATAGGCTCGACGGCCATCGACATCGGCCGCCTCGTAGCGGCCGGTCGCGAGGTAGAATGGCGTACCGGCCGCCAGTACCGAAGTGCGGTCGCTTTCCCAAGTCACCGCATGGGATTTCAGCATGTCCTGAAAGAAGGCGAGCCGCTCTGGGTGTACGTCCGTATAGGTGACGCTGACCGCCAGTTCCTCCACATGGATTACGATGACGTGCGCATCGGTCGTGCCGAGGTCGTTCTGGATCACCAGCCGGCCACCAGTACGAGTGGCAGTGGTCGCAAGCCCCGGATGCGAGAATTTCAACTTTGCGGTGCGCTTGAGCCCGCTCATGAATGCCGCGACCAATGGTCGGTCCGCTTCAGCCAGATTGTAAACGGCGGCGCCATCGAGGTTTTCTTCGGCCAATTCGGTCTGCATCGCGTTGAGCCTTTTGTGCAGATCCATCACCAGGCGATGCAGGCTGTCTTTCCGGTCATGGCCAACTTGTGTCATTGCCGAAATGGCCGCTGGATCGAGGAGGTCGTCCTTCGCTGCTGGCAGCGTGCCAAGCAATGTATCGAGCCGCGCGACCATCCCATTCGAGTTCGTAGCGAGCACCGGCGCAGCCATCAAACGCATATCGTCCGCAATGCGGGCAACGGTGCTTGCGGCGCTGGCTACATGGCACGATTTACCCATCATGCGCGCACTTGCCACGACCTTGTCTAACTCCGGATCGTCGATCCCGCAAGCGATACGTTCGCGCTTAAGAGTGGGTGCCGGCTGCTGCGGATGTTCGCCGTGATCCAGCGCCATTTGCAGCAGGGAGAAAGCGTATTTCAGCCGATCATTGGCCGCCAGCGCCGCATTTAGAGCTGTCGCCGGCTGCAATTCCTTTTCGCCGATTGCCGCCAGAATCTGCGTCTTCATCCGCGCCCTCTTTGTTACTCAGGCGCCGGTGCACCTATGAGGTGCACCCGTGACGCTATCGCTGATTTTTTTGGTTGGTGTCTGACAGAGCCGCGCGCTCGCTTGTCAGTGCTTCTTCCACGCCTTTCGGGTGCTGGCAAAGTGCGCGCGACCATAGGCGGTCGGTACATTTGATTCTAAATGCAAGGACGTTCTACAAACAACTGTCGGTCGTTCTCTATGGAACCAATTATATCGAAAGAAGGGGCGCGCGAATGGGTGCACCTCTGATGTAGGATCACTTATCGCAGGGTGACACTTCTGCTTATCTGACCGACTGTTCGGGTTGTCATTCCATCTGGCTGACGGATGAATCGATAAACCGCTCGGTTTATCACGATATGTTAAGTTTAGAACACGTATTGTTCCTGGGAGAACATTACAATGAGGTTAGACGCACCGTCCGTTGACAGCGTACACGGACCCTTCCATGCTCAGAGCGCTGGATCGAAAGGATGATTTCGCTACCTAATCTGAATGCAGCCGTTACAAGGTTGCGAGCGGAAATCGCGGTCACATGAGAACGCGAACAGAGAGCGGGTTACTCACGAGACGACCTTGTCCTGCGTTTTAGTGTCGAAGTCGGTGGCGTCATGGCGCTCGTGTAACTGGCTCGATGGGTTGCCGTAAGTGCGGTTGACCATACTCCCGCGCTTTACGGCTGGCCGCTGCAGGAGCGCGTCGGCCCAGCGCTGGACGTTCTTGTAATCCTGTACGCTCAGGAACTCGGCGGCTCCATAAAGCCAGCCTTTTGCCAGCCAGCCATACCACGGGAAGATCGCCATATCTGCGATCGTATAGCTGCTGCCTGCGATGTAATCACTTTCGGCTAAGCGACGGTCGAGCACGTCGAGCTGACGCTTTACCTCCATGGCAAATCGATCGATTGCGTATTCGATCTTCTCCGGTGCGTAGGCGTAGAAGTGGCCAAACCCGCCACCGAGATACGGCGCGCTCCCCATCTGCCAGAACAGCCACGACAGGCATTCGGCTCGAGCGCCGGCTTCGCTGGGTAGGAACTCCCCGAACTTCTCGGCGAGATACAGCAGGATCGCGCCGGACTCGAACACCCTGATCGGCGTGGGACCACTGCGGTCCTCGAGGGCTGGGATCTTGGAATTCGGGTTCGCCGCGACGAAGCCGCTGCCGAACTGATCTCCGTCTCCGATTTTGATCAGCCAGGCGTCATACTCCGCACCGCTATGGCCGACGGCCAGGAGTTCCTCCAGCATGACCGTCACTTTCACTCCATTCGGTGTGCCGAGCGAGTAGAGCTGTAGCGGATGGCGCCCGACCGGTAATTCTTTGTCGTGCGTCGGTCCGGCGATCGGACGGTTGATGTTTGCGAATCGGCCGCCGCTCGCCTTGTTCCAAGTCCACACCTTCGGGGGAACGTAGTCAGATGAACTGGCCATTGTGTATTACCTGCACGGGTTTTGTCAGAGTATAAACAATCGAGACGCGCGATCAATCTCGCGTCAGGATCCTGAAGGGTAGGTTCGCCCTCGCTTTTCGGTCGTTGCCTTCAAAAACCCGTCCAATAACAGGCGGCCGCGGAGACTCCCTGAAACGACTTCCAACCGCCGACGCGACGAGTAGTAAGGGCGTGATTACTCTCCCCGGATATCCCGCTCCAGACCTTGCACCAGGCGTGTACGCTTTACAAGCATGGGTCCTTCTCAGCACTCGAATTTTTTGGCGGAGCCGCTGACCAACGGTGGTTCTTACGAAATAGCGTGTTTCACAGTATGATATTTTCAACATTAGCGCCCTACCGAGGTCTTTGCTAAGCCTTTGCCCAGCGTTGTATGTAAAAGCTGAGGTTCTGCCTTCGCAATATGCTCAACGAGGTTTCGAGCCCGGACTTAATCCGATCGGTGATCGGATCACCAACAGGCACACCATGACTACGTCTTTCCGCGGCGGAGAGGCCCCAGGGTCAGAACCCGAAGATTGTCTGAGCGGCGGTGGCCAGATGGGCGCGTTGATGCGTTCCATAAATTGGGCGGAAACCCCGCTAGGGAAGGTATCGAGTTGGGCGCCCAGCCTGCGAGCGATGGTTCGGGTGATGCTCGGCAACCGATTCCCGATGATGATCGGCTGGGGCCCAGACCTCATTCAGCTTTACAATGACGGCTATCGCGTGATCCTTGGCGACAAACATCCGAAGTCGCTCGGGCAAGCATGCGCGCAATGCTGGTCAGAGGTATGGGACATTGTAGGACCGATGCTGCTGACTCCGCTCAATGGTGGGCCAGCGACCTGGGACGACGATCTCGATCTTGAGATTAATCGCTATGGGTTCCTGGAGGAGGTCCATTTTCTGACCTGCTATAGCCCTATCCAGGACGAAAGCGGTCACGTAGGCGGTGTTCTCGTAACAGTCACTGAGACAACGGAACAACTCGAGGATGCGCGCCAGCTCAAGACCTTGCGCGAATTGGCGGGCCGTTCAGCAGAAGCCAAAACCGCCGACGAAGCCTGCCGCGCTGCCGCACAGATCCTCGGGAATAATCCGGCGGATGTTCCGTTCGCGTTGATCTATCTGACTGAGTCCACTGGAAAGAGCGCAAGGCTCGCGGGAGTGGCCGGGTTTGATGATCATCACGGTCCGGGAGCGCCGGAGACAATTCTGCTGGATCATAGCGCGCCGGACTCCTGGCCACTCGCCGAGTTGATGAGTTCCGGTCAGAGACTCCTTTTAACTGACATCGAGCTACGATTTGGGGCGATGCCAGGCGGCAAATGGAGCAGCGGCGCGAACGCGGCTTTCCTAATTCCGCTCCAGCACGTGCTGGTGCATTACGGCTTTCTGATCGTTGGGATAAGCCCGCGACGCCAATTCGAGGACCGCTATCGCGGCTTTTTCGAAATGGCTGCTGACCATGTCATGGCCGCCATCACAAATGCGATCGCATATCAGGCAGAGCGGCAGCGCGCCGAAGCGCTGGCGGAGATAGATCGGGCGAAGACCCATTTTTTCAGCAATGTCAGTCACGAATTCCGCACGCCGCTTGCCCTGATTCTGGGTCCGCTGGACGACGCTATTCAGAATATCCAAGAGGACGGGGCGCGCGTTCCCCTGCTGATGGCGCAACGTAATGCATTGCGGTTGCTCAGGTTGGTAAACAGCCTGCTCGACTTTTCGCGTATCGAAGCAGGCCGTGTCGAAGCCAGCTTCGAACCAACCGACCTTGCGGAACTTACGAGGGGCCTGGCGGGCGCGTTCGAGTCACTGCTCGAGCGCGCCGGATTACAGCTCAATCTCGAAATCGAAGAACTTTCGGAATCCGCCTATGTCGACCGCTCGATGTGGGAAAAGATCGTTCTCAACCTGCTTTCAAATGCTTTCAAGTTTACCCTTCAGGGTCGCGTTACGGTTGGAATGCGTAGGGTGGCTGAGGGCTTTGAATTAACGGTTGCTGATTCCGGCAGCGGTATTCCAGAGCATGAGCTTCCGAGATTATTCGAGCGGTTCCATCGAATCGAAGGAATGCCGTCCAGGACGTATGAGGGTTCGGGCATTGGGCTGGCACTGGTTAACGAGCTGGTGAAAGTACATGGCGGATCAATTCGGGTAGATAGCCGCGTAGGACGAGGAAGTTGCTTCGGTGTAACGATTCCTGCCGGGCATGCTCATTTGGACCCCGCTCGAATTCGCACCGTTCGTGCCTCAGTTCATAACATGGACGGGTCTGACGCATTCGTCCAGGAGGCGTCGCGCTGGCTGGGAGATGCTGACCAACCTGTGCTTGCATCCACCGAGCAGATGGGGCTGCAGACGAATATTGCATTTCCGGAGGACGACCGTGGTGCGCGTATCCTATTGGCTGACGACAACGCCGATATGCGCAACTACATCAAACGCCTATTGGGTCGTCATTATCTGATAGAGGCTGCAGCCGACGGAATCGAGGCCTTGCGGATGGCGCGGCAAAACCCGCCCGACATCATACTTACCGATGTCATGATGCCGCATCTCGACGGACTCGGGCTAATACGCGAATTAAGAGCCGATCCCAAAACGAGATCGATTCCCATCATTGTGCTTTCAGCGCGGGCCGGTGAAGAAGCTCAAATGGGAGGGCTCGAGCGAGGCGCCGATGACTACCTGGTTAAGCCGTTCTCTGCTCGAGAACTCGCCGCCAGGATATCCTCACGGCTACAACTGGATCGTCTAAGAGCCGAGACGCTTAAACAAGTTGAGGCGGCGCGACAGGAAGCTGAGGCGGCGAATCGCGCGAAAGACGAATTTTTAGCCATGCTCGGTCACGAATTACGAAATCCGCTAGCTTCGATAACGACCGCCTTGAAGCTGCAACAGTTACACGCGGACGCGTCGATGTCGCGCGAGCACGAAGTCATCGAACGGCAAGTGCGGCTGTTATCGCGGTTGGTGGACGACCTGCTCGATGTCTCGCGTGTAACGCAAGGTAAGATTCAGCTGAAGAAAGAGCATATCGAGTTGGCGCGTATTGTCAGCAACGCGATAGAGGTAGTACGCCCGCTCGTTGAGCAACGGCAGCATGAACTCCATATTGCAGTGGCTTCGACTGGACTGCTTATAGAGGCTGATCCGATACGCTTGGAACAAGCAGTGGTTAACCTACTTACAAACGCGGTGAAGTACACACCGGTTGCGGGCAACATCGCGATTTGGGCGGGGCAGGAAGGGCAACAAGCTGTGCTGGGAGTTCGTGATAATGGAATCGGCCTCACTCCTGAACTGTTGCCCCGGGTTTTTGACTTGTTCATCCAAGGAAATCGCACCCCAGATCGCGCGGAGGGCGGCTTGGGCTTGGGTCTGTCGATCGTCAAAAGCCTCATTAAACTTCATAGCGGAACTGTAGAGGCTTCCAGTGAAGGGCATGGCAAAGGCACCGAGTTCATCGTTCGACTACCTTTAGTTCGGCTCGATGATGGACCCGTGTCCGAAAGTACAGCGGATGGTTCCGAGACCACGCCGCCGAGAACGTCGAGTAAGATACGCCGAGTGCTGATTGTTGATGATAACTGCGATGCAGCCGAGATGCTCGCCGAACTGCTCAAACTCTTAGGCCATTCAGTTGCGGTAGCCTTTGATGGCCCATCCGCTCTACGCGCCGCGCCTCAAATAAAGCCTGAGGTGATGCTAATCGATATCGGCCTTCCTGCTATGGATGGCTATGAGCTGGCTCGCAGGTTGAAGGAAATTCCAGAGCTCGGGGATGTACGATTGTTCGCGTTGACGGGCTACGGTCAGGATTCCGATCGCAAACGTGCACTGGAAGCGGGCTTCCTGGATCATTTGGTAAAGCCCCTAGATTTAGCCAGGCTTGAGTCGATTCTTGACTCAAGTACCGTCGATTAGTTCTGCATGCGAAGAAGTCCACTGAGTCTGCTTCATACCGGTCGATAGCATCAGTGGCATCGGGCAATCAGATAGCAGGAAATCGATGATGGCGCGCGTGGAACAGAGCCTCGGTCCAACTACTCTTTTCCGGTCGCTACTTTGTCTTGGCACCAAGCTTTTTGTTTGCCTTGGCGTCAATCTTCTTTTTTTCCGATTCCGATAACTTGCCCTTCTTGACCATTTGGGCAGCGCGGGCCTTTGCATTAGCAGCGTGAGCCTTATCAGGCATTGGGTAAGCCCGTTTTCCCGGCTCTCCAAACTCTTTTGCAGGCACTTTCTTGCGGCTTTTTGTGGTTAGCTTGGCCATTTTAATGTTCCATGAGTTGAGGTTTGAACGACCTGGTAGGTCCAATAAAGTGCTAATTCCATTCCGCTCGCGCGCGCGATCAGACCGGAGGAAGCGGCGTGATTTCTATGGAGCCGCCTCTCCCTTTGAATTGCGGTTTGCAGTCGACCCAGATGTATTTGCCGGAAATCTCGGTCCGGTTCGCAATTATACTATGGAAGGCCAGCCGACACGCTTTCCTGTCGACATCGTTGTCGAGACGGAGCACAACCTCCCTGGCACTCGCGCGGCCATCGAATTTATTTAACAACGGAGCCTGGTTCGTAAACGTCGCCATCCATCCGCCGCTGAGTTTACGATTGGTTTGAGATATGGAGATGGTGAAATCTCCCGCCCCCAGATCGTCATCAGTGATCGTGCCGCTCCATTGCCCTGCAACGTTAACCGGCAACGGTAACCTGTCCGGCGATACCGCATCGGTGTCCACGCCGTCGGTCGAAGCGTCCTGAGCGAAGGTCGATCTTGCGCTCAATCCGACAAGGCCGAACAGCAGAGCGATTGCGACCGCTACGCTGGATCGTTTGAATTTTGAAGTTGCAACGCCTCCGTCTCTCAGCGCCTCGGGCTGGATGCTCCCGCTGGTCATGCCTTCAGCTTTCTCAATAATCTTCGCCATTCACTTTCTCCGCGCCGTATTCCAAGCCGTTTCCGTATCAGCGTTCAGCCCGTCAATTACGCAAAGGATATGCCGCCCAGAACGGATTGGTTCAGTCAGTTTTAGTTGAGAAATCAGAGTGCCGCCGGTGTTCCGTAAAGTAATTCGGGAAGAAGGCGGTAGAAATTTCCGATCAAGTTTTTCGTTTGATCGACCTTTAGGCACTACGGGAAACGCTGCGATTTTTAATCCTGACGAGTAACCTTCTCTGGCGTCAGATTTGGCCCGACGACGCTCTCGAGCGCCTCTTCCAACGCGGCGGCTTCGAGCGAGAGCCCGCGTGTTTCGGGAAGAAACAGTCCTACGATGAGCGCGCTGGGTATTGCGAGCAGGCTCAGGTATCCGACCACAATCGAGAGACCGCCGGCACGCGCCGAGAGAACCGCGATCAGTGCCTGAGCGGAGACCGCGGCGACCGCGCCGATCAGCGCCAGCCACCCCATCATCACACCCCGAATCGCGGTCGGAAAGATTTCGGTCGCTAGCGCGTGCCCGCTCACCAGCTCCGCGCTGAGGCCGGCGGTGAAAGAACAATAGGTAACCCCGATCCATAGCCAACTAAGCGCCACGTTTGCCGGGGGACCCCAATAGAAGCCGAGCGCCCCGAGACTGACGCTCAGGCGCGCAACGACGATCGTCGGGATGCGGCCGTATCGCTCGCAGCTTCGCGCGCCGATCGGAAACCCCGACATTCCCAGGCTGCCACCGATCAGCATGAGTATGCTAGCTGTGCCGGGCGCCAAACCCACGACCGAGACCAGGTGAAAGTACGCCCACGTACTGGCTGCGATCGCGGCGATGTTGGCTAGCAGCGCAGAGACCAGGCCAGCGATGGTGCGAAGCCGATAGACCTTTCCGAAGCCATCGTAGAAGCTGCTGGCAGCAGTCGTACCCGAGGCGGCGGCGCGTTGCCAGCGGCCGCTCTCGGAGATGGCGCTGGAAGCCCAGCACAGGGTAACGACTCCCACCCCCGCCGCAAGCACCAACACCCACCTCCACGAGTAGCGGGTCGCCAGTATCGGCATTGCGATCAGGCATATACCGATGCCCAGTCCCAATCCTATCCCGGCCGAACTCTGTCCCCGCGCACGCTCCTCGATCGCGAGTTCCTCGGCCAGGATCACGGTGCTGCCGGCGATCGTCGCGCGGATGAAGGCGAAAAGGGCGATCCCGCAGAGCGCGAAGGCCACGATATTCGTGGCGAACGCGGCGGCGAGCGCGCTGCCCGCGCTGCCCGCGATACACGCCAGCAGCATCCGGCGGCGCCCTAAATGATCACTCATCCGCGAGAGCCCGAGCGAACCGATCGCCGAGAGCGAAATCCACGCGAACAACCCGGCGATTCCCGATTCACCGAGGCGGAAGCTCTTTGCGATCCAAGGCGATCCGATGCCGTTAATCGACATCGCGAAGCCCTCGAAGCAGAGCACCGCCGCGATCGAAAGAGCTAGCCGGCGATTGTTGGACGGAGACTCCGCGCCGGCGAGTCCGCGCAAGGATTCTGCGCCGATGCCCGCCGGAGTCGCCTCAGTCGGGCCGATCGAAGCCATTGGCGCTCCTTGCCCGCAGGAGAAGGAGTTCGGCGGCGTCCGCGATGCGCGTCGTCAGCCGTCGCTCATCAGACTGATCGCGCCCAATATATAGAACGTCCGCCTTATGCTGATCGCGTGTCGGCCAACAGCTTGCGATCACAACGCCTGACAGCATGCTCTTATCGGGCATTGTCCTCCCCTCATCCATCCCCGAACGCGCGCTGCCTCCAGTTGAGAAACTTCTAGCCGGCTTATTCGAGCGCCATCTTGAGCGAACTTAGCCCGCGAAGAAAATAACTGCCCTTGTAGGCCAGTGGTTCCTCCGGATCGGCTAAGCGCAGCCGCGGGAAACGATCGAGCGCCGTGGCGATTGCGATCGCACCCTCCATCCGCGCCAACGATGCGCCGAGGCAATAATGAATCCCGTCGCTAAAGGCGAGATGGTCGTTAGGCTCGCGAGCGATGTCGAAACGGTCGGGGTCAGGGAACTGCTCGGGATCGCGATTTGCCGCGGCAATGATCACGAACGTATAGGTGCTCGCCTTGATCTCGATCCCGCCCACCTCGAGATCGATCTTGGGAAAACGCAGGAGCGATTGGACCGGGCAGTCGTACCGCAGCATCTCCTCGATCGCACGCGGCATCAGCGATGGGTCGCTGCGCAACCTCGTCAACTGATTCGGATTGCGCCCGAGTGCAAGCATCCCGTTCCCGATCAGGTTGGTCGTGGTTTCGTTGCCGGCCAGCAGCAACAGCACGAGCGTGATGATCAGCTCTTCTTCGGTCAGTGCTTCCGTCTGATCGCGGGCCTCAACCAATACGCTGATCAGATCGTTGCCGGGATTTCGCCGCCGCTTCTCGATCTCCTCGATAAAGTAGCCGCGCAAGGCCGTGCCCGCCGCAACCACATGCTCCGGCATTTCAGCGCCGATTAGTGGCACGTTCTGGATCTCGACCATTTGGCCGGACCATAGCTTGAATTGCTCGTAATCGTCGGGCGGGATGCCGAGCATCTCCGCGATCACCATCACCGGCAACGGATTGGCCAGATCCGCCATCACCTCAAATTCGCCTTTGCGCGCAGCCCGTTCGACCAGAGTCGTACTGAATTCGCGAATTCGCCCTTCAAGATCCTTGATCCGCCTGGGTGTGAACGCCTTGCTCACCAGCTTTCGCAGTCGCGTATGCACCGGGGGATCGGAAAAGATCAATCGCGGCGCCCGCCCGAATGCGGCTTTCCGCGCCTCAAGGAACGCCGACCCAGGTGCTACGCTGGAAAATCGCTCATGGTCGCGCAGGATTGCCGTGACATCTGCGTAGCGCGCGACCAGGGCCATCGGGACGAACAGGTCCATCCGATGCGGAGGGTTGTAGTACAGCGGTTCGTAATGCGGATAGGGGTTGGCGCGGTAACTCTCGTCCCATGGATTGAAGTAGACGCTTGGCGACTTAGACGTGACGGCCATCAATTACCTCGCTTCACCTTTAACTGAGCCGAATCCTGCCGGGAGTAACGTTTCGCGCTTCAGGTTTCGCGAAGCGATTAATGAATCAATCCAACACACCTTAAGATGAGGAACGCGCTCGCCGAGCCTAACGCGACGCCGAGGATCAAATCCGATAAGTAATGGTGAGCCAGCACCAGCTTGGTCCAGCCGGTCATGACGACCACGGCTATCGCGATGGGCAGAACCTTTGAGTAATTTGATGCAAAGACAAAACCGACCGCCGTAACCGTCATGCAGTGTCCGCTCGGACACGAGTAAAGGTCGAGTGCCTTCACGGCGCTGGCTAAGGTCGGATCTCGATCGCAAGGTCGCTGCCTTGCAAGATTCTGTTTAATGGGAAAGTAGATCAAAAACGCCGCACCAACTGCGGTGACCGCAGTGAGATCCGGCCGCAGAGCCTTCTCCCCCAGCGTGCTCAACGTTATTATTGCGAGACCCAGGTAGAGCCAACCGTTTCCCAATCGATCGAGCAGGCGGCTCGTCGTTTGCCAGAACGGCTTGTCGGCTTTGAGCACTACCCATTTAACCAGCGGTGCTTCCAGTTGATTTACATATTCAAGGCTGCCGCGAGCACGCTGCCAGAGGCCTGACGAGGGCTCCTCGGCGCGATCGTTTTCGCTTAACGCTGACGGCTCGGTTTGGCGTTCGGCGAAACGATAGGAACCTTCATGCGATGAGAGGTCCCAATCCCTCGGACTTGCGACTGCGTCGGCATTTCCAGCTAAGGCTTCACCGTCAGATGCATCGAGCCGCCATGACGGATCGGTCGGTTGTAAGGTCGAAGAAGCAACTCTCACGCGACCCTCCTCTAAGGCTGTTTTTCAAACAGCCCCATTTCTCTATCTGCAACGGCCCCTGCCGATGCCGTCTCAATAGCGGCTTCCAGGCGCTCGTGAAGTTTGAAAGGGGCTGGCGTCGGTATCCGGATTCGCACACGCAGAACCTGGGCCCTGGACGGCTCCGATGGATCTGCGGAAATCTCAGTCCGAGCGGTCATCTCGGGAGCTATGTAAACGACTTGTCCTCGCGAGCTCAGGTCAGGATCACCTTCGACCGCGATCTCGGCCTCGGCACCTAGTCGCACGCGCGGCGCGTCGAGTTCGTCCACCTGCGCCTCCACCCAGGTGCGCCCGAGATCGGCAAGCTTCAGCACCGGCGTGCCGGCAATCACCTCTTCCTGATCGTTCACCAGGCGTTGCAGAACGACCGCGTCGAAAGGTGCCTTGATTTGGCTTTGGCGTAGTTCAACGTCCAGCGTGGCGACGGCCGCACGGTTGATCGCAGTTTGGGCCGAGGCCTTTTCCATCTCGTGTTCGGCGCGATCGAACTCTTCACGAGATACGGCGCTTTGCTGCGAGAGTTGCGTAGTCCTCGCAAGGTTAAGGCGCTCGAACTTCTCGTCGATCATGCTTGCAGCCAGGCGGGCCGCTGCCTCGTCGAACTGAGCCTGCTTTTCACTCGAGTCAATTTCGGCGAGTAACTCTCCGGCGTGAACGGTCTCCCCTTCCTTGACGTGGAT
>Ga0302324_100014235_pt1 | contig 16051 bp, 12 predicted proteins | sample Palsa_T0_1_FD_201949 | JGI IMG/M metagenome (GOLD analysis project Ga0302324, IMG submission 201949) | Peat permafrost microbial communities from Stordalen Mire near Abisko, Sweden - Palsa_T0_1 | ecosystem: Environmental > Terrestrial > Soil > Palsa > Peat permafrost | place: Sweden: Abisko...
CCGGCGCGCGCTTGCGGCACGCAGCCGCGGCGGGAAAACGCGTGCCGAAGTACATCGACAATTACGCGACCAAGGGCCTCCAGATCATCGTGACCGCCGGCTCGTCGACGCAAGGCGTGTACGTTGACGTCTCCGGCAGCTCGCCAGTCACGCTCTGCACGACGACGAACGATATTGAGACCTGCACCCTCACCGTTCCGGTGCTCGCAGCCAGCGAGACGCTGACCGTCACCGCCGTCAACGTCAAGCCGACCGACGAGGGGACGAACGGCAATTCACCCGGCTACGGCAGCGGCTTCAGCGACGCCGCCGTGCTCTCGGTGGGTACGACGACCGCGACGCTCGTGGCCGGCCAGACGACGCCGATCTCGTTGGTCCTCGGACCCGTCATGGCGCAACTCTACGACTGCGGCTGGAACATCATTGCGAACGCGAGCGGCGACTACGAGGCAGTTGACAACGCCCAGGGCACCGGCCTACAAGCTGGAAACACTCCGGCGAACCGCATCCTTTTCACGCAGGGCACGGCCGGCTCGCTCTACCAGAGCCCGACCACCAACGACTACGACTACGACACGCCGACATGGTCGTCTCCCGCTCCCGCGTTTGTCGACGTGAACGCGATGCCCGAGGCGGTGACCGCGACCTCGTCGCTCCAGCACGTCGGCCTGTATGCCGTGCCGGCGCCGGGGGGAACCCTGAATGGCTGGCCCACGCCGGGCCCGTCGTACACCTATACGCCGACGGTCTCGTTCCCCGATTTTAGCTGGGCTTGGCAATACGGCTACTCGACCGTCATGGCCATCTCGTACGACGGCTCGGCCTCGGCCGGCGGGACGATCGTGGTCAGCAACGACCTGAGCGCGACGACGTCGCTCGTCACCACCCCGTACACGACGACGATGACGTACTACGTCGCGTTCGTCGGGGCGTCGCCGACGGCGCTGACCCTCGAGACGAGCGCGCTTGCGAGCGACCATACCGGCACCGTGACGGGCTCGGACTTCGAGGCCGCCTACGAGGGTATGGAAGCCGGCAGCGCCATCGGCTCCAACAATGGGGACTGCAATTCTTCGGGTGCCGTGACGCTCGCGACCATCGTGGCGGGCACGATGAACACGACGACCTGGACCCAACCCTTCACGGTGACGGCGACGACGGTCGGCACGTGTACGTTCTACCTGAGCGACAAGTACACCGGACGGCCCTCGCAACAGGTCACCGTGACCATCCCGGACTAACGCTGTGCCGATGGAGACGAATCGAGCGACGTTCCTCGCGGCGGCGGCGGGGACCGTCGCGCTCGCGGCGAGCAGCGGCGCGGCAGAGGCTGCCGGCACCTACGACCGCCGGGCGATGGAGACGATCCTCCACCGCCCGGCGCGGCACCATCACATCATCGGCGCGCCCCGGTTGAGCGGGATCGCGCCGATGCGCTCCGCCGCGCACATCATGGGTGCGTACGCGTTCGCCTTCGGCGAGGGGCCCGGGACGGTGAACGTCATCGTCTCGCTCTACGGACCCAGCTCGATCCTCGCCGTGATGAACGACGACTTCTGGGCGCACTACCACGCCTTCGAGCTGTCGGAGCAGCAGAACGACATCGCGCCGACGACGCTCAACGACAAGAACAACCCGTATCTGCACGCGCGCTCGTCGATGAACCCGCACGACGCGCCGGATGACGTCAACGGCTTCTATCACGACTACACGGTCGAGGCACTCACCCGTCGTGGCGTCGCGTGGTTCGTCTGCAACGAGGCGATGCACACCGCCTCGCGCCAGCTCGCGCAGCTCGGCGATGGGACGCCGCAGGCCGTGCTCGCCGCACTGCGCACGCACCTCGTGCCCGGAACGCTGATCGTTCCCTCGGGATCGCAAGCGCTCGTCGTCGCTCAGGAGCAGCACTTCACGTATCAGGCCGTCTAAGGCCAACCGCTTGCCGCGTGACGGCGAGACGATTGCTAGGATTCGAACAAGTGCCAGGGTTCCAACAACAAGACTGGGCATAGCGCTACCAAGACTCCCGCCGCGGCACATCGCGGTGGTAGCGAAGTCGTTGGCGCTCTGGAGGCGCTCTAGATGCTCCCACGTTTTCGCTTTGGGACGGTGGCCGTTGGCCTCGTCCTGACGGCCCTGCTCGCCGCCTGTAGTGGTGGCTCGACCACGCCGCCGCCCCGCAACGAGGCCGGTCTCTCCGATACCGCCTCGGTAGGAACCAGCACCACCACGTCCGTCACGGTGCCGACGATCGGTACCAGCGGCATCACGTCGAGCGCTACGCTCCCCGCCGCCGGGTCCGCCGTCACGATCACCGAGACGATCAGCACCACGCCGCCCGGCGGTGCAAGCGCGCTGAGCGTGCGTGCGGCGCAAGCCCTGCGCCAAGCGGCCGCGGTCTCGTTCACTGCGATCGCTTACGTTGAGTTCTCGGCGAGCGGGACCGTCACGCTCGACGGCCAGCCGGGGATCAGCTTCACGCTGCCTTCGATCACACCCGGTGATTCGTACTACTTGGCCGCCTACGAGAACGCTGCATGGGACGCGCCGGCCGCCGGGCCCGCGACCGTCAGCGGAACGACGGTGAGCTTCCCGGCGAGCACGTCAGGGACGCTGACGATCACGACCGCGACGCCGATCATCATCGCGCTCTACGCGACGACGACAGCCACGCCCGGACCCACGCCAACCCCAACACCGACGCCGACACCGGCGCCAACTCCGACGCCGGCCCCGACGCCGGTCGTCTCACCGGCCGCGTTGCTCTTCGACGCCAACGCGCCGGGCACGCAGAACGTCGTGGTGAGTGAAGCCGGCGATACCGCCGCGTACACCGCGGCGATCGTGTGCGCCGAGACGACGCCGCCGCCGTCACCGGCACCGTCGCCGGCCCAGAACTTCGTCGCGCACCTGCAGCAGGCGAGCGCGACGCCGAATCCCAGCGGGTCGGCGACCTTCGGCGTCGAGGGTGGTGCTGATCCGGGCACCTGCACGATGACCATCACCGACACCCGCGGCGCGACCGCGACGGTCAGCGTCGCCGTCGACGCCGCCAACCTCAACGTCTCCGGCAAGAGCCGGCAGCACTAGGAGCCCCGAACATGCGATCCAAGTTGACCGTCTCGCTCCTCGGCGCTGCCACCCTCGCAGCCGCCACGCTCGCCGCCTGTGGAGGCGGCGGAGGCGGCACCCACGCCACCCCGCTCGGCGCCGCGCCGACGTCGACCCCACTCGGTAGCCCGGCATCGACGGCGCGCATCACGCTGACGATCCCGGAGAACGGCACCCAATCCCACAAGCCCGGCGCGCGCTTGCGGCACGCAGCCGCGGCGGGAAAACGCGTGCCGAAGTACATCGACAATTACGCGACCGAGGGCCTCCAGATCATCGTGACCGCCGGCTCGTCGACGCAAGGCGTGTACGTTGACGTCTCCGGCAGCTCGCCAGTCACGCTCTGCACGACGACGAACGATATTGAGACCTGCACCCTCACCGTTCCGGTGCTCGCAGCCAGCGAGACGCTGACCGTCACCGCCGTCGACGTCACGCCAACCGCCGAAGGCACCAACGGCAATCTACCGGGTTACGGCAGCGGCTTCAGCGGCGCCGACGTCCTCTCGGTGGGTACGACGACCGCGACGCTCGTGGCCGGCCAGACCACGCCGATCTCGTTGGTCCTCGGGCCCGTCATGGCGCAACTCATCGACTGCGGCTACCGCATCATTGCGAACGCGAGCGGCGACGACGAGTACGCTGACATCGCCCCGGGCACCGGCCTACAAGCTGAAAATTCTCCGGCCAACCGCATCCTTTTCACGCAGGGCACGGCCGGCTCGCTCTACCAGAGCCCGACCAGCTTCGACTACGACTACGACATACCGACATGGTCGTCTCCCGCTCCCGCGTTCGTCGACGTGAACGCGATGCCCGAGGCGGTGACCGCGACCTCGTCGCTCCAGCACGTCGGCCTCTACGCCGTGCCGGCGCCGGGGGGGACGCTGAATGGCTGGCCCACGCCGGGCCCGTCGTACACCTATACGCCGACGGTCTCGTTCCCCGATTTCAGCTGGTTTTGGCAATACGGCTACTCGGCCGTCATGGCGATCTCGTACGACGGCTCGGCCTCGGCCGGCGGGACGATCGTGGTCAGCAACGACCTGAGCGCGACGACGTCGCTCGTCACCACCCCGTACACGACGACGATGACGTACTACGTCGCGTTCGTCGGGGCGTCGCCGACGGCGCTGACCCTCGAGACGAGCGTGCTTGCGAGCGACCATACCGGCACCGTGACGGGCTCGGACTTCGAGGCAGCCGCCCAAGGCATGGAGGCCGGCAGCACCACCGGTTCCGGTAACGGGAACTGCGATTCGGGTGGCACGACGCTCGCGACCATCGTGGCAGGCACGATGAACACGACGACCTGGACCCAGCCCTTCACGGTGACGGCGACGACGGCCGGCACGTGTACGTTCTACCTGAGCGACGTGTTCAGCGGACAGCCCTCGCAACAGGTCACCGTGACCATCCCGGACTAACGTCGATACGATGGAGACGAATCGAGCGACGTTCCTCGCGGCGGCGGCGGGGACCGTCGCCACCTCGCCGATCCCGGGGCCGTGCTGAAAAAGGTGCAGGCTGCCTATCCGCGCGTGGTGCTCTCGTACGCCTCGGTGCCGCTGACGTCCGCGAAGCTCGCCCACGGCCGCCTCAACTCGCTGAGCCCGCCCGAGGTCCGTCGGCTGATCGACGAGGCGGGGTTCACGGTCGTGCGCGAGACGCGGCTTCTCAGCAGCGAGCTGCTCTTCGAGCTCCGTTCGACGCCCCCATAGCCGGGATCAAGAGAGCGACCGTCAGCCGAACCGGGGACGCCCTTCCGGGGAGGCGAAGCGCAGCGAAACGACCCCGAGCCGGAAGGGGTCGTATCGGTCGCCCCTGCTTTCGTGCGTAAGGAGTCTCGTCTCGATCATGGCCTCGTTCACCGTCGACGCGCTCGTCATCGGCGCCGGCCCGGGCGGCTATCACGCCGCCATCCGGCTCGGCCAACTCGGCAAGAAGGTCGTCTGCTTCGACCGCGACGAGGTCGGCGGCGTCTGTCTGAACTGGGGCTGCATCCCGACCAAGGCGCTGCTGCACGTCGGCGAGATCACGCGCCAGATCGACCACGCGGCGGAGATCGGGCTGAAGGTCCCCAAGGCCGAGATCGACCGCGCCGGCGTCGCCGCTTTCAAGGACAAGGTCGTCAAGGCCAACGTCGGCGGCGTCAACCAGCTCTTCAAGGCCAACAACGTCGAGTTCGCCTACGGCGACGCGTCGTTCACCGGGAAGACCACGGTCGCGCTCAAGAAGAGGGACGGCACGACCGACGAGTACAGCGCCCCGGCGATCGTGATCGCGACCGGGTCCGCGCCGATCGAGGTCAAGGCCTGGCCGCACGACGGCGAGACGATCATCAACTCGGACGACGCCGTCAAACTCGAACGCATCCCCAAGAACCTGCTGATCGTCGGCGGCGGGGTGATCGGCCTCGAGTTCGCGACCGTCTACACGCGGCTGGGCGCAAAGGTACTGGTCGTCGAAGCGCTGGCGAACATCCTCACCGGCACCGACTTGGAGATCTCCAAGACGCTGGGACGCATCCTCAAGAAACAGGGCGTCGAGATCGCGCTGAGCACCAAGGTCGGGGCGATCGAGAAGACCGGCCCGCAGGCCGTCAAGGCGACCTTCAACGGCGAGTTCACCGGCGGTAAGGACGAGACGCGCGAGTTCGACATGGTGCTGGTCGCGGTCGGTCGCCGGCCGGTGACCGACACGCTGAACCTCGCCGCCGCGGGCCTGGCGACCAACGAGAAGGGCTTCCTCGACGTCGACGCCCAGCGCCGCACCAAGGTCGAGGGGATCTTCGCGATCGGCGACGTCGCCGGCGCGCCGCTGCTGGCGCACAAGGCGATGAAGGAAGGCGTCGTCGCGGCCGAGGTGATCGCCGGCGACAAGGCCTCGGCCTTCGATCCGGTCGCGATCCCGAACTGCGTCTACACCGATCCCGAAGTCGCGACCGTCGGGCTCTCCGAGGAAGAGGCGAAGGCCGCCGGCCACGAGATCAACGTCGGGAAGATGGCGCTGATCGCCTCGGGCCGCGCGCGCACGATGAACGAGACCGACGGGATGATCAAGCTGATCGCCGACGCCAAGACCGACCTGCTGCTGGGGATGCACATCGTCTCCCCGCAGGCCGAGTCGCTGATCGGCGAGGGCGTGATCGCGCTCGAGATGGGGGCGACGGCCGAAGACGTCGGCCTCTCGATCCACCCGCACCCGACGCTGACCGAGTCGATCATGGACGCCGCCGAGTTCATCCACGGCAAGGCGATCCACATCGTCAACGCCAAGCCCAAGAAGCAGCCCGCCGCCGTCTGACCGCGGCGGCCCCGGCCGGGATTGGACCGGGCACGTCGAACGGGCCGGCTACCGATGAGCACGGACCAGGTCCTTATAGCAGCCGGTATGGGCGACGTCAGCGGCGGCGGTCTGTTCGCTATCGAGGGCGGCGCCGTGCGGCGCATCGACACGATCAGCACCATGGGCCTGGCCTTCGACGGCACCCGCGTGGCTCGCAACCTGCGCTGCGTGCCCGAGGATGGCCTGGTCGGGGAGATCGTCATTTCCGACGGACGCGGGATCCAGCGTTATCTTCGCCTGGACGACGCGGCCGCCGTCCATGACGTCGCCTGGGACGGCGACGACCTGGCGGTGGTCTCGACCTGGCACAACGCGGTGCGCTGGTTCGGCCCGGACGGCAAGATGCTGCGTGAGATCCGCTATCCTGGCGACCACGACGCCTCTCACCTGAATTGCATCACGCGGCACGACGGCGTGTGGTACGCGACAGTGTTCGGGCCGCTGCGCGCCTTTCGCGCCTGGGACACTCCGGCACGCGAGGGCAAGGGCCGGATCGTGGAGCTGGAGACCGGTCGCGTCGTCGTGGAGGGGCTGACATCACCCCACACGCCGCGCCGCCTCGGCGACCTGTGGCTGGTGTGCAACTCGCAAGAGCACGAGTTGGCAGTCTTCGACGCCGCTACCGGGAGGCCGGTGGGGCGCGTGGACTGTGGCCTCTGGACCCGTGGCATCGCCTTCACCGACAACGCGATCTACGTCGGCGTCTGCCGACGGCGTCGCACGGCAGAGTCGTTCGGTGAGGCGGAGGTCGTCGTGATCGACCCGCGCACGTGGCAGGTCGTCGAGCGCATCCCGGTCCCGGCCCAGGAACTCTACGACCTTCTGTTCGTCTCGCGCGAGGCATTGGCGGGCCTCGAGCGCGGCTTCGACGTCAACCCGCGGCGGACGTCGGAATCTCGCCAATGGGAGAGCCTCATGGAACTCGGTTGCGATCGCCCACGTACGCTCTTTCCAACCGGCGAGCCATTGCCATGGAGCGACTTCCATTGCTCGATCGAAGGCACGCTGCCGAATCAGTGGGTGGCCGAGGAGATGCGCGAGCTGACCTTCCGCGTCACCAATCCGACGCAAAGCTTCTTCACCAGCGCCCCCCCGGCACCAATCTTCGTCTCTTTCAAGTGGCTCGACCTCGACGATGGTTCGTATATCGATCCGCGGCGGGCGCACCGCACCAAACTGCCGCACACACTGCGGCCCAACGAATCAACCGACATCGCGGTCCGCATCGTTGCGCCCACGCGATTGGGCCCGGTGCGGCTACGCGTCACGCTGGTGCAAGAAGGCGTCACGTGGTTCGACGAACAGGATCCGACTGCTATGCTCGAGGCCGTCGTCGAGATCGTGCCCGCACTTCCGAGTGACGAGGCCTTCCGCCCGACGTTCGCTGAGGCGGCGCGCATGGTCCCAGCGCGGCCGTCCGACCGCCGTTGCGGCGCGCAGGCCCGCACCGTCTACATCTCCGGCAACTGCCAAGCGCGCAGCGTCGGCGCCTGTGTTCACGTCATGAACCCGAATCTCGCCGTCAGGATCATTCCACCGCACATCGACGTCGCCTCACTCGCCGGTCCGCAGGATGTCGTCTTGCGTCAGCGCAATCCGCGCCAACCCTGGTCGCTGCGCCCAGCCGCGCCGAACGATATCCTATTCCCGCGTATCTACTACAATGCGTTTCATCCCGATTGCGTGGTCCTGGAGAGTCGGGTGCATTCTGCGATGCAGGGGTATCACTCCGCGCTCGTCCTCTACGGCTGGCGCCATCGGCTCAGCGTCGAACAGACCGTAAACCTCTTCAACGAACGGGTCTTCGAAGCACTCGGATTTTTCGATTTCGGCGACGTGACTACAAGACTCGTCGAAGAAGACGCGGCGGCCGCACAGTTCGACCTCGGCGACGCGGTGTTTGAATGGCGACGCGCGGGCTGCTTCATGCACTCGCCCAATCACCCCAAGCTGTACGTCCTGGCCGACATCGCGCGTAGAGTCATGGAGCGAGCCCAACTCGAGGTGATCGTCTCGGACCCCGAGAGCTATTTGATCGATCCGCTCAAGGCCGATGCCGTCTGGCCGATCTACCCCGAACTCGGCGCGCGCTGGCGCCTTCCCGGCGCGTACGCGTTCATGCCCGGCTACGACCCGAAGACGTACCTCGCTCCGGCGCTGTTCGACCTCGAAGAATTCGTGGCGACGTCATTCACGATCTACGAACAGCTCGACCCGGCCGCTCTGACGATGGCTCGGCTCGACCACCCACTATACCGCGACCTCGAGCACATCGATGCGACGCCGTCCCGGCTGGCGGTTCCGGTGGTCGAGCCCGTGCCGAAGCCGGCTGCCACGTCCGGCTCGCCCTACGCGACGTTGCCGGACGAACAGTTCTGGCGCCGCGCCGTCGAGCGCGTCCCGCCATCCGAGGTCGATCCCGTCGCATCCCCGCCGTATGCGATCGAGCGCACGACGCGCATCGCGGCGATCGGCAGTTGCTTCGCGCAGCGGGTCTCGCACGCGCTCGTCGAGGCCGGCTACGGCGTGCTGGCCGCCAACTGCGGAAACGTCTACACTGCGCGCCAATTGCTGCAACTCTTCGATCGCGCGTTCGGTACGTTCGCGCCCGACGACGACGCGTGGCTGCGCGGCGACGGCCGCTACGTCGATCCGTTCCGGCCGCAGATCGCACCCGAGGGTTTTGCCAGTGTGGACGCCGTGCGCGACGCGCGTGCGCAGCAGCTTGCGGCGACGCGTGCGGTCTTTACCGACGCCGACGTTGTCGTGCTCACGCTGGGGCTGACCGAGATGTGGTTCGCGCGCGCCGACGGCGCCGTGTTCCCGCTCGCACCGGGCGTCGCGGGCGGCCTCGCCGACCCCGAGCGCTACGGATTCCACAACGCGACCGCGGGCGAGATCGCCGCCGATCTGCACGCCTTTGTCGAACGCTTAGGCCGGGTAAACGAGAGCGCGCACATCGTGCTGACCGTCTCACCCCAGCCGCCGATCGCGACGTACGAGCCGCGCCACATCCTGACAGCCGCAACGTATACGAAAGCCGCGCTGCGTGCGGCGGTCGATGAAGTCGAGCGCGCGCACGCGCACGTGACCTACTTCCCGGGCTACGAGATCGTGGCCGGCTCGTTCAGCCGCGGCATGTACTTCGACTCGGACTTGCGCAGCGTCAACGCGGGTGGGGTAGACCGCGTGATGCGCCTCTTCTTCGAGCACTACGCCCGCCCCGCGCAGCGCGCGCAGGCGATCGAGAGCCTGGTGCTCGACGAGATCCGGGTCGCCGTCGACGTGCTCTGTGACGAAGATGCGCTCGACGCCGCCGGCTGAGGCCTGCTATGCCTCGACGCGGCGGGCAAACGACGCCAGCCGCGTGTCGCTCTGCGCGCGCTCGTAATCCTCCGCCCGGTCGAACCACCAGAGACCACCGGTCATGCGATAGCCAAAGAGGTCGCGACCGCGGTCGGCCAGCACCGGCAAGATCTCGCGGCCGAGATCGGAGGGCCGATCGCGCGGCACCAGGTCCAGCAGCGCCGGCTCGGCGATGATCACGCCGGCGCTGATCCAGTGCGAGTCCGTCTCGCCGAGGCGCGGCTTCTCGATGAACCGCCTGATCCGGTCGTCGTCTCCCAATTCGGCGACGCCGCTGGGGGTGACGTCTTCGCGCTCCCACAGCGCGACCGTCGCCAGCTCGCCGTGCGCGCGGTGCGCCCGCACGAGGTCGGCCACGTCGAGCTCGTAGACGTTGTCGCCGAAGACGATCGCGAAGGTCCCCGACCCCAGGATCTCGGCCACCGGGACCATCGCCCCCGCCGTCCCGAGCAGTTCGCGCTCTTCGCTATAGTGAACCCGTAGCCCCCAGGCTGAGCCGTCCCCAACGTAACCGCGGACGACCGCCGCGTGCCGGTGGAGATTCACCACCACCTCGTCGAAGCCGGCAGCCGCGAGCATGGCGAGGTTGTAGGCGATGATCGGCCGCCCGTGGACCTCGAGCATCGGCTTCGGGCGGTCGTCGGTGTACGGCCCCAGCCGGCTTCCAACCCCGGCGGCAAGAACGATCGCACGCATCCGCGAAGGGCCTTCAAGCGTGATAAAGGCGGACACCTCCTACAGCACACAGCACCTCGCCGAGGCGGCCGAGGTCTTGCGGCGCCTTGACGTCGCTGCGATCGAGCAGGTCGTCGCGTTGCTGGCCGCGGCCCGTGCCCGTGGCGGGCGGTTGTTCGTGCTGGGCGTCGGAGGCAGTGCGGCGAACGCTTCGCACGCGGTCAACGACTTCCGCAAGATCTGCGCGTTCGAAGCCTACACACCGACCGACAACGTCGCCGAGCTGACCGCTCGTACGAACGACGAGGGCTGGGAGTCGGTCTTCGAAGGCTGGCTGCGCACCAGCCGGCTGAGTGCGCAGGATGCGATCCTCGTGTTCTCGGTCGGAGGTGGCGATCTCGCCCGCAATGTCTCGCCGAATCTGGTCCGCGCCTTGCAGTATGCCAAGCAGGTCGGCGCCGCGATCGCCGGCGTGGTCGGCCGCGACGGCGGCTACACAGCGCAAGTCGCCGACGCATGCGTGATCGTTCCGACCGTCAACGAGGTCAACACGACGCCGCACGCCGAGGCCTTCCAGGCGGTGGTTTGGCACTTGTTCGTCTCCCATCCCGCGCTCAAGGCCGCCGCGACGAAGTGGGAAACGGTGCGCTGAAGCGCGCCGTCTTCCTCGACCGCGACGGCGTCGTGAACGAGGCCGTCGTCCGCGACGGCCGCCCCTATCCGCCGCAGCTCGACGAGCTGCGCATTGTCCCCGGTGCCGCGGCAGCGCTAGACGCGCTGCGCGCGGCGGGTTTCGAACTGGTCGTGGTGACGAACCAGCCCGACCTCGCCCGCGGGACGCGCACGACGGCCGAGGTCGACGCGATCCACCGGTGCCTAGCCCACGAGCTTGCGCTCACCAGCTTCTACGTCTGCCCGCACGACGATGCCGACGGTTGCGATTGCCGCAAGCCGCGCCCGGGACTGCTGACGCGCGCCGCACGCGAACTCGACCTCGACCTGATGGGCTCGTACCTGGTCGGCGACCGCTGGCGGGACGTCGGCGCGGGCCAAGCCGCCGGCGTCACGACCGTCTTCCTCGACCGCGGCTATGCGGAGCGGTCCCCTGAGCGGCCCGCCGATGTGACGGTCGACGATCTCCCAGGAGCGGTGCGCTGGATCCTGAAGCGGACGGCGATGCAGGTCGAAACCACCCCGGCCGTCCCCGACGTTGGGCGCCTGACGACGAAGATCTTCGCCGACGGCGCGGATCTCGCCGGGATCGGCGCGCTCGCCGCCGACCGCCGGATCGCCGGCTTCACGACGAATCCGACCTTGATGCGCAAAGCCGGGGTCACCGACTACCCGGCCTTCGCCGCCGACGCGTTGGAATTGATCGGCGGCCGGCCGATCTCGTTCGAGGTCTTCGCCGACGACCCGGCCGAGATGGAGCGCCAGGCCCGCATCATCGCCGGCTGGGGACCGAACGTCTTCGTGAAGATCCCGGTCACCAACACCGCCGGTGTCTCGACCGCGCCACTCGTGCGCCGCCTGAGCGCCCAAGGCGTCCAGCTCAACGTCACCGCGCTGATGACGGCCGCGCAAGTCGCCGAGGTGACCGCGGCGCTGGCCGGCGGCGCGCGCGCCTACGTCAGCGTCTTCGCAGGCCGCGTCGCCGACACCGGGCGCGACCCGCTGCCGATCCTGCGCGCATCGCTCGCGATCCTGGCGCCGGAACCACAGCTCGAGCTGATCTGGGCCAGCCCCCGCGAGCTGCTCAACATCTTCCAAGCCGATGAGATCGGCTGCCACGTGATCACGGTGACGAACGACATCCTGGCCAAGCTCGGGATCGTCGGCAAGGACCTCGACGAATACTCGCTCGACACGGTGCAGATGTTCCACCGCGACGCAACCGCGGCCGGTTTCACGATCTGATCTCGGGGCGATGAGCTGCCGCGGGATTCTCCTCTGCAGCGCAGTCGCGTTGACCGTCGCCGCCCTTCCGTCCGCCGCCCAATCGGATGCCGAAGTCGTCCGGACGATCGCTGGTTCGGGCGCACTGGGGATGGAGGACGGTCCCGCACTCTCAGGTTCGTTCCTCGTGCCGACCGGTCTGGCGCGAGGGCGTGACGGGACGATCTACGTCTCCGACGAAGCAGGGCAACGTATCCGCGCGATCAAGGATGGCCGGATTTCGACGATCGCGGGATCTGGCGATCTCGGCGTGCTTGGGATGTCCGTGTTGGGCGGCTTTCGCGATGGCCCTGCGCCGTCCGCGCAGTTCAATCACCCGATGGGGTTGGCCGTCGGACCCGACGGTGCGCTCTACATCGCGGACGCCTTGAACGGGCGGATTCGCGAGCTCGATCACGGCGTGGTGAGTACGGTCGTCTATGGGTTGGTCTCGCCCGAAGACATCGCGTTCGACCGGTCCGGCAACCTTTGGATCGCCGACTACGGTGGCGGTGTAAAGCGATGGAATGGTCACGCGCTGTCGGCACCCGCGCTCACCGGAGGGATATCCGACAAGCCCCTGGCGTTGTCAGTATCGCCCGACGAAATCGATCCCAAGCTGGTGGCGGTGACCGCACAAGCCGTCTATGAGTATGACGTGCAGAGCGCCGCTGAGGCCGGCCCCGCGCCCTATACGGGTGGCCTGTCGATGATCCCGATCCCGAGTGACTTCTGGGCCTTTGGGAGCCCACGCCAGGTCGTCGCGCTCGGCAAGCACCAAGTGGTGTATAGCGACCCGGTCACAGATACGGTGCGGTACCTGCGCTTCAACGTTCCGCCGCTCGCGACGCAGCCCTACACGACGCGACTCGCCGGTGGGTCGGACTACAAGGCTATCGACAACGCGGGCTTCGCCGATGGATCCGACGCCCGGTTCTACGGCCCGCGCGGCATCCTCGTCTACGGCGACACCATCGTCGTTGCCGATGCGGGCAACCGGCGCATCCGCGCGCTGCCGCTGCCGCGGTTCCGCACCCAGGAGTACGGGTTCGAGGATGCGGAGCCGTACGACACCTCGCACTTTGAAATCGCTCTCGTCGGTGCGTCCAGCGTGTTTTTCGACAGCCACGACGACGCGGACTCGATCTGCGGGACGATCGAGCGCCGTCTGAATGCGAGCCATCGGATCGCGAAACCGGTCCGCTGTCACACGCACCGTATCGACGGTGCGGATTTGAACAAGATGTGGAACTACATCGACAATTATCTCGCGTTCCGGCACGTCGACCAGTACATTGTCGTCGCGGTGCCGAGGTTCGTCGACGCCCAGACCGTTCCGTCGGCGCGCAAGTTGCTCGACAGCACCAAGTCGCGGCTGCTGCTCGTCTGGTACCCCAGCAGTCAGGAGGTCTCAGACGGCGAAGATCTCGTCCAGCGGCAGACGGACTTCGTCAGTTTCCCCGACGACACGGTAGCCGTCCTGACCGCCGCCGCGCAGCGAGCGAATGTGACGCTCGGCGGTGTTCCCAATCTCGCCGTCTACAATCTCTTTTCGGACGAAGTGCTTTACGAAAAAGAGCCCGGACCGCCGCTTTGGAACGCGCCCGACACGCACATGAACGTCCGCGGGAACGTCTTCGTAGGCGATCACATCGCCGCCGCCTTGTTGAAGGCGCTCGCCCCGTAGCTCTAGCAACGCGGCCTCAGCCGAGCGATGAGGGCGGTCCCGATCGGCTCGCGGAGGTACGACTCGGCATCGCACACCGCCGCATACGCTGCGCCGAGCGGCGACCGAACGGCGCCCATCGGGTACGCGATCCGTCGCCAGCGCGAGAAGTACCAGGCGATCGGGATACTCGCCATCCCGTACCATTGCAACCGCTCGATCACGAAGTGCGGATCGAGGACGCGGCGCAGCGTGCGGGGCGTATAGCGCCGGTAGTGGCCCAGCTCCTCGTCGTGCCGGCCGAAGAGGGACATGAGTGCCGGCACGCTGAGCACGACCGTCCCGTCCGCCGCGACCAGACCGCGCAGCGTCGCGGCGGCCGCCGCGTCGTCCTCGATGTGCTCGAGGACGTCGTGCATCACGACGAAGCGAGCGGGCGCGCGGCCACGGGCAAAATCGGCGAGGCCACCCGGAAAGATCTCGCAACCGGCGGGAGCCGACGCGGTTGCGGCACGAAACGCCGCGGGGTCGGGTTCGCAGCCGACGACCCGCATGCCGACCGAGGCCGCCAAGTGGTTGAAGTACCCGCTCCCGACACCCACGTTGTAGAGCAGATCGCCGGCGCGAGCGCGCGGCGCGAGCCAGCGCAGCGTCAAATCGTATTTCGCCCGCGCGTAGGGGTCGTTCTCCCGAAACGCGTGGTCCGCTTCGCTGTAGCGCGGATTGGGCGCAGCCGTCATGGGGCGTGAGTTCGCCCGGCCGCCCGAAGGTCCGCTCGTCCCCGCGACCGAGAAGGACTACGACCTCAGCATCGTCATCCCGGCCTACAAGGAAGCGGCGAAGCTGCCGGCCGACATCGAGGCCGCCTTCGCTTTCATCGCCACCGACCGGCTGACCGCCGAAGTGATCGTCGTCGACGACGGTTCACCCGACGATACAGCGGCGGTCGCGCGCTCGTTCCGCGCCCGCTTCCCCGAGCTGCGGGTCCTCAGCTACACCCCCAACCGCGGCAAGGGGCACGCGCTCCGCTACGGCATCGCGCGCGCTCGCGGCCGGAACATCCTCTTCGCCGACGCCGGACTGTGCGTTCCGTACTCGATCGCGCGCATCGGGCTCGCCATGCTCGACATGCGCATGTGCGACATCGCGCACGGCTCCCGGCGCATGCGCGGCACCGTCACCCTGCAACAACCACTCTATCGCCGGGTCGGCTCGCGCCTCTTCGGGATCATCGTCCACGCCTTCATGGGCGTCCCACTCTACATCTCCGACACGCAGTGCGGGTTCAAAGCCTACCGCCGCGACGTCGCTCACCGCCTCTTCGGCGCGGCCTTCACGGACGGCTTCATGTTCGACACCGAGATCATCATGCGCGCCCTGGCGGAGCGCTACACGATCCTCGAGTTTCCGGTCATCTGGCGTAACGACGCCGACACGCGCTTCGATCCGCGGCGTGGGTCGGTTCGCCTCCTGCGCGAGCTGCTCGCGATCAGGATCGGCCTGCTGCGAAAGACCCGCCGGGCCGTACCCGCGGCCGTCGTGGAGCGCGAGGCGTGAGGCTCGCCGTCACCGGCGCCAATAGGCCTCCCGGTTGCGAGCCCTAACTGGCGCCTTTAGCGCGGAGGCAGCACACCCGTCACGGTAAAGGTGATGGACTTGGGGAACGGGCCCGCCGTCCCAGCAGCTGCCGCCTCCTTCCACTTGCCGGCATCTGACCTAGCATCCGCGCCGGAGATCTCCAGCGTTGCATAACGCTCAACCCCGGCGAAGGTAGCCGCGCCGTACACTGGGCTGACGGCGCCTGTCTTAGCGTAGATCACCCGCACCGTGATCGTCTTGGCATCAGCTAAGCTCGGCGCCGTTTCCGCGAGCGCCTTCAGTGCTCCGCGTTCGAGCCGCACGTTTGCATCGGCGTCCGTAGCCTTGTCGCTCACGATCTGCGCCACCACG
>Ga0302324_100014236_pt1 | contig 16050 bp, 10 predicted proteins | sample Palsa_T0_1_FD_201949 | JGI IMG/M metagenome (GOLD analysis project Ga0302324, IMG submission 201949) | Peat permafrost microbial communities from Stordalen Mire near Abisko, Sweden - Palsa_T0_1 | ecosystem: Environmental > Terrestrial > Soil > Palsa > Peat permafrost | place: Sweden: Abisko...
AAACTGCGTACACGCTCGGAGCCAAACAGCGGCACGTGTTGTGGCTCGTGTTCCGCGCGTCGTTCCCCGCGATTTTCTCGTCCTTCCGAATCCTCTACGACATCGGCTGGACCTACGTGATCCTGGCAGAGATGTTGAATGCCCGCAAGGGCGTGGGTTACATGGTGGAGGCTGCTCGCAAAGTGCTGGATTTCGATCGCGTCTATGCCGGAATCATCGCCATCGGCATCGCCGCTTTTCTTTTCCGGTTTCTGCTGACGTTTCTCGAAGGCCTTCTCTTCCCCTGGCGCAAAGCGAGTTCCACGCTGGCCGGAGGTGGGGCGGCCGTTCCCAGCGCAACGGCACACCTGAAGGCGGCCAAGCACCGGGCGTAGGAATATGGAGCCTAAGAAATCGAAAATCACGATCAGCAAGGTCAGCCGGTCGTTTGTCAGCGCGGACGGTTCGAAAGTCGACGCCCTCAACAACATCAACTTTGACATTGAGGATGCATACTCCCGTGAAGGGCGCGATATTGGGGAATTCCGCGTTCTGCTCGGTCCTTCCGGATGTGGCAAGTCTACTCTGCTGCGTTTGATCGCTGGCCTGGATCAGGCCGATACTGGTGAGATCCTGGTGAGTGAACAGCCGGTACACGGTCCCGGAAAGGACCGCGGCATGGTGTTTCAGAAGTACACTTCGTTTCCCTGGCTCACTGTGGCTGGTAACATAGCATACGGTTTGAAGATCAATGGCGTCCCCGAAAAGCAGCGTAAGGAGACGGTGGCGCAATTAGTGCAGGATATTGGACTTAGCGGTTTTGAGAACGCCTATCCCGAGACGCTTTCGGGGGGCATGCAGCAGCGCGTGGCGATTGCGCGCACCCTGGCGCTTCGTCCGTCGGTCATCTTGATGGACGAACCGTTTGGCGCACTCGATGCGCAAACCCGCAGCGAGATGCAGCAACTGCTCTTGAAAGTGTGGGACGAAACCGCCAGCACGATCTTGTTCGTGACCCACGATGTTGACGAGGCGGTGTACCTGGCCGACAGGATCTTTGTTATGAGTGCGCATCCGGGAACGATTATCGAAGACGTTCAAGTCCCTTTCGATCGCCCTCGCGATCTGGGCCTAAAAGAACGAAATGAGTTTCACGAGTTGGCGAACTACGTTCTCGGCCGACTGCGCAAAGCTCCCGGCAGCGGCCAGGTTCGGGTGAGCGTCTAAATGGCTCCCGCCGATCTCCAGGGCGTGCCCGAAGACGATCAGCTCGGTGCTCCGTCGCCGCAAGACAAAATCAACTTTGTGAGAGAGGCCTTCCATCTGCAATACAACTGGATCGCCATGGTGAGTGCAGGTGCATTTGCGCTGGTGAGCGCGAGCTTTCTCCCGATTATCCTGGCGGGCGGACTGGAACTGATGTATCTCGCCATCGTTCCACACAACTGGCGTTTTCAGCGGCTGGTAAAATCCTGGAAATTTGCCGAGGAACAGCAGAAGCACCAACAGAAATTGACCGAGATGCTCGCGAGCTTGCCCGCTGTGATGCAGAGCCGTTATGTCCATGCCGTGCAAGTGTGTGGCGCCATCCGAGGCAACTTCGCGCAGTTTTCGTCGACCTCGCAAATCTTTTTGCAGCAAATCGACGCGCGGCTGCAAGGCCTGCTGAGCGGCTATGCCCGGCTCTTGTTGGCTGCAGCCCAGCAGCAGCAATACGTGAAGAGCGCCGAACAGGATGGCATCAAGCACGAGATCGCCTCCCTGCAAAAGGCTCTGAGCAGCGATCCGCCGAAAGTCCAGGAAATCAACAAAAAACGCATTGAGATTCTCACCAAGCGTCTGGAGAAGTTCGATAAGATTTCTGAGAACCGCAAAGTCGTCGACGCGCAATGCTCCGCGGTAGAAGATGTCCTGATGTTGGTGCGGGATCAATCGGTGACGATGCGCGATCCGCAGCAGGTGAGCGAGCGGTTGGACAGTCTGGTGCACGATGTCGAACAGACCGAACAGACTGTGCAGCAGGTAGAAGCGATCTTCAGCGGCATGTCGCCGGACTTGGACGGATTGATGTCGATCGACGATTCCTCTACGTCCTCGGGCCCCAATCGTGTACGGATTTCGAACTGATGTCGAACCCAAGATGCCCTCAAATATAGCCACGACCACAACAACGTTAGGGAAATATCTCGGTGGACTTCCCGGGTGGGCGCGCGAACTCTCCGAAAAGTACTACTCGCGTTCGTTCGCTCTGTTCGTGCTCTACGGAAATGTGCGCGACCTGGTACCGCTTCGCGGTCAGGACTCGACAACCTTCGTTCCGCTTGACGAATTTCTCTCCGGCGCGCTTTTCGGCCAGCGCGACGTGGTTCTGCATTACGACCGTGGCGGGCTGAACTTCGGATCCGCGGAGAGTCAAGCCGACTTCCGCCGCGCGCTCGAAGGCTACGACAGTTTTCACGGCACCACCTATTCGAAAGGCGGTCTGCCGCGCAATCCGGATGCGGTATTGAACCTGCTCGACAACTATCTCCGGCTGCGCATTGCCGACGGCAAGAAGATCGGGCTGGTGATTGATTTCGCCGAGACCATCGCTCCCGCCGGCGATGTTTCCAGCATGTCCGCGGATGATCGTAATGCCCTGGTTATTCTCAAACGCTGGGCGCGCAATTCGGCTTTTCTGAATGCAGATGTCACCATTTGTCTTATCTCGGAGAATCAGATCGAGCTGAACCCGAGCATCGTTCAGCATCCAGGCGTTTCTTCGATTGGGATTCCGTTGCCCGACTATGCCGATCGGCTGGAATTTATCCGCTCGCAATTGAAAAATCAGGAATTGCCCGCCGGTTCCGAAGTAACCGATGAAACCCTGGCGACGCTCGGAGCGGGCTTGAAACGGGTTCAGTTGCAGAGTCTGATCTCCCATGCAGTGCAGAATCGGCAACCGCTCACGCTAAAGTTTCTCTCCGACCGTAAGAAGGATTTGATTGAAGCGGAGTCCGGCGGTCTGCTGGAGTTTGTGCAGAGCCGATTTGACCTGTCCTTTGTGGCTGGAAATGACCAAGCCAAGCGCAAGCTGCAGGATGCCGCCAAAGCCATCCATGCCGGCAACACCGACGTCCTGCCCATGGGGTACGTAATCTGCGGGCCGGTGGGTACGGGGAAAACCTTCATCACCACTTGCTTTGCCGGTGAAGTTGGGATTCCGGCGGTGACCCTGAAGAATTTTCGCAGTATGTGGCAAGGGGTGACGGAAGGAAATTTGGAGCGGGTTTTGACCCTCCTCAAGGCCATGAGTCCGATCGCGGTGATCGTGGACGAAGCCGACGCTCAACTCGGAGACCGTTCCAGTTCCGGCGATAGCGGGGTTGGCAACCGTGTGTTCGCCCAGATCGCGCAGTTCATGGGGAATACCGAGTACAGAGGCAAGGTGATCTGGTTTCTCCTCACCTGCCGCCCCGATCTGTTACCCGTAGACCTGAAGCGGCAGGGTCGCGCCGAAGAACACATCGCGCTGTTTTATCCCGACACGCAAGAAGAGCGTCTCGCGCTGCTGCGCGCCATGCAGCGCAAAGTCGGCACGAAGCCTTTCCCGGAGGATGTAGAAACCTTTTTCCTGGCGCGGGCCGGCAACCTGTCGGGAGCCGATATCGAGGCGGTCCTGGTGCGCAGCCACATGAGGAGCAGTCTGCAAAACAAGTCCGTCATCGACACCGAAGACTTGAAAGCAGCCCTGGAAGATTTTATCCCGCCCTACTACCCAACCGAAATCGATCTGCAGAATCTGGTTGCCGTCCTGGAGTGCACCAGTAAGAGCCTGCTACCTCAGAAATACCGAGATATGGACCGCGCTGATTTGATCCGGCAGACCAACGAACTCCTCGCATTGTCAAGAAAGTCGTCCAACTAGAATGCGCACCGGCCACCATGCTCCGGACGGGCGAGATGCCCGTGGCTGGGCCCGATCCCTTTAAATCACAACTCCATCCATACGGAAAGCCCGGCGTGTCGGTGTAAAGCGCGGAATCGGCTGCGGTTGTATCAGCGGAGTATTACCAGCCCAAAAGCTGCGGAAATCCCTCTTTTCACCAGTGCGATAAAAATGCAGCAGATATGCCTGGTCACAGGCAGTGTAGTCACAAAACCATCGGTCGATATCCATGATGCCAATCTCATGGAGCATCGCGAGTCCGTAACAGGCGGCCTCTCGCTCATAAGCGATGACCGCGGGAATCACATCCTCATTCACGGGAGGTCGGTACTGCCGGCCAATTTCAAACAATGCAGGGTTCACGTTCCACTGGACGGTGTGTCCAAAAAGGTGCGCCAGCAGAAACAGTCTCTGTTCTGGAGTGACCGCGTAATCGATATCGATTTCCGATCCGTCCAGATCCCCCGTCAGCGGATCGGGAATGTCCCGAGTCACGACTCGGATTCCATAGACGTTCTCGAGGTGCGTCTGGACCCGCGCGGAGTATTCATCGAACGGAGTTTCCATCGATCCATTGTATGCAATGGGTGCCCGCTGGCAACGCGCAGTTTTCAATCGAAGCGCAGCCCAAATGCGGCGTAGCCTCGATTAGGCGGTGGGCCGCCGGGGTCACTCAGTGTTCTGCCCACGGAGAAACCGGTCCGGCGCGGTATAATCCGTTCCGTTTTCTAAGCTGCGGAGGAACCTTGCTCCGATCTCGAATGATTCGTCTTTGCATCTTTGTCCTCCTGTTATGCGGGAACTGCCTGGCGCAGCGCGAGCCCGTGCTCAAGCAAATTGATCTCCCGCATGCTTACTACTATCGCGAGATGTACCTGCCTCAGCTCACTACCGGACCAAGCGCCGTGGCCTGGTCTCCTGATTCCCGGGCGCTGATTTACTCGATGTCAGGATCGCTGTGGCGGCAGGAGGTGGGGAGCACAATCACCAACCAACTGACTGCCGGGCCAGGCTATGACTACCAGCCGGATTGGTCGGCGGATGGGCGTTGGGTTATTTTTGGGCGCTACGACCACGATGCCGTGGAGTTGTGGGTACTCGACCTGCGCGATGGGCGCGCGCGACAGCTCACCTCGGGGGGGGCGGTGAATCTCGAACCACGGTTCTCTCCCGACGGAAAACGGCTGGCGTTCGTTTCGACTTCGTACAAAGGCCACTTTCATATCTTCGTCGGACGATTCGAGGACGGCGAATTGAGCGACGTTCAACAACTCACCCCTGAGAATGTCAGCCCGCTCCCTCGCTACTACTACAGCAACGTGGACCACGAGATCAGCCCGGCGTGGTCGCGTGACGGCTCAGAGATTCTGTTTATTTCGAATCGGGGACACATCCACGGTACCGGCGGCTTCTGGCAGATGAAGGCCCAGCCCGGCGCGGAGGCGCACGAAATCCACTACGAAGAAACCACCTGGAAGGCTCGCCCTGATTTTGCGCCAGACGGCAAGCGCATGGTGTACGCATCGTATTTGGGACAGTCGTGGCACCAGCTTTGGGTCATGCCAGCGGCGGGTGGCGACCCGTTTCCGATTTCCTATGGCGATTACGACAACATCAATCCGCGGTGGTCGCCGGACGGGTCAAGGATCGCGTTCATCTCGAACCGCGGCGGCAATACCTCGTTGTGGATCCAAACGATTCCCGGCGGTGCGCAAAGCGGGATCATCGCTCGCGAGCGAAAGTACTTGAAGCCGATGGGAAAATTACACCTGCGAGTGACAGACCCCAGCGGGAAGCCGGTGGCGGCGCGAGTCTTCGTTACGGCGGAAGACGGCCGGGCTTATGCACCAGATAACGCCTGGATGGAAGCAGATGACAGCTTTGACCGCAGGGAGGGTCGGTTTGAAGCGCACTACTTTGACACCCTGGGAATCTCTGACATAACGGTTCCGTCGGGAAAAGTGCAGGTGGGAGTCATGCGCGGCTTCGAATCCCGGTTCGAGGAACGAAGCGTTGAGGTTGTGGCGGGAAAAACTTCGGAAGCCACGGTTTCACTGCGGCCCATCGATTGGCACCGTTCCGATACGCGGTGGGTTAGCGGGGACGCTCACGTCCACATGAACTATGCGGGCACGTATCGGAACACACCGTCGCATCTGATTGAACAGGCGGCGGCCGAGAATTTGGCGATCATTGAAAATCTGGTGGTCAATAAAGAGCAGCGTTTCCCCGATATCGCGTACTTTTCGCCGAAGCTAGATCCGGCCTCCAATGAAGATCACCTGCTGCAGCACGCGCAGGAATTTCACACCAGTTACTGGGGACATCTCGGGCTTCTGAACTTGACGCGGAATCTGATCTTGCCGGGATATGCCGGATATCCCAACACCGAGGCAGCTAGTTTGTTCCCGGCGAATGCCAATGTGGCTGATCTGGCACACGAACAGGGAGCGCTGGTCGGGTATGTGCATCCGCTGGACAGCGTACCGGATCCCGTGAAAACCGCGGTCACGTTGGAGTTGCCCGCCGATGTCGCGCTCGGCAAGGTGGACTATATCGAGGTTGTCGGCTTCTCCGACCATAAGTCCACGGCAGCGGTCTGGTACAAGCTGCTGAACTGTGGTTTCCGCTTGCCGGCCGCAGCCGGAACGGACTTCATGGGGAATTACGCCTCACTGCGCGGGCCGATCGGGTTGAACCGGGTATACGCGGAAGCTCCCGCCGGACCGTTGAAGCTTGAGCCGTGGCTCAAGTCCATCAAAGCTGGACGGACTTTCGCCACGAATGGACCATTGCTGCGCTTTGAGCTCGGACTAAAGACACCGGGAGGAGAGGTCCACCTCGACAAGACGCAGGAGGTCTCTTTCCGGGCCGCGCTCGGTTCCGTTGTGCCGGTGGATCATCTGCAGATCGTCTGCAACGGGAAAGTTGCCCGCGAACTCGAGCTCGGTGCTGATCGCACTACGGCTTATGCCGAAGGCCAGGTGGCGCTCGAAGGCAGTGGTTGGTGCATTCTGCGGGCGTTCAGTGATAAGGCGGAGTATCCCATTTTAGATCTGTACCCGTATGCGACGACCAGTCCGGTTTATGTGTCTGTCACGGGTTCCCGGCTGCGCAATACCGAGGATGCAGCGTATTTCGTGGCCTGGATGGAGCGGCTGATCTCGGCGGCGCAGAGCAGCGCTGCGTGGAATACTGACGCGGAGAAGGAGGCGGTTCTGGCGAACTTTGAAGAGGCGAAACAAAAATATGAAAACATTGCGAAGCCAGGACAATAACAGACCGTCACGCCTGCTGCACCCGGTCGGCGAAACCTCGCCATCAACAATTGTTCAGGCAACCCGGAAGCCGATTTTCCGGGTCGTTCATTTCCAGTTTGCGCCCCAGTCGTTTTTTAGATTTTCCTAAAACGCTTCCGCGCCCGCACAACTCTCCAATAAACTCGGGGTTTCTAGCCGGAGGGTGGGTTCCTGTTCTTAATAGCAGAGATCGCTTGCGCGCCACTGGTTCTCAACAACGGGAGAATAGGCGTGGCCTTGTTGGCGGTGCTGTTTTCGCCGCTGCGCACCCTCCGCAGTATTGCCCAGGGAGGAAACGGTGAACACAATAACCGTCAGGCGCTTCGCTCTGTTCCATGTGGCCGCTTCTCTTTGGTGGGTCATTTCGGCTCATATCGCCAGCGCTTCCAGTTCTCTCGATGGCGAGAAGTACATTCCTCCAAATCCTGCCGCCGATGGCATTACCTCCGACGATATCGCCCTTGCGAAAGCCGCCGGCATGTGACGCGGCCAGGACCAAGCTCGTGCTTCCAGCGGGAAAAATTCCTTTGACCGGCGCCGCAACGGTCGTGCTCAACCACTGCGCCGTGGCTGCTGGGCGCGGGTGGTAACACCGTGGAGATGAATAACGTTAGTATCGCCGGCATCGGTGGCGCAAACGATGGCCGCAATTATTACATCGCGCATTCCTCGGCGCCGACGAATTCGCCTGTGGTACGGAACAGCCAACTCGGAGGCCAACCGTCGAACCGTTACGTCCACGCAATCAACACTGGAGTGAATAAATGCGAGCACCACTATTCAAAACTGCGTATGCAACTTCCTGAATGACTCGATCGTTGGCAATACCAACAACAGTGTCGTTGTGGCGGGCCAACAGCTCTGGCAAAAGCGTTGACCTCCGCGGCACTGGCAGCATGGTTTACGTTGGCAATTATTGGGACGTTCCGCCAACCGCACTTCTCCCAATCATTTCAAACTAACTCAGGCAGTGGCGAACTCCCAGTTCGAGCGGCTTTCCGCGGGCGCGCAGCGTTGGTGTCTGATCGGACATGCAGGGTTACGGCGGAACGACGCGGCCCACAAAAAAGGCAAAAAGGGAGGTCCGACAGCCACAACCGTCGAGCCTCCCTTTTTCGCCCTTCTAAGCACCCGTATCTCGATCAACTGAAAGTCAGTTGGTCGCCACTTTATTTCGCCGCCTTTTTCCCAAGTACGCCCGCCGAGAACGCGTCGCAGCCTTCGCCGGCGCAGGCGCCCGGCGAACCGTTGGTGGGATCGAAACTCAAGCCAAAGACAGGGGAGTCGAAGTACGAGGCATCCACAGGCTCCGGCGGGCCATAGGCGTGTGTGGGCGTGGTGTTAATGTATTCGACGTCGCTCACAAAGAACACGCCGTTGCAGTAAGGGTCGGCCGTATTCGAACATACGGGAACCACGGACATCCAGTATGAACCAGACGTCAGCACGATGCTCAGTCCCGTCACCTGAACCGTGAATTCGGTCTGAGAAAAAGCGGCGCGACCCGTCGCGGTGCTGGTGGCCGGGGAAGTCCCGGAATCGATAACGATTCCAGCGTTACCTGGGAACACTTCCTGATTGATCGACCAGGCGGCCACAGCCGTGGGTTCGGTTCCTTGGTCGAGGACGCCATACGTCGACAGGTTGTTGGTGAAGAGTCCCGTCACGTTCCAAGTCTGGCCCGCCGGTACGGTGAACGGAACCCAGGTTGCGGCTCCGTACGGGGTCCCGGGTATAAGCAACGTACTCTCGTTGGCCAAGCCATTGGGCAAGAAGGGGGAGCCGAGCGTGTCGTCCACAAAGTCGCCGCCGTAGAACAAGCAGGCGCTAGCCGGGTTGCCGCATTCTGCGGTATTAGATTTTGCGGCGGCGGTTGTTGTGGTGGTGGCTTTTAGGGACAGGGACTTAACGTTGGGAAACGGTCCATATTCTTGAATCGTGGGCTTAGCAGGTTTTTGGGTGTAGTTCTGCGCTGCCGCCGGTTGGGCGAACGAAATTAGGGCAGCCGCCAACGCTAGCGAAAAAAGTCCTGGTTTTACCATTTTGTTCTCCTCGTGAATTTCCCCTTAGGGGGTCTGGATCCTGCGGTTAGAGACTGCAAACGGGTTGATCTTCCCAGAGTGAAACTCTGGGATTCCGGACTCGGGCATTACCCGATTTCGTGGGCGAATCCCGCCCCAGGGCTAAAAGTAAAGCTGCCGTCTACTCTCTTGCGCCTTACCACGGCAGGGATTATGCGACTCCAAGCCGACCGACAAAACCTGTCGCTAACCCAGACTAGAAGTCTGGGATTGCGCTCCTTCAGCTACCGTTCATAGAGACAGGGAGGAATACCGCGCTGATCACCCTCCGGCTTGAGGGCTTCGCAAGGTGGTAGTCCTCCCTTCTTGAGGTTGTCTGTGCCGCCGACACGAGTTCACTCCTCCCTAGTCGAGGACGTCGAGTGTGACCTGAATCGTACGCGGCAGTCCTGCGCCTTTGGCGTCTATGGTGATCGTGTGGTTTCCGAGCGCGACTCCGGTACCCACTGTAACTTTCATGGTCGACTTCCCCGAGCCCGGCGCCGGTATGGTTGCAGGACTGAAGCTTACAGTCACGCCAATTGGGTAGCCAGTCGCCGATAAGGAAACGGCCGAGTCAAAACCGCCAGTAACAGTCGAGGTGATGGTTGACGTGCCGGAGCCACCCCTTGCCACCTTGATCGTTGTGGGCGACGCGCTGATGGTGTAATCAGGAGGCAGTTTGTTCACGGTCAGGGAGACCGTGACGATTTCCGAGATGGTGCCGGAGGTTCCCTGAACCCGAATAAGATACGTGCCGGTGACTGTCGATGAGCCTACTGTGATGGTCATGGTTGAAGTTCCAGCCCCGGTAATCGAGGTTGGGCCAAAGGTCACGGACACGCCCTTGGGCTGGCCCGTCGCAGACAAGGAAACGCCCGAGTCAAAGCCGTTCGTCACCGTGCTTGTGATCGTGGATGTTGCCGAGCTGCCCTGCAGCAACGAAAGCGAAGCAGGCGAGGCCGTAAGGCCGAAACCGGGAGTGTTACTTGTGCTGAGCAGGCCACTGATCAGGTTGCTTCCGTTCGGACTGCCCCAACCAGTCGCCAAATCGTAGCCGATTGTGGCCGAATAGCCGTTGCTGCCGCTGGTGATGTCGTGGAAATCGGTGTCATAGCTCGAGCTTAAGCCAACGCCATAAAGCGAAGGGTTGATGAAGCCGAGCGTGGACTTACCGTCATTCACAGCCTGTTCATTGGCTAGAGCCAGGTAGCCGGCCCACATGGGGGTCGCAAAACTGGTCCCGCCCCAATAGTTCGCGGTGCAGGTGGTTTGATCGGCGCAGACGTAAAAGGTGAAATTCGAATTGGCCGAAACGTCCGGGCCGTTGCGATAGGTGACGGAGCAATTGGAGCAGCCGCTGGCTGTGGTCGTCTGCCAGAAGGGAATCGAAAACTTGTCCGGCGAAATGCCGCCGCCGCCGCCAGCCCAAGCCGTTTCCGAACTCCAAGGGCCGGCCGGGCCGCTAGTCTCCAGGTCCGTGCCGCCAACCGACGTGAGGTACACATCATCGGCTGGGTAAATTAAGGAAGACGACGACCACTTACCACCGTCACCGGCCGCTTGAAACAGATTCTGACCCTGCGCCGCGAACTCCTCGAAATATGGGTTGTCCGTGCTGGGATCCGCCGGATACCACGTCCAGGAAGAGCTCAGCTGCGCATTGAGCGGGCTGGCGGTGGCCATGGCGTTGAAGATGGACGCATCGGAAGATCCGACGTACATCACTAGGCTGGACAACCCCGGCGCCATGCCGAGAGCCTGCGTCATGTCTAGGGTTTGTTCGGTGTCATCACAGTTCGGATAGACGCAACTGGTGCTGGTTCCGTCCGTGGATACGAGAGTTGGTGTAAGGGATAACGTTTGACCCACGTTCTCGTAGTAGGTGTCCAGGTCGACCAAATCGGTTCCGGCATACTCCAGCAACCCGAGCGACTGGCCGCTGCCGGTGAGGGCTGTTCCCTCGTAATAGGCCGCCCTCATATCACTGCCGCAGAATGATTGCTCAGGACAGGAACCGGTCGTAGCATTGGATTTCACACTTAGATCTTTGTGTAGATCTTTGTGCACGAGAGCTGGACGCGGGATGGAATAGTTGTCCAATCCGGAGATGTGCCAGAGCTGGAACGGCAGGTCCAGCGTGGGTTCGCGGTCCGGAGCGTAGAAGATGCGGCTTTCCGTGGGGTGCTGGTAGACGCCCATGGTGACGTGAAAAGCCTGCTCGATGCTCGCCACCGATCCGGTGACATCAAGGTTCAGGCGATTGCGCGAAGTACCCACCACCTTGAATCTGTTCGCTTCCGCGAAACGAATTACGGCGTCATAATCTTTCTGACTGGGACCGAACTTCGCGGTGAACTCTTCCAGCGTGAGGAACTGGTGGTAAGATGCGCTGGACGGAGTGTAGAGTTCCTGCAAAAAGTTATCCAGCGCCTCCTGGTTACGTAGCGGCAGAACCAAGACAAGGCGCATCGACTGTGTTGCGGGTAAATGCCCAACTACAGGAGCTTGCCCATTGTGCGTCACTTCCCGAACATGACGGGTCAAGAGCTGAGACTGGGCTGGGCAGGCAATAACTACGGCCAACACAAGCGCAACAATTGTTAGCAAAGTACTTAATCTTCGCATCATGATTTCTCCTCTTGTCCGGTATCGGGAATCTAGCCCTCCCGAGCCAAAGCTGCGTCACCCACGGAGAAGGTGGGCAGGAATGCGCAACAGGCACGGGAAGCCGAGCCGGCAGGCCGGGTGGTCATAGTGATCTCTCCTGGGGTTGGCGCTGCCGGTGAATGGGACGGCGGCGTTTACAAAAGCAGGGGTTTACTTCTGGCCGTTTGCTCGCCGAGAACAGATCACTCGATTGCCGATCGGAATCAAAACCTCGACACAGCTCCAATCAGAACCTCGCACGCCAGATTGCGCAACGATACACGCGCGTGTGGTGGCTGTCAAGGATGCAGAGATAAGGGAAACAGTCGGTGGTGGCTGAATTTGAACAGGACTGGTATCGGATTTTTTCTATTTTAGCTTTGAACCAAGACGCCAAAGCACTCGAAAGACGAGAAGCACGCCAGCCAGTAGGACGATGAGAACGAACAGGTGCATCGGTTGGAATGATCCCTCAAGCACACACGTCCTCCTTCACGCGTGCGATCTCACCACTCGTCAAGCCGATCCGCTTCAAATTCCAGCCACTACCGAGACAGGATGCAGAGTTGCAGCGGTGCGATTTTCCCACAAGGTCGCGCTTGTAGGTGAATGTGGAGTCTGGTTAGATACTCTTAAGAGTCGATGCTTAGTGTCCGGCTTACGAGCATCGGCATAAGCCTTTCTCTCCTCGGCGACTGACTTAGCCAACCAAACCAGATCAACGACGCCAGCAGTAACTAGTTTGAAGCCGCCGTCCACGGCGACCAAATGAGCGTCACCAGTCCGGCGGCCCATGCAACAATCAGTCCCACTTCCGAAGCGAAAAGTCGCCATTGAGAAGTTTCACAGAACATTGGCTCAACTTCGCTGTTGCGAGGCGAGATATGTCGCCCACAAGCCTGATTCGCCGCTGAGATATCGACAAACCATTGAAAGAAAGCGATCGACGATACCTTTGTAGTCCAGATGGCACTCGGATGTCGCCTTCGTAGACCAGCCGAGCGATAGGTTCGTCAGGAGATCGATTGTCAAAAAACTAATTGACTAACTAACTGGCTAACTAACGGCGCAAGATCAACACGATGGTGCATAACCCGCTTCAATGTCCTCCGGGGCGAGAGCAGCACCACCTCGCGCAGAATAGGTGGATGAATGTCCGCGAGGCCAGCTTCTCGGAGGAGACCTAATCGGGTATCCTCGGGCAGCCAATACCCAATAATCTCCCTGAGGGTGCGCGCACGCGCCGCGGCGGAACGAACTTTCTCGAAAGAAGGATCTCTAGGCGTTTCCACCGGAGGCGTCTTGCTCCGAAGTGGAATGTAGAACCTGAAATGCTGTCCGCTGAGTTGGGATACCGTACGGCAAAAGCGGCGGAAATTAAAAAGAGGGCTCTGAACAAGAATCTGAGAACTGGAAGAGTTTTTTGTGAACTATCACCAGCTGAGTGGTGAGCAGTATCGCGTGATTGCCGTGAAGGGACCAAAGGAAGCGAGGAAGCGGATCAAAGACGGTATGCGAGCTGCGCGCCGGCGGTGATTTGTTTGCCAGTTAAATGTCTTCTCTAAGCAGCTCATGCGTCGGGTCAGTTCAATCGGTGGCGTAGTCTTACTGGATTTGGAACGGCAAATCCAGAAGCAATGTTGTCGAAGATGCACCACACTTCGGTTGCGATCAAATATGACTTCCGGCGCTGCCACGTCGATTAGGTTCTTCGCTCAATTGTTGATCGGTGGCGTGACATCGCCATTACTCTCACTGACCCAGGGTCGGCCAATTCTCAATGAGTGCAATTGACGCCTGTTAACGGGAGCTATCGGCATCGAGCTTGCTATACTAACTCTGAAATTCCGGTTGGAGGTGTTCATTGCGAATCCACGCTTTGAAGATTTTGGCTTTTCTGCTGGTGTATGTGGCGGCAGTTCCCTGCGGGGCACAGGATAAAGTAACGATCCTCTATGACGCGTTCGGGGAATCGAAGGAATTGACGAAGGATTGGGGATTTTCCGCTTTTGTGGAGCACAACGGAAAGCGAATTTTGTTCGACACGGGGAATGATGCCGCGATTCTTGAACACAACGCGAAGGCGCTGGGCATAGACCTGACGAAACTGGACTTTGTGGTGATTTCGCATCGGCACGCAGACCACGCGACGGGTCTGAGATATGTGCTAAAGGTGAATCCGAACGTTACTGTATACGTGCCCGCGGATGGATCGAATGGATTTGGGGGTGCGCCGATTCCGGCGACGTTTTTGCGGGCAGATGAGAGCTTGCCCGCGAAGATGCGGTATTTCGGGGGAACGGATCCGGAACATTTCACATTTGGCAAGCCGTATGACACGGGGAATTTCGTGTTGGTGGATCAATTGAGGGAAGTATCGCCGGGGATTTTCCTGGTGCGGACAGTTTCGCAGAAGAAAGGGACGCTGGAGCTGCCGGAATTGACGCTGGCGATCAAGAAACCGAACGGATTGCTGCTCGTGGATGGGTGCTCGCACGCGGGGATTGAAGCGATTCTGGAAGCGGCAAGCGCGGTCGATCCGAGAACGGAGATTGTGTTCGGGGGATTGCACCTGGTGACGACGCCGGTGGAAGAGATTGATGTGCTGGTGGAAAATTTAAAGACGAAGTGGAACGTGCGGAGGATTGCCCCGGGACATTGCACAGGTGAACCGGCGTTTGCGCGATTGAAGAAGGCGTATGGGGAGAACTATTTGTATGCGGGGTTGGGTACGAAGATCGAACAGTGAGAATGGCGCACATCCGGGAATGGGACAGGCTGAAGTCGGGACCGATTCTCGGTGAGCGCAATCGCCTGGTTTCGCCCAACAATTGCAAAGACGCTGGGAGCTGGGGGCACTGTGGCGCTGGACATCACAATCTCTCCAGAAGGCAGGGTTAGTTCCGTGACCGCTCTAAACGGACATCCCATGCTCGCTCCAGCGTTCGTTGATGCCGTGAAGAAATGGGAGTACAGGCCATTCATCCAAGATGGGCAGGCGAGAGCCGTTGTGACAAAGGTTGAATGGAGCGTGCCGTCCCCGAGCCGTACTGAGCAGAAGGCGTTAAAGGACTACTACCCAGCGTTTCAGAATTGCTCTCAGATGCCGGGGGCGAGTGATGGCAAATAAGATGCGTTGGAGCGTGGCACCGTACTTCGTCGTCGACGATGTAGTGATGTAGTGGTCACCGCTAACTTCTACCGCGACAACCTGGGCTTCCACTACGAACGTCTCTGGGGCGATCCTCCATGTTTTTGCATGGTCAGTCGGGGTGGAGTCATTATTATGCTGAGTCAGCTTACCCAGGCGGGGAGAGCGGCCGAACCGTTTAGCTGATCCAGCTAGCGACGCTTGGGACGCCTACGTCTGGGTCGACAATGCCGACGACTTGTGCAGCGAATTTAAGGCCAAAGGAGTGAAGATCGCACGAGAACTCTGCGATCAAGCCTATGGTAATCGCGATTTCGACATTGAAGACTGTAACGGTTACAGGCTGTGTTTCGGACACAGAACCTAGTGACAGGTCCGAGTGAAAACGATGTTGTCGACGCTGGCAGTTGGCGTACATCGCGATTGCACTCATTGGGGTTCGGCAGAAGCAATTTGCGGATAAGGTTGCTCGACTCCACATCCACATATTAGATGGGATGAGAAGGTCGATCCGCCGGCGCTATCGTCGTGGACGTGCCCTGGCGCAGCGGCTCATATACAACGCTATCCGTGATCGGGGATATAGAAGTATGGATTACTATTGTGAAATCTCAATGACCAGGGTCGACACGTGTGATCTGACGGGGAAGTTGCCGGCGCGAAGCACTTTCGGAAGGGCGAGGCAACAGTCGTCTCTCAGGGGCGGCTTTCCGGTTGCGGCAATGGCCTCAAACGGTCGTTGGCGATCCCAGTTAGGCCCTGACACCTACTGCATGCGGAACTTCTCTCTGAACGAAGATATAGTGATCTCGTAAACAATGCTTTCCCGACCACCTCCGCCGCGTCTTGAACCGACGGCAGTGCCGCCGATTTTCTCTACTGCCCGCTGCGAACGCAGGTTGTTCAGACCGACAAGAAAGACGACGCGATCCACGAAAGCGAACGCATGCCGCAACATGAGTTCTTTCATCTCCCGATTGTAGG
>Ga0302324_100014238_pt1 | contig 16050 bp, 12 predicted proteins | sample Palsa_T0_1_FD_201949 | JGI IMG/M metagenome (GOLD analysis project Ga0302324, IMG submission 201949) | Peat permafrost microbial communities from Stordalen Mire near Abisko, Sweden - Palsa_T0_1 | ecosystem: Environmental > Terrestrial > Soil > Palsa > Peat permafrost | place: Sweden: Abisko...
GGCGAGGCGCTCGCCGAAGCGCGCCTCGATCGCCTGCAGGATCTGGTCGGCGAGCGTCCGTGCTTCCATCGCGAAATCCCTCCCCCGTGCGCATCGCGGCAGCCGAAGGCGCGAGCGCCTTCGGTGGGCATGGGGGAGGGTGGGGTGGGGGCCACGCTGGCGCCACATCCACGATCGCCGGGTTTTGTTCGAACGCTCACGCCCCCACCCTGCCCTCCCCCATTGCTGCGCAACGGGGGAGGGCAGGGTGGGGGCAGGGTGGGGGCGCCGCGATCAGTTCAGGTGGTAGAGCCGGGTGACGTTGTCGACCGTTATCTTGCGGCGCACGCTGGGCGAGAAGCTCGCCAGGTTCTTGTCGAGCTTGCTGCGCGACTCCGGCCAGATGCAGTCGGGATGCGGATAATCGGCGCCCCAGATGATGTTGTCCTCGCCGATCATCGGCACGATCGGCTCGAGATACTGGTCCTGCTGGTAGGTCACGAAACCCTGGCGGCGGAAATAGTCGCTCGGCTTGAGCTTGAAGCCGAGCGCGCGCGCCCGGTCGGCATATTCGGTGTCGAGCCGGTCGAACACGTAGGGCAGCCAGGTCACGCCCGATTCGCCGAGCACGAAGTTGAAGTCGGGAAATTTCTCGCAGGCGCCCGAGGCTAGGATGGAGACCAGCACCTCCATGGTGTCGAGCTGGAACAGCGACGAGCGCACCAGCCGGAACTGGGTGAAATATTTCTTCTCCATCGCCGGGTTGTCGGGCGCGCGCAGCGCCTTGAAGCCGGTCGAGTGGAACGAGATCGGGAAGCGGCACTCGGCGGCGGCCTGCCACAGCGGATACCAGGCGTGATGCCACAGCGGCAGCGCCATGCGTTTGAAGGCGAGGTCGCCGCCGCGCAGCCCCATCTTGGCGCAGCGCCGGACCTCGGCGGCGGCCTCGAGCGGATCGTTGTTCGGGATGATGGCGAGCGGGAACACGCGGTTGGGGTCGGCCCGCCTTGCGAAATCGGCGACCCAATCGTTATAGACCTTGTCCGACCAGGCGCGCAGCGCCGGGTCGGCGATCATCTCGTTGATCATCAGACAGCCATAGACGATCTCGGCATCGAGCCCGTCGCGGTCGAGATCGGCGATGCGCAGCTCGGGCGTGGTCGGCCGCGGCTTGGCGCCCTTGCGATTGTCCCAGTCGAAGCCGAATTCGCGCATCTCGTCGATATGGCCGAACGAGCCCTTCTGATATTTCAAGAAGCCCGGCCCGATGCCGTTCCACATGCCCTTGTCCTGGGCTTCGACGAACCAGTGCAGCCCGTCCTCGAGCTCCTCGACGCGCGGCGCCATCAGCTTCCACTTGCCGGGCGCCTGGCCCGACCACAGCTCGGGCGGGCAATAGGTGAGATCGATATGATTGTCGCCCGAGATCAGCCGATCCTGCATGGCGTGTCTCCCTCCACTAAACCAACCAGCATCCGCGCGTTCATTCGATGACAGCCTACGGTTGCTCGGCCGCGAAGGGAAGGGGCCACGAAGACGCGAAGGCACGAAGGCGTCGTGCCGCACGCGCGATCCCGGCCGGCCCCAATACGTGCTGCCGCGCTACGCGCGGCGATTAGGCAGCGGCGATCGAGCGGGGCGACCGGCTTCCGCGCGGGCAACCACTTTGTGCCTTCGCGTCTTCGTGGTTCACTTGTCTTTCACTCCCGACGCTACGCCTTGCGGGTTTGCTCGACCATCTCGCGGAACTTCGCCACGTTGGCCGCGCCGGCATAATCGGCGATGCGCTTGTAGGCGGGCTCCATGCGGGCACGGAAGGGCGCCAGGTCGGGGCGCGTCACCTTCATGCCGGCGGCTTCCAGCTGCTTGATTTGATCGGCCTCCTGGTCGTTGATCAGCTTGCGCATCAAATCGCCCGCCGACGCGCTCTCCTCGCGGAAGATCTGCTGCTGCTCGGGGCTCAGCTTGGCCCAGCTCTTCACGCCGATCGTGTGGATCATGTTGTTGTAGATGTGGCGCGTGATCGCCAGGTGCTTCTGGACTTCATAGAACTTGTTGTACCAGATCACCGCGATCGGGTTCTCCTCGCCATCGACCACCTTCTGTGACAGCGCCAGATAGAGCTCGGGGAACGCGATCGCCTGAACGATCGCGTCGAGCGCCTCCATCGAGGCCTGGATCTGCAGCTCGGGCGGCGTGCGGATCTTCAGCCCCTTCATGTCGTCGGGCGTATTGATCGGGCGCTCGCTGGTGGTGACGTTGCGGAAGCCGTATTCCCAATTGCGCAGCAGCACGAAGCCCTGCTTTTCGGCGAGCGGCGCCAGCCAGCCCATCGCCGGTCCGTCGAGCGTGCGATAGACATGCGCCGGGCTGTCGAACACGAACGGCAGCATCACGGCGGCGAACGCGAGCTCGTACTTGTCGAGCTGGCCCTGGGTCGGCAGGCCCATGTCGATCGTGCCGAGCTTGATCTGCTGCGCCTGCTCGGGCGGACCGCCCAGCACGTTGTTGGGGAAGATATTGACCTTGATCGCGCCGGCGGTACGCGCCTCGACCTTGGCGACGAACTGCTTGGCGGCGATGTTCGCCGGGTGGTCCTCCTGGGCGAAATGCGCCCAGCGCAGCACCAGCGGCCCGGCGCCGCGCGCGACATAAGGTGCTGCAACGGCGAGCCCGGCGACGGCGGCGCCGGTCTTCAAAAATACTCTGCGATGCATGGTTTCCTCCTAATTTCGTTATCCGCGGAAGCCGAAATAATGCGGTAGGAACAGCGCCAGCGCCGGCACGAAGGCGACGATCAGGAGCCCGATCAGCACGACTGCCAGATAGGGCAGCATGGCGCGCGACGCCGACTCGACGTCGCAGCGCATGATCGCGCAGCACACATAGAAGCCGACGCCGGCGAGCGGCATGAAGCCGCCGACCCCCATGGCGATGATGAGAACGAGGGCATAATGCAGCTCGCTGAGCCCGAGCTTGCCGGCGATCGGCAGCAGCAGCGGCGCCAGCACGTTGAGCGACGGCAGGCCCTCGAGCAGCACGCCGACCCCGACCAGCAGCGCGATCGAGCCGGCCATGAAGACGTCCGTGCCGGTGCCGACCGCGTGCAGCAGCGCGACCAGCCGCTGCGGCAGATAGGCGACCGTCAGGGTCCAGGAGAAGCCCGACGACGCCGCGAAGATGAACAGCAGCACGCCGGTCAGCGACGCGGTGTCGATCACGGTGCCGAGGAAGCGCCGCCAGTCGAGCGCGCGATAGACCAGCACGGCGAGCGCCAGCCCGTAGATTACCGCACCGGCCGCCACCTCGGTCGGCGTCGCGACGCCGAGCAGGATGCCGGCGAGCAGCATCGCGGGCATCAGGAGCGGCAGGATCGCGCCCAGCCCGGCGCGCAGCATGACGTTCGAAGCCGCGCGCGGCGAGGCCGGGAGATTGGCGCGCCGCGCGCGCGCATAGATCAGAGCGGCCAGGCACAGCGCCATCACGGCGGCCGGGATCAGCCCGCCGATGAACAAACCCGCCACCGAGACGTTGGTGATCGAGCCGACGATCAGCATGGCGATGCTGGGCGGCACGGTCTCGCCCATGACGGCCGCGGCGGCCAGCACCGCGGCACCCTCGGCGGCACCGTGGCGCTCGCGCAGCTCATCGCGCATCACCGTGCCGACCGCGGCGACGTCGGCCGGCTTCGAGCCCGACAGGCCGGACACGATATACATGCTGACCACCGCGACCTGCAGCAGCCCGCCGCGCACGTGGCCGACCAGCGTGTGGATGAAGCGAACGAGTCGCACGCTGATGCCGCCGCGCTCCATGACGAGTCCGGCCAGGATGAAGAACGGCACCGCCAGCAGGATGAAATTGCCGGTGCCGTTGACCATGGTCTGGGGCAGCACGACCATCGCGCCGCCGCCGCCGATCCACAGATAGCAGGCGGTCGCCAACAGCAGCACGAAGCCGACCGGCACGCCGGCCAGAATGGCGATCAGGAACAGGCTCAGCGCGGCGATGATCGCGTCGTCGCCGGCGAACCAGCCGAGCCAGTCATCCTGGGTCGCCAGCGCGACCGCCAACGCGCTGCCGACCGCGCCGGCGGCGCCCCAGGCGGCGCTGCCGTGCGCGCGCCGCAGATGGTCGATCGCGAACAGCGCGATCAGGGCCATGCCGATCGGGAGCGGCAGCGCGATCAGGGCGGCCGGCAGCTGCAGGATCGGCGTGCGCTCGGTCCAGCTCGACTGGATGAACTCGAGCGCGGCCAGTCCGGTCACGCAGGCGATCAGCAGCACCAGCGTGTCGGCGAGCGCCAGGCAGGCGCGCTCGACCGGCGCCGGGAACCGCCCGAGCACGATCCGCACGAAGGCATGCTCGCGCCGCCGATAGGCCACGGCTCCGCCGATGAAGGCGAGCACCGCGAGCGCCATCCGCGCGGTCTCGTCGGCCCACAGGAACGAATGATGCAGGAACGTCCGCGCCAGCACGTTGGCGAGCACCAGGCCGAGCTCGCCGAGCAGCGCCGCCGCGACCACCGCCTCGGCGCCGAGCTCGACCACACGCAGCGCGCTGCCGCGCGGCACCGGCGCGGAAGAAGCGAACTCGGCGCGTGCGCTCATCGCCTCGACCGGCGGCTCGCGCCGCGCCGCGCTCCGGTTAGCCGGCGCCGCATCGCGTCCTCCCACTCTCCCGATCGTTCGATACATGTCGGGTCATCGTACAACTGGGTCAGCATTCCACTGCCGGGTGGGGCACGTCAATCGGGGACGATCGGGGCTAGCGCGGCTGCGTCAGCGCGCCGCGGTAGTTCGGCCGCGCGGCTTCAGGCGTCGATGGCCGGCCCGCCTCAGCGTGCCACCTCCGCCCAGCCGCGCTGCGTCACCGAGGCGGCGATCGCATCCAGGACCTGCTGCGCCTGCAGGCCTTCCTCGAGGGTCGGCGACGGGGTCTTGCCGGTCTTGATGCCGTCGAGCAGGCGCGCGATCAAGGCCGCCATCAGGGTGCCGCCGACCTGCTCCATCGGGTCGCCCTCGGCGAACTTGGTCTCGAGCGGCGGCAGGCTGACCGGCGCCAGCGGGGTGCCGCCCTCGGCGGCGCGCAGCTCGCCCTCGTACCAGCGCGGCGCGCTGCGCACCAGGCGGTAGCACAGCGCGCCTTTGTCGCCGAACACCTCGAACGCCTGCTCGTTGGTGCCGTGGGTCACCCGGCTGACATTGAGGGTCACGAGCCCGCCCGACTCGAGCTCGGCGAGCACCGAGCAGTGATCGTCGGCGTCGGCCGGCCGGTTGATGCCGGGGGCGCTGCGCTGCGGAAAGGCGACCCCGGTCGCCGCCGACACGCGCGCGATCGGGCCGAGATTCGAACGGATCAAATCGACCAGATGGACGCCCATGTCGCCCATCGCGCCGAACCCGGCCTGCTGCGCGTCCATGCGCCAGGTGCTCTTGGTGTTGGGATCGGCCCAGGCCGCGCCGTACCAGCGCGCATTGACGTGCAGCACGCGGCCGACCGCGCCCTGCGCGAGCCGGCGGCTCATCTCCTGCATGGCGACCGGATAGCGCCAGTTGAAGCAGGTCATCGCGATCTTCTTGTGGCGCGCCGCCGCCTCGACCATGGCGCGCCCCTCGTCCTGGTTCATCGCCAGCGGTTTCTCGCACAGCACGTGCGCGCCGGCGGCGAACGCGGCGAGCGCGATCTCGCGGTGCAGATTGGGCGGGCTCGCGACCACGACGATCTGGGGGCGCGCTGTCTCGATCAGCTCCTGCCAGCGTGTGAACACGGCCGGGATGCCGTAGCGCTCGGCGATCTTGCGGCCGCCCGCCTCGTCGCGCTGGCACACCGCCACGATGTTGCAGCCATTGGCCTGGAAGCCGCGAATATGCGCGCGGCCGATCCCCAGCCCGATGATTCCGACGGTCGGCGCTTCGCTCATGCTGCTCTCCTCTGGCGCGATCCGTCATAGAACCGCAGCCTGCGTGTTCCGCGCAATGGCCGCCTGAGCGTCCTGCCCCGCCCGGACTCGTCAATTTATCGCTCGTCATCCCCGCGAAAGCGGGGATCCAGGAGTCGCAAGCGCGATGTCGGAGTCTGTGGCCCCTGGATGCCCGCTTTCGCGGGCATGACGAGAGAGGTGCGGCGGACCGGTTAGCCGAACACCTCGGGATTGACGGCGTTCTCGCGGATCGGCTTGCCGTCGAGCACGCTCAGGGTGTTCTCGATCGCGGCGACCGCCATGCGGTCGAGCGATTCGACCGTGACGCCGGCGATATGCGGCGACACGATCGCGTTGGGCAGCTTGAGCAGCGGATGGTCGACCGGGGCCGGCTCGCACTCGAACACGTCGATGCCGGCGCCGGCGATCCGGTTCTCGGCCAGCGCCGCGCACAGCGCCGCCTCGTCGACGATGCCGCCGCGCGCCGTATTGATCAGATAAGCCGTCGGTTTCATGCGCGCGAGCCGCGCGGTGCCGAACATGGCGGTCGTCTCGGCGTTCTTCGGACAATGCACGGTGATGAAATCGGCCGCCGTCACCGCCGCGTCGAGATCGGTCACCGCCTCGCAGCCGGCGGCCTTCAGCACCTGCGCCGGCACATAGGGATCGTAGACCAGGACGCGCATCTCGAAGGCGAGCGCGCGCTTGACGACGCGCGTGCCGATACGGCCGAAGCCGACGACCAGGATGGTCTTGTTCAGGAAGTCGACCGGATAGGCGGTCAGGCTGTCGCGCCAGGTGCCGGCGCGCACCGCGTCGTTGTGCTGCGCGTTGCGCTTGGCCAGCGCGAACATGAACGAGAAGGCCTGCTCGGCGACCGATGGCGCGTTGGCGAGCCCGACCGTCATCAGCGGGATCTTGCGCGCGGTCAGCGCCGGCACATCGACCGTGTCGAAGCCGACCCCGATGCGCGCGACCACTTTCATGCGCGGCGCCGCCGCGAGCTCGGCCGTGCCGAAGCGCGTCAGCGACAGCACGATGCCGTCGATGTCGAACAGCCGCGCCTGCAGCTCCGGCGCCGCGATGGTCGGCGCATAGGGGATCGCCTCGACGTCGTCGCGCGCCTTCAGGATGTTCCAGCCGGCCGGCGCCAGCGACTTGGAGATCAGCACGCGATGCTTGTTGGTCGCCATGGTGGTTTCCTTACTATGTCATTTTCTAGGGAATTGCGGTTTGACCGCTCAACGCTGCTCGGTCCAGCTCTCCGAGAAGGCGAGCGCGGAGGTGCTGAACGGCCGGCCCTCGCGCGGCTTTGGCCAGGATTTTCCGGCCGCCGCCACGCCGTTGCGCACCAGGCGGGTGCCGAGCGCGGGGATCAGCAGGGTGCAGACGCCGTAGCGCCGCGCCGGGTCTTCGAACGGCCTGGTGTGGATCAGCAGCGGCTCGCCGATCTCGTACCACGTCAGGGTGATCTCCTCGTCGCGCGTGACCAGCCGCTCGGTCCAGAAGTCGCGCGCGTCGCCCGTCTTGTTGAAGACGGCGTCGAACATCGGAATGGTGGTGTCCTCGAGCTCGGCGTTCAGCATGCCCTGCACGGTGGTCTGCAGCCAGCGCGCCATCGCGATATTGTCGGAATAGATGCGCCAGCGATTCTCGGTCAGCTCGCTCTTGAGATAGAGCACGTGTCCCGGCCCGGCCGGGCACAGGATGATGCGCCAGAAGCTCGCATTGGTGGTCAGCGGACCATCGTCCTTGGCACTCAGCCGGATGAACGGGTTCTCGCCGGTCAGGATCACGCGATGGGGATCTGCGCTGGTCATGGGGCCTCCCTGGGTGGCATTTCGCCGGGCCGCGCAGGCGTCGGCCGGCGTCGCTGTGCTAGACTGGCGCAACCAACGCGGGGGAGGCAACCATGAGCCGGCTGTTCGGGCCGCTGCGTCAGATGGGCATCGTCGTGCGCGACATCGAGGCGGCGATGCGCCACTGGGTCGAGGTCTGCGGTGTCGGGCCGTGGTTCTATGCCGAGCGCCTGCCGCTCACCGGCTTCCGCTATCGCGGCCAGGCGCACGACATCCACATCTCGGTCGCGCTGGCCAATTCCGGCGACGTTCAGCTCGAGCTGATTCAGCAGCGCGACGCGACGCCGAGCATGTATCGCGATTTTCTCGCCGCCGGCAACGAAGGCCTGCAGCACTGGTCGAGCTGGCCCGAGGATTATCAGGCGCGGCTCGAGCGTGCACTGCGCGACGGCTGGACGGTCGGCCAGGACGGCGACAGCGCGCGCGGCCCGTTCGTCTATTTCCGCAACGAGGGCCATCCCGGCACCGTGATCGAGATGGCCGAGTTGACCCCGACCCGGCGCCGCGTGTTCGACGCCGTGCGCGCCGCCGCGGTCGACTGGGACGGCAAGGACCCGATCCGCCACAACTGGCCGAGCTGAGCAAGTATCATCCCTTCCTCGTGATGGCCGGGCTTGACCGGCCATCACGAGGATCGGCGCCGCCTCGTATGGACCCGCGGGTCAAGTCCGCGGGTGACGAAGAGAGAGGAGCGCCGCGCCGCCCTATTCCAGCGCCGCGCTACCGTTGCATTGCCTGCCAGATGTGGGCGGGGGTTGCCGGGCCTTCGAAGTCGGTGATGCCGAGCGGCGCGAGCGCGTCCAGGACAGCGTTGGCGATCGCCGGGAAGGCGGCGACCGCGCCGGCCTCGCCGCAGCCCTTCACGCCGAGCGGGTTGGTGGTGCAGCGCGTGCCGTTGAAGTCGAGCTCGAAGCTGGGCAAATCGTCGGCGCGCGGCATCGCGTAGTCCATGAACGAGCCGGCGATCGGCTGGCCCGAGGCGGGATCGTAGACTGCGCGCTCGAGCAGCGCCTGGCCGATGCCCTGCGCGATCGCGCCATGCGCCTGGCCGGATGCGACCATCGGGTTGACCAGCACGCCGTAATCGTCGACCGCGACATAGCGCACGATCGTGACTATCCCGGTGTCGCGGTCGATCTCGAGCTCGACGACATGCGCGCCGTTCGGGTAGGTCATCGCCTCGCGGGTCCACAGATGATAGGTGTCGAGCGGCGCGCCGGCGGCGCGCGCCCGCGCTGCGAGCTCGAGCAGCGCGATCGCACGGTCGGTGCCGGCGACCACGAACACCCCGTCCTCGAAGCGTATGTCGGCCTCCGCCGCCTCCAGCGCGTCGGCGGCGATCCGCATCGCCTTGGCGATGATCTCGTCCGATGCGCGCCAGATCGCGGTGCCGCCCATATAGGTCGCGCGCGAGCTGCCATGGCCGCCGCCGGTCGCGATCAGGTCGGTGTCGCCCTGGCGCAGGACGATCCGCGCGTTGGGCAGGCCGAGGCGGTCGGCCAGGATCTGCGGAAAGGTCGTCTCGTGGCCCTGGCCGATCGTCTGGGTGCCGGTGATCAGCGACACCGAGCCGTCCGCCTCGAACCGGATATCGACATTCTCGTGCGGCGAGCCCGCCGTGCCCTTGATGTGATAGGCGAAGCCGATGCCGCGCAGGCGGCCGTGCGCCGCGCTGAGCCGGCGGCGCGCCGCAAACCCCTCGAGATCGGCGCGCGCCAGAGCCCGATCGAACGACTCGACGAATCTTCCGCTATCCACTGTGGTGCCGAGCGCGTTGGTCATCGGCATGGCGGTTTCCGGCACCATGTTGGCGCGACGCAGCGCCGCGCGGTCGAAGCCGCCCTGGCGCGCCGCCGCGTCGATCAGGCGCTCGATGATGTTGTTGGCCTCGGCGAAGCCCGGCCCGCGCGTCACGCCGATCGGCGTCGTGTTGGTCAGCACCGCCGCGATCGTCAGCGCGACCGCCGGGATCGCGTAGACGGTGCCGGGCAGATGGGCATATTGCAGCGTCTGCACCGCGCCGGCGCCGCCCGCCAGATAGGCCCCGACATTGGCCGTGCTGGAAACCAGCAGCGCCAGGAAGCGCCCGGTCGCATCGAGCGCCAGCGCCGCCTCGGCCTGGTGGTCGCGCGCCTGATGATCGGCCAGGAACCCCTCGCTGCGGGTCGCGATCCACTTCACCGGCCGGCCGACCCGCCGGGCCGCCCACGCGACCAGGACCAGCTCGGCATAGGGAAAATTCTTGGCGCCGAAGCCGCCGCCGACATCGGGCGCGACGAAGCGCAGCGCGGCCGGCTCGATCCCGAGCGCGCGCGCCGTGTGGTCGCGGATCGCGTGGATGTTCTGGCTCGACACGTGCAGCGTGTAGCGCTGGCGCTCGGGGTCGTAGAGCCCGACCGCGCCGCGCGGCTCCATCGGGTTGGTGACGATCCGGTGGTTGTCCAGCCGCAGGCGCACGATGTGGGCTGCTGCGGCGAACGCGGCTGCCACGGCTTCGTGGTCGCCGGTGCGCCATTCGAAGCACAGATTGCCGGGTACCTCCTGCGACAGCAGCGGCGCGCCTTGTGCGCGCGCCGCTGCGACGGTCGTCACCGTCGGCAGCGGTACGTACTCGACCATGACCAGCTCGGCGGCGTCGAGCGCCTGGTCGCGGGTTGCCGCGACGATCAGGGCAACCGGCTCGCCGACGTAGCGTACTGTATCGACCGCCAGCAAGGGCTGCGGCGCGAAGGCGAAGCGCTCGCCGGTCTGGGTGTTGGCCTCGACGGTCGGGCGCAGCGGCCGCAGCCCGTCGGACGTCGCGTCAACCGCGGTCAGCACGGCGAGCACGCCTGGCGCCGCGCGCGCCGCCGCGCCGTCGATCGCGGCGATGCGCGCATGCGCGTGCAGCGAGCGCAGCACCACCGCGTGCACCACCCTGTCGAACCGCAAATCGTCGAGGTAGCCACCTTTCCCGGTCAGGAACCGCGCATCCTCGCGCCGCTTGGGCGCATCGCCGATCGCCGATCGAGCTTCCATCATCGCGGAGTCCATCCGTCCCAGTCTGACGGCAAAGCGCGTCCCCGTCATCCCCACGCAAGCGCAGGGATCGACGGCGAAAAATTTGTCGATTTCATCTCGCCTTGCGGCGCCCTAGTCTCGGGGCCGGATCGAGCAGGAGGACGCATATGGAATTGGCCACCAGCGGAGCAACCAACCCGGGCACCGGCGCGCTGGCCGGGATCGCCTTCACGGGCTGCGACATGATGGCGATGGCGGCGAGCGGCGGCGCCGGGGCGGCGTCCAAGCCGGCGGCGCGTCGGCGCGAGGTCGTGGTCAGCGGCAAGCGGATCAAGACGGTCGACGTGCACGCCCATTGCGCAGTGCCCGAGGCGAACGCCCTGATGGGGTTTCCGATGCACGGCCCGCTGCTCATGGCCGACACCGCGCAACGTATCAGCGACATGGACGCGCAGGGCATCGACGTCGAGGCGCTCAGCATCAACCCGTTCTGGTACGCCGCCGAACGCGATCTGGCGGCCGAGCTCATCAAGGTCCAGAACGCGAAGCTGGCCGAGATCATGGCGACCCTGGGCGAGCGCTTCGTGTGCTACGCCACCGTGGCGCTCCAGCATCCCGCGCTCGCCGCCGAGCAGCTTCAGCACGCGGTCAAGACCCAGGGCTTCCGCGGCGTGTCGATCGGCGGCTCGGTCGAGGGCGAGGATCTGGCGGCCGCCAAGTTCCATCCGTTCTGGGCCAAGGCCGAAGAGCTCGGCGTGCTCGTGTTCATGCACCCGCAAGGCACCAAGGAGCTCGAGGGCAGCGGCCGGCTGGGCGGCAGCGGCCTGCTGACCAATACGATCGGCAATCCGCTCGAGACCACGATCGCGCTGTCGCACCTGATCTTCGAGGGCACGCTCGACCGCTTCCCGGGGCTCAAGATCTGCGCCGCCCACGGCGGCGGCTATCTGCCGTCCTACGCCGCGCGGTCCGATGCGGTCTGCCGCACCTTCCCCGACACGGTCGGCAAGCTGCCGAAGAAGCATCCGACCGAATATCTCAAACAGCTTTATTTCGACACGATCGTGTTCACCTCGGAGGCACTGCGTCATCTGGTTGCCGAGACCGGCGCCGGCCAGATCGTCATGGGCACCGATTATCCCTATCCGTGGACCAGCACCTCGGTCGACCACATTCTGTCGACTCCCGGGCTGAGCGACGCCGACAAGATCGCCATGCTGGGCGGCACCGCCGCCAAGCTGCTCGGCATCAAGCTATAGCCAACCTCATCCCTCCCCCGTTGCGCAGCAAATGGGGGAGGGTAGGGTGGGGGCGGCGCGTTATCCGCGAGCGTCGCCGTGCGGCGTGATGCCGGTCAGCGCGGCGCCCAGATATGCCATGTCGTCCGCCGGCTGCGGCCCGACGAAGGTCACGGTCAGGTCGGTCACGCCGAGCGCGCCGAAGCGCCTGGCGGCGGCGAGGCAATCCTCGGCCGTGCCCGCGATGCCGTAGGCGTCGACGAAGCGGTCGTCGAGCGCGTCGGTTGCCGGCGCGCCCGCAGCGAGCTTGGCGATCGCGGCCAAAAAATCGGGCTCCGGGATCAGGCTGTCGGCGATCATGGCGGCGCGCGCCGCCGGCATGGCTTCGTACATCGCCCAATAGGCCGCCAGCATGGCGCCGATGGTCGGCTTGACCGCGGCGCGCGCCGCCGCGCGGTCCGGTCGCGCGACGCACGGCACGTATTGCACGACGGTCGGCGGCGCGGCGTGGCCGGCCGTGGCGGCCCCCGCGCGCATCAGCGCGATCGCGCGCGCGGTGTAGCCGGGCGGGCACATGTTCGAGATCATCAGCCCATCCGAGATTTCGCCCGACAGGCGCAGCGCCTGGTCGCCCATCGCGGCCATCAGGATCGGGTAGTCGCGGGCCGGCGCCGGGAACTCGAGCTTGACCCCGTCGGCCGAGAACACGCGGCCTTGATGGGTCACCGTCTCGCCGCGCAGCAGCGGCCGCACGATCGCGATGGCATCGCGCACGGCGCCGAGCGGCTTGCCGTAATCGAGCCCCATGCGCAGGATCTGTCGCCCGATGCCCGAGCCGATGCCAAGCCGGGTGCGCCCGGGCGCCAGCTCGTCGAGTGCCGCCATCTCCATCGCGATCAAGGTCGGATGGCGGTTGTAGGGATTGAACACGCCGATCCCGATCGTGATCCGCGCGGTCTTGACCAGGCAGGCGGCGACCGCCGGCAGCACGCCGCGCTGGAACGGATTCTCGGCGAACCAGATCGCCGCAAAGCCGCTGCGCTCGGCCGCCACAGCGAGCTCGATGCAGGCCGCCGGCGCCATGCCGCCATGCAGGCGAACGCCCAGTCTGGGCAGGCTCACCGATCAGATCCCGCCGGGCCGCGGGTCGGTGCTGGCCTCCGAGAAATGCACGTGCACGACGCGCCAGTCGCCGTCCTCGCGCCGGAACACCATGGTCGAGCGCGAGATGAACTCGGGCTTGTCGAGATGGTGCCGCTGGTCCGGCCGCGGATCGCTGCCGCTCCAGATCAGCCGGGTCTTGCGCAGGCACCACACCACCGCGAGGTCGCCCGAGATGGTGCCCCGTATGTCGAACGCCACCCACTCGCCGGTCTGCATGTGCTGCTTGTAGTATTGCCACAGCCGCGTCCAGTGCTCGCGCCCCTGATAGACATGGCCGTTCATGTTGAAGAAGGTGGCATCCGGCGCGCCGCTCCAGATCGCCTGGAGGGCTTCCCAGTCGAACACGGCGTTGACGGCGAGATAGGCGGCGTGCTGAGCCGCGACGCTCTTGCGGTCGCTGTCGGTGCCGCCGACGAATGCGATCTCGGTCATGGATGGGACGCTCCTGCCGTGGCGTGCGCCATTCTAGGCATTCGCCGATGGCTCCGCCAAGCCGGCTGCGGCGTGACAGCGCGGGCGGCGCGATGCCATAAAGGGTCGACCAGCACCCCAACGGGACCGCACTTGGCATCCAGCAGACAGGCCACGCGGCCGGCGACCGGCCGGCGCGAGCGCAACAAGGCGGACAAGCGGCAGAAGATCCGCAGCGCGGCCCGCCTGCTGTTCCTGGAGCGCGGCTATGACGATACGACCATTCGGGCAATCGCGCGGCGCGCCGGGGTCGGGCTCGGCACCGTGTTCGCCTACGCTTCCGACAAGCGCGATCTCCTGTTCCTGATCTTCAATGACGAGCTTGCCGAGATGACCGCGGCGGCGCTCGCCGGGATCGACCACCGGCGGCCGTTCCTCGATCAAGTCGCGCGCGTGTTCGGCGAGCACTATCGGTTCTTCGCGCGCCAGCCGGCGCTGTCGCGCCTCATGCTGCGCGAGCTGACCTTCTACGTCGCCGGCCCCGAGGCGCAGCGCTTCCAGGCCTCGCGCATCCGGTTGGAGCGCGGCCTGACCGCGCTGGTCGACCGCGCCAAGGCGGGGCGGCGCCTGCGCTGCCGCGAGAGCAGCGTCGTGATCGCGCGCGCGCTGTTCTCGCTCTACCAGGCGGAGCTCCGGCGCTGGCTCGCCGACGACAAGCCGGATCTCGCGAAGGGCATGCGCGCGCTGCGCCGCATGCTGAAGCTCCAGATCGTCGGGCTCTCGCCGGGCGACGAAGCGCCCTAGGAGAATCGATTCAGGCTGCCCCACTCTTCGTCATTGCGAGGAGCAGAGCGACGAAGCAATCCAGAGCAGCCGTCACGCGGCCCTGGATTGCTTCGCGGAGCCTGCCCTCGGGCCGGCCTTCGGCCGGACCCGTGGGCTCGCAATGACGGCTGGTGATTCAACAAGAGCCGATCATGCCTCTAGCGATGGCCGACGATGATGTTGAGCAGCGCCTGGCGCTTTTCGACACGCACCGCGTGCAGCGCGCGCTCGAGCGCACCCGGCAGCGCCTCGGGCGTCTCGACGCGCTCGCCGTAGCCGTCATAGACCGCCATCATGTGCTCGTAATTGGCCGCCGGGCCGAGCTCGGCGACCGGCATGCGGTTGGCGCGGCGCGCATGGCCGTCGGGGAACACCGCGAGCGCGGCACGCTCGACCTCCTCCCAGCGCGCATTATTGAAGATCACGAACAGCACCGGCAGGCCGAGCGCGCGCAGCACCTGGTGTCCGGCGGTCGGGTTGCCGAACATGTAGGCGCCGTCGCCGAGCGCCGCGATCACGAGCCGGTCGGGCTCGGCGAGCTTGGCGCCGATCGCGGCGCCGATGCCCCAGCCCAGCCCGCCGCCGGCCGGCGTGCCGTAATAGGTGCGCGGCCGGCGAAACGGCGCGTGACGCGACAGCAGCGGATATTCGTTGATCACGATCGCGTCGTCGCCCTTGGCCTCGGCGATGCAGTGGGTCGCCCAGATCGGATGGATCGGCATCTGGCGCGCGACCCGCGCGACCGCGTCGGCGGAGTCGCCGTCGACCCGCGCGCGCTCGGCTGCAATGCGCGCACGGCGCGCCGCGATCGCGGCCGGTTCGATCCGTTCGGCGAGCGCGGCGCCGAGCTGCGGCAACGCGTAGCGCGGCGCCCCGGTCACCACCGCGTCGCATGGAAAGCTACGGATCGGAATGCGCGCGAACAGCGGATCGACGCCGAGATGGATCACCTTGCAATCATCCGGCGGGTTGCCGTGGCGCGTCGGAATCCACAGCACGTCGGAGTCGATCGCGAGGATGACGTCGGCATCGCGCAGATGGGGTAGCGGATCGAAGCCGTAATGCATCGGATGGTCGGTCGCGATCGAGTTTGCCAGCGCGCGATACTCGATCACGGGCAGCGCGAACTGCTCGGCAAACGCGGCCAGCGCGGCCGCATTCTCCGCCACCCGGCCGGTGGCGCGCGCGAAGATCAGCGGCCGCTCGGCCTTGGCGAGCAGGGCGGCGGCGCGCTCGACGGCATCTTGGGTCGGCCCCGCCACCGTGCCGAAGCCGCGGCGCGGCGGATCTGCGTAGGAAAAACTCGTCATCGGCGCGCTCAGCACCTCGCGCGGCAACGCGAGATAGACCGGGCCGCACGGCTCGGTGGTGGCGATCTCGAGCGCGCGGTCGATCACCGCCTCGAGTTGGCCGCCGTCACGCAGCTCGTAGTCCCATTTGCACAGCTCGCGCACCATGCCGGCCTGGTCGAACATCTCCTGGCCCCAGTGGATGCCGGTGTCGCGCGAGCCCGGCCGGCCGAACTCGGTCAGCGGATTGCGGCCGGCCGTGAACAGCATCGGCACCTGGTCGCGCGCCGCGTTGGCGAGCGCGTTGATGCCGTTGGCGGTGCCGACATTGACGTGGAACATCACGGCTTGCGGCCGGCCGG
>Ga0302324_100014242_pt1 | contig 16048 bp, 10 predicted proteins | sample Palsa_T0_1_FD_201949 | JGI IMG/M metagenome (GOLD analysis project Ga0302324, IMG submission 201949) | Peat permafrost microbial communities from Stordalen Mire near Abisko, Sweden - Palsa_T0_1 | ecosystem: Environmental > Terrestrial > Soil > Palsa > Peat permafrost | place: Sweden: Abisko...
GGGCTGAGCCAGCGCCTGCACCATCGCCCCTCAGAACTTTCCGGTGGCGAGCAGCAGCGGGTTGCCCTGGCTCGCGCCCTGGTCAACCAGCCGGCGGTGGTTCTCGCCGACGAGCCCACCGGCAATAACGACACCGAGAACTCCAACATCGTTTTGCGCATGTTGCGCCAGTCCAACCAGGAGTTAGGCCAGACGGTGCTGATGATTACCCACAATCCCGAGGCCGCCAAATACGGAGACCGCATCATCCACATGCGCGATGGCCACCTGGTGAGCCCGGAGGAAGATCCGCAGTGGTCCGTGCACTGAGGGCGCATCTGTGCTAATTGCGGGTGCGTCGAAAAAGTGCGAGTCGCACTCCCGGGAACAAACTGCGCAGAGTCACGCTCTAACGCAAGTGCGAACGGAGCTGGAAAACGAAAACCCACACCACCAGAGCGGGCACGTGGGTACGAAATGGCTACATATAACGCGCAGCTTCTAGACTCAATCGCTGTTATTTTAGAGTGCAACCGTACAGATCCAACTGCTCGCTGGCTGGCTTGCGCAAGGTTGTGCTACGCAGATCCACTCTGAACCGCATCGGGTATTTTGGGCGCAGGGTGATTTGCGGCCAGAGCTCGACTTTTTGTCCGGGCGCGAGATGCAGACGCCAGCGCTGAGCAATCATCGCAAGCACCAACACTCCCTCCATCATGGCGAAATGCTCTCCGATACATACCCTTGTGCCTGCGCCAAATGGGAAGTAGGCAAACTTTGGCCGGGCTTCGACCGAGACATCATTCCAACGTTCCGGCTGGAAGACCTCCGGAGCATTCCAGAATCGCGGGTCGCGATGTGTGGCGAAGGGACTTAGAAAGAGAAGTGCTGCGGCCGGTACCTTGACGGCGCCGAGTTGATAGTCGGTGACGGCCTGTCTCGTGACAATCCACGCCGGTGGATATAAACGCAATGATTCGCGAAATACCTGGGCGGTATAACGAAGCCGCGCCAGATCCTCAAGCTTCGGCAGCCTGCCCGCGAGTTCGGCGTCGATCTCCTCGGCCATTCTCTCCTCGACCGCGGGATTTTGTGCCAGCAAGTACCAAGTCCAGGTGAGGGCGTTGGCAGTGGTTTCATGTCCAGCCAGGAACAAGGTCATGGCTTCGTCCCGTAGCAAGGCCTCGGACATGTAGGTTGCGCTGCCTTCATCCTGGGCCCCCATCAGCATGGAGAGCATGTCATCGAATTTTCCGGGTTGGACGCGATGTTCATGGATGATCCTCTGCAGCACGGCGTCCAAACGCCTGCGCGACGAAGCGGCGCGACGCTCCACCAGCTTTCGCACCATAGTGAACCTCTGCGCGATCGGTAAGACGAGCGCATTAAACAGGTGGAGAACTTCCGTGAGCGCGTCGCCAACTTTGGCTGCCTCCTTTCCAATGTCTGTGCTGAACAGGCAGCGGGTGACGATATTGAGAGTCAAGCGCATCATCTCTTCGTTGATGGCGTACTCTTCGCCATCATTCCATGAACTGGCGGTCCGCTCCGCGCAGTTCGCCATGTATTTAGCATATTGCCCCAAACGGTCGTGGTTGAATCCGGGCTGTGCCAGGCGTCTCTGCCGGCGATGCAGCTCGCCTTCGCTGGTTAGCAGACCGTCCCCGAGAACTGGTTTCGACGCCTTCAGTCCCGGACCCTTGATGAAATTCCAATCGTGGGTGACCAGCACATCGCGTATGAGTTCCGGATGATTGACCAGGAAGACGTTCCGCTGGTCGAGCGTGATATGCCGGATATCCACGCTGCGCCGCGACACATCCCCGACATAGGCAAGAGGATCTCGCCGAAAGCGAAGAATCTCGCGCAGTCCCCGTGCCTGTTCGATTTTGAATTCGATGTTCACGCGCGATCTCCTCTAAACAACTCCCCCGCCATAGATGCAAAAGGCGTCCGGAGATACATGATCGGACTGGCGCCGGACCTCTTAATCGACAACCCGCAGGCAAAGGGGTTCTAGCGGATGCGCGTCCGAGTTGCGGTTGCGCCGCGTGGTCCAGTGGCCATTGCGGTAACATGGCCGGTGCCACGCCCGGTTACGCTACGGGTCGCGGTACTCACACGGGGACCGGTGACGATAGAGTTCACGTTTCCCCCACTACGCGTCGTCGAACGGGTGGCGCCATTGCCGTTGGGTCCGGTTACGGTCGCATTGACATCGCCGGTGCCCCGGCCAGTTACGGTTCGGGTTGCAGTGTTTCCGTCGGGACCTGTGACCGTTGAATTCACGTCTCCACTACCGCGTGTAGTCGTCTTCGTGGCAGTCTGACCGCTGGGACCGGTAGCCGTGGTGGTGGACGTGACCTGCGCCAGTGCTGTGCTGACCGATACCAGCAGAACGGCTGCCGGTAGTATCCATGTGCGTGTCTTCATAACTTCGCTCCTTTGAAATTCTGTGTTGAATAGCGGCTCATCCGCTCCGCTCGCTCACTACAAACACGTTGTTAGCAGAGAGTTCTGCGATGTAGTGTAAGGAAGTGTCCGGAGCGCTAAGTGCTCTCGATTGCACTATCAAGAAAGCCTAAAAAAGCCGGTGGGCGCGATTTCCCGACACTTCCATACACTCCGGGCTCGCGCAGTCGTGTTATTTCATAGGGAGCATTTTGGGAGCTTGGACAGCAAACACCAGGCCCCTCAGGAGGAACATCATGGGAAAAGGTTGGGTTAACTTCGTTCTGGTGAGCACGCTGGCAGTCACGATTTTGTTACCGGCCATCGCGCAGCAGCAAACCGGATGGTTGCAGAGAAGGCGCGGCAATCTTTTTATTCAGCACTTTGTCAGTGAACTCAACCTGACCGCCGATCAGCGGATGCAGATCAAGGGAGTCCTGCAACGCGAGCGGCCCGTGATTCTGGCGATCTTTCAGAAGTCCGAACAACACAATGCGCAGTTGCGGGCCCGCAATACCTTTGATGAGGCTTTCGTACGTTCCATCGCTAAGCAGCAGGCCCAAAACTGGGCGGACGCGTTCGTCGAAAGAGAGAACATCCGCGCCCAGATTTTTGCCGCGCTGACGCCCGAGCAGCAGCAGAAGTTCAATCAGATGGGCGACGAATTTCGCATTTCTCTGCAACAGCGGATTGTAAATCTCGGCGACCAGTTGTGACCTTGATTGGTAGAGTCCTAATTTTGACCACAAAGGGCACGAAGATGCACGAAGGAATGCATAACAGTGCGGCTTCGTGCATCCTTGTGAGCTTCGTGGTTAATTAATTAATTTGAGACACTCCCAAGAGAGCCGGAGCGGCTATCGAATTCCGCCCCGGCTGAAAGTACTTCAGTACTCAACCCGCGGTTCGTCGTTTCTATTAATCAAGCACATAGCGGGCTACCCATTCGTTACAGCGGTGTTCGGACACTTCCTTACACTCACCTCGCGCGTCCGCGTGTTAGAAGAATCCAGCGAGACGAAGTGAATCGCTGAGTTCAACGAAGAAATTTTCAACGGGAGAGAATGTTATGCATAAGAAAGCAACGTTAGCCGGCATGTTGGTTATCTTTGCGCTGATCATACTGCAAGCGTGCGGTGGCAGCAGCAACAGTTCGAGCAACCCACAAGCGGCTGCTTCGACCGTTAATCTCGTAGTTCACGATACGCCGCCAACCAACACTACCGTACTGTCGTTTCAAATCCAGATTACGGGGGCCGTATTGCAACCAGGAAACGTCAAGCTCCTGCCGAGGCCGGTGACGGTGGATTTAGCGCAACTGGTGTCGGACACTTCTTTCTTAGCGTCCACCGTCGTCGGCTCGACGACCTATACCAGTCTCGACCTGACATTTGCGAATCCCGAGATTACGATTCTCAACGATACGGGCGCCCCAATTGTGACGCCTTATCAAACGTGCCCCGCCGCACAAGTTTGCACCTTTACCCCGCCAATCAACCCGATCAATCTCACAATCTCTTCTGGGGTTTTTCCGCTCACGCTAATCGCAAGTACGCCGGCCGGCCTGAACCTCGACTTGAGTATTCCTGACATTTTGCAATCGGATTTGTCCCTCACTTTTGCCAACGGCAAATCTGTGAATCTATCGCTTTTGCCCCCCGCAAGTTCCACAGGAGTGCAGACACAAGTTGACGACGTGATGGGCATGGTGCAGTCCGTCGGGAACAATCAGGTGACGATACAAACCGCGCTCGGGAACACGCTGGTGATCACGGCGGGGTCCAGCACTCAATACAACTTCCCCAGCAATGTCTGCGCGAGCAACAATTTTTCGTGCCTCGCAGCGAACCAAATCATCACTACGGACCTGAGTCTTATGGGCGGTGGAGACCTTGTCGCCGACAGCTTCTCTTATTCCGACGGTGCCGGCGCTTCCGTGGCGCAAGGAATCATTGTGTCGGTCTCAACCGGGACGCCGGCTTCTTCGTTCCAGATGGAGGTGCATGGCGCTTTGCCGAGTAGCTCTGGCCTGGGCATTGGAGACCTTGTGACGGTGAGTCTTCAGAGCGGCGCAGGTTTCTCGGTCGGCACCCCCGGCTACCCGACGGTTCCGAACGCTACTTTCGCCAGCGGGACCGACCTCACAGTTGGCCAGGAGGTTCAAGCCGAGATTACAGGCAATCTGACCGCGACTGGTGCGATATCTTTTTCGACCGGGCGCATCTTGCTCGAATCCTCGCAGTTCGTGGGGCGGGCGTCCGCAATCGATTCCGCTGACGGTGACTTCACCGCAACTGCTCTCTCCCGTCTGTTCTCGCACGCCTTTCCGTCGACTACCCAGATGCAGGTGCAAACCGGCTCCTCCACCAATTTTGTAAACCTCTCCCCCGCAAGCCTCAGCACGCTCACAGTTGGCCAGAACGTTGGCGTGAAAGGACCACTGTTTAACACAACCTCGGTTTCTGGCAGCCCGAGCATCGGTGCAATACAGGTTGCCGCGAGAACCGGCGACTAGAGCGCTTCCCCGACGCATGGCCAATCGACGATGCGGACCTAGGGCGGCTTCGGCAAGTCCACCAAAATCATGAACGCCGTGCAGCCCAATCGGCTTTTCAGGATCTGAACAGTCTGGAGAAGGCGAATTTTCAGGAAAGCGACAAACAGAAGTTGCAGGCGGATCTCAAGCAGATTGGGGCCGCGCGCGGCCTGCAGTGAGATCGGGGCTTTTCTGATTCTTCGCCAGAAAAGCGTGACGAAGCTGCTGCTCTAAATGTGGGTGTTTGGTGGCGCTTCGCGGGAGGGTTGAATGTCAGATAAGCTATTGCGCAACGCTCCTCTTGACCAAGATGGCTGCATCGCGGATCAGGAGAGCGACGAGGAAGGCATGTCTCTCATCTCTGTCCTGCTTGTGGATGACGACGTGGAATTGTGCTCGGCGCTGAAACGCTTGCTGGCGATGGATGGGTTCGATGTAACCGCGGTGCACGATGCGAATTCGGGCATCGAGCGCGCCCTCAAAGAACAACATGCTCTGATCATCTTGGACGTGATGTTGCCCGGAGGAGACGGCCGCAAAGTTCTGCGGCGAATTCGAGTCGCCTCGCGAGTCCCAGTCATCATGCTGACCGCGCGAGGCGATGAAGCGGACCGCATTGCGGGGCTCGAAGGCGGAGCCGACGATTATCTTCCCAAGCCATTCAATACCCGTGAACTGGTGGCCAGAATGCGCGCCGTTTTGCGGCGCAGAACTGAGTCCGCCCATCCTGAGATTTTTAGGATCGCGGATCTAGAAATCCACCTCAATAACCGCCGAGTGCTGTGCGCCAGCAAAGAGGTCGATCTGACCGGTGCGGAGTTCGATATTCTTCTGCTGCTCGTCCGTTCGGCCGGCAAGGTTCTATCGCGCGATGAAATCGCGGAAGTAGCGCTCGGACGTCCGGTCGGAATGCTGGACCGCAGCATCGACAACCATATTAGCAATCTGCGCAAAAAGCTCGGTAACGAGGTCGGTGGAGTGGATCGTATCCGCAACATCCGAGGTACAGGCTACGCCTACACTGGAGAAGTCGACTGGGACCCGCGATGATCCGCAGCATCTACGCCAAGATATTTCTGTGGTTCTGGGTGGTATTGCTTGCGGTGACCGCATCAGTGGTCGTTATAACGCTCGTCAGCGGCTCGCAGCCGCTGGGCCGACGCTGGATGTCGATGACCATGGATTTGTATGCTCGCAGTGCCGTTGACTTTTATCTCCAGGGCGGAACCCCTGCCCTCGAACGATACATGAAGGAGACGCAGCAATCCTCTGGTATTCAGGCGACGCTGCTTGATCCACAAGGGCGAGACTTGCTGGGTCGCGGCGTTCCGGAAGCAGCTCGGGAGGTTCTTGCAGAAGCTCGCGCCACGGGCAAATCCAAGTTTCGAATGAGAATTCGCTGGACTGAGGCTTCGGTCGTCCCGACGAGCCAGGGAAGCTTTATTCTGGTTGGGCAAGTACTTCCGCTTCGCACGGTGTGGAGTCAGAATCCCGTGGGGATGGTCGGTGTGAAGATGGGTTTCGCGCTGCTCGCGACCGGATTACTTTGCGCGGTTCTGGCGCGTCACATCGCGGCTCCCATTCGAGCTTTGCAGGTTGCAGCAGGACGACTTGCCGACGGTGATCTCTCCGTTCGGGCGGTTCCTGCAATTCCTGCCAGAAACGATGAGTTGGCCGATCTTGCCCGGGACTTCGACCGCATGGCCGAACGGATCCAGATGCTTTTGCAAAAGCAGCAGGAACTTCTTGGGGACATCTCGCATGAGCTGCGTTCGCCGCTGACACGTTTGAATGTTTCCCTGGAGCTTCTGCGACACGGTAAGACCGATGCCATCGACCGCATGCAAACCGATCTCAACCGCCTTGATATTTTGATCGGTCAAATTCTCATGTTGACTCGCCTCCAGTTCGGCGAAGGCCAGAAGATCGTCACGAAGGTAAACTTGCGTTTCATTGTCGAGGGGGTCGCCGAGGACGCGCGCTTCGAGGGAGAAAAAGACGGCAAGTCGGTCGTAATCGCCCAGGCCGACGACTGCTGGCTGAACGGAGACCCGGCGCTATTACGGAGCTGCATTGAAAACGTGGTGAGGAATGCCGTCCATTACACCAAACCACAGACTGGAGTAATCATCGTCCTGAACAAAGTGAACAGTTCTCGCGAGGCATTGGCCCACGTCCTGGTGGTCGACCGTGGGAGCGGCGTTCCAACGGATTCCTTACCTCGATTGTTCGAACCGTTCTATCGCGTGTCTGAGGCGCGCGATTTGGGATCTGGCGGTTTCGGTCTGGGTTTGGCCGTTGCACAGCGCGTCGTGCTATTGCATCGCGGCAAGATCACGGCTCGGAACCGGGAGGGCGGAGGATTGGAAATGGAAATCGAGCTGCCGCTGGAAAAATCGTGAGGGCCTCACTGCCATGAGTAACAAAATCGACGGCGAAAACTGGCTATTTCGAAAGATCGTGCTCTGGATCGCGACTCTGCTGCTATCAGTGCCGCTCTTCGCACAGAAGCGTGTGAGCGCGTCCCGAGAGGATGGACACGAAACTCCGCTGCTCGTGTACGGTGCTGCCGGAACTGTTACCGGGTGCGCTCCGCTGGCGCTGATTTCCCATGGAGCGGGTGGTTCGGAGGATGGATATCACTACCTCGCCGAATTCTTGTCGCAGAGCGGGTTCACGATTGTTGTCATGGGCCATCGGGAGAGCGGTTTGGCAGCCTTGCGTGCGGACATCCGCGCGGACGGCTTCAGAGAAGGTGTGCGCGCCCTGGTCGCCGATCCGCACGCGGAACAGGCGCGGCTGCTGGATGTCGGCGCCGCTCTCAAATGGGCGGATGCACAGTGCAAAGCTCCTTTCCTCGTATTGCTCGGGCATTCCATGGGTGCCGAGACTGTGATGTTGGAAGCCGGAGCGCGAAATATGATTTCTGTTTCTTATCCACCTGCCGGCCAAGACCGCTTTGATGCTTACGTTGCTCTTTCCCCCGAAGGACCCGGGGTCGTGTTTCCCGAGCACGCATGGAACGGAATCCATAAGCCGGTGCTCGTGCTCACTGGAACGCGCGATCAGTCGCTTCGGGGAGGACCGGAAGCTCGGCTGATTCCGTGGCAGGATTTGCCCGGAGACGGGGTGCGTAAGTGCCAGTGGATGGCGCTGATCGATGGAGCAACGCACATGAACTTCGCCGGGAATGGTATGGGAGCCTCGCACGTCGAGCCGATGGTGACTAGAACGATTTTGGAGTTTACAAAAGGAGTACAAGCAGGAGCCTGCAAGCAGCCCGCAACCACAGATGGGATGATATTGCAAGCGAAGTGAGGCAATCGGGCCTCGTTTAGTTCCGATTCAGCGAGCACCTATCATGACACCAACGTCGGGCATATGGTAGCGCCAAATACCCGTCCCTTCGCAAAGCATCGGACAAGGTTACTGCAGACACCCTGGGGCATTGCAACCAGCAGCGTGATCGCAAGAACCAGCAGAAATATCTTCCCGACTCCTGCAAAGAATGCAGCGAGCATTCTACGCGCAGCGGCGGCAATGAGCGAATGCGCTGTGGTTTGCCTCTGAGCGGTTGCTATTAAAACTTCATCAGCAACCGGTGACGTTTTTATCCTTCGGTTCCGATGGGCCATGCCCCTCAGGGTGTACCCACGGTATCTTGGAAATGTGAGCGCTTCGCTGAGAAGATGCTTGAATCCTATCCAAATGAAACTTCGCCAATGGATCACCGCCTTCGTCTTCGTGCTGCTGCTGGTTGCCGCCGGCGTGGGATTGCTGCGCACGCGCCCGAGCACTCAGCCTCCTGAATCCGAGGACACTGCCAAAACCTCTACCAAACAGCTTCTGGCGGGGAGCGCAACAGCTCCGCGTCCGCTGGTGGATCAGCGCCCGCTGCAGACCGCTCGCCGCATGGCGGCCACGGCCGCGACTCCAGAAGAGCAGGTTCTGGCACATCAGGCCGAAAAAGTTGCCGACCACGAGGTCGACCTAGCTTTCTTCGATGCGCTGCGCACAGCGGAAGAAAATCCTCCAAAGCTCAGTCCTGAAGCCGCGCAGCTTGCGGATCGAAAGAGCAAAGCCGCATTCACTCTAAAGGAGGACCAGGAAAACATTTCGCTTTTGACGCGCAAAATGGCCGCCGCTCCAGATTCGCAAAAAGATAATCTGCAGGATCAGATCGACGTTGCCAAAGCGCAAATGGATCTCGATCAGGACGAGCTTGATGATGCCTCGGAGGAATTGGAGCGGGTCGGTGGCGATCCGCAGTTGAAGATCAAGCGATTAAAGGCGGAGCACGATACCAGCGACCATAGCGCCACCCAGACAGCATCCGCGGTGAATCCTTACGAACTTGACTATCAGGCACACACGATGCTGACGGCTTTCCGCGCGTGGAAAGCCTTGCGAGAAAAAAAGACACAGCTCGGGGAGGCGCTGCAGGAAACCAGTGCGAAGGCGACGCGACTCAGCCACCGGCACGACACTCTCGCTTTGCAAGTGGCAAAGGAAAAGGAAGATCGGGAGGCCGCCAAACTGCAGGCTCGGGGCTTTGCCACGAGCGTCAAAGCAGGCAGCCGCGAAGAGTCGAAAGCGGCGGCGCAGACCGCGCTCGGCGCGCTGAAGCAATACAGCCGCGATCAGAAGAATCTCGCCGACCTGAGCCGCCGGGTTCAAGACCAAAAAGAGCTGGGTGACATTTACGCGGCCTGGATCTCATTGGTCGAAGCGCGCGAGCACGTCGCACTGCACGACCAGATTGAATGTTTTCTTTGGATTCTCCTGGTAGCACTTGCCGTATACCTGGTGGGTCGTTTGATCGACCGGCTGTTCGCCGACATGAATGCGGAAAACCAGCGTATTAACACGCTGCGCGCCATCACCAAGGTAGCAGCGGAAATAGCAGGCGCAATCGTGATCGTGTTTATCGTCTTTGGCATGCCCAGCCAGACAAGCACGATTCTAGGCCTGGCGGGCGCGGGACTTACGGTCGCCAGCAAGGATGTAATCATGGCATTTTTTGGATGGTTCCTGCTGATGGGACGCAATGGTATCCGCGTGGGCGATTGGGTGGAGATCGAGGGAGTAGGGGGAGAAGTCATCGAGATTGGGTTGCTGAAGACAGTCTTGCTCGAAACCGGAAATTGGTCAGACGCTGGTCATCCCACGGGCAGGCGGGTTTCTTTCGTAAACAGCTTCGCCATCGAAGGTCACTATTTTAATTTCTCGACTTCTGGGCAATGGATGTGGGATGAACTGCAGCTTACCATTGCAGACAACCAGGATCCCTACGCCGTGATCGACGAACTGCAGAAGCTCGTTGCCAAGGAAACAGACGCGAACGCGATGAAAGCTGAAGCGGAATGGCAAAATACGAAAACGCGTTACCACGTACAAGGTTTCTCAGCCGAACCTGCCATCAGCGTTCGCCCGACGGGGTCAGCGGTGGAAATCCGCGTTCGCTACATCACGCGTGCCTACGAACGACACGAAACCCGGAAACGGCTCTACGAGGCCTTACTGCAGTTGATGCAGGGCAGGCGCGAAAAAAGTATTGCAGTAGCGAAGCAATGATGGAAGCACCTAGTAAATCTTATACGTTACCTGAGAGATCGCCAGATCATCGTCGAGGAGCATGGCCATTGGTGCCTGCACAAATCCCTCCTCGACAGCATCGAAGCTTGAGCTTCCCGCGTCGGTTCGTAGCATGATCGAGAGAAAAATACAGAGGCTCTCTAACGATGATCAGCGGCCGCTCACTGCAGCCAGCGTGCCGGGGTATGAGTTTGATTCGGCGACTCTGACAGTGCGCGGGTTGTGCGGGTGCAGTAAATTGTCAGTAAATGCGCAAGTGCAGTAGAATGAGAGAACGAGCGGGAGTAACTCAGTGGTAGAGTGCGACCTTGCCAAGGTCGAAGTCGCGGGTTCAAATCCCGTCTCCCGCTCCAGAGTTTTCGCTCGAACCGGCGTTTTCGGCATTTCCCCCGCAAGTAGACTTTTTCCGCACGGAACGCTAACGTATTGGACAGGGCGCGGTACCCAAGTGGTAAGGGAGAGGTCTGCAAAACCTTTATGCGTCGGTTCGATTCCGACCCGCGCCTCCAACTCCAAATCCCCATCGGACCCGCATAAATGGCGGGTTTTTTCATTGATTAATTAAAGATGCCCTGGGGATTTGTGCTTGGACCATGAAGCCGCCGACTGTGTGTGCGCCAATCTCACCCGAGATCTCCGGTTACCTTGGTTACCCGAATTGAGCCAAATTGGCTTCTTTTATCGACCAAATCCAGTAGATTGAGCGTGTCGAGTTCAGTCGTCTCACGTTGAGAATCATGGGAGCCCTCGATGCATGTATGGAAGGATCGCCGGACCGACCATGCCGCCCGGAGACGGGTAGCGGAAATGTCCGCACAGGAGATGAGACGCGCCCTGCTGGTCTCGGAGAAAACTGATCTGCCCAACACGCGCGCCTTCGAAGAGGGCGGAACCAGCGCGTTCGTTGCGATGTGCGACGTGAACGGACTGAAGGCGCTCAATGATCAATTTGGGTACACCGCTGGGGACGTGCTGATAAAGAGACTTGCCGAGACGTTGATCAGCGTCGGATTGGACGCCTACCACGACAAAGGCGATGAGTTTCTCTGCAAGGGAAAGTCTTTTCAGGAGCTTAATCAAGAACTCTCCCAGGCCCAACGCATTTTAAGACAGCAACCATTTGCGGTCGTTGCACTCGATGGTCGCATTACGACAATCGCGGGCGCAGATTTCTGCTTCGGAATTGGGACAAACCTCCTCGAAGCAGAACGGTCGCTCAAGAACCAGAAGGAACTGCGAAAAGTGCCGCGATGAAAGCCCCGAACGAGGGAGCACGGGAGTTTCGATACTACGTGGAGAGCAAGGGCGGTCTTTGGGCGATGTGTGAGCACAAACACCTCACTTGTGGAGAGGCGCTGGCACGCCCGCATTTGTCTTCCTGCGGGGCTGAGACCGTCCCTTGGGGTCCTGGCCGCAGGCGCCGACCCGGCTTACGGCACTTGATGTCAGGTTTGAAAAGCGAACCCCGCCGCATGGGTTTGGGTTGGGAAAGACCGGTGGCAAGTTCGCGAACGCGAGATGAAACATGAGGAGTGGTCGTGCATCGTCTTACGGATATATACGCCGTAAGACATAAGACACGAGAAACTGGCCCAAATCGGGCGTATCCAGTGGCGAATCATGTACCTAAAGACAAGAAATGAATTGACAAGTGATGGCGGGGAGGTTACATTCGCGCCGTTTACTACTCCTTACAACGTGTTCCATGTCGAGTCGTGCGGGCGTTCCGCCGGGGGCGAACGCATTCTGAGCACGCTCAGATCTGTTTTGGTGGGGGATTGTAGCATGAGACGTTTTCGCCTTGTTGTCGCTTTTTTCGCTTGCCTGTGCGCCGCGGTTCTTTTCACTTTGCCAGGGTTCGCCGCAACCTCGCCGTATTCCAAGTGCTCGTCCCTGGCGTTCCCGCGCATCATCAACCGCGTGGACGATAACGCGCTCATGAGCCTCGAAGGCAACCTCCACCCTCTGGCGCGGGCCCAGTATGACCAGGGCAAGGTCGACGACAGCATGCCGCTCGAGCACATCATCCTGATGCTCCGGCGCAGCCCCGAGCAGGAGACAGCGCTGGCCACCCGCATCGACCAGATGCACAACCGCCGCTCGTCCTACTACCACCAATGGCTTAGCGCGCAAGACGTCGGCGGCTGCTACGGAGTCGCCGACTCGGACATCGCCGTGGTCAGCGCGTGGCTCGAAAGCCATGGCTTCAAAATCGACTCGGTTCCGGCCGGTAAGACGCTGATCATCTTCAGCGGCACTGCGGGGCAGGTTCGGAATACCTTCCACACCGAGATTCACAATCTATATGTGCGAGGCGAGCAGCACATCGCCAACATGAGCGAGCCCCAGATACCGGCGGCGCTGGCGCCAGTGGTCGCCGGCTTCCGCTCGCTGCACAATTTTTTCCCGAAACCGCTCGTCCGTGGCGTGGTCCCCCTCCAGCGAGACTTAAAGACGGGGGTGTGGCACGCGCGGGCGGCCGATGGTAGTGCTGCGGACAACAAGACTCACCAGAATGGGAACGGGGGAGGTCGCCTACTCACGTTTCCCGCCACCGATACGATTTGGGCGGTGGGACCGCAAGACTTCTACACCATTTACAACGAGAAGCCGCTGCTTACTGGCTCGCCGGCGACCAATGGCGCCGGACAGACGCTCGCGATCGTGCAGGAAACCGACATCAACGAGGACGACCTTACCACCTTCCGCTCTCAATTTGGGCTCCCGGCATACCCCTCGACCCCGAATGCCACCCAGGGCGGGGTCAACTTCATGATGGGTGTCCCCGGCACCTGCGAGGATCCGACCAACCTTATGGGCGACGCGGAGAGCGAGGCTGACATCGATGTGCAATGGATGGGCACAACCGCGCCGGCCGCCATCATTGACTTTGTGGCCTGCGCCGGAACCGCAACGACTGCTGGCATAGATCTTTCGGCTCAATACATTGTCAACGATCTCGCCAGCACGGTTTCCGCGTTCAGCGTGAGCTTCGGCTGGTGCGAGGCGGAGCTGCCCTCAATTATGAATGGCTTCGGACCTAACTCGTTCTATAGCGGCCTCTGGGAGCAAGCCGTAGCACAGGGGCAAACTCCTGTTGTCGCCGCTGGCGATAGCGCCGATGATACCTGTGATCGCGGAGACGGCGAAGGCCCTAATGGCCAGGATTTGGGTGAAACCGGACTTTCGGTGAGTGGCCTGGCATCCACGCCGTACAATGTCGCGGCGGGGGGCACCGATTTCAGCGACAATTACCAGACGGATTTCGACCCCACCAGCTATTGGAACTCGAATGACACCTCGCCCTATCTTTCCGCCCTGTCCTATATCCCGGAGATGGCCTGGAACAGCACCTGCGCCAGTCCGATACTGACGGATTTTGTCAGGTATACTGACAGCATCACCTACCCCAACGGTCCAGAAGGTCTTTGCAATGATTCCACGGACTTCTCCGTGCCCTACCCATATACGACTCTCGACGGCGGTGGCGGCGGTATCAGCACCAAGTACGCCATCCCCACTTGGCAAAGCGCCTATGGGGTTGGACTGAGCGGCTACTTCACCTCGGCCAGCATGCGCAACCTGCCCGATGTTTCGCTGTTTGCCTCCGACAATTTTTGGAGCCACACGTTGGTGTTCTGCCAATCCAGTGTGTCTGTGTGCGATTTTCACACGACCTTCAACGGGGCGGGCGGCACTTCGTTTGTGGCGCCCATGATTGGTGGCATCATGGGACTCATCAACCAGAAGCACCCCTCCGGCAACGCCCAGCCGACGCGCCAGGGCCAGGCGAATTACACCTTCTATGCCCTCGCCACGGCTGAGTATGGCACGCCCAGCGCCGAAAACACCTCGACTACTAAACCCAGCGTCTACACCTGCGAAGGGTCCAATATCAATGCCATAAGCACCTATCACAGCATCTTTGGCAGCTGCATCTTCTATTCCATCAATAGAACTTCGGCGGTGGGATCCACGTCCTGCCTGGCCGGCACCAACACGGGCTGCCTCGTTGCCGACAACGATCAGCCGTGCGAGCACGGTACCACAGACTGCTACAGGAACACCTCCACCGACACGTATGGCCTCCTCTCCAATTCGACCACCACGTTCGAGGCGGCCTTTAACCAAAGCGCGGGATATAACGACGCGACCGGTCTGGGCAGCTTCAATATCACCAACCTGGTGGCGAACTGGAACAAAGTCACAACTCTTTTCCCCAGTACCACTACATTCGACGTCAGCCAACTTTCGCTTTATACAACCGGCACTACGGACCTTACGGCGACGGTAGTCGCCACAGGCCGGGGTAGCCTCGCTCCGCCCATGGGAACCGTGAACTTTTATGCCGGCACCGCCTGTACCGGTACCGCGTTCGCATCGGCAAACCTGGTTGCGGGCACCGGTAACGCCACTGCCACCGCGTCGGGGGTTACAGGTGCCCAAATTGGTGTCGGCACCACTAGTGTGGACGCCTGCTTCAGCGGCGACGGCGCCAACGACGCACCTTCATCGCAAACAGTCAGTGGACTGACCGTGACTCAGACGGCGCTTACGGTGTCGGCCCCGTCCACTCCTGTCACAATCGTAGGAGGGCAGTCGGGCACGGTGACGCTTGCAGTCTCCGCGAACGCCGCGATCTCCACGCCAGTCACTTTTACTTGTGCCGGTCTACCATCCGACGCAACCTGCACGTTTACGTCGGTTGCCAGCCTGCCGTCGTCGACGAATGTGACGATGACGATCACCACCACCACCAGCGATGCGAAGCTAATCCGCCCCGCCCGCGGATCGTCATGGCTGATGCTTGGCTTCATACTGCCCGGCATTCTGCTGCTGTCCGCTGGTGCGGCGGCAATCCGAAGGAGCAAGAACTGCCTCGGGTGTGGTCTGGCATTGCTGCTGATGCTTGGATGGTTGGGGTGCGGCGGCGGATCGAGCGGTACGCCAACTCCAACACCGACGCCAACGCCCGCCCCCACCAGCCTAACCTATAGCGTGACCGCTACCGGCGCGGCGACGGGCGCTACGTCCGGCACCACGGGGACGATTCAAGTCACAGTCACCCAATAGGCGGCACCATCGGTCGAAGCAGGTCACAGGGGTGCTTATCGTTCAGGCCGCCGTCGCGTGGTTCCTGTCCAATGGATGGGAACACGCGGCGGCAACCGGACTCACCAGAGGTTCTATAATTTCCCTGTGCTTGCCGGTTTAGTCAGGACTTTTTCGTGGGCCCTCGCAGTCGCAGGCTTGCTCCAAGGCAGCTGCGCGGCCACTCCGCAGGCCACGACGCCGGAGGGTCAATCCACCGCGGCGCCGGGACAGGAAATGAAGCAGGGCGTTGAAGGGAATCTGGCTACCATCGTCAAATCTCGCTCCACCAACACCCGTGGCTATGAACTGGTGATACACAATGACGGCAGCGCCACGGCAGAAATTAGTGGCGCCACCGTGGCCCTTCGCTCTGATCCACCGCGATTGCAACAG
>Ga0302324_100014243_pt1 | contig 16048 bp, 14 predicted proteins | sample Palsa_T0_1_FD_201949 | JGI IMG/M metagenome (GOLD analysis project Ga0302324, IMG submission 201949) | Peat permafrost microbial communities from Stordalen Mire near Abisko, Sweden - Palsa_T0_1 | ecosystem: Environmental > Terrestrial > Soil > Palsa > Peat permafrost | place: Sweden: Abisko...
GAGCGCACGGCGGCAGCTTATACGCGCGGCTTCTTCCAAGCCGAATTGATGAGCGTCGAGATCGCACAGCGCAAGGGCACTGCCGTCGTGGTTGCGAAGGATGAGCATCCGCGCGCCGACACGACGCTTGCGATGCTCGCGAAATTGCCGACTCCCTTCCGGACGAACGGCACGGTGACCGCGGGTAACGCCTCGGGCGTCAATGACGGTGCCTGTGCGCTCATCGTCGCGAGCGAGGCGGCCGCCAGGCGTTTTGGCCTGACGCCGCGGGCGCGCATCGTCGCGGCGGCAACCGCCGGGGTAGCACCACGCATCATGGGCATGGGCCCGGTGCCGGCGACGCGGCGCGTATTGGCGCTTGCGGGTCTTGATATCGCAAAGATGGATGTGATCGAGCTCAACGAGGCGTTTGCCGCACAGGCGCTTGCGGTTCTAAGAGAGCTCGGCGTCGCAGATGATGCTGCGCACGTCAATCCCAACGGCGGTGCAATTGCGCTCGGTCATCCGCTCGGAATGTCGGGCGCGCGCCTTGCGACGACCGCGGCGAACCAGCTCACGGCAACGCGCGCGCGCTACGCGCTGTGCACGATGTGCATCGGGGTCGGGCAGGGCATCGCGATGATTCTCGAGCGCGTTTGAAGCTGCCGGTCAACTGATCGAGGCCTTGCGACCCGCCGCTTGCCGCTCGAGCATCCAGCCGGGGTATTCAGGCGGCAGCGCGGATGCAGCGTCGAGCGCGCCGAGCTCTTCAGCGGCAAGCGTCAATTTTGCGGCGCCTAGATTATCGATCAGCTGCTCGCGGGTCTTCGCGCCGATGATGACCGAGGTCACCGCGCTTTGGTGCAGGAGCCAGGCGAGCGCGACGCGCGCAACCGAGGAGGAGTGCGCCTGAGCGATCGGACGCATCACGTCAATGATGCGAAATGTGCGCTCGCGATCGACCGGCGGGAAATCAAAGCTTGCGCGGCGCGCATCCGCAGGGCCGCCATCGCGCGAGAACTTGCCGGACAAAATGCCGCCGGCAAGCGGGCTCCACGGCAGGATCGCAAGATGCTGATCGACGGCGAGCGGCACGATCTCGCGTTCAATATCGCGGCCGGCGATCGAGTAGTAGACCTGCGCGCTGTGGAAGCGCGCCAGCGCGCGTCGCTCGGAAATGCCGAGCGCCTTCGCAACCTCCCAGGCGGCGAGGTTGCACAGCCCGATATAGCGTACCTTGCCGGCGCGCACGCAGGCATCGAGCGCATCGAGCGTCTCCTCGAGCGGCGTCAATGGATCGCGGCCGTGTATCTGATAGAGGTCGATGTAATCGAGCTGCAGACGCGTAAGGCTTGCATCCACCGCATGCAGAATATGCGCCCGCGACAGCCCGACCTGATTGACGCCGGGTCCCATGCGGCCGAGCACCTTGGTTGCGAGCACGAACTGGTCGCGCGGCAATCCCAGGCTCTTAAGGGCGCTGCCGGTCACCGTCTCGGAGAGCCCGTCGGAATACACATCCGCGGTGTCGAGAAAGTTGACCCCGTGGTCGAAGGCGCTCTGCACGATAGCGTTCGCGCTCGCCTGGTCGGTTGCGCCGATTGCGGCCCAAAATCCCTCGCCATTGCCGAAAGTCATCGTGCCGAGGCAAATTTCTGAAACGACGAGGCCCGTGCCACCCAGCTTTTTCATTCGCACCGTGGAACTCCTTCTGATATGACAACTCGGGCGCGGCGTACCCTTGGATTTAACTGCAGATGCTTGTGCACAGCGCGGCCGGGCCCGCGGCCCTCATCTAGATCGGAGGCTCGGCGGACATGATTGAATTACTGACTGCGGCGACGCCGAACGGACACAAGGTTTCGATCGCGCTGGAAGAGATGAGCCTGCCCTACCGCCACCGCCACATCAAGCTCCCGGAGGGCGAGCAGAAGGAGCCCTGGTACCTGGCATTGAACCCGAACGGCCGGATCCCGACCATCATCGATCATGACGACTCTGACTTCGTCGTGTTCGAGTCGGGCGCGATCCTCGTGTACCTCGCGGAGAAGAGCGGTAAGTTCCTGCCGCCCGATCGCCAGGGGCGCTCGCTGGTCATGCAGTGGCTGATGTTCCAGATGAGTGGAATCGGACCCATGATGGGACAGGCAAACGTGTTCTTCCGCTATGCCCCGGAGAAGATCCCCTACGCGATTGAGCGTTACCAGCGCGAGGTGCGGCGGCTCTTCGGGGTACTTGATCGCAGGCTCGCCGGCCATACATACCTTGCTGGGGATTATTCGGTTGCGGATATCGCCAACTGGAGCTGGGTGCAACGCCACGACTGGTCGGGCGTGAGCCTGGAGGGGCTCCCCCACCTTAAGCGCTGGCTCGATCTCATCGCCGCGCGTCCGGCGGTCGTCCGTGGCATGGCGGTGCCGGCTGCGGATGCGCGTGAGGATGAAGACAAGATGAGGATCGAAGGCGCTCGCAAGTTCCTGATCTAGTAACGGACGCGGCGCAATGGTCTAGCCTTGGCTTCGGTCCCGTGAGTGTGACGCGCACGGCGCACTTCATCGCCTGCGCTCGGGGATTGAGTTTCATCGCATGAACGTTCGCGGTACATTCCCGCCCCGGGGAAAGCGCCGCTCGTTGAATCTTTGGAGGCCTCGTCGATCATGAAAACAAAAGCAGCCATCGCCTTTGCGGCAGGCAAACCCCTGGAAATAGTGACGCTGGACCTTGCCGGTCCCAAGGACGGTGAAGTTCTGGTCGAAATCAAGGCGAGCGGCGTCTGCCACACGGACGAGTTCACGCGTTCCGGGTCTGATCCGGAAGGTCTTTTCCCGGTAATTCTCGGCCACGAGGGCGCAGGAGTCGTCGTCGACGTCGGCCGTGGTGTCACGACGCTCAAGAAGGGCGATCACGTGATCCCGCTCTATACGCCCGAATGCCGGCAGTGCAAGTCCTGCACGTCGCATAAGACCAATCTGTGCACCGCCATTCGCGCGACCCAAGGCAAGGGCGTCATGCCCGACGGCACGAGCCGCTTTTCGCTCGATGGCAAGATGGTGCACCACTACATGGGCTGCTCGACGTTTTCGAACTACACCGTGCTGCCGGAAATCGCGCTGGCGAAGATCCGCGACGATGCGCCATTCGAGAAGGTGTGCTACATCGGCTGTGGCGTCTCGACCGGGGTGGGGGTGGTCCTCAACACCGCGAAGGTTGAGGCCGGCGCCAATGTCGTCATTTTTGGCCTGGGCGGCATCGGGCTCAACGTCATTCAGGGCGCGCACATGGTGGGCGCCAACAAGATCATCGGCGTCGACGTCAATCCGAGGAGAAAAGCGCTCGCCGAGAAGTTCGGCATGACGCACTTCGTCAATCCGAAGGAAGTTCAGGGCGATCTCGTCGCGCACCTGGTTGCGCTCACCGACGGTGGCGCCGACTACAGCTTCGAGTGCGTCGGCAATGTGGATCTCATGCGTCAGGCGCTCGAGTGCACGCATCGCGGCTGGGGAGTATCGGTGATTGTCGGTGTCGCCGGCGCCGGGCAGGAGATCAAGACGCGACCGTTCCAGCTCGTCACCGGACGGGTGTGGAAGGGTACGGCGTTCGGCGGCGTGCGCGGCCGCACGCAGGTTCCGGGAATTGTCGACTGGTACATGGATGGCAAGATCAACATCGACGACCTCATTACCCACGTGATGCCGGTCGAGAAGATCAACGATGCCTTCGATCTCATGCACAAGGGTGAATCGATCCGCAGCGTCGTGACGTTTTAACGCTTTGTAAAAGGGCTAGCCGCCGTCGGCAGAACTCCTGCCGGCGAGTGCGGGTTCAATCTACGTAATAATCGTTTATAGACAGAGGGGTTCATCATGGCTGTTTCAATTCATCCGTCCGTTGATCAGGGAGTAAAGCAGGGCACGTCGAATTTCGCCGGCGGCACACTCACCTGCAAGTGTTCACAAAACCCGGTGACCGTCAGCATCAAAGGCGACGTCGCCTTCAATCACGCCTGCGGCTGCACCAAATGCTGGAAGCCCTCTGGCGCCACGTTCTCCGTCGTGGGTGTCGTCAAGCGTGATGATCTCAAGGTCACGGCGAATGAGAACAAGCTGAAGGTTGTCGATCCGTCCGCGGCCATTCAGCGCCATGCCTGCAGCGTCTGCGGCGTGCATATGTACGGGCGCATCGAGAACAAGGCGCATCCGCTCTACGGCTTCGACTTCATTCACGTCGAGCTGTCGAAGGAAAAAGGCTGGTCCGCTCCGCAGTTCGCGGCCTTTGTGTCCTCCGTCATCGAGTCCGGTGTGAAGCCCGAGCAGATGGGCGCTATCCGCGCGCGTTTGAAGGAACTGGGCCTTGAGCCGTACGACTGCCTGTCGCCGCCTTTGATGGATCTGTTGGCAACCGATGCCGCCAAGAAGAAAGGCACGCTCGCGGCCTAACGCGACCCATGGCTGGCACACCATTCGAAGTCGTCAGTCAGCACCGCTCGTTTGGCGGCGTCGTTGGCTTTTATCGCCACGACGCCGCCACAACGGCATGCCCGATGAAGTTTGCGGTGTTCACGCCTCCGCAAGCCGAGAAGGGCCGGGTTCCGGTGCTGTATTACCTGGCAGGGCTCACCTGCACTGAAGAGACCATGATGATAAAGGGCGGTGCGCAGCGCATTGCCGCGGAGCTGGGTGTGATGCTCGTTACGCCGGACACAAGTCCGCGCGGCGTGAAGCTCCCGGGGGATTCTGACAGCTGGGACTTTGGCGTCGGGGCGGGCTTCTACCTCGATGCAACCCAGGAGCCCTGGTCCAAGCATTACCGCATGTATTCGTACGTCACCTCGGAGCTGCCCGCGCTCATCGATGCCAACTTTGCGACCGATCAGGCCCGGCAGGGAGTCTTCGGTCACTCCATGGGGGGTCACGGCGCGCTCACCATCGCGCTGAAGAATCCCAAACGTTACCGTTCCGTTTCGGCGTTTGCGCCCATCGCCGCGCCCAAAACCTGTCCCTGGGGGCAGAAGGCGTTCACGGGATACCTGGGGCCGGACCACGGCCAATGGAACCAGTACGACGCGACGGAACTCGTCGCGGGCGTCAAAGACGCTGCCAGCCGTCCGCTGATCCTCATCGATCAGGGCAGCAGTGATCAGTTTCTCGAGCGCGAGCTGCATCCGAAGCTTTTTGAGGCCGCCTGCCAGAAGGTCGGCTATCCCCTCACGCTACGTCTGCAGCAGGGCTATGACCACAGTTATTATTTCATGTCGACCTTCATGGAAGAGCACCTGCGCCACCACGCGCGAACGCTTGGCAGGTAAGCGCTCACTCGCACCAGGCACGACTGACGCCGCGGTGACCGGCGGCACAAAATCCGCAGCATTTTAAAGGCGTCGGGATGAATTCCGGCCTAGACTGATCGTCCATGAAAGCATTGTCAGCGAGCGAACAGGCAGTCGTTTTGAGCGTCGTGGCGGAGCACAAATCCCGCCCCGGGCCGCTCATTGAAATTCTCCGCGCCGTGCAGGCAAGCCTCGGCTTCGTGCCCGCCGCGGCGGTGCCGCTCATTGCCCAGGGTTTGAACCTGTCGCGCGCCGAAGTCCACGGCGTGGTCACGTTCTACCATTTCTTCCGCGACCAGCCTGCCGGGCGCCACATCGTGCGGCTCTGCCAGGCCGAGTCCTGCAAGGCGATGGGCGCGGACGCACTCGCCGGGCACGCGAAGAAGCGGCTCGGCATCGATTTTCATGAGACCACGGCGAATGGCGACATCAGTCTCGAGCCTGTGTATTGCCTCGGAAATTGCGCCTGTTCGCCGGCCTTGATGATTGACAGTGATGACCTGCGTGGCCGGGTCACGGCGCAGGGGTTTGATGAGATCGTGACGGCGCTCGGGCATCGCACATGACGACCGATGTATACGTGCCGCGCGATGCGAGCGCACTGTCGCTCGGCGCCGAGGCGGTTGCCCGGGCGATTGATGCCGAGGCGCGCGCGCGGCGGATTGACTTGCGTGTCATCCGTAACGGCTCGCGCGGTCTTTATTGGCTTGAGCCGCTGATCGAGGTCGCAACTCCCGCAGGCCGCATGGCCTACGGGGCCGCCCAGGCAGCCGACGTCGCGAGCCTCTTTGCCGCCGACTTCCTGCACGGTGGCGCCCATCCGCTCTCGCAGGGGCTGACCGAGGAGATTCCGTACCTTAAAAGCCAGCAGCGCCTGACAGCCGCGCGGGTCGGGATCATCGACCCGACGAGCGTTGCGGATTACGTCGCGCACAGCGGCTACGAGGGACTGCGCAAGGCTCTTGCGATGCAGCCCGCGGATATCGTGCAGGCCATCACCGATTCGGGGCTGCGTGGCCGTGGCGGGGCGGCTTTTCCAACCGGCATCAAATGGAAGACGGTGCACGACCAGAAGGCGGCGCAGAAATACGTCACCTGCAACGCCGATGAGGGCGATTCGGGAACGTTCTCGGATCGGATGCTGATGGAGGGCGATCCGTTGACGCTCATCGAGGGCATGACTATCGCGGGCATCGCCGTTGGCGCAACGCAGGGCTACATCTATCTGCGTTTTGAATATCCGCATGCCTGCGCCGCGTTGCGCCAGGCGATCAATGCCGCCCGCCAGGCGGGCTACCTCGGCGCCGATATCATGGGCAGCGGACGCTCGTTCGAGGTTGAGGTTCGGGTTGGCGCGGGCGCCTATATCTGCGGAGAAGAGACCTCGATGCTCGAGAGCCTCGAGGGCAAGCGGGGCGAGATTCGTGTGCGTCCGCCGCTGCCGGCGATCAAGGGTCTTTTTGGCCAGCCCACCGTGGTGAACAATGTCGTGACCCTCGCGACCGTGCCGATCATTTTGGCGCGTGGGGCGCAGTTCTACCGCGAATACGGCACCGGCAAGTCGCGCGGCACCTTGCCGCTGCAGCTCGCCGGCAACGTGCGCCGCGGCGGACTCATCGAACGCGCCTTCGGGCTCAGCCTGCGCGAGCTTCTGTACGACTACGGCCAAGGCTCGGCCAGCGGTCGGCCGATCCGGGCCGTTCAGGTCGGAGGCCCTCTGGGGGCCTACATTCCCGCCTCGCAGTTCGACACCGCGATTGATTACGAGGCACTCTCCGGGATCGGGGCACTCCTGGGCCACGGCGGGGTCGTAGTATTTGACGATACGGTCGATATGGCCCACATGGCACGTTATGCCATGGAGTTCTGCGCCATAGAGTCCTGCGGCAAGTGCACGCCGTGCCGCATCGGTTCAACCCGCGGTGTCGAGGTCATCGACCGGATCATCGGCGGGGTGGAGCGGGAGCGCAACCTTGGCCTTCTGGAGGACCTTTGTGAGACGATGCTGCAGGGTTCACTTTGCGGCCTGGGAGGCATGACGCCATTCCCGGTCCAGAGCATACTCAAGTACTTCCGCGAGGACTTTCACGCCCAGCCGCGGCATTGAGGCAGCCTTAAGCTTCCTCAGGGAGATTTTCGATGTTTGCCATTGATTACAAAGACCATGGGACCCCGGCGAGCGACAGCGCCGCTGCCGTGACGCTCGAAATCGATGGCCGCTCGGTGACCGTCCCGGAAGGCACCTCGGTCATGCGCGCCGCCATGTACGCGGACGTGCAGGTGCCCAAGCTGTGCGCGACCGACACCCTGAAGGCCTTTGGCTCCTGCCGCCTGTGCCTCGTGGAGATCGAGGGCAGGAAGGGCTACCCCGCCTCCTGCACGACCACGGTCGCGGCCGGTATGAAGGTCTCGACCCAATCGCCGAAATTGCGGCAGCTGCGCCACGGCGTGCTCGATCTGTACATCTCGGATCATCCGCTTGACTGCGCGACCTGTCCCGCCAACGGCCACTGCGAGCTGCAGGACATGGCGGCCGATGCGGGCATCACGGAGACCTCTTACGGCGACAGCGGCGCGAAACACCGCCCGGCGGTGCAGGACACGAGTAACCCGTATTTCACTTTCGATCCGGAGCTGTGCATCGTCTGTTCGCGCTGCGTGCGCGCCTGCGATGAGCAGCAAGGCACGTTCGCCCTGACGATCCAGGGGCGTGGCTTTGGCTCCAAGGTTTCGGCGAGTCAGAGCGAGTCCTTCATGGAATCCGAATGCGTCTCCTGCGGGGCGTGCGTGGAGGCCTGTCCGACGGCCGCACTGACCGAGAAATCCGTGATTGCCCAGGGCATCGCCGAGCGCGCCGCCAAGACGACCTGTGCCTACTGCGGCGTCGGCTGCTCGTTCAAGGCGGAAACCCGCGGTACGGGCGCCGACGTGCAGATCGTGCGCATGGCGCCGGATCGCACCGGGGATGCGAATCACGGTCACGCCTGCATCAAGGGGCGTTTTGCTTACGGCTACGCGACGCATACGGACCGGGTGACGCAGCCGATGGTGCGCGCCAAGATCACAGACCCCTGGCGCGAAGTCTCCTGGGACGAGGCGATCGGGCACGCGGCGGCTGAGTTTCGCCGCATCCAGGCGAAGTACGGCAAGGATTCCGTCGGCGGCATCACCTCCTCGCGCTGCACCAACGAGGAGACTTTCCTCGTGCAGAAGCTCGTGCGCGCGGCCTTCGGCAACAACAACGTCGACACCTGCGCGCGCGTGTGCCATTCCCCCACGGGCTATGGTTTGAAGAACACCCTGGGAGAATCCGCCGGCACGCAGGAATTCGATTCGGTCATGAAGGCCGACTGCATCCTCATCATCGGCGCAAGTCCCACCGACGGGCATCCGGTGTTTGCCTCGCAGATGAAGCGGCGCCTGCGCCAGGGGGCGAAGCTGATCGTGGTCGATCCGCGCACCACGGGCATCGTGCACTCCCCGCACATCAATGCCGACTATCACCTGAAGTTGCAGCCCGGGACCAACGTCGCCGTCGTCAATGCGCTCGCGCATGTCATCGTCACCGAGGGCCTCACCAAGGATGACTACGTCGCCGAGCGCTGCGAGGTCGACTCCTACCTCAAGTGGAAGAAGTTCGTCGCCGAGCCCAGGAACTCCCCCGAAGAGAGCGCAGCTTTGACAGGCGTGCCGGCGACGGATATGCGCGCCGCGGCGCGCCTGTATGCCAATGCCGGCAATGGCGCCATTTATTACGGGCTCGGCGTGACCGAGCACAGCCAGGGCACGACGACCGTCATCGGCATCGCGAATCTCGCCATGGCGACCGGCAATCTCGGCCGCGAAGGCGTGGGCGTCAATCCTCTGCGCGGGCAGAACAATGTCCAGGGCTCCTGCGACATGGGCTCGTTCCCGCACGAGTACTCCGGCTACCGGCACGTCTCCGATGCGTCCGTGCGCAAGCTCTTCGAGGATGCGTGGCACGTGCCGATGGAGCCTGAGCCCGGGCTGCGCATCCCCAATATGTTTGACGCGGCGCTTGATGGCAGCTTTTTGGGGATGTACGTCGAGGGCGAGGATTTCGTGCAGTCGGACCCCGACACCAATCACGTTGCCGCGGCGATGGAGGCGATGGAGTGCGTGGTCGTGCAGGATCTCTTCCTGAACGAGACGGCCAAATACGCGCATGTGTTCCTGCCTGGATCTTCATTCCTCGAGAAGGACGGCACCTTCACCAATGCCGAGCGGCGCATCTCGCGCGTGCGCAAGGTGATGGAGCCGATCGCCGGTTACGCCGACTGGGAAATCACCTGCCTCCTGTCGAATGCGCTCGGCTATCCGATGCACTACTCGCATCCGTCGGAAATCATGGATGAGATCGCCCGTCTGACGCCGACGTTCACCGGCGTCTCCTTCGAGAAGCTCGAGCGCCTGGGCAGTATCCAGTGGCCCTGCAATGCGGCCGCGCCCGAGGGTACGCCCACCATGCATGTCGGGGAATTCGTGCGCGGCAAGGGCAAGTTCTTCGTCACCGAGTACGTGCCCACGAGCGAGCGCTCGACGAGCCGCTTCCCGCTCATCCTGACGACCGGACGCACGCTCACCCAGTACAACGTCGGCGCGCAGACGCGCCGCACGCACAACTCCCAGTGGCATACCGAGGACGTGCTCGACATTCATCCGCACGATGCGGAAGTGCGCGGCATCGAGGGCGGCGACTGGATCGGGCTTACGAGCCGCGCCGGCGACACGATCCTGCGGGCGCGCATCACGGACAAGATCGCCCCCGGCGTGGTCTACACGACGTTCCATTTCCCCGAAACCAATGCGAATGTCGTGACGACCGACAATTCCGACTGGGCGACCAACTGTCCTGAATACAAGGTCACGGCCGTGCAGGTGGTCCGCGTGCAGCGCCCCGAGGGCTGGCACGCAGAAGTCCGCCATGAGCACGAGCACACAGAGGATGCCTGAGACGGGCAGTGCCGAGCTTCCCGTTGATCGGTGGATACGCGGCACCACGACGCATACCACCGACCGGGTCGCCGAAGAGATGCCCGTTGCGCTCGTCTATCACGGCGTGCCGCATGTGGTCATGCTGGCAACGCCGGCAAATCTCGAAGACTTCGCGACCGGATTTACCTTAAGCGAAGGGCTCGTGGCCCACCCGCGGGAAATCCATTCGGTCGAGGTCGAGCGCTCAGACACGGCGATCGATGTGCGCATCGGCATCTCGGCCGAGCGCTTCTCATCACTTCTCGAGCGGCGGCGTTACCTCACCGGTCGCACCGGCTGCGGCCTGTGTGGCGCGGAGACCGTCGAGCAGGCGATACGCCCGCCTGCGCGCGTGACGGCGGGCGCGAAACTTTCGGTCGCCGAGCTGCATGCGGCTCTGGTTGATATTCAAGCTCAGCAGCCGATCAACGCGCTGACCGGGAGCGTGCACGCGGCGGCGTGGATCCATCCGGGTCGCGGCATCACCTGCGTGCGCGAGGATGTCGGCCGGCACAATGCGCTCGACAAGACGATCGGTGCTCTGGTGCGGGCCGACACGGATTTCGCAACCGGCTGCATGCTGATCACGAGCCGCGCGAGCTACGAAATGGTGCAGAAAGCCGCAACTGTCGGAATTGGCTTCGTCGTCGCGGTCTCGGCGCCGACGGCGCTTGCGATCCGCGTCGCCGAAACGAGCGGTGTTACGCTAGTCGGATTCGCACGCCGCGAACAGCACGTCGTTTATAGCCATCCGGAGCGCCTGACATGAATGCCCATCACCTGGTGAAGATGGTCAATGAGATCAGCGCCTTCTGGCAGGGCGAAGCCGGTCCCGAGCATGCGGCCGCGGCGGTGGCGACGCACCTGGGCCGCTATTGGGATCCGCGCATGCGACGCGAAATCGTCGCCTACTATCGAAACGGCGCGGGCGGGTTATGTGATATTGCGCGCGACGCGGTCGCGCTGCTCGCCGAGAAAATGCCGCAAGCTAAATCCTCGCCCGCCCCTTCCGCCTAAGTACAATCCATGATCCGATGAATAAAGCGATTCACATGAGCGAATCCGGACGGGCGCTGGTCTGCGGCTCACTGGCCTTCGACACCATCATGGTGTTTCCGGACCGGTTTGCGAACCACATCCTGCCCGACAAGATCCATATGCTGAATGTGTCCTTCCTCGTGCCCGAGCTGCGGCGCGAGTTTGGCGGCTGCGCCGGCAACATTGCCTACAACCTGCGACTCCTCGGAGACGCGGGCTACCCGATGGCGACGGTGGGGCATGACTTTCAGCCGTACGCGCAATGGATGTCGAAGAGCGGCGTGCCGCAGGACTACGTGCGGGTGGTTGCAAGCGAGCACACCGCGCAGGCCTTCATCACAACCGATCGGGATGACAATCAGATCACGGCCTTTCATCCGGGTGCGATGCAGCACTCGCACCTGAACCGCGTTGCCGACGCGTCTGCTGTGACGATCGGCATCGTCGCCCCTGACGGACGCCGGGGCATGATCGAGCACGCGGCCGAGTTTGCTGCTCTTGGCATTCCCTTCATCTTTGATCCCGGACAGGGATTGCCGATGTTTGAGGCGGCTGATCTTGCGCTCTTCCTATCGCAGGCGAGCTGGGTCGCCGTGAACGACTACGAATGGCAGCTCATGCAGCAGAAGAGCGGGTGGTCGGTGCAGCAGGTTTTGGAGCGCGTGCGGGCGCTTATCGTGACACGCGGGCCTGCAGGCTCGGTGATCTACTCCCCGGCCGGCGAGCTTGAGATCCCCTGCGCGGCGCCGCGGGCGATCGTCGATCCGACCGGTTGCGGGGACGCCTATCGCGCCGGCCTCATTCATGGTCTCATTCACGGCCTCGACTGGGAGACGACCGGCAGGATCGCCTCCCTCATGGGTGCGATCAAGATCGAGGTCCGCGGCACTCAAAACCACAGCTTCACGCAGGACGAATTTGCCGGGCGTTTCCGGACAAGCTTCGGCGTGGCGCTGCCAAATAAAGCGGGCCGGGCGCCTAAGGCGCGAACGCCCAGTGTCGTGACCTGAACCGAATGTCAGAGCAGGAAAAATTTCATGGGACATAGCTATTTATTTACTTCCGAGTCGGTCTCCGAAGGTCATCCGGACAAGGTGGCCGATCAGATCTCCGATGCGGTACTGGATGCCATCCTGACGCAGGATAAGCGCGGCCGCGTGGCCTGCGAGACGATGGTGAAGACCGGCGTCGTCATCGTTGCCGGCGAAGTGACGACCAGCGCCTGGGTTGATGTCGAGGCTCTGGTGCGCAAGACCGTGCTCGCGATCGGCTATGACTCCTCCGAGATGGGCTTCGACGGCGCCAGCTGCGGCGTGGTGAACATCATCGGCAAGCAGTCCCCGGACATCGCGCAGGGCGTCGACCGCAAGGACGAGAAGAAGCAGGGCGCCGGAGACCAGGGACTCATGTTTGGCTACGCCACCAACGAAACCGACGTGCTGATGCCCGCGGCGATCACCCTGGCGCATCGCCTCGTGAAAAAGCAGGCCGATGTCAGGAAGAAAGGCAAGCTTGCGTGGCTGCGGCCGGATGCGAAAAGCCAGGTTACCTTAAGATACGAGAACGACGTGCCGGTCGGCATCGAGGCGGTCGTGCTCTCCACCCAGCACAGCGACGATGTCTCAACCAAGACGCTGCGCGAGGCGGTCATGGAGGAGATTTTAATCCCCGTGCTGCCCGCCAAGTGGATCGACAAGCGCACCAAGTACCACATCAACCCGACCGGACGATTTGTCGTCGGCGGCCCGGTCGGGGACTGCGGTCTTACGGGCCGCAAGATCATCGTCGACACCTACGGCGGCTTTGCCCGCCACGGCGGCGGTGCGTTCTCTGGCAAGGATCCCTCCAAAGTGGACCGATCGGCCGCCTACGGCGCGCGCTATGTCGCGAAGAACATCGTCGCAGCGGGGCTTGCCGATCGCTGTGAGGTGCAGGTTTCCTATGCCATCGGCGTCGCCGAACCGACATCAATCATGGTCGAGACCTTTGGCACCGGCTCCGTGTCGAATGAGCGCATGACGCAGCTCGTGCGCAAGCACTTTGATCTCACGCCGTACGGATTGAAGCACATGCTCGACCTCGTGCGCCCGATCTACCAGCAGACCGCCTCCTACGGCCACTTCGGGCGCACCGAGAGCGATTTCACCTGGGAGCGCACCGACAAGGCGGCCGAGCTTGCGGCGGATGCCAAGAGTGCAAGCCCCGCACGCGTCCGCGTCGCTTAGAAGAATAGTTGACACTAAGGAATACGAGTCATGAACGCTAACCTCAAACCCTCCACCGGCGGCTTCAGCGACTACCGCGTGGCTGATCTCAATCTTGCCGCCTGGGGCCGCAAGGAAATGACGATCGCCGAAGGCGAGATGCCCGGGCTGATGGCGATCCGCAGGGAGTTTGCCAAGACGCAGCCACTGAAGGGCGCTCGGGTGACCGGCTCCTTGCACATGACGATTCAGACGGCGGTGCTGATTGAAACCCTGCAGGCGCTCGGTGCGCAGCTGCGCTGGGCCTCATGCAACATTTTCTCAACGCAGGATCACGCGGCCGCGGCGATCGCGACCGCCGGCATTCCGGTGTTCGCCTGGAAGGGCGAGTCGTTGAGCGATTACTGGCAGTACACGCACCAGATTTTCGACTGGCCGGACGGCGGCTATTCAAACATGATCCTCGATGACGGCGGCGATGCGACGCTCCTCCTGCACCTGGGCGTGCGCGCCGAGAGCGATCCGGCCGTGCTTGCCAAACCCGCATCCGAGGAAGAAGAGGTGCTCTTCGCCGCGATCAAGGCGAAGCTGCGCGTCGACCCCAAGTGGTACTCGGTGCGATTGCAAGCCATCAAGGGCGTGACCGAGGAGACGACGACCGGCGTCAAGCGCCTCTACCAGATGGCCAAGGAGGGCAGGCTTGCGTTCCCCGCGATCAACGTCAACGACTCGGTCACCAAGAGCAAATTCGACAACCTGTACGGCTGTCGCGAGTCACTAGTGGACGCGATCAAGCGCGCGACGGACGTCATGATCGCGGGAAAAGTTGCGCTCGTCGCAGGCTACGGTGATGTGGGCAAAGGCTCAGCGCAGGCGCTGCGGGCACTGTCCGCGCAAGTCTGGGTGACCGAGGTCGACCCGATCTGCGCGCTGCAGGCGGCGATGGAGGGCTACCGCGTCGTGACATTGGATTACGCCGCCGATAAGGCGGACATCTTCGTGAGCGCAACCGGCAATTTCCACGTGATCACGCATGAGCACATGAAGCGCATGAAGCACAACGCGATCGTGTGCAACATCGGACACTTTGACAACGAGATCGACGTCGCGAGCCTGAAGCAGTACGGCTGGGAGAACATCAAGCCGCAGGTCGATCACATCATTTTCCCCGACGGCAAGCGCGTGATCCTGCTCGCCGAGGGCCGGCTTGTGAATTTAGGCTGCGGCACGGGACATCCGAGCTACGTGATGAGCTCCTCGTTCGCCAATCAGGTGATCGCGCAGATCGAGCTTTTCACCCATCCGGAACGCTATCCCATCGGCGTGCACGTGCTGCCCAAACATCTGGACGAGAAGGTCGCGCGGCTGCAGCTTGCGACCTTGAATGTTGAGCTGACGAAACTCACCGACGTGCAGGCGCGCTACATCGGCGTTGATCCCGCAGGTCCCTACAAGCCCGATCACTACCGTTACTGAGCGCCCGCCCGTGTCAACGCTCAGCGCCGTACGCACGCCGGCCGTGGTGCTCGACGGCAAGGCCGTCGCCGCGAGGGTGCGCGGCGAGGTGGCCGCGCGCGCGCGCATCTTCAAGGAGCAGTTTGGTCGCGCGCCCGGGCTTGCCGTGGTGCAAGTGGGGGAGGACCCCGCCTCGACCGTGTACGTGCGCAACAAGCGCCGCTCCTGCGAGGAAGTGGCTATTGCGTCGTTTGCCCACGATCTTGCGGCCGCGACGCGCGAGGCTGAGCTCCTTGAGCTCATCACAAAGCTCAACGGCGATGCATCCGTCGACGGCATCCTCGTGCAGATGCCCCTGCCGAAGGGGCTCGACTCCAATCGCATCATCGATGCCATCGATCCAGAGAAGGATGTCGATGGACTGCATCCGGTCAATGCCGGACTCCTGATGGTGGGTCGGCCGGGACTTCGCGCCTGCACGCCAAGCGGCTGCATGCGCCTCCTCGCCGAGGCCGGCTGCGATCCGGCGGGCAAGCACGCGCTTGTCGTGGGGCGCAGCATCCTGGTCGGCAAGCCCATGGCGCTGCTGCTGCTTGAGGCGAATGCCACCGTGACGATTGCGCACTCGCGCACCCCCGACCTTGCCGCTGCCGTGCGTGGCGCGGATATCCTCGTGGCGGCCGTCGGGCGGGCCCACATGATCAGGGGCGAATGGATCAAGCCGGGCGCCGTGGTGATCGACGTTGGCACCAACAAGGGCGCGGATGGCAAGTTGACGGGCGATGTCGACTTCGAGTCGGCGCGGCGCCTGGCATCTGCCATCACCCCGGTGCCGGGCGGAGTCGGACCGATGACGATCGCCTTTTTGCTGTCTAATACGGTCGATGCGGCGTTTGCGCGCATGGGCGCGCATGGCTTAAGGCGCGTGGTTTAATTCCTGGCGGGTCGAAATTGCACCTTCCACGGTGACTTCGGCGGGTTGCGACGGGCATGAAAATAAGAGTTTTGGGATCAGCGGCGGGCGGGGGATTTCCACAGTGGAACTGCGGCT
>Ga0302324_100014244_pt1 | contig 16047 bp, 11 predicted proteins | sample Palsa_T0_1_FD_201949 | JGI IMG/M metagenome (GOLD analysis project Ga0302324, IMG submission 201949) | Peat permafrost microbial communities from Stordalen Mire near Abisko, Sweden - Palsa_T0_1 | ecosystem: Environmental > Terrestrial > Soil > Palsa > Peat permafrost | place: Sweden: Abisko...
GGCTTAATTTGAGCAATCCGCCGCCGAATGGTTATGTGCGCTGGGTGATGCCTGACATTTGCAACTCCGGTAAAACCACCTTTGGCGGTTTTATCCGCAATAACGCAATTTCCGGAGGTGTAATTGGCCAGATGAGCGACATTGGATTCTGGAACCGGACGTTGAGCCCTTCTGAAATTACATTCGTCATGACCAACGGCCTGCCCGGGTTGACGCTCAACACGAATCTCATCAATATTAACAGTTTTGCTGCTGGCATTGCTGAAGTCGGCCAGGGAGGCATCGTCAATTTGAGTTGGAACATTACCGGCGTGGGCAGCACCCCGGGAAGCATCGTCATTGAGGGCGTAGGTGATGTCTCTTACCTTGGAGCCCAAGGCTCGACAAATATTACACTGCCCGCCAACCAAACCTACAACTTTACCCTGAATGCCCACAATGGGATTGTCGCGGACAAGCAAGCTTCGACAAGTGTCAAGGTTTTGCAGGGCGTGCCGTCGAGTTGGAATTTGATCCAACGGTTTGATGGTTTGTTCGGAAACACCACGGCGGGTGTCAATGGGAATGGAATAGTGTCTTTATTGTCCATTTATAGCGGGGTTCTTGACCGGTTCAATGTGGTGACGGTCAACGGCAACAAAGCTCTGTCGCCTAAGAGTGGTTATCTGGCAGACGCCGGTTCATCAATCGGCTACGACACAACAGGCGCGATAACGTGGGGAAATTTGAACAATCTGACCATTCCGCCTAATCAAGTGAACACGTTGTTCTTCCGGTTTTCGCTTCAGAACCCGGCCTCGGTCTATAATGGCACCACGTATCTCTATAGCGGACTGGATCTTGGACTAGGTTTGACCGACTTCGGGTTCGCCACGGGTCCTTTGGGTGGAACTCAACCTCCAGGCACTGGTGGAACGTATGGCCCTGGTTTCCGCATTGTTCAATACGACCCCAGTGGTAACTATGGACCAGCGCCTTTCGACTTAAAGGCGACTGACTATGACGGGTCTTCCTCTGCCTATACAAATGGCTATGATTATCTTACTGATGCTGTCAATGGTAATACGAACGGCTTGATGACGAATGCGAACTATTACTGCTGGCTGGATGTTTCGAATGACAACACTCATGGTGTAATCAACGGTGGTGTCACCAATACCGTGCAGGAACCGGTGTTCTCGCTATGGATACAAAAACAGGGAGATGCCACCCGCACCCTTCTGTTCTCTGGCTTCCATGGAGACCGGAACTATGCCAATGACGGCGTCAATAGTGATAATATTACTCCCTATTTGAACAAGGTGTTCATGAGCGTTTCCAGCGAGGCCTTCCAGAACGGGGATAATGGCGCGTTCTTCGCAACCAATAACATGGTTTTGCTGGATGACTTTTATCTGAGCGTGAACGGTTACAACGCCACAATACCAAGACTGTTCAACCTCACATCTATTGCTCAAGCGGCGAATGGCAATGTGACCATCAACTGGGAATCACTCGGTTCTCTTTTCCAGACGAACACCTATACGGTTCAGCGCAAGATCAACCTGACGGATGCAACGTGGACTACGCTGCAAACCGGCGTGGTGTCCGGCGGCGACACCACGAGTTTTACCGATACCACCGTCAGCGGGAATACCCGCGCGTTCTATCGCATCACCTGGCCATGATTTTGAGATGGCTGAAATAGTAATCATCAGGCTATAATATTGGAAACGGCAACCGGCAGACAGGACTTCAAACTGTCTGCCGGATTTATCGGCGGTCGTTTTTGGCAAATTCCAAATGGGATTATGCGCTCTAAATTTCTTTGCGTTTTCATTCTGGTCTGCGTCGCGGTAAATGCTGTCAGTGCGGCGGACAATACGTCGTTGCCTTTTGTCTGCCCGATGTTCGGCGACAATATGGTTCTTCAGCGCGGGAAACCAGTTCGATTCTGGGGCTGGGCCAAGCCGGGAGAATCAATTCGGGTCGAGCTGGATGGTCGGACGGCGCAGGTGGGGACTGGATCCGATGGCCGCTGGCAGGCAGAGATCAAATCGCCTGCGCCCGGTGGTCCTTACACGGTCAAAATCATTGGAGCAGAACAAAGCGTCGTGTTGCATGAAGTCTTGGTGGGCGATGTCTGGCTGTGCGGCGGTCAATCCAACATGGAACTGCCCTTGATCCGCACGCGAAACGGCGCGGATGAAATAAAAAACGGAGACCACCCGGAAATCCGCTTCTTCAAGGTTCACTCACATGTTTCCTATTCACCCACATCCTTGCCGCAGGGCTCGTGGAATATCTGCTCGCCCCAAACCGTCGCTGAAGGTGGAGGTTTTTCCGCCGTGGCTTATTTTTTTGGACGAAAATTGCAGGAGGAACTTCATGTGCCAATTGGTTTGATTCAGGATTGCATGGGCGGGACACCAGCAGAAAGCTGGACGAGTCCTGAATCTCTCCACGAACTGAAAGATTTTGACGAGCTGTTGGCGGAGATCGAAAAGCTGCACGCCAAAGGCGGACCGGAATACGGCAGTTTTCTGATGCACTGGCTCGACGAATACGACATCGGCAACAATTTGTGGTCGGCGGCAAATTTTGATGATTCAAGCTGGAAAACGGTTCAAGTCCCCGGCGGTTTTTCGGAACTGGGCGTGGCGGATGTTCCAAGTGTCTGCTGGTTTCGCAAGGAGTTCACGCTGCCGGATGCTTTGCCCGCCGGCAAGGCGATCCTCTTTCTAGGCTCGATTGAAAAGATGGACACGGCCTATCTCAATGGCCAGTGGGTCGGCGCCAGTTCCTGGGTGGAAAATCCAAGGGTTTATGCGATCAACGACGGCGTGTTGAAGCCCGGCCGGAATGTTCTCGCCGTGCGGGTTTTCAAGATGAAACCAATCGGCGGATTTCTCGGAAAACCGGAGGAACTTCGCTTAATGCTTGGCGACAAAACCGTCATTCCGCTTGCGGGCGAATGGAAGGGCGCATTGAGTGTTGATGCCCGTCCGCCGCATCCACTGCCTTTGGCCTTTGAGAATTATCCGACGATGCCCGGTGTCCTTTACGAAGGCATGATTGAACCCGTTGCGCCATTTTCTATTCGAGGAGCCATCTGGTATCAGGGCGAGGCAAACTTTCAACGGGCACACCAATACCAGACCCTGTTGCCGATGCTGATCGGCGACTGGCGCAGACTTTTCAACGAAGGTGATTTTCCGTTTTATATCGTCAGCCTGCCAGCGTTCATGCGTCACCGTGACGAGCCCGGCGATGATGCGTGGGCGGAACTGCGCGAGGCACAGGCCTTGACCGCTGCAAATGTAAAAAATTCCGCCTTGGCCGTCACCGTTGACACGGGCGAAGCCGACAACATTCACCCGAAGGACAAGCAAGTCGTCGGCGAACGTCTGGCCTTGTGCGCGCTGGCCAATGAGTATGGGAAAGAAATTCCCGATGCCGGACCAACCTTCGCCTCGGTGACAAAACTTCCGGGCGCGCTTAAACTCCATTTCAAAAACACCGATGGCGGACTGGCGGTAAAGGGAGACAAGCTGGAGGAATTTTCCGTAGCCGGCGAAGACCGCAAATGGCATTGGGCCGACGCCAAAGTGGAAGGAGACTGCGTGGTTGTCTCATCTTCCGCCGTGGTTAAACCGGTAGCGGCCCGCTACGCCTGGCAGGCCAATCCGACGGCAACGCTCTTCAATGGCGTTGGATTACCGGCGGTTCCATTTCGCACAGACAATTGGCCCGGCATGACTGAAAATGCCAAACCGTGGTGACAATTGTTCACGGCTGCTCGCTCGCAATTGTTTTTAATCCAGCTTTCAAATAACCCAGCGCGTAGGCCATGCCCGCGTGCCAGGGCGCAGCGCAGCTCATCTGTGGCGCATGGTCGGGAATGACCACGCCGTTGAAATTATTCTTCTTCAAAATCCGCAGCACGCGCAGAACGTCCACCTCGCCGTCGTCAATGAAAGTCTCTTTGTAAAATGGCACCTTGTCGCGGACGTTGCGCAAATGGACGTAGGCCAGCTTGTTCTGCCGGCTGTAAGTTTCAACAGTTTCATAAATGTCCCCTTCGGTCATCTCGGCCAGCGTGCCGATGCAAAATTCCAGCGCGTTGCGCGGACCCGGCTTCAAGTCAATGAGCTTCTGGTAAAGCCGCGGTTGATAAACCAGTCGTGGTTGCGCGCGAACGGTCGGCAGCGGCGGGTCGTCGGGATGCGCGGCCAGTGTGACTCCGGCTTCTTCCGCGACGGGGATTAACTCGTCCAGAAAGAATTTCAGCCGCGACCAAAGTTGTTCATTCGTGGCGGAAGGAACATTGCCAGCCGCCGCGTTACGGTCATACACCATGTTCCAGACCATTCCGTTCGGCAACGGCTTGTCGAGCGGGCCGTCCATGCCAACCGCCTCGGCCTCGCCGCGCGCGAATCTGCCCTTGATGCGCCCTGCGACTCCAGCGAGGGAAAAATTGTAGCCAAACACCGGAATGCCCGCGCGCCCGATATTGCGGATCATGGTTTTGAGATTTTCGATCTGCGGCAATTTTTTCGGGCCGTCAAGCAGAACGTCGTGCCAGTGCGCCGGGTCAAAATTTTCGATGGCTTCGAGTTGAAGACCGGCGTCGTTGATTTCCTTTTTGATCGCGGCAAGCTCTTCGTAAGTCCAGAGTTGGTTTGGGTCACCGGCCAGACCCCAGCCCGTGTCGTCGCCGACCGGCTGGTCGCCGGGCTGGTTGCTGCGCGAAGAACGGAAATAATCCACGAGATGGATGACGAGGTGTGTGCAACCGCATTGCCGGGCGAAGCGATAATGTTCCGCGTTGAGCTGATGCCGGTAAAGTCCGAGTCCGAGTTTCATCCGGGGAATTATTGCGTTTTCAAAGCCCGTAGTAAAACGCCGTTTTAAGGCAATAAAATAAACGGACCTGCCTTCAACTTTTGCGCGGAGTGTCTTGATTCAGACTTTGGCCTGTACAATGATTTGCATCGCTTCCGTAGTCAGGGCCGTGATTTTGCCCCATGCTTTTTCGGTGACAAGTTTGCGCTCGGCCATCCATGAGCCGCCGATCGCCGCGACTTGCGGAACTGCCAGATAATCCGGCAACATCGCCGCCGTGATGCCGCCGGTCGGGATAAATTTAACACCGGCATGGCCGAATGGCCCGCTCAATGCCTTCAACGCGTTCACTCCGCCAAAAGTTTCCGCCGGAAAAAACTTCAAATGTTTCCAGCCGAGTTCCATTGCGCGCATCACCTCCGTAGGCGTGAGGCAACCGGGGAACAACGGCATTTTATTTTCGTGCGCCGCCTTGGAGACGGCTTCACTCAAGCCCGGCGAGACGCCGAATTGTGCATCCGCACCCACGGCTTGCTTCACCTGATCGGAAGTCAGCAACGTGCCCGCACCCACAATCATCTGCGGAACATCCCTACGGATGCGGGCGATGGATTCGGCGGCGGCGGGAGTGCGGAACGTTACTTCAATGACCTTGAGCCCGCCCGCGAGCAATGCTTCGGCGAGCGGCGCGGCGTCCTCGAGCCGGTCAATGACGACTACCGAAATGAGCCCTTGTTTGAAAACGGATTCAGCATTCATAAAAGCGGGCGATTGGGTTCAGTTTTCCGATCCGGTCCATCAATTGGCAATGGGCATGATTGAGTTTATGTCAGTTGTTTAACATCTTCAAAATTTGCCGCAGACAGCAAGCACAAATCCGCGGCATTTCCCCGTGCTTTTTGGGCTTGCGCGCCCCCCTGCTTTCAAGCCAACTATCGAAATGCGACTTGATGAACACACCGTGCGAGGTTTTGCCCCGTCCAGAGCGGAAAGCGTGAAAACTAAAAATGAATCTTTGGGCGTGACGCCCGCCGAGCGGGTGGCGCGGCACGGACAGCCCGGCCTGGTGGTCTGGTTCACCGGCTTGAGCGGCGCGGGAAAAACCACGCTGGCCGGCGCTGTGGAGCGGTGTTTGTTTGATGCCGGCCATCGGACTTTTCTCATTGATGGCGATTTATTGCGTGCCGGTTTGTGCAGCGACCTGGGTTTCAACGCCGTTCACCGGCAGGAAAATGTCCGGCGCGCTGCCATCGTTTCCGGTTTGATGGCCGATGCGGGTCTGATCTGTTTGACCGCACTTATCTCGCCCTTTCGCGCGGACCGTCTGTGGGCGCGCCGCCTGTTTGCGGCAGACGGTTTCCTGGAAGTCTTCGTGAACGCCCCGCTGGCGGTCTGCGAAAAGCGGGATGTGAAGGGGCTTTACCGCCGCGCGCGGGCCAACGAGATCCCGGAGTTCACGGGCATCTCTTCCGCCTATGAGCCGCCCGAATCGCCTGAAGTCGAAGTGCGAACCGATCTGCTGACGGTGAAGGCGTCCGTGGCGGTCATCTTGGAAGCGGTACAACGGCGGCTGCATTTCCTGCCGGCGGCCACGAATCCGAAAACCGGGAAACCGTGATTGTGGTCACTGGGAATTAACTGCTTTGTGCCTGCTTCCATTTGTGGTTAATATTATCGCACGGGCGTGATGCCCGGCTTACGATGAATTCATTTCAGATCATTTTCACGCCGGTCGCCGCAGCGGAACTGGCGCGGATGCCCAAGGAGCTGCAGTTGCAGATCCTCGGCGATTTTCGCGGGCTGCCACAGCAGGTGCGCGGCACGGAACTGGACCAGTTCGGCAAGCTGGAGCAGGGCGATCGGACGCTGCACCGCTTTCGCGTGGGCGATTACCGCGTTTATTTTGAGAGGCATGATCTCGGGGTGCTGGTGCATCGTGTCTTGAGCCGGCACACGCTGAAGGATTTCTTTTTTCGTTCCGGCCTGAAAACCGGCGAGGATGAAACGCTGCAGGAAAATCCAAAGTTCTGGGAGCTGATCGAATCCGCTAAGAACTCGGCGAAGGTTTAGTTGAACGAATTAAGAATTATTTTGGGGCGCCCGGGTTTGGGTCTCCCGACAGCGGGGCGCCGCCGGTGCCGACTGCGTCGTCTGGCGTCATGGGTGTGATGGGCAGTGGCGGCGAATCTCCGTTGATTACCTGCTGTTTGGTCAATTCGCGATTTGCCTCAATGGCGATGGTTTGAACTTCCTCGGTCATGCCCTCTGGTATCTGGCTGGCGGCATTGAACGTGTTATTGCGCGTTGGAACACTGCGCAGGTTGGAACCATCATTGGGGTTGCCGTAATTGCCGGAATCGGAATTGGCACCGCTGCCGTATGCACCGCCACCGCCACCACCGCGCGGACGCGCGCCGCCGGGACCAAAGCCGGGGCTGTAACGCCCGCCCGGTTCGCCGGGGTTGCCATTGAGGTAGGACGGCGCGGTTGATGGCGTGGAACCCGGCATGGTGACCACGAGCGGCAGTTCCTGCGTCTCGCCGTGGTTGTTGAAGGTGACAATGCTGTTCTTTTCATCAATTTTAACCACTTCAATGTCGTCCTGCCGCTGGCCTTCGCTCAAGATGTATGACTCGTCGGTCGGCGGCGGCCCTCCCGGCCTGGAGGTACCGGCCACTTTGAACAGAACCTGCAACTGGCCGAAGATGGACATGATGCCGTTGGGCGTAATCTTGGGCGGCGGGTTGGCATCTTGGGGATTGGCGTCCAGTGGCGGCGGGGGATTCAGGCCGAAAATGTTCCGCGCGACCACCGTGGCATAAGGATCTCCCGGCAGCACGACGTCATCGGCGTAAACAACCGCAGCCAACGCCAGCCAGCCCGCAAGACAGATTAAAATTTTTCCACAGCGGTTCATGCTTCAATAATACCACGCACTGACATCAATTCAAACACCGGCGGGAAAATTTGGTTGCGCGCCAATTTTTCTCACCTGACATCTTCGCCCAGCTCGACGTTCCAGTAGGCGAGGTCAATGAAATGCTTCCAACTGTCGTGCCGGGGCAGGCTGAAACTGATCTGTACAAAGGGACGCCATTTGGGCCGTTTGGGTTTGCGGACGAGACGCAGACCGGCCTCCTGCGGCGTGCGGTTGGCCTTGCGCGTGTTGCACCCGATGCAGGAGCAGACAATGTTTTCCCAAGAGGTTGGGCCGCCACGGTCACGCGGCACGACGTGGTCGAGATTCAAATCCTTGCGGTCAAAAACATCGCCGCAGTATTGGCAGGTGTTCTTGTCGCGTTCAAAAATGTTGTGGCGCGTGAACTTGACTTCTTTTTTCGGCAGCCGGTCATACACGAGCAGCAGGATGATCCGCGGCACGCGGATGCGGAACGAGATGGCGTGGACGAATTCGTCGTTCGGTGCGGATTCGGTGAGGTTGCGCCATTCGAGAAAATTGAAGGTGCGGAACGAGCCGTCCTCGGCGCTGATGACGGCCTGCGCCTGCCCTTGAAAAAGCAGGGTGAGGGCGCGGCGGGCGGTGCAGACGTTGACCGCCTGCCACAACCGGTTCAAAACCAGCACATGTTGGTGTAACGCGCTATTCATGGTGCTCGACGGGACAGGAAGCTAGCAAAACAATTCCCGCAGGTCAATTGCCGGAATGTAACGGAATGGTGAAAGGCTTTTTTCTCTGCGCGGGGGCGTTGCCAAATCTGACGCGGTTGGGTTACTCTCCGGGCATGAATCGCATCACTGCACTTTTGGTTCTGCTGCTTGCGTCCGGGTTGTTATCCGCGCGGGCGCAACAAAGTGCAGACAGCCAGTACCTCAACCTCTACGGTGCCATTCAACAGGCTGACGACCTGGCCGGTTCCGGCGACATTAGTCATGCGCTCACAAAATATGCCGAGGTGCAGTCCCAGTTGCAGCAGTTTCAAAGTGCGTTTCCGGATTGGAACCCGAAGATCGTCGATTTTCGGCTAAAATACATCGCCGGAAAAATTGCCGACATCACGACGCAGATTCCGTCGCCGTCGCCGGCAACCAGCGCGACGAATGCCATTCCGGTCGACCCCGCCTCCGCCGCCGATGCGGAACTGGCCGCCTTGCGCGGACAACTTGAGGCGGTGCAGACTGAAAACACGCTGCTGCTTGCCAAGTTGAAGGAGGCTTTGGCCGCGCAGCCGGCGATGGCGCAGCCCGGCGAACTCGCCAAGGCGCAGGCACAAATCCAGTCGTTGATGAAGGAAAATGATCTGCTCAAGGCCAGCGCGGCGCAGTATCACGCCGAAACCGTCATGGATACGAACGCGCCGAACCAGTTGGAAAATGAGACGCGCATCAGTGAGCTGACACAGGAGCGCGATGACCTGCTGGCAAATCTTGGTGAAGCGAACAAACGGCTTTATGGCACGAAAAAACAGGACTTGGTGGCGCAGATGGATCAGTTGACCGACCAGATTCGGACGCTGCGCGAACGGCTGGCGGTGGTCGAGGCGCAACCGTCGCCTTACACGCCGGAGGAGCTGGCGTTGCTCAAGGAGGCGGCCCCGCAACTGGCCGCCGGCGATGCGCAGAAAAAATCCCTCACGCAACTGCCCGCCGGTTCGGCGGCGCTGGTGGCCGAGGCCCAAAGTTTTTTTACCGCCGGACAGTTTGGCCAGGCGGAGGCGGACTACCTCAAGATTTTGCAGCGGGATGAAAACAACGCGCTGGTGCTGGGCAATCTCGCGGCCATCGAAATGCAGGAGGGCAAGCTGGACGCCGCGGAAAAACACCTCAAGGCCGCGCTGGTGCTGGATCCGGACGACGCCTTCAACCTGTCCCGGCTCGGGCTGTTGAAATTCCGGCAGGAAAAATATGACGAGGCGCTCGATGTCTTGAGCCGCGCCGCAAAATTGAACCCGCAAGATCCCGAAATCCAAAACTTTCTCGGCCTCACGTTGAGTTGCAAAGGGCTGCGGGGGCCAGCGGAGGCCGCGCTGCGCAGGGCCATCGAGCTGAATCCGAATTACGCCGACGCCCACAACAACCTTGCGGCGATTTACATCAGCGCCACACCGCCGCTGGTGGAGCTGGCGCGCTGGCATTATCAAAGGGCGCTCGATGCCGGGCAGCCGCGCAACCCTGAACTGGAAAAGGCGCTGGCGGCGCCGGCGACGACGTCCGCCGCGCCCTGATTTTCCGATGTTGCGCCAGTCTTTCCATGAACTGACCATCGCCACGCGCGGACGCGGTCTTTACGAACTCACATCCGCAGTAGAAAACTGGCTCGCGCAAAGTAATTTCGCGGAAGGATTGCTGACAGTGCTTGTGCGCCATACTTCGGCCTCGCTGCTTATCCAGGAAAATGCCGACCCGGATGTGCGGCGCGATCTGGAGTCATTTTTCAAACGGCTCGTTCCCGACGGCGACAAATTATTTGTCCACACTGCGGAAGGCGACGATGACATGCCCGCACACATCCGCAGCGCGCTGACGGTGGTGAATTTGAGCCTGCCCGTCCGCGCCGGGCGGCCCGCGCTCGGAACGTGGCAGGGGATTTATCTGTGGGAACACCGCACGCACGGCCACGCGCGCCGCGTCGCGCTGCATTTTATCGGCGAATAAAAACTCGCCAAGCGCCTCCGCCGATGGCAGCTTGCCGCCACTTTTATGCAAGCATTGAAATGTTTCGGGTGTGCGCCAGTGACGGCGCTGGTTTTCGCTTTTGCCTCCGCCGTCCATGGTGACAGTGTCACCAACAGCCTCGGCTTCACCGGCCCGGAGTTTTATCCGATTGACGATGGCATCGCCCTGGTGCACGCGGCGGATCTGGACGGCGACGGCTTGAACGACCTGATCGTGGTCAACAATCTGCGTTCCAAAATCAACCTGCTTTACAACCGCACGGGCAAGACAAACGTGACTGCCGATGCAATGCCGCCGCGCAAACTGGAGCTCAACGAACTGCCTCCGGACGCACGCTTCCGCATTGATTCAATTCCGGTGGACGAACATATCGGGGCGCTCGTTGTGGCGGATTTGAACGGTGATGGCCGACCCGACCTTGCCTTTTTTGGTGACAACAAGGACCTTGAAGTGATTTATAATCTTGGCACGAACGGCTGGAGCGATCCGAAGATCTGGCATATTGACGACGGGCAGATGGATCCCAACGCGCTGGCCGAGGGCGACTTGAACGGCGACGGCCGCACCGACCTCGTCCTGCTCGGCGACAATGGCTCGCTTTATTTTCTCGCCCAGAACGCGGACCACACGCTGGCCGAGCCCCGGAAAATTTCCTATTCCGGCACGCCCAAGGCGGTGCAGATTGTGGACGTGGATGGCGACGGCAAGAGTGATTTGCTGCTCGTGGATTTTGACAGCCCGACGCCGCTGCGTTTCCGGCTGCAAAACAACAGCGGCCAGCTTGGCCCGGAGATTTATTTCAAGGTTCCGCCGTTCCGTGCGTTTATCGCCGACAACCTGGGCGGCGACGCGAAAAATTACATCGTGACCATCGCGCAAAATTCCGGGCGCGCGGAGGTGTCGCAGTTCACGCGCCAGCCCTCGGAAGTTTTGTCCGGCGCGTTTCATCGCGGGCAGTTTCAAATCCTGCCGCTGGCCAAGACGGACGCGGCGCAGCGTGGCCTGCTGTGGGCGGATGTCAACGGCGACGGCCGTCCCGACCTGCTCGTGGCCGAGCCGGCCAGCGGTCAGTTGTCCGTCTATCTGCAGCAGGCCGATGGTGCGCTGGCATCTCCGAAAATTTTCCCGACGCTGGCAGGCGTGAGCCAGATTGTGGCGGCGGACATGGATGGTGATGGCAAGCCGAGCATTTTTCTATTGAGCCAGGACGAAAGCGCGGTCGGCGTGACGCAGTTCGATAAAAATGGAAAGCTGCCGTTTCCGACGCTGCTCCCGCTCGACGGCAAGCCGTTGATGATGGCCGTCGGCGCGTTGAAGCCCGGCGCCAAACCGACGCTCGCCATCATCGTGGACAAGGATGGCCAGCGTTCGCTCGTCACGTGTACGGATGGCAAGATGAAATCGCAAAAGTTGAGCGACAGCTTCAAGTCCAACCCGGCGGCCTTTTCATTTCAGGATGTGAACCAGGACGGACTGGCGGATCTCGTCGTGTTGATCCCGTATGAAAAAGTAAAAGTGCTGCTGCAAAAATCCGGTGGCGATTTCGACGAGGTGGACGTGGACCCGCCCGGCGGCGCGTTGGAGCAGCCGTGGCTCGCCTCGGCGGACGTGGACGGCGACGGCAGGCCGGAACTCCTTTTGCCGCAGAAAAATTTTGTCCGCGCCGTCGTGCTGGAACGCGGCGACAAGATTCCCGGTTCGACGAACCAGCCGGGCTGGGTTTTCCGCGTGAAGGACCAGATCAACGGTGCGGAAAGCGATTCGCGCATCGTCGGGGCGACGGCGGTTCAAAACGGGAAAAATGCCACGCCTTCGATTTTCCTATTCGACGCGGAGCACAAGCAGTTGACCCTATGTGAGCGCGACGCGACGGGCGTGTGGCAGATTGTCCGTAATATTGAACTGCCGGCCACGGATTTCAGCAGCGTGCAATCCGTTGCGCTCGGCGGCAAGAATGTCCAGAGCGTCGCTTTTCTTGGCCAGAACACGGTCGCGTGGCTGGCGCTCGCGGGCGACGTGTGGGACTTCACCTCGCTGGACGGTTATGAAACGCCCATCAAGGACGGCTTTTTGAATGACGTCGTGGCGGGCGACCTGACCGGCAGCGGCCGCAAGGACCTCATCTTTTTGGAGACGGCGAAAAACTATCTCGACATCGTGGGCTTTGATTCAAATCACAAGCTGGTTCCCGCCGATCGCTGGCAGGTGTTCGAGCAGCACACGTTCCGCGCCCGCGACAACGCGCTGCCGGAACCGCGCGAGGCGCTCGTGGCCGAAGTCACCGGCGACAAGAAGAACGATTTGATTGTGGTGGTGCACGACCGGATTCTGGTTTATCCGCAGGAATGAATACGCGGAGAATTGGGGAATGGAAAAATTACTGGGCCGAGAAACTGAACAATTCTTTCAGTGCTTTTTGCAGCCTATAGCCGAATTAGGTCCAGGCTTCAGTGTGCGAGTAATCTATAAACGGAAACATTAATCGCATAGAGGGTGAGGATGAGAACTAAAGCATAAAATGTCATCACCGACCAATAACCAAATGGATCGGAATCACGCTGGATTTCAGAACACCTGCCGAATTTACTAATCAAGCCAACCTTTCCGCTTCTCCAACCTGAAACCAAAGTCATATTTAAACCAACTGCAACAAATGGGAGAATAGTAACACCCAGGAAATCCCCATTTTTCTGCTCCGGTGTAAGCTCTGAAACGCTTAATATAATCATAGCGCAATATTTCTAACATTTAGGTCGGCCATTGATTTTATGGCCTATCTAATTTCACGTTGTTGGTCTGTTCGGGCTTCAAGTTCTTTCCAACACGTTTTGACCCCAATATCGGCTTTTGAACCGGCGCTGCAAAAGGCGGCAAACGCCCGGCGGATGTCCGCAATTTCAATTCAACCCCGGGGGGCGCGGCGCGAAAGCCTTGAAGGAAATCCCGTCCACCGTCGTATTGCCTCCAAACACGGAAAAGTAAAAATACTTCGACACCTGGTCATAATCCGGCAGCAGGGAAAAGTCCATCCAGTCACGGAAACTTTTCGGCAGGGCGGCCATCGCGCCGAGGCCAACTGCGTCGTCGGACTGGCCTTTCAGCAGCGTGAAGGCCGCACGCATGATTTCGCGCTGGTTTTCGTAGCCGAACAGGCCACCGTCGGCGCCGCCGATATGCTGCGCCGCGTCGGCCAGGCCGGCGGTTTCACGCAACGGGCTCGCCGGGGTACCGGTGCTGCGCAAAAAATTTTCCACAATCGAGGAGTCGCTGCTCATGGCCACATAACCGTTCGCGGTCGTCAGGTAGAGCGAACGCGCCGGAGCCATTGCGCCCATCCCGCGCGGCGTGGGCAGGGCGATGCTGTAAATTTTCTTGCCGAGAAAATCACGCGGTTCCGTCGCGTCCTGCCGTCCGTAAATAAGCGAGGCGACATTGTAGACGGCAAGGATGGCCAGTTCGGGATTGGGCGAGGCGAACAGGAAAATGGACGGGGCGTTGTTCAAGTCTGCGATGGAAGTTCCGGCCGGTGCCTTGGCATAGCTGATGAAATCGTCGCCGAGGTTGCCAAGGAGGTTTTTGCGGAGGTCGAAGCTGGGATCCTTCTGCTGCGCACCGGCGTTGGCCATGGCGATGGCGGCGTTGAGGCTGCTCAACCCGGCGGGCGAAATGCTGCCGATCATGGTTTCCAGCGCGGCCCAGTCTTTCTGACCGTCCGTGCGCCAGCGCCAGAATTTGACGGCATCGGCGGGTACGAACAGCGGCGGGTTGGCGTCTTTTGGCGCGGCGGCAATGATCTTGAAGACGCCGGTGCGGTCCGCCTCCGGCACGGAGAGGAAAAAGTTGACCTGCGAGCCTTCAACCGTCTCGCGGCAGGAAAAACTCGCGCTTTTCAAGCCCATCGCGCCGGAGGCGGCGAGCGATTTGTCCCACGGAATCTGCGGCATGGGGCTGGGCGCGTCGGGGTTCGGCTCCGGCTGCGGAATATGCGAAAGCACCGTGAAAAAAGTTTTCGCATTGAACCAGCCATAATACAGCGGCGCATCGCGGAACTGCGCGAGCTTGTCGGCGGCGAAGACGGCGTTGTCATTTAGCGCGGGCGCGGAACCGCCGGTCAAATGTTCGACAATTGGCTCGACGGCCTGGATTGTGTTGCCGACGATCAACAGCGATTCAAACTGACCGATGACGATTTCGCCATGCTTGGCCGGCGGCGTTTCCTTGCCAAGTTCCGAAACTGGCTGGCTTTTGGGCAGCATGCCGGCCAATGAAGCGGGAACGTCGTTGCTCGAGAGCGGCACGATGGAGAATTTCACGTCACGGATGGTTTCCGTGCGGATGGACTTGCCGGCGTCCGTCCAATTTTTTTCCAGCGCGGCAAGATTGGTTTTGAGGAGGTCGCTGTTGTCCTTCGCGTCAAGCAGCAGAACCGCGCCGGGCAACTGGTCGCCGGTGCCGCTCCAGCCATTTTGCGTGATGGCGAAGGTGAGTTGTCCCTGCGGCAGCGCGGTGAAATCGGCCAGCTTCACGCCGAGATCCTTTTCCAATGGCGCGACAATCGTGTCATTCCATTTGTCCATGAACTTGTCATGGAACGGCTTCATCGCCGGGTCATTCCAGAAAAGGAGTTGCGGCGACTGGTGCATCGCGGTGCGCAGGCCCGCAAAATCCGGCGCGGTGACGACGAACATCGTGTCCTGGGGCAAAAGATTTTCGGCGGGTGGAATCGCGGCATGCAGGGAGGCGGCCAAGGTCAGCGACGCAGCGAACGCGGCGAGAAAAAGCGGATGGACGGTTTTTGTCATAATGAATTCAAGTTCAACGGAGGTGAAAGGTTGCGCGTCGCCGGCGGATTATTTTTCGTCCGGCTTTTGTTTCATCCGGCTGGGCGGTTCGAGATAGCGATAGGGATTGTTCGGGTTGTCGGCGGCGTAGGCGAAGGCGTCGCGGTGGTCGAGAAAACTTTTCACCAGTTCGACCGGAATCGCAAAGGCCAGGCCCTCGCCGAAAGTGATTTTCATGTTCGTCACGCCGACGACTTCACCGGCGAGGTTGAAGAGCGGGCCGCCGCTGTTGCCGGGGTTGATCTGCGTGCTGGTCTGCAAATAGAGTTCGCCCTCAAGCTCGCGTGTCTTGGTGCTCAAGATGCCCTGCGTCACCGTGCGTTCGAGGCCGAGCGGGCTGCCGATGGCAAAAACCGAATCGCCCACGCTCAAATTATCCGAACTGCCGAGCGTGATGTATTTGAACTTGGGCGCGTCCCTGTCCTCGATTTTTAGCAGCGCAAGGTCGTGAAATTTGTTGATGGCGATGATCTTTACCTGCTTGTAGGTCTCGCGGTCGAGCTGGCCGTCGGTCTGACGGTAAACCTCCACGGAAATTTCTGTCTCGCCCTCGATGACGTGGAAATTAGTGATGAGGTAGCCGTCCGCGTTGATGAAAAAGCCCGAACCCAGACCTTCCGGCGTGCGCACTTGCACGACGGCCTCACCGATCTGCTTGACGAGCGAACTGACATCGCGCGCGGGCGAAGCCAGCAGCGTGGAATAATAAAACTCCGGCGCGAGGCTGGTGACGGCACCGGCATTGTTG
>Ga0302324_100014245_pt1 | contig 16046 bp, 12 predicted proteins | sample Palsa_T0_1_FD_201949 | JGI IMG/M metagenome (GOLD analysis project Ga0302324, IMG submission 201949) | Peat permafrost microbial communities from Stordalen Mire near Abisko, Sweden - Palsa_T0_1 | ecosystem: Environmental > Terrestrial > Soil > Palsa > Peat permafrost | place: Sweden: Abisko...
AGTACCGGCCTGCCCGCCGGCACTTACGACATTACCGCGCAATACGGGGGCAGCAGTCTGCAGGTGTCCAGTAAATCCGCGCCGATAGCGGTGACGATCCAAGCCGATGGCAACCCGACGCAGCCCCTCTCGGATGTGACGATGGAGTTGCCGCTGACGGAGGGGAGTGGAACGACGGCGCATGACATCAGCGGGAAGGGAAACAACGCGACGTTCTGTACTTCGGGGACAGCGCCGGTGTGGGCGAGTTATGGGCTCGCCTTCTCCGCGCCGGAAGGATATGACAGTTGCCTCGATACGCCGCTGAAGACGTGGGGGTCATTTTTTGTTTATGCGTGCCCCTATGCGGGAGCTTTCCCAAATAGTTTTCTTAGTCCGACGCAAAATCTAAGTTCTGACAGCGGACTGTGGGGGCCGTCGACCACGACCGACGGAATTGGCTTTTCGGGCGATGGCTTTGCGGATACGTTTTATAGCGTCCTGCCAACCATCGTCAACTACGCCAAGGGCTCGACTCCCACACAGGGTTCACAACTGAATGGCGCATGCCATGTCTATGCGGCCACGCTTGGATCTTCCGCCGATCATCTTTACGTAGACGGTGTGGAGCAGAGCTATGTCGCCCAGGACGGCGACAGCATATTTGCCACTACCTCGGGGCACTACCAGATTGGCTGCATCGCCGGCTGCACTGGCCAGCTTTTCTACCAGGGGGTTATGAGTTACGTAGTTGTGGGGAGCCCTCAATACACATCCCAGCAGGTGGCGCAGGAGTCGGATTACATCCTGCAGAAAATTGCACCGCGCGATGTCGGCAATTTTCCATATGCAGGATTTACAAACCAGTCCATCGTGCTGGTGGGCGACTCTCTAACTGCGAATCGCTACGGGACTACTCCGGCGTGGTTTACCTTGCTGGCGACAAAGCAGCAGTACACGACAACCAGTCTGGGGGTCAGGGGTATGCTGGCGGCTGACATGGCCGCGCTGTGGACGACGCGCGAGAACGGCTACATGTCTTCGAAGACCAACAAACAGTACTGCCACATCTGGGCTGGCACCAATGACATTGCCACGCAGTTTACGCCGGCGGACGCCTGGCAATCGCTCATCGCTTTGGGCCAGGAATGCGTTGGAAGTGGTGGTATCCCGATCGTGTCCACGATGATCTCTCGCGTGGATTTCGATACGGAGAAGAACGAACTGAACGCGTTGATCCGTGCTGGTTGGCAGCAAGCAGGCTTCGCCGCGGTGGACGACCTGGCTGCTTATCCTGAACTCGGGGCCGACGGCGCTTATGCCAACCAAACTTATTTCTATACCGATGGCATTCACCTGACCGGACCGAACGGGTCGTGCTCCGGAACGGCAACTGGATACGCCATCGTTTGCCACGCCGTATCAAACAGTGTGAACCTGCTGGACGGGAGTACGGCGAGCAATCCACAAGCTCTCACTGCATCGGGAAGCATAGGCTACAACCGTTTCACCGTAGCTGCGCCGGCGTCCAACATGACGTTGACGCTGCCGGATTGCACGGGTCTGACTGGGCAGGCCTTTCAGATCAAACACGCCGGGAATTTGTACACCGTGACAATTGGGACGACTGCGGGGCAGACGATCAATGGCAACGCTACGGCGACTATTGCGGACTACGCGACAGCGAGTTTCGTCGACCAGGTGACAGATCCTTCTACGGGCGGCTGCTCGTGGACAACTAACTGACGGTAAGAGTGAGGCGTCGCAGTTCAGTCAATGAGGGATATGCATGGCGGCGAGGAAGGCGCGAACGCCGCTGCATAAAATCTGCACGCCGATACACATCAGGATGAACGAGGACAACTTCATCAGCACGGTTGTGCCGGATTTGCCGAGCATGTGCTCCGCGGTGCGAGCCCAGCGGTAGCAGATGTAGACCACGGCGCAGACGGCGGCGACTCCCAGCACGGCAGCGACCAGCAGCTTGGGAGAGAAAACAGAATCCAGATGCATCTGGCTGGGCAGGTGGGCGCCGAGGGCGACCGCGACGGAGATGGAGCCGGGTCCGACGGTGATGGGCAGGGTGTAGGGATAGAAGGCGTGATCGAGAATGTCGCTCGAAGTGGCGCTGGTGCTGCTGGTGGGGCCGGCATCGCGGCCGAGGAGCTGCCAGCCGGTGATGGAGACGATGACGCCGCCGGCAATTTGCACGGCGTAGAGGGAGACGCCGAAGAAGGACAGGATTTTTCCGCCGAAGAGCATCGATAGGAAAAGCAAAAAGAAACTAAAGACGGTGATTTTCTGGGCGAGTACTTTTTGCAGGCTGGCATCGCTCTCCGGGATCATGGCGAGGAAGACAGCGGCGCTGCCAATCGGGTTGACGATGGGGAAGAGCGCGGCGAGGACGAGGGTCGCCGACTGGAGGACGGAGCCGATGTCTGAAAAGAGCCAATGCATAGGGAGAAGGCGAGTGCGCCTCATCATAATGCACGGGGTTGGCGTGCAAGTGAAGTGGGTATGTGGCGCGACGTTTGATACACTAAGCAGGTTGGTTTAGCTGGGGACGTAGTTCAGTTGGTTAGAATGCTGCCCTGTCACGGCAGAGGTCGCGGGTTCGAGCCCCGTCGTCCCCGCCAGCTTCCCCAAACTCACACCGTAGCAACGGATGTTCATCCTGGGACTACGGACCTTGCCGATATGGATTCCCGGCGCTCTGCAGAGTTTTCTGCGTGATAAGTTTGAAAAATTGGCCCGACTGCTGATGCATTTCACGACTGAACCAGGGGCTTGAGGAGACGCTTTGTCACAGACCGCGCTGATTATTGGCGCCGGCCCCGCAGGACTGACCGCCGCTCTTGAGATGGTTCGTCACGGTGGTGTGCGGCCCATCATTCTGGAATGCACTCAGGAAATTGGCGGGATCTCCCGCACGATCCGGTACAACGGCAACCGCATGGACATCGGCGGGCACCGCTTTTTTTCCAAATCGGACCGGGTCATGGAGTGGTGGCTGGAGCTGATGCCGCCGGCTTACGCGGATGGCAACACTCCCTCGTTCGCGATTCGTTATCAGAATAAAGTTCGCGAGGTGCAGAACGCTGCTGCGCGGCCGCTCGATCCCCAGAAAGACGATTTGCTGATGCTGGTGCGGCCGAGGAAGAGCCGCATTTATTTTCTGCGCCGCTTTTTTGACTACCCGATCAAGTTGACCCCCGACACGCTGCGGAAGCTGGGCGTCGTTCGCACTGCGAAAGTTGGGATGAGTTACCTGGCAGCGCGAGCGAACCAGCGCAAGGAGAGGTCGCTCGAAGATTTCATCATCAATCGCTTTGGCAAAGAGCTGTATGGGCTGTTCTTCGAGTCTTACACCGAGAAGGTCTGGGGCATCCATCCGCGGCACATCAGTCCGGAGTGGGGCGCGCAGCGGATCAAGGGCTTGTCGCTGACCAGCGCGGCGATGCATTTTTTGAAGCAGATCTTTTCGCGGAAGAAAGATACCGGAGATCTCGCGCAGAAGGGCACCGAGACTTCGCTGATCGAGCAGTTTCTCTATCCGAAATATGGTCCCGGCCAACTGTGGGAGCATGTCGCGAATCTCGTCCAGCAGGGGGGCGGCGAAATCCACATGGGCACGCGGGTGACGCGGCTGCTAACCGAGAACAACATGATCGTCGGCGTTGAGGCGATAGATGAAAAAGGGCAGGCGCAAAAGTTCCGCGCCGACCATGTCATCTCAACCATGCCGGTGCGACATCTCATCAACGCGCTGGACTGTCCGGTGCCTGCGCCGGTACGCGAGGTCAGCGAGGGGCTGATGTATCGCGACTTCATCACCGTCGGCCTGCTGGTGAACAAGCTTGCGGTGACCGAAGACGATGGCAGCCCGCTGAAAGATACGTGGATTTATATTCAGGAGCCTGATGTTGTCGTCGGCCGGCTGCAGATTTTCAACAACTGGAGTCCGTGGATGGTGGCTGATCCGACGAAGACGTGGATCGGGCTTGAGTATTTCTGTAACGATACGGACGAGCTGTGGAAGATGCCGGACGACAAGCTGCGCGAGTTCGCGATTCGTGAAGTGGAAAAAATCGGCATTCTCAAAGCTGAAGACGTTCTCGATGGCCACGTCGTCCGCGTACCCAAGACTTATCCGGCTTACTTCGGCACTTACGATCGCTTCGATGAGTTGCGCGAATTCACCGATGGATTCAGGAATCTGTATCTGGTCGGCCGCAACGGCATGCACAAGTACAACAACCAGGACCACTCCATGCTGACCGCCATGGAAGCCGTCGAGAATATCGTGAAGGGGACGACGACCAAAGAGAACCTTTGGGACATCAACACCGAGCAGGAATATCACGAAGAGAAGAAGAGCTAGCCGCGCTTCTCGATTATGAAATCCATTTCAGCAAGCGGATGACGCCCATATCTGAAGCCTTGTTGTGCGCGGAGACATCGGTGCGCGCGTCGATGTCGGCCTTGTTGCGCACGTAATATTCGTAGGCACGTAGGAGCATTTGCTGATTGGTCAGCGTCGGCTGCCAGTGCAGTTCGCGTTGAATGCGGCTGGTGTCGAAGGTGAAATCTTCCGCGATCATCTTGTAGTGATACGGGCCGAGTGGAGAAATTTTCAGTTGGTGAGCGATCTTCATCGCGGCCAGCGTCGGAGCTTTTGGCAGGCTGGCGACGCGGGCTTTGGTTCCCGCCTGCGCGATGACGCCCTCGTAGACCTGGCGCAGGCTGGTCACATTGTTTGAGCCGATGTGGAAGAGGTTGGACTGGTTATAGTGGAGCGCGAGGATGCAGGCGTCGGCCAGGTCCGCTGCGTAAATAAATTGGTAGTGATTGTCGCCGCTGCCGACGACCCAGACCTTACGGCCTTCGCGAATGAATTCAAAAAGGATGGAAAGCAGGCCGAGCCGGCCTTCATCGATGATGGTAGGGCAGCGAATGATGACGACCTGCAGGTCTGCATATTCGGCGAGCACCTTTTCAGCAGCAGCTTTAGAGCGGCCGTAAACTTCGATCGGCTCAGGCGGATCATCCTCGCGAACGGGGCGGCCAAGGTTGCGCGCCCACAAGCAGTTTGTCGAAGTGAAGATGAGTTTCTTGACGCCATGTGTGCGGCAGGCGTCGGCAATGTTGCGCGTGCCCTCGACGTTCGATGTCCAGATGAGATTGTCATCGACATGCGAGCCGTGGGCCAGCATCGCGGCGATATGGAATGCAGCCGTGAATGGATGCTGCGCGAAAGTTTGCTCGACTAGCTTGGCATTGCGCAGGTCGCCCTGCACGGAAACCAGGTTAGGATGGCGATCGGGGTCGGCGATCAGGTCGAAGTTGACGACGCGAAAGCCCCGGTCCAGAAGTGTGCGCTTGAGGATGCCTCCGAAAAACCCAGAACCACCGCTGAGAAATACTGTCCGCATCTTTTAGTAAAGTAACAGCGTGCAGCCATCCGGCGATACGACCTTTCGGCCATCGGTTCGATGGGCATTGTTGGCATTTGTCATTGCGATGCTGTTGCTGCGCATGGTTCATCTGAGCGCGGATTTTCCAAATCACAGTTTCTGGGCTGACGATCACGCCAAATATTCCGACGAAGGCTGGTATGCCAACGCCGCCATCAACTCCGTGTTGCTGGGGCATTGGTACGTGCCGGGGGATTGGGCGCCGGCTGTCGTTATGCCGGCTTGGCCGGCGCTGATGACCGGGATATTTCATGTCACCGGCGTCAGTGTAGTAGCGGCACGGGCGGCGGAAGCGATCTTCTCCTGGCTCGCGCTGATGTTGGCGTGGCTGATTTTCCGGCGGTATAACTCGGTAACTGCAACGTGGTTGTTCGTCCTGCTGGCGGCAGCGAGCGCGAGTGCGTTTTTCTTTAGCCGCCTCGCGATTCTGGAGAGGCCACTGGAAGCTTGCGCGCTTTTGTGTGTTTTGATTGCGGGTTCACTGCGCCGGGAAAGTTGGTGGCAGCAGATTGTTCTCGGTGCGGGAATCGTCCTCCTCGTCTTGATCAAGACGACTGGCGCATTTTTGATTCCGGCGATTCTTTACCCAATTTGGTTTCGTTATCGGAGCGATTGGCGTGAGGCGATTCGCCCCCTGGCTGTGACAAGTGTGACGGCGGCGGTGCTGTTTGCTGCGGAGAGAATCCTTTTCGCGAACCACTACAGTGCTGCGTACTCGGCGTTCTTTATTCATGACGATGCGCACGCGGAGTTTTTCGGAAGTGCTCGAAAAGCCTTCCGGCTGCTTTACCGTGGCACCTGGATTGATCCGCTGCTCTGGCCGGTGGCGTGTGCTGCGCTGGCGATTTCGGTGTGGATGCGAAGCTTGTGGGGCAATGTCCTGTGGGGCGTTTGCACACTGTGGATCGTGGGTTACGCGGCGTTCATCGTCTATCACTTTGATGGACCGCCACGGTACTTTACCGTGCTGATGCTGCCGGTGTTCATGCTTGTCGCCATGTTTCTTAGTGCGTTGTGGAAGAACCATCGAGGCACAGCGTGGCTGGTGGCTGCGTTATGCGTCGTGTCAGTGTCGTGGAATCTTTGGCAGACTCAAAAATCGTTACGGCATCCGGATTATTCCATGCTGAGCGCGACTGAACAGATTCGGCGTGTCATCGATGCGCATCCGGAGCAGGCGCGCCTCATACTGGGTCATGCTGCGAACGAGACCTCGCTGTTCATCGCTGTGCCCTCGATTGATGACACGAATGGTGACTGGAGTGAGACGAAGAAGCTGGCTGCGTATCAGCCGGGCTGGTTTTTGATCTGGAATGATGAGATACCGGCGGACTATGCCGAGGTGACGGCGCAGCGGAAGTTGGTGCCGATGCTGTCTGTGCCAGCGTTCGATGATAAAGCGCGCGATCACCTGCAGCTGTTCGCGATTCGGCCGATCGACGGTAGCGAGTCGGGGTCGAACCGGTAATCTGCAACGCACGACCGACAAACGATGCTGGTCTTTCGAGCGTGCAGAAATATAATCGTGGTGGCTCCCCGGCAATGACGCAGAATCCCACGCACAACTTTGAGCAGATGCATTCCCACAGACAACCGGGGCGTTGGCTGGATGTGCTGCTCGTCCTGATCATTGTCGGATTCAGTCTGTTGCGGATGCATCACCTGCTGGCTGATTTTCCGACGCAGAGTATTTATGCCGATGACTGGTCGTGGTTCACAGACGAGGGCTGGTACTCGAGCGCTGCGCTGAATTTGCACCAGACCGGGCACTGGGTGCAGGCGGGGGACTGGTCGCCGGGGATTGCAATGCCGGTGTGGCCGCTGCTGGCGAGCGCGGTTTTTCATTTCACAGGAGTGAGCGCGCTGGCGCTGCGACGTCTGGATGTTGTGTGTTCGTGGATGACGATTCTGCTGGTGTATTTGGTGGGGCGGCGATATGCCAATCGTCGTGCCGGACTGTTCGCCGCCGCCCTGGTTGCGACCAGTGCGGTGCTTTTCTTTTTTAGCCGGCTGGCGTTGCTGGAGGAGCCGCTGATGATGCTGACGCTGGCGGCGATCCTGCTGGCGTCTCGAACTGGGCCGCGTTCCTACGGGAAAGTTGTGCTGCTCGGAATTCTGCTCGGGCTGATGATGCTGACCAAGACGACAGCGGTCTGCCTGTTTCCGGCGGTTCTTTATCCACTCCTACCGCAATGCAGATACAAGTGGCGCAGTGCGGCCGGGCTTGGCGTTGTTGCCTGCCTTGTGGCAGGCGCGATGTATGCGGCGAATCGGTATCTGCTGGTGGGTCCGCACATGGCGGAGTTTCACGATCTTTGGTTCCGGTATGACACGCGGGCGCCGGGGCTTAAGCTACTGCTGCATTCGTTCCTGCGATTTTTCTATCGTGGCATTTGGGCGGATTCGGTTTTATTCCCGCTGGGGTTGATCGCGGTGTTTTCGTCACTGCTCTGGATGCGGCGTTTGTTTGCGAACCCGCTCTTCGCAACAGCGACTTTGTGGTGTGCCGGGGTCGGGGCGTTTCTGATCTATCACTTTTATGGGCCTCCGCGTTATTTCTCGCTGCTGACGGTGCCGCTCTGCATTCTCTGCGTGCTCTGGTGCAGGGCATTGTTGGCGGAGAAACGCAATCTGGGACTGGTTGTCGCGGCTATCATCGTTGCCGGCGCTTGTTGGAATATGTTCTACATTGCGGACTGGGACTCCCGGCCCGAGTATCAATATGCAACAGTCTCTGCACAAATTGCGCAGATCGTGAATTCCGAGCCCAACCATTCGCATTTTGTGCTGGGCCATGGATCGGCGCAGCTGCGGCTTTTCACTGACTTGCCGGGCGCGGACGATTATTTTGGTCCCGATACGCTTGACCAAAGACTGACTGACTACCATCCCGGGTGGCTGACGGCCTGGAACGGATACGGGGCAGATGACCCCAACAGATTCGCTGTGGTCGAGCGCCGCTATCGCATGGTGCCGAAAGGCACGTTCAGCGTGTTTCATGATCGCGTGCGAAACCATTTGACGCTGTATGAGCTGGAGCCGCGTTAAGTGTCGAGGCGATAGCGGGTTTCGGCGAGGCGATAAAGCGGACGCCAGAGCAGGCGATTCACGGTGACGACCATGAGCGACATCAGGATCGTCGCCATCAACAAGACAGAGAATTGACCTGCGTCGGTGGCTGCGGCGATCTGCGCGCCGAGACCGTTGGTAGTCATGATGTGGCCCTTGAAGCGGAAATATTCCGCGAAGATGCTGGCGTTCCACGCGCCGCCCGACGCGGTGACCATGCCGGTGATGAGGAATGGAAAAATTCCCGGGAGGATGACGGTTTGCCAGCGCTGCCAACTGTGAAAGCGAAAGAGCGTGGAAACTTCTTTCAGGTCCGACGGAATGGCCATGGCGCCGGCGATGACGTTGAACAGGATGTACCACTGCGTGCCGAGCAGCATGAGCAGGATGGAGCCCACGCCGAGGCCGCCGCCCAGCCGCACGACCATCAGCAGGAGAATTGGGAAGAGTGCGGTCGCGGGAACCGATGCGGCGATTTGCGCGAGCGGTTGGCAGATGCGAGCTAGCTTCGGATTGAAACCGATGGCAACGCCTGCCGGGATGGTCCACGCGGCGGCGATGAGCAGGGAAATTTCAACGCGCAGAAATGTTGCGGCAGCGCCACTCATCAGATGCAGCAACTGTTTGCCTCGAATGTCCTTCAACAACAGGAGTGCCTGCGACGCGGCAAAAGCGATGCCCGCACCGAGGATGAGGAGGGCGAATGTCCCGAGGATGATGCGCAGGATGCGATTGGAGGCGACGGCTTTGTCCTGCGTGATTTGGGAGTGACGGCGCCCGATGGCGACGTAAATTTTCTCGATGAGGGGCGATGCGGTCCGTGCGGTGATGGCCTGCAGGGACCGGGATTGCCGCAGCATTTCAAGGATGCGGGAGCGCGGGGCGCGCTGACTCTCGGTCTGCTCAAACTTGAATCGGTCCGACCATGCGATGAGTGGGCGCCAGACTAACTGGTCCGTCATGATGATGATGAGCAGCATCACGGCCAGTCCCCAGAGCATGGCCGGCGTGTCGCCCTGATTGGCAGAGGTCTGCATGTAGGAGCCGAGCCCAGGCAGCCGAAAATCGTGATTGCCCATGGTGAACATTTCGCAGGCGATGAGCGCGAACCATCCGCCAGCGACCGAGACCATGGAATTCCAGACCAGGCCGATCGCCGAGAACGGCATTTCCAGCTGCCAGAAGCGCTGCCACGCGCTGAATTTGTAAATGTCAGAAGCTTCGCGCAATTCCTTTGGCATGCTTTTCAGCGAGGAGTAAAAGCTGAAGGCCATGTTCCAGACCTGGCCGGTGAAGATGAGGAGGACGACGCCGAGCTCGATGCCGAGTTGTCGAGTCGGAATCAGCGCGACCATGGCAAGCATGACCGGCGGAAGAAAGCTGAGCACCGGGATGGATTGCAGGATGTCGAGGACCGCGACCATGAAGCCTTCGACCCGCGGGTTGTAAGCGGCGACGTAACCATAGCCGACGGCGAAGCAGAGGCTCAACAAGTAGGCGACGAAAATTCGCACGACAGAATACAGCGCGTAGAGCGGCAGCGCGCGCGGGACGAGGTGGATTTCGGTGTAAGGTTGGGCGACGCCGAGCCAGTTGTGCGCGACCATGAGCACGGCGTAGAAGCTGGCGAGGCCGGCCGCCGCGATGATCAGGTCGAGAACGAATGGCCACGTCCGGGCCATGACCTGGCTACGCGAGAATGTGGGCTGCGCCACTAAGCACCGCTCTCGGTGGCGACCAGGCTGGCTTCAGCTTCGGGCAGATAGAAGCGGCGGCGCGATGCGTCGAAATCAAATAGCTCGGAATAGCGGCCCCAGTTGATGGCAGTATCCAACTGGCGCTGAGTTTCTTCTTCGCTGAATTGCTCGTCGAGCAGGTCGTGAAAAAATTCTTCGGAGACGGAGTGGTCCGACTTGTTGGAGACGGCGCGATGAATCTGCCGCAGCAGCAGGACGTGCTCGATGGCGGCGGCGCGGAAAAGCTCCTTCTGCACCAGAATTTCGGACTCGGCGAATTTGCGTCCGGGCGGTGTGATGACGGCGTCGCCCTCTTCAACCGTAAGGAAGCCAAGCAGAGTTGCGGCGTCGACGATCGGCAGCAGATCATCGGCTTCCAGAGCAAGATCGTCAGCCAGGCGGAAGATGTCGTCGCGGCCATTGTGGTCGATCAAAATTTCGAGCAGGCCGGCGATGCCACCCGGGCGCGCGTGTGGCAGGAAGTGATAGCTGGACTGCTTCTGTTCTCGCGGGACTTGCGTCTTGAAATTGACGTCGGGCAACGCGGAGGGCTTCTCGTTGGGCCGGGTCAATACTTTGTAGATGTAGTCGACCAGCTGGGTGAAGGCCGGCGCCTTGCGATCGCGCGGATGCGGGATGGTGACCTGGAAGTCGGTGCGCACGGTACCAGGGTTGCGGCCAAGCACGATGATGCGGTCCGCGAGCAGAACGGCTTCCTCGATGTTGTGAGTGACGAGAAAAATCGCTTTCGTCGGAATGGTTTTTTTCTGCCAGAGCTCGAGGAGCTCGGAGCGAAGATTTTCCGCCGTCAAAACATCGAGCGCAGAGAATGGCTCGTCCATGAAGAGCACCTCCGGTTCGACGACGAGGGCGCGGGCGAATCCGACGCGCTGCTTCATGCCGCCGGAGAGTTCTTTGGGGAAGGCCTGCTCGAAGCCGTCGAGGCCGACTGTGTCGAGAATGCGGACGGCTTGTTTCTCACGCTCGACCTTGGACATGCCGCGTGCCTTGAGCGGCGCGCAGACATTTTCAAGCACGGTCAGCCAAGGGAAGAGGGCGAAACTTTGGAAGACGATGGAGACATTCGGCTGCGATGCGGTGATGGGCAGTTCATGCCACAACACCCGGCCAGCGGATGGTTGCGAAAGCCCAGTCAGCATGCGCAAAAGCGTGGATTTGCCGGAGCCGGATGGGCCCAGCAAGGCCACGATTTCATCCGGGTAGATGGATAAATCCGTCGGCGCGATGACCTGGATGCGGACGTCGGTCGGCTGCGCGTAGTATTTTTCCACCTGCTCGGCGCGAATGATGGGCGTCGTCATGAATCTCGCAATTTGGCAGTAAGTATTTGATATTGCGGACGAATTGTCCGTGGTCAGTGTAACCCGTTCGAACGTGAACGCGCATTCATCATCTGTTATCAGGTGGTCAAATTCTCTGGAGGAGCATGAGACGTTTTCATCTCCGAGGAGAAAGTTCAGCAAACCTTCCGAGCGGTAGGCGTATCCTAGGTGTATTCCCCGCGGGCAAGAGTCCTGCCATAAAGAGAACGAATGTCCTTGAGTACATCGAAACCTAAAGTCCTAGTAGCAGACGACGAACGCGTTATTGCAGACACACTCACCATCATTCTCAATCAGAATGGCTTTGATGCCCAGGCCGTCTACAGCGGGGAAAAGGCCGTCGAAGCGGCGCGGACGATGCAACCGAACATGCTGATCTGCGACGTCATCATGCAGGACATGAACGGGATTGATGCGGCAATCCATATTCGCGAGATGCTGCCTGAATGCAAGATTCTACTTTTCTCGGGGCAGGCGGCGACGGCAGACCTGCTTGAGCGCGCGCGCAACCAGGGCCATAATTTTGAGATTCTCGCCAAGCCGGTTCACCCGCAAGACCTGCTGACGCGGCTAGGCAGTTAAACTTCGCGGCGTCCTTCGATGGAGCGCTGCATCGTTACCTCATCCACATATTCGATATCGCTGCCTGCCGGAACGCCGGTAGCGATGCGCGTGACTTTCACGCTGCTCGATTTCAATTCGCCGGCGAGGTACATGGCGGTCGCCTCTCCTTCGACAGTCGGATTCAGCGCGAGGATGATTTCGTCGACATCGCCGCGACCGACGCGATCCAGCAAATTGTGCAGACGCAAGTGTTCCGGACCGACGCCGTGCAGCGGAGACAAGGTTCCGTGCAGGACGTGGTAGGCGCCGTTGTAATGTGTCTTCTCAATGGAGCCGATGTTGGTCGGCTCTTCAACCACGCAGAGCTGGCGGTGATTTCGAGTTGGGCTGGTGCAGTACGCGCACGGATCGACGTCCGTGATGTTGTTGCAGACGGAACAGAGGCGCAGCTGGTCTTTCAGATCGCGAATGGCATCGGCGAGGGCGGAGGCGTCCGAGTTTTCGGAACGCAGCAAATGAAACGCCAGCCGCTGCGCATTCTTGCCGCCGATGCCAGGAAGTTTGCGCAGCTCTTCGATGAGGCGCGCCATGGGTTCTGCGAAGCGGGTCAACGGAGTCGACCTAGCCCAATCCCGGCAGTCCAAGGCCGCCGAGCATTCCGGTGACGCTGGACTGCATGGCCTCGTCAGCTTTGCGGCCAGCTTCATTGACGGCGGCTAGGACGAGGTCCTGTAGCATTTCGATATCCTTCGGATCGACCGCCGACGGGTCAATCTCGAGCGACAGCAGCTGCTTCTTGCCATTCATGCGGGCGGTAACGATGCCGCCGCCGGAAGATGACTCGACCACGGTCTGCTCCATCTTGCGTTGCATCTCTTCGCCAATTTGTTTGGCGTTGGTCAGCATGTCTTTCATTTCGAGTGGATTGAACATAAATTTATTTGCGCTGGTCCCGCAGGTCGACGACGCTGCGAATTTCTGCCTGGAAAAGTTCTTTTGCTTTCTGGACGAGGGGATTTTCGCCGGCCAGTTGATGGACGCTGCCGGCTCTCGGCGGCAGCGCATCCGTTTTTCCGGCAGGCTTCGATTTGATGGCGCTTGCGCCGGTGGCAGTGAAAACCAACTTTGCAGGCAGGGCCTGAATTTGCCGCGCGGTCTGTTCGGCGAGTCTGCGAGCTTCCGAATTGACGGCGACGGGGAGCATTTTTTCTGAGACGGCGACAGCGATCAGCCACTCCCTCTCGTTGCGCGTCCACGTCGCGTCGGCGACGAGGCGGGATGCGGAGGTCTGGCCGGCTTCCTGCAGCGCTTGCACGACGGCCCGTTGCAAATCGTTGGAGTTCGCAGAGAGTTCTGGCGCGGGCACGATATCTGCGGAGGCTTCAGGAAGATCAGGCTCGGGTGCTAAGGCCAAGGCGCCGTCGGTGTTGAGGGCCGTGGGGATCGCGGCTACCGGCGTCGAGGCTACGCTGGCGGTCGGCTCCTTGCGGCGGCGGTCCGCTTCGAAGGGAGAGAAGGCTGGCGCTTCCGGCGCGGCAGCGGGCTTGGCGAATGTCGGCGGAGCGGGTGTGCTTCTTGCCGGGAGCGAGGTCGAGCCCGCCGGCGCAGGTCGCGCTGGGGCGGAGGTCTGCGACAGCATTTGTTCCAGCGGCAGCAAGCGCTGCGCATGGACGAGCTTCAGCAGTCCCAGCTCAAAGTGGAAGCGCTGCTCCTGACGGTAGCCAAGGTCATCGAAGGTGCGCAGCATGATCTGCAAGAAGCGGGTCAGGTCCTCCTCACTGAAGAGCAGCGCGGTGCGGGCGGCGCGCTTGCGCTCGTCGGTAGAAACCTGCAGCAGCTCTGACGATTCGCCCGCGAGTTTGACCATGACGACATTGCGCAGATAGCGCACCATCTGCCGCGCCAACTCCTGCGGACTGTGGCCGGCGTTGAGCAGACCATTGACCTCGACCAGCACGGCGCGGGCGTCGTTGGCGCTGACCGCTTCGAGGACCTGCTCAAAAACATTGGCGGGGACGCTGCCCATCAGCTCGCGGACCTGCTCCCCGGAGAGCGAGGGCTGACCGCTGGCGTCCGGCGGGGCGCTGGCGATGGCCTGATCCATGATGGAGAGCGCATCGCGCATGGAGCCGTCGCCGGCTTCGGCGAGCAATCCGAGGGCAGCGTCATCGACGGCGATGCCTTCCGCAGCTGCGATGGTGCGGAGCTGCGCCATGATCTGCTCAAACGAGACGGCGTGAAAGCTGAAGTGCTGGCAGCGGGAGCGGATGGTCTGCGGAATGTCCTCGGGCTGCGTGGTCGCCATCATGAAGATGATGTGGTCCGGCGGCTCCTCAAGGATTTTCAGCAGCGCGTTAAATGCTGCGTCGGTGATCTGGTGGGCTTCGTCGAGGATGTAAATCTTGTAGCGATCGCGGGAAGGGCGATAGCGGGCGGCGTCGCGCAGTTCGCGAATCTCGTCGATGCCGCGGTTGGTGGCGGCGTCGATCTCGAGAACATCAACCGAGTTACCGGCGCGAATTTCGGTGCACGATTCGCAGATGCCGCAGGGCTCCGGCGTCGGTCGCTCAGGTGTGCCCTGTGTGGTGCGACAGTTGAGGGCCATGGCGAGGATGCGGGCGATGGTGGTCTTGCCGATGCCGCGATGGCCGCTGAATATGTAACCGTGGGCGATACGTTTCTGGGTCAGCGCGTTGAGCAGCGTGCGCGTGACGTGGTCCTGTCCGATGACATCGGAGAAGAGCTGCGGACGATATTTGCGGGCAAGGACCAGGTAGGGCATAGCGGGCGCGAATCTTGATTGTACCGCTGACTCAGGAGGGATTTTTCGCGAGCTGGGCGCGGGATTTTCTCTCTTTTTCGCGGCGCGCGATTTCGACCGGGGAGAACATGCTGCCCCGGCACAGCGCCGCGCCGCAGTTGCAGATGGCTTCCTCTTCTTCGCCGTCATAGAGGTTGTAGTCGTAGGTCAGCTCTTCGCCGGATTCGATGTTCCGAATGGCGGAGATCCAGATGCGCCCGCGCGATTCGCTGGTCTCGCAATTGGGATCGCAGGAGTGGTTGAGAAACATCGCCATGGAGTGGCCGTCGATGACCTTGCTGCCGTTGCCGACGCCGAAGAGATAAGTGAGATTGCGGCCCTCGTAGCGCTGGTCAGCTTCGTCTTTTGACAGGCGCGGGCCGTCATATTCAAGGATGCGTTCTTCGTCGGAAATGAAAGCAGTGGTGTGGCAACCGGCGGCATGGATGGCGGAGGAGCGAATGATGAGTCCCATGAGCTTTCGCGAGTATAGCGAAGGGGCGCCGCTACACTGGAAGAGAATGCTTTGTAGTCGCAGATGGATGTGGGTCGCCGGTGCGGTGTTTGCGCTGGCGTGTGCGACATCGGCGCTAGCCCAGGATACGGCGCCAGACGCGCCGCAGCCGCAGTCAGTACCGCAATCGCCGCCTGTTCAGCCGAGCACGCCGGCGGCGCCGCCTACCGATGCCCGGCCGACGCCGCCGTTGCAATCACCGCCGCGCAGCGATGGCAAGGAATTTCCATTTCCCGGTGAAGACAAGCCTCCGGCTGCAACGACTCCATCGGCGGGCGATGCGGGGAAGGCGGCGCCGCCTACGGATAAGAAGGACTTTCCGTTTCCTGACGAGACGCCGAAGCCTGCGGCCACGGCCACGCCACCGAAGACAGAGACTGCGCCGCCGCCTCCACCGCAGCCCGGCTATTCCAGCAGTTCGAGTTCCAGCCTGCATGACGAAGGCAGCAGCGGCGGCGAAACGATCGCGGTGCCCGATGCCAAGCGTGCGGACAAAGATAAATCCGTTGCGCGCTTTTATTGGAATGTGGGAGATTATGCAGGGTCTTATCTTCGCTACAAAGACGC
>Ga0302324_100014248_pt1 | contig 16045 bp, 16 predicted proteins | sample Palsa_T0_1_FD_201949 | JGI IMG/M metagenome (GOLD analysis project Ga0302324, IMG submission 201949) | Peat permafrost microbial communities from Stordalen Mire near Abisko, Sweden - Palsa_T0_1 | ecosystem: Environmental > Terrestrial > Soil > Palsa > Peat permafrost | place: Sweden: Abisko...
CGCAGGAGCGGGCGCGCATCGACCCGGCATTATCTTCGTGCATGGCGGTCCGCCACGCCAGATGCTGCTTGGTTGGCATTACAGGGAGTACTACAGCAACGCCTACGCTGTGAATCAGTACTTGGCTGCACACGGCTTTATCGTACTCTCTGTGAATTACCGCCTCGGCATCGGCTACGGGCGAGCATTCGCGCAACCGGAGCACGCCGGCTACGCAGGGGCCTCGGAGTATCAGGACGTTCTCGCCGGCGCCCACTTTTTGCAGACGTTGGCTGGCGTCGACCCGAAACGCATTGGCATCTATGGTGGTTCCTACGGTGGGTACCTCTGCGCGCTGGCGCTCGCGCGCGATTCCGATCTTTTCAAAGCCGGCGTCGACTTTCACGGCGTGCACGACTGGTCGCGCCTTCTGGACGACTGGGTTGGCAAGCCTAGTACGCGTTATGAAAAAGGTGATCGCGAAGCGGCGACCGAGGTCGCATGGCGCTCATCGCCCGATGCCAGTATCGACAGTTGGAAATCGCCGGTGCTGTTGATCCAGGGTGATGACGATCGCAACGTACCGTTTCAGCAGACGATCGATCTCGCGCGTCGCCTCGAGGCGCAACATGTCCCCTTCGAGGAGCTCGTGCTTCCCAACGAGATCCACGGCTTTCTGCGCCACGAATCCTGGCTCCGTGCGGACAGGGCGACAGCCGCATTCCTGGCGCATCAGCTGGGGGTGCCCGCGGGAACGGACCAAGAGTGACTGATTACTGCAGACCAAACACGAACACTGTCGCCACTCGCTCACTCTGGCGAAAGGGCTGGGGCGCCCGGCAGCGCTGCGAGCCAGTGCAGGACTTGGGCCTGTAGTGCGATGCGATGATCGTTGAAACTGTGATCGGTCGAGAAAGTCTGAACGCTCACATGCTCAGCATGTAGTTGAGTCAGGGCCGGGAGCAGGCCGACGGCTTTGTCGTCCTCGTCATCTCTTTCCGCCGTGATGAGCAGCACGCGCTGTTGTGCGAGCGCGGGGGCCAGGCGGGTTAAGTCGAGCTGCGCACCGTCACGCATCACCTCGAGCAACAGCGAGCGAGCATTGGCTCCCGTAAGCCGTCTCTCGGCATCGGCGAACTCCGCCACGGCGGCCGCATCGCGGCGCGCCGAGGGCAGAGCGCCCCAAGCTCTGGTGTCGTAGCTGATGTCCCAAGGCGCAAGCAGTACGACGCCCAGAATCGCTGGGGTATCGGCGGCGGTTTGGGCAGCGACATAACCGCCGTAGCTGTGGCCGACGAGCACAATTCTTGAGGGATCGACGCCCCAGGCCTGGGCACTCCCGGGCCGAGCGAGCAAGTCGAGTAATGCCCTGGCATCGCCGATGCCACCTTTCAAGGTGTATCGGCCACCGGATCCCCAGGAGCCGCGATAGTGAAAGGCGATCACGGTCCAGCCTGCACGCCGTATCGACTGCGCCAGGTCTAAGTTCTGCTCGTTGCCTGGCAGCCCGTGCAGAAGCACGACTGTCGGGTGGACGCCTTCGCCGGGAGGACGGTAGAGCTGGCCGTTGAGCACCGCACCGTGACTCTGGAACTGAACACCTTGGCCGCTGGCAGGATGTGTCGGATCGAGCGGCGGGTCGGTGTAGAGCGCGGCGGGAAGCGACGCATCGGGCGTAGCGGCGCTCGCGGTCCAGGATATAAGGCCGACTATGCCAAAGATGCCGATACGCGCGAGCAGATTGAAGTTGTTCATCCTGCGCTCCTGGGTCCGGCCTTAGCCTTGTAACTGAAACAGGCTCCAATCCTCCTCCCGCAAGGCCGCGCCGTCGAGCCAACCCGAACGTGGCGGCGCGTTGGAATTTCAGTCCTACGCTGCGGTCGCCAGGCACAGCGTAGACTCAAGATTGTTGCATCTTCGAAAGCGGAGTGGCGGCGGTGATGAGGGCCAATTCGTGAGGGCGGCACTGAAGCTCACTCGCCGGGGCGCCCTGGGCGCCGTCGGTAGCCTTTTGACCGGCGCGCTGTTGGACGGGTGCGGTGGCGGATCGGATGCAAGCTCTGCTCTCGGCTTCGGGTTGACATCCAATCCGCAGCCGGTGCCCTCCGGGCCACAGACGCCATCGACGGTAAGCGTCTCGGCGAGCGTGGCGGGGACCATCGGCGCGGGGTTCGCAGGCCTGAGTTATGAGAAAAATTCGATGGCAGTACCCCGATTTGCGCCGAACAATGCAGACCTGATTGGCCTGTTTAGCCGCCTTGGGCCCAGCCTTCTGCGGATCGGAGGCAATTCGGTCGATGAAACGCAATGGGCGCCGACCGGCGCGGGCCGCACCAGCGGCGAAGTGGCACCTTCCGACATCGATGCACTGGCCGGATTTCTGCAGGCGAGCGGTTGGAAAGTACTCTACGGCGTGAACCTCGCGACTTCTACGCCGGCAGCTGCCGCCGCCGAGGTCGCGTATGCCGTCCAGTCATTGGGCTCGACCCTTTATGCCATCGAGATCGGCAACGAACCTGACCTCTATGGCGGACACTATTTCGCTACCTGGAGCCTTGAGGATTTCGAGCAGCTCTGGGGCGAGTTTCGTGCTGCGATTATCCAAGCCGCGCCCACGGTGCAGCTGACCGGCCCGGCAGCGGCCGGCAATATTGCCACGTGGACGGTGCCGTTCGGCCAGCATGTTGGCAGCAGCGAAATTATCCTGCTCACACAGCACTACTACCGCGGCAACGGTCAGAGTGCTTCGTCGACCGTGGCAGAGCTCGTGAGCCCTGACCCCACTTTGATCGCCGACCTCGCCACACTCAGGGCGGGAGCTGCGGCGATCGGCGTTCCCTTTCGAATGACCGAGACCAATTCGTTCTATAACGGTGGTGCGGATGGCGTGAGCGACAGTTACGCGTCATCGCTCTGGGTCATCGATGATCTGTTCAATATCGCATTGGGTGGCGGCACAGGGGCCAATTTTCACGGCGGCGGCGATGGCAGCGGCTACACGCCGATCGCCGACAACGATGGCGCGGTGGTCGAGGCTCGACCCGAGTATTACGGCTTGGTGCTATTCACGCTTGCGGGACAGGGCACGCTGCTCCAGACGACCGTCGCAGCCGCCGGCTTGAACGTCACGGCCTACACGGTTCGCTTAAGTAACGGCGGCCTCAGCATCGTGGTGGTCAATAAAGACGCCGTACAGAACCTCACGCTGCGCATCGACACCGGACAGACTGTGAATACGGCTGCGCTGCTTGTCTTAGACGGACCCGCGCTCAGCGCTACCACCGGTGTTTCCATTCAAGGAGCCCAGCTCGCGCCGACCGGCGCCTTTGCACCCGCAGCGGCCTATACTCCGACTGCGGCGGCCGGCGTTATCAGTTGCTACGTTCCCGCTGCCAGCGCAGCACTGATTCAGATTACATAGCGAGCGAGCCCTGTTAGGCGAGTTCCACCGGATTCAGTCCATCATGAGAGCGGTTGCAGCGCCGCGAAATGTTCGGATCAATCTGGCCTATGCGGCCGGAAACATTCGATATTCTGACCTAAAGGCCCAATGACTGACATGCGCAAAGCATTCCGGCCGTGTGCATTGCCGGTCAGTGGGACGTGCACGCTACGCTGGATGCATCGGATTGGTGTAGCGTACCGCACTGCCCCTGAGAACCCTCAACCCTGGCTCTACGATGGCACGTCAGGTCCGCGCGCATTGCGTCGAAGTTATCCCCAACTCCGGTGGATAAATCGGTGGATAACGCGCTACCGTACCGATAACGACGCCGAAATCAGAGAGATCGGTGCCCTGGTCACAAAATGAACACAATTGCCAGACCAGTCTCATGCGCATAACCTGGACCGCCATCCAGGAGACCTATTCACCAGATGTGTCAGCGCATCTGGCTCGCGCGCAAGCGCTCGGTCTGAACTGTCCGCATGATGTCTTCGAGCAGCTCTTCCATGACCAGCACGATAACGACTCGCTGGCCAGTATCGTTCGTTTAGTCGACTGGGGAGTCGTGGCTTGGGAGCAGGGCGCACTTTCAGGCGTCGCGCTGCGCCAGGTTGGCGTGCCTCGAGCCTACCAGCGCGCCATCGATGAGGCGCGGGCGCAGACGACTATTCAGGGATTCCACGATGAGCGCGCCGAAGTGATGACGCATTGGGAGGCGGAGCGCAGCTGGATCCGTGCGCCCATTTTGCTTACCGGCGACGTGCTCCAAACGGCTCTCACGTACGAGCTGATCGTCGGTTTCACTCGGCTCGGAAATATCCTGGGCGTTCTGGACCTGCAAGAAATCCCCGAATCTGCCTTGCATCGTGTCTGGATAGGACGAGCGGCCTGAGCGGCGCAAGCTGGAGATCGCAGCGCAGTGCTCCTTGACGTATCTCCGCTGCGGCAACACCGCGACTTTCGTCTCGTTTTTATCGGCCAACTCGTCAGCGCATTCGGTAGCTTCCTCACGTATGTGGCGCTGCCAGTGCAGATCTACGATCTAACAAGATCCTCTGCGATTGTCGGCCTGCTTGGCACGGTACAGCTCGTGCCGCTGGCAATAACGGCACTCTGGGGCGGTGCGTTGGCGGACGCGTTGGATCGACGTCGGCTACTGCTCTGGTGCGAGGCGTTACTCCTCTGTGGATCGCTCGCACTCGCCGTAAACTCGATGTTGCCGCGCGCGAGTGTGCCATTGTTATTCGTTGTTGCGGCCTTCATGTCAGCAGTGAATGGATTCCACACACCGTCGCTAGAGTCGCTAACGCCCAGACTTGTCACGGTGGATGATTTGCCGGCAGTGTCGGCCCTCACCTCACTGCGTGGCACCAGCGCGGCCATCGCTGGACCCGCGCTCGCGGGGCTGTGCATCGCCACTCTCGGGTTGCCATTTACTTTCGGTGTGGACGCGATAACTTACGCTGTCTCTTTCCTCGCGCTATTCGCCATCCGATCTCTGCCTCCGACGGAAGGTGCGAAGGCAGTCGGATTCTCCAGCATCGCGGAAGGATTCGCCTACGCGGCGAGTAGGCCCGAATTGATCGGCACATACGTCGTAGACATGGTAGCCCTGACATTCGCGATGCCGATGGCCGTGTTTCCTGCGCTCGCCGCACAGCGAGGCGGCTCGGTGGCCATTGGTTATCTGTACTCGGCGATGAGTGTCGGTGCGTTCATCATCACTCTTTTCAGCGGATGGACGCGAAACGTGCGGCGGCGGGGCGCGGCGGTGGTGATCGCCGCGATGATATGGGGTTTGGCTATTACGGCATTAGGCTACTCGAAGTCGCTGCCCACTGCGATTGCGTGTCTTATAATCGCGGGTGCCGCGGATATGGTGAGCGGGCTCTTCCGCATGACGATCTGGAATGAAACGATTCCATCGCATCTGCGCGGGCGCATGGCGGCAATAGAACAGCTCTCGTATATGAGCGGACCGCTTCTCGGAAATGCACGTGTCGGTTTTATGGCGGAACGCTTCGGGCTTGCACGCTCGATCACCTGGGGTGGCTTGGCATGCGTTGCAGGCGTCATGGCGTGTGTACCGATACTGCCGGCCTTCTGGCGATATCGGAAGCCAAACCTGAGTTCCGCTGATCGTACTGCCGCGACCTAGCTCGGTTGGTTGTTGCGCATTCGGCTGCGCGGTTGGTTACGGTTTTTGATTATGTCGAGGAGTAGCCTAACCCGTCCGGTGAGTAAGCGATGTCGTTGTCCGCGGCGGTGCCGCTGATGCATACTTGGACCGTCAAATACTCGATGGAGCAATGCATGGACCACGACAATGAGTAAAGCAATGCGTTTCGGTCTTCTCATCGGTGTGATTGCGGCTGGCTGTGCATTGGGAGCTGACCAGCCGGGCATAAGGGATCTGCCCGACGTCAAGGAAGGACTCTGGGAAAGCAGCACGATGATGCCGGGTGCCATGGACAAGCCGATGCACACCACCATGTGCACCAGCAACGCCGTCAGCAGAAAAATGTACGAAGACTCCCACAAGAATGGGAATAGCTTGTGTAAGGAGATTCACTCAGAGCGCGTTGGCTCGGTCATCACACAGGACATTGAGTGCAACTTCAGCGGCAAGGTCACCCGCTCCAGGTCCGTTACCACGCTCACTGGCAATACTGCGATGCACCTCGAAACACGCAAAGCCGATAATTCAGTCGAGAGCGTAATCGATATGAAATGGGTGGGCGCGTGTCCGGCCGGCATGAAGCTCGGGGATGTCACCGGCCCTGATGGGAAGGTGATGATGAACGCCATGGCTCCTTAGGCACGCTGCAATTTATTTGTCCAATCCCATCGTGATCGGCACGAACCGATTGAGTGCGGTCGGGCGCGCGCCGCACATGACGTGCGAATCTGATGACGTGGTTTCACGAGGAGGAAGCTGCATCATCGATCCTTTCGGCTACGCGCGTCCCGAGGTCTTTCGATTGGTGGTGAACGAATCAGACACGCCTACAGTCGTGTTCGGCGCCAATTCAACGACGCCACCTTGATTCTAGGCTGCGCCCGGAGAGAGACGAATGAAAGTCAAATTGGCAGCTGCTATTGCAGTGATTAGCGTTGCGCCGCTGTTGGCGCAGGTTCCCGTGCAGGTCGCCCCGGAGCAGGTCGGAGTTTCAAAGGAGCGATTGGCGCGCATCCGGCCGCAACTCGAAAAGTATTTAGAGGAGAACCGGCTGGCAGGCGGCACCGCACTGATCGCCCGCCGCGGCAAGGTCATCTACTTCGAGACTTTTGGCGTCATGGACAAGGATTCCGGCAAACCCATGATGAAAGACGCGATCTTTCGCATCTATTCGATGACTAAGCCGATCATTGCGGTTGCCGCGCTGACTCTGTACGAGGAGGGAAGGTTCTCAATGCTCGACCCCGTGTCAAAGTATTTACCCGAATTCTCTGACATGACAGTCGCTGTTCCTGCAGCCAACGGCGTGCCCTGGCACACAGTCGCAGCCGAAAGGCCCATTTTAATTCTGGACCTGCTGCGACACACGTCCGGTATGAACAACCAGGGTCCCAAAGACGCCAACGGGGAACTGATCTTTCCCCGTATCGACATCAAGTCGCATTCGCTCGCCGATGGGATCAAACTATTAGCGTCTACGCCTCTCGTACACCAACCCGAATCCGGTTATGACTACAGTCCTGGACCAGATGTAGTGGGCCGTCTCATCGAGGTGTGGTCCGGCATGCCGCTCGACCAGTATCTGAATGAGCGAATCTTCCGCCCGCTATATATGCCGGATACTGAATTCTGGGTGCCGGAAGCCAAATGGAGTCGCTTGACGACACTCTATGATCGCGGACCGAACGACACAATTGTTCGTGCCACGGGCGATGCGCAGGACGGCTACAAGACTAAGCCCTCGTTTTTGTCAGGTGCCGGAGGACTCGTCTCCACTACGAGCGACTATCTGCGGTTTGCTCAGATGCTTCTAAATCGCGGTCAACTCGATGGCGCGCGTATATTGAGTCCGAAAAGCATCGAACTGATGTCTTCGGACCTGTTGGGTGATCTGCCAGTACTCGATGGGCCGATGCTTCCAGGTTATGGCTTTGGGCTTAGTGTTGCTGTCAACAAGGGTCCTGCCAAGACTGCCACGATTGGTTCAGCGGGCGAATACTATTGGGAGGGCGCCGCAGCCTCCCTGTTCTTCGTAGATCCGAGCGAGGATCTGCTGACTGTCTTTATGATTCAAAAGCGCGAGGGCATCGCCATTAGCCGTGAATACAAGCGAATGGTGTATCAGGCTATTGTGGAGGACAGCAGATAACCGCGGAGGTACGGCGGCACCGATTGATATAAGCAGGAATGGGAAATGTTGCAGATGACAACCCGCGATGCGATGCGATGCGGGGCGGTACCAGGTGCCACCGATGGGGGTGGTGGCATTGCTGCTTGGCGGTCTCACGATTGCCGACGACGCGGCTTTGAGAAACCTCAGGGAGACTCCTTGATTGCGTTCGCGCTCCTTAGGTTCCCCTGAGAATGTTCTCGACTAAGTTGCCTACAGAATCCTTCAATCGCGCGGACGGATCGCGCTGCCTATGAATTGGGTCTGGTTTCACAAGTTAGCCTCCCCGCCATTTGCCTACGCTCTCGCACGTCGGTTACGGCCATGGCTATTTTGGCCGGCGATCGCTCTCATGGCTTGGGCGGCCTACCAGGGTCTATTTGTAGTTCCGGTGGACTATCAGCAGGGTGACGCTTATCGCATCATCTATGTGCATGTGCCAGCCGCCGCCATGACTACTGTCATCTATTCCGCAATGGCAATTGCCGCCGCGATCGGGTTGATTTGGCGTATGAAACTTGCGCATGCGTTTGCCGCTGCTTGCGCACTCCCAGGCGTAGTATTTACGGCATTGACTCTGGTGACTGGTTCCATTTGGGGACGCCCCATGTGGGGCGCCTATTGGGTATGGGATCCGCGGCTGACCTCGGAACTTCTATTGCTTTTCTTATACCTGGGATACATGGGGCTGCGCGCATCGATCGATGATATAGCTAGAGCGGATCGTGCTTCCGCCGTGCTGGCGATTTTAGGCATAGTCGACATTCCCATCATCAAGTACTCCGTGATCTGGTGGAACAGTCTCCATCAGGGCCCCAGCCTCTCGCTATTTCACAAATCTGCGATCGATGTGTCAATGATCGTGCCTCTATTGGTAATGATGTTGGCGTACTTCCTCTTTTTCGGCGCGATGATCTGTGACGGTATCTGTGCAGAGATCGTAAAGCGCGAGCGTAACTCGCGCTGGCTAGCAGAGTTGGCCTAATGACGCTGGGCGCTACATGGGGCATGGGGCGCTACGGAGGCTACGTCTGGTCGTGCTATGGCCTTACGCTGCTTGCGCTCATTTTTCTGGCTGTTGCTGTACGTCGCCGTTGGCGATCGGAACTCAATCTGGCAAGGCTTCGCACCAGAGCAAGGGGCGCCCTCTGAGCGAGTCAAACTCGCCGTGAAAATATTTCTTTCCAAGCCAAATAAATAGACGTGCTCTCAACACCTTATATAAGGTAGCGAAAGCACAGCTCCTGGCTACCCGGGCATCAGGAGGGTTCGGGATCGCGGACCAGCTCAGACATATCGCTCGCAGGGGCGACCTCGGCGGTCAATGCGCTGCGGACCCCCTCGCGATCCGCGACCGATCGATTCTGGCTACCCTTGAACTTGCCCGCGATACTCGTAACTTCTATCTCGAAACCGACGATTGCGCGCAGCATGCCCTCGATGTAGTCCGGGGGCGAATCGCCCATGTGCCAGCGATTGGGCCGTCCCCGTTCAAACACGTCGGTCAGTTCGCCGACGAACTCGCGCAGCCAGGTGCCATCCTCGATGAAGCGTATTGTTCCCTTGAGATGCACCGTGGCGTAGTTCCAGGTGGGCACCGCCTTGCCGTGCTCCCGCTTGCTCGGGTACCAGGTGGGCGAGATGTAGTGGTCGGTGCCGCTGAAGATCGCTAGCACTGCAGTATCCCGCTGCAAGTCACGCCACAGGGAATTCGAGCGTGCAATGTGGCCGCGCAATCGCCCTCGGCCCCCCTCCTGGAGCGCAGCAAGCATGGGAACATGATTGGCTGTGAGGCCCTCGGCTGTCACCGCCACGAGGGTGCCCAGTGGGTGTCGTTCAATCAAAGCCTGCAACAACTCGACCCGCGTCTCCAGAAAATGCACCGGTACGTACATGCCTTTAATTCCTCAAGCGATAGTCCATGGGCGAAGTGCGGCGCGGTTGCCCGTGTAGACATTCTCCGCCAGCGCATTGAAGCTCAGTTTGTCGGCGATCGCGCGTTTGTAGTTCGCATTCACGTGGACGGCAAACGCGAGCACGCAGTACAGCCGATCGCTGTTAACCAACCTCTCATGGTCTCGGCCAGTGTCGCGCGAGTGTAGCCGGCACTTGCCCTGAGTGCCACCAGGCCTGCGCAGATGTTGCGCGCGCGCGGCGCGAAGCAAGCGTGTTTGGGTATTCAGCTCTGCGCCAGGCGCTGAGGTCGATGCGATCGGCCTTAAGCGATATGCTCCGTTCGGGATAGCAAGCTGCAACGGAGGTGGATGATGAGTTGCGATCACGTGTCCGCGCGGGTGGGATGGTTCGCGGCCTGTGCGACCCTTTGGTTTGCAATGGCCCTGGCCCAGGACACCGGCCAACCGCCGGCCGTTGGCTCGGCGCCGCAGCCAGAAGCCGCGATACCAGTTCCCGCGACCGTAAAGGTTGTCCTCAAGACATCGATGGGCGACATCGCGCTTGCCCTGGAGACGGAGCGTGCGCCCATCACCGCTGCCAACTTATTGCGATATGTGGATCAGAAGCGGTTGGACGGGAGCGAGTTCTACCGCGCGATGGCTTTGGATGAGGACGGCCAATATGGCCTCATTCAGGGCGGGCTACGCGGCAATCCCAAGCGCGTCCTGAAGCCGATAGCCCACGAGCCGACCAGTGTCACGGGCTTGAGCCATGTGAGCGGGGCTATATCAATGGCGCGCGCCGATCCCGGCACGGCAACGGCTGATTTCTTTATCGTAATTGGCGATTTGCCCGCCCTGGACGCACAGCCGAATGGTGGTGATGCAGGCTACGCGGTCTTCGGTCACGTGATCGATGGCATGGACGTGGTCCACGCTATCCTCGGCCAACCGCGGTCGTCGGCCGCAGGCGAGGGAGCCATGAAGGGCCAGATGCTTGCCATTCCGGTCAAGATCCTGACGGCCCGACGAGCAGATTGAGTTGGAGACGCGCTCGTTCATGACGCGTAAGCGAATAGGATGGTGTTTCGGAATGCTACTATTTTATACTCATCGAATATTGCCATCGGCGCTGGGCCCTCCAAATCACGAGTGATCTTTGGGAGCATTATGAATATAGTTTTTTGCTCGATGCGTCGATTGCACCGCGTTGCACGTTGCGTAGAGCTCGCGGTGATGATTTCGGTCGGGTTCGGCGCCTTCCTCTTCGGTGCTGCCGCTAACGCCGAAGATGCGGCTCCGGCGGCAATTCAAGATTCGAGCACGCAAGCGCCGAATTGGCTGCGACACGCTTGGGTTCGCGATTGGATTCAGCAGCGGGAGGTAAAGTCCAACACCCTTGATGTGCATTATCTGCAAACCCCGACGTATTTTTCGGATATACGCTTCCCGAAAGATCGCCCTAAGTTTTCAAGCGCACGATCGTTCGCCGACTTGACGGATCAGCAGCTTCGCATCCTGGCTAGCCAAAATGGGTCCTCCGGCCTAACGAAAATGGCTGGGCCCGTCGCAATGTGGCATCACGACATGGACTTTCAGCCCTCCGATGGCACTCCAGACCAGGGTCGCTTGGAGCGGATTCCGCCAATCCGTATGCATGAGCACGGTCTCGACGGTTCGTACATCGAAGCGTGGAGATCCGTATCTGACGGCAAAGGAAGATTTCTGGTGATACGCGTGGAACATTCCGGACGGTTGTTGCGAAGCCTCGTGGTGGTCGACAATCTATTCGTGTACGCCCGCAATCGAGCGCAGGATTTACCGAAGGCACGGTCCTTTGACGCACTTATCGCGGCGATGAACCCGACTCGGGAGCAGCTCGTCGAATACCTGGATTGCGAGTTCTCGGTGGGGCGGGTGACAGGTGGGTCGGCGCCTTGGGAGATTGAGGAGTCGACGTTACCGTGGCGCGAAGGTCATCGTCTGGATTTTGTGGACCAGATGTCGGTTGACGTCGAGCAACTTGGCCCGGTGCCCCGCGAGGTCGGCGAGAATCAGTGGACGGTGCCGGTGAATACCTTGAGCCAGCGCGAATTCAAGGAACTTTTTGGTGGGAATTGAAAGCCCAAAAGTTGATCTGGGTGCGCGGTCCGAGAGCGCTAGACCCCTAATTTGGTCGCAAGGTCTTCGGCCGTACGTGCCAGTATATCGACGGAGACTTCGGGCGCGTTTTCGCTGACGCCAGGCTGCTCCTGCGGCCGCGCAATGAAGGCGGTTCGCAGTCCATTGTTAGCAGCCGCCTTGAGATCGATACTGTGCGCTGCGCACATCATGCACTGAGCGGGTTTGAGATTAAAGGCATCAGCTGCGGCGAGATAGACCGCCGCATTGGGCTTAAAATCCCGCGCTAAATCGGCGCCCAGTATCGCATCCCAACGAAAATCATTGCGGCGTGCGAGGTCGCACATAAGCGAAATGTTGCCGTTCGATACGGGCGCAATCAGAAAGCGCCGCCGCAGACGCTCGAGGCCAGTCGGCACGTCTTTCCATGCGTCGAGACGATGCCACGCCAGCGTTAACCGATCTTGCACCGAGTCATCGAGCTTCTCCAAGCCAAAGCGCGCAAGAATCTTCTGCAGCATTCGTCTATGCAGAACATCAAGCTTCGCGTACGGAATGCGGCCCGAACGCACCTCTTCCGTACCCGGTAGGTATTGATCGCGCCAAGCGTCAGCGAATGCAGTCCAGTCAATAGAATAGCCGAGCGGCTTCAGGATCACTTCCGCATCGCGGGCAACTCCGGTTCGCCAATCGACGAGCGTACCGAAGACGTCAAAGAATAGTGCCTTGACACTGTTGAGTGTCATCGTGGGCACAGACGCTCCCTGAGCTCTCGCTGTATTTTCATGGCCAGAGCCTGCCACGCCGGCGGATAGAGCCAGAGCTGAGCTGCCGCGAAGAAAGTCCCGGCGAGTTGGGCTTGCCATGATATTTGATGCTTGTGGCAACTGCACGATTGTGATCCAAGCAATTGAGTCTATTCTGAAATGACACCCCGGGCAAAGCAGCGATGCCAGTCGGAGCTTGACGTCCTGGTGTACGATCGCCAATGAACTCGCGCGACAGCGCCATGGCGCCATTACTCATGGGCTTTGGGAGACATACCAAATGAATCGGAGGAACTTCAGTCGCCGCCATTTCATTGGAATGACCGGGGCAGGGATTGCGGCATTTGGTGCCCCGACATGGGCAGACGCAGTCTCGTATTCTGGGGATGCGCGCGACGCCGAGCTGGTTGTGTTCAACGCCAAGGTTTACACAGTCGATACCCCTCTTCCCAGGGCGGAAGCCTTCGCAGTAAGGAGCGGTAAATTTATCGCCGTGGGCAGTACCGAGGATATCAAGGGCCTTATCGGCAAGAGCACGCAGACCCTCGATGCTCGAGGGATGACGATCGTGCCCGGTTTCAACGACTCTCATAACCATGCGCCCGGCAACACGCTGCTGTACGAAGTACTCGTCGGCAATCCCTATGAGGTTGAGTTTGTCACGATCGACAGCATTGTCGACAAGTTGCGCGTTAAGGCGCAGAAGACGCCGACTGATACGTGGGTAGAAGGCTATTTCTTCGACGACACGAAGGTGAAGGACAAACGCACGCTCACGATACACGACCTCGATCGCGTATCTACGAGCCTGCCGGTTGCCGTACACCACCGCGGAGGTCATACGGCCTTTTACAACAGCAAGGCATTTCAGATGGCGGGGATTACCAAGGCGACACCCAATCCGCCCGGCGGAACCTACGATCATGATGCAAGCGGCGAATTAAATGGTCGCGTGACCGACAACGCTTTCGTCATATTCGACAAGGTCGGCAAGCGAAGTGCCTTTTCTTCAGAAGAGAGCATGCGCCGTGATCGCGAAGGCCTCGCGTATATTTCAAAGCAATTCGTGCGGTTCGGTTTGACGAGCGTCTGCCACGAGAGCGGCAACTTGCACGCGCTGGAACAGGTGCGAGCGCGTGGCGATCTACTGCATCGGGTCAGTTATGAGGCCGACGGGCCCGAACTCGAGGCAATGGTCTCTGCCGGCATGACCACTGGACTGGGCGATGAGTGGATTAAGCTCGGTGCCACTTGCGAGCATACCGCTGACGGTTCCTTCTCGGAACGAACGATGGCCATGAGTGTTCCATATCCGAACATGAGCTCGGGCTACAAAGGAAATGTCGTCGAGACCCAGGAGGTTCTCAATGCCTGGTGCGAGCGCGTGCATCGCGCCGGAATTCAGCTCAACTGTCACGCGAACGGTGACGTCGCCATCGACCACGTCCTCACGGCCTATGAGCGAGCGCTGCGCCTTCTGCCACAACCAGACGCGCGGCCGAAGATCACCCATTGCACGTTGATCAACGACGAACTCGTGAGACGCATCAAGGCAATCGGTGCAGTCCCAGCTCTGTTTACCTCGTATGCTTACTACAATCCCGACAAGTTCAGTTTCTACGGTGAGGATCTCATGAAGCGATGCATGGCCTACCGAACGCTGCTGGATGCTGGCATTCGTGCAACAGGCGGCTCGGACTTCGATCCGGGCCCGTTCTCGCCCCTGATGGGCATCCAGGGTATGGTCACTCGTACCGGCTGGAATGGAGAGGTATGGGGTGCGAACCAGCGCATTACCGTGGACGATGCATTGCGCGTCTATACGATCAATGGCGCCTACGCCACCAAGGAAGAGGCCATTAAGGGATCCATTGCGCCCGGCAAGCTCGCCGACTATGTCGTCTTGGCGGAAGACCCCCACACGGTCGATCAGGGCACGATCAAGGACATCCGCATCGTGCGTACTGTGGTCGGCGGAGCTACCGTCTACGCTGCGTAGTCCGGGCGAAGCTGGCGGACGCGGTTCACGCTGGCTTGTTGTGGCCGGTGATCAGCGAGTCGTCGATATCGCGCGCCCGCACGGCCGCTGCTCGCGCGCTCAAGCGTTGCCAGTAACGCTCGAACGCCGGACGTTTTTCTATCAAATCGAACATCATATCGGTACCAATCTGGCTGCCGACATAGAGATCGGCCGCCGTGAAACGATTGCCCACGAGATAGTCGTTGTGGGCGAGCACCGTCTCCATCGTGTCCATGACCAATGTAAAAGTGCCCCAGCCGGCCATTCGCTCCCCCCTCGGTGGGGTCACAAATCCGAGCGCCTTGTTCGTGACGGCGGCCTCGAGCGGTCCGGCCCCAAAGAATAGCCAGCGATAGTAAATCCCACGCAATGGGTCACCTGGAGCGGGCGCCAGCTCACTCTCAGGGAACGCGTCGGCAAGGTAGGCGCAGATCGCGGCGCTTTCCGTGACCACAACGTCCCGGTGCCGGATAGCGGGCACCTTTCCCATCGGATTGATGGCAAGGTACGCGGCCGCCTTCATCGTGGTGTCATAGTCGAGCAGCTCGGTGCGATAGGGCTGGTTCACTTCCTCCAGCATCCATCGCACCGTTCGGCCGCGTGACGCGGGGTTGGTGTAGAAGACAATTTCCTCGTGCATCGCTGTGCGTCCGGGCTTGCGGTTTTCGAGTTGCGCAAACTGTAGGATAGCGTGCTTGACGTTCAATTCGTATCTCGCGCGGGGTTCACGATGAAAAAGACGGTGGGAAGCTATCTGATCGAGTGCCTCGAGGCCCATGGCGTTCGACATGTATTTGGCATTCCCGGTGTGCATAATCTCGAGCTCTATCGAGGACTCACCCGATCCGGCATTCGGCACGTGACTGGCCGCCACGAGCAGGGTCTCGGCTTTATGGCCGATGGCTATGCACGAACATCCGGTCGACCGGGCGTTTGCTTCACCATCACAGGCCCGGGCCTCACGAATATCGTTACCGCGATGGGCCAAGCCTATGCCGACTCGATTCCGATGGTGGTGATATCGAGTGAAAACGCACGCGCAGACATTGGCACGGGCTGCGGGCATCTGCACGAGTTGCCTGACCAGCTCGGGCTCGCCGCCAAAGTGAGTGCGAGCGCCGAGCGGGTGGAGCAGGGGGGAGATCTGCCAGACGTACTGGCCAGAGCTTTCGTGGCCGCCACGGGTGGACGGCCGCGGCCAGCGTACATTGAAATTCCGCGCGATGTGCTAGCCACCGATGTGCACGGCCTGCCGGCTCCCGCGTCCGGACGATATCTGCCGCCGCCACAGCCCGCGACGGCCGAGGGTATTGCCGAGGCTGCGCGGCGGCTCGCGCGCGCGCGCGCTCCGGTGCTACTGGTCGGGGGCGGCGCACTGGGTGCCGCGGCGGAAATCAAAAACCTCGCCGAACACCTCGGTGCTCCGGTCGTCATGACGATCAATGCGCGCGGACTGCTGCCGCCGCAGC
>Ga0302324_100014251_pt1 | contig 16044 bp, 15 predicted proteins | sample Palsa_T0_1_FD_201949 | JGI IMG/M metagenome (GOLD analysis project Ga0302324, IMG submission 201949) | Peat permafrost microbial communities from Stordalen Mire near Abisko, Sweden - Palsa_T0_1 | ecosystem: Environmental > Terrestrial > Soil > Palsa > Peat permafrost | place: Sweden: Abisko...
CGCTGATCGCAATGATCTACCTCTGCTGCGCCGGCATCCAGATCGCGCTCCCTCACCGATGAGTCACCCCCAAACGGAGAGGAGAGCCATTAATGTGCGGTCGGTCCTCGGACCGGCAACATGATCTGACTTCCGATGGTTTCCTGCCACGCAGGGCGATCCGGAGGTCCCAGTGCCCCAGCCGCACACGCTTCTCCTAGATTCCACGGCAACGTTGTTGGGGACCGTACCGCTGGTGTTTGCGCGCACATCGAGCCACGCTGGGAGCCGTGACCGGCGCCGTGGATGCCGGCCCTGGCGAGGACGAGCTCACGGGCACGATCTCAGCCGCGATCGTCGAGTTTCAAAGCGACGCTGTGATCGCGGCCACGTGGTCGCCGGCATTGGCATCCATGCGCGGATTCCCTTTGTGCGGTTCGCGACCCGCCGGGCGTTGCTCGGAGGGGACTGGAGACCAACAGGAGGTTCCCCTTATGTCTACCCGCGGGCTAGGTCGGCGAGCTCGCGCCTGTGGGCTCCGTGTGACTCGGAGTCCATCGCGGAGAGCAAAGCTCTGCCGCAGCTCGGCGCTCATCGCGAGCGTCGAGCTCGGCCTGTGCATCCTCGACCGCTGGCCGGCGAACGAGCGTAGCGTCGGCCTCGCGCGTGCCCGTGGCAACCCGGACACGCTCCAGTGCGCCTTGGAGCTCAGGTCGGACGTGACAGCGATTCGGGGATGCTTGCTCGGCACCATGTATAAGAGGCGTGAGCCACACCATGTTTACACTGCCCAACAGCTCGGCGGCGATACTCCGCGGCGCGAGTGATGTCGCGACTGACGGTCTGACGGCCCGCGCGTCCAACGCCCACCGACCCTTCTCCGTCAATGACACCCGGCATCGACACGTCGCTTGACGCGCCCCGCGCCCGGGGCGTCCTCGTCGTCGGCACGGCCGCGCTGGTAGCGGATCGGCGAGCTGACCATGCCCCCCTCGCCCGCTCTCGCGCCTGCGTGCACCAGCGCGGCTGCGCCGGGTCGGTCAGATCGGGCTGCAGGCTCAGCGGATGACCACTGAGCCGATCAGCCTTGGGTCTGCGGCGCCGCCGCCCGCGACGTATGCACCGACGCCGAGCCAGGCGCGGCTGTGGTTCCTGCAGCGGCTCGGCCAGGACTCGCCCGCCGCGCACGTGGCCGCGGCGTTCGTGCTGCGCGGAACGCTCGACGTGGGCGCGCTCAAGCGGGCGGTGGCGCACGTGGCCGAGCGCCACCCGGCGCTGCGGACGTGCTTCCCCGAACGCGACGGCGGCCCGCGGGCCGAGGTCCGCAGCGCGCCGCCGGCGCTGCGCACCGACGCACTGCCGGCCGCCACCGAGGAGGCCCGCGCAGCGTGGCTCGCCGACGAGGCGCGCGAGCTGTTCGACCTTGCGGATGGTCCGCTCTGGCGCGCGGCGCTCCTGCGCGCAAAAGCAGATGAGAACGTGCTCTGTATCACCGCCCACCGGATCGTCTGCGACGAGGCCTCACTGCGGATCCTCGCGGCCGACCTGCGCACGGTCTACGGAGCCCTCGCCGCCGGCCGGCCGGTGCCGCCGGCCTTGTCGGCGCCGAGCTTCGCCACCATCGCCGACCGCCGACGCGCCGAGCTCGAGGGAGACGCGCTCGCCGAGCTGCTGGCGTACTGGACCGCGGTGGCTCGCAGCCTGGAGATGCTCGAGCTGCCGAGTGACCGGCCGCGGCCACCCGTGCAGACCTACCGCGGGGGGCGGGTCGCGTTCGCGCTCGTGCCTGACACGGCCGCGGGCGTGCGCGCGCTCGCCCAACGCCACTGCGTCGACGCCTTCGTCGTGCTACTGGCGGGTTTCGCCGCCGTGATGCACCGCTATACCGGTGCGCGGACGATTCCGCTCGGGTACGAGGTCGACGGCCGCACCGAGCCCGACAGCGCAGGGGTGATCGGTCCCCTCGCCGGCCCGCTCCTGGTCGGCGTGCCGCTCGGCGAGGGCGCAACGTTCGCCGAGCTGCTAGCCACTACCGCCGGCGTGGTGAGCGATGCTCTCGCCCATCAGCGGCTCCCCTTCGAACAGCTCCTCGAGGTCATCCGCCCGCCGCGGACCCTGGCCCACACCCCCCTCTTCGAGGTGCTCGTCGCTCCCACAACGCCGCCAACCCCGGCCGAGGACTGGGGCGAGGCGGGCGGCGAGCCGGTCGAGGTCGACCTGGGCGCCTCGCGCTACAACGTCATCGCCAAGCTCGGTGAGGACGGGCGGGGCACACTCGAGTTCAATCCCGACCTGTTCGACGCCGACCGCTTCCGGCGCCTGGCCGGTCACCTCGGCACCCTGCTCGCCGGCGCGCTTTCCGATCCCGATGCTCAGGTGGCAACGCTGCCGCTGCTCACCGCGCCCGAGCGGCATCAGCTGCTCGTCGAATGGAACGCGACCGCGGCCGCGGTCCCTGCGCATGACTGCGTGACCATGTTTGAGCAGCAGGTCGACGCCCACCCGGATGCCCCGGCGCTGGACAGCGAGGCGGGCCGGCTCACCTATGCCGAGCTCGACCGCCGCGCCAACCAGCTCGCCCACCGGCTGCGAGCGCTCGGCGCCGAGCCCGAGACCCTCGTCGGCCTCTGCCTCGATCGCTCGCCCGACATGCTCGTGGCGATGCTCGGGATCATCAAGGCCGGCGCGGCCTTCGTCCCGCTCGACCCGGACTACCCGCCCGACCGGCTGGCGTTCATGGTCGACGAGTCTCATGCCCCGGTGATCGTCTCGACCGAGCCGCTGCTCGCCCGCCTCGGTCTCTCAGCCGAGCATGTCCTGTGCGTGGACCGCGATCGCCTCGCGCTCGACGCCGAGCCGGCCGGCCGGCCGGACCGCGCCGCCGGGCTCGACGCCCTCGTCTACGTCATCTACACCTCGGGCTCCACCGGCAAACCGAAGGGAGCGCAGATCTCACACCGCTCGCTGATCAACATCCTCTGGGCGTTCATCCCGATCACGCGGATCGCGTCGGGCGACCGGATGCTCGCCACGACCTCGCTGTCATTCGACCCCTCGATGCTCGAGCTCCTCATGCCCCTGATCGTCGGCGCGGAGATCGTGCTCGCCACGCGTGAGGTCGCGGCCGACGGCGCCCGGCTGCGCGCGCTTATCGCCCAGTCCAGCGTGGCGATCATGCAGGCCACCCCGGCTCGCTGGCGCCTGCTGCTGGAGGCTGGCTGGACCGGCGGAGACCTGCGCACGGCGCTCACCGGCGGCGAGGCCCTCACCCCGGACCTGGCCACCGAGCTGACCCGGCGCGTGCCCGCCGTGTGGAACATCTACGGTCCGACCGAGACGACGCTGTGGGCGACGGTCGAGCGCGTCACCGCGCCGACCGAGGTCGTGGTGCCGATCGGCCGGCCGATCGCCAACACCGAGCTGTTCGTGCTCGACGCCGGCGGTCAGCCCGTGCCCGTCGGGGTGCCGGGGGAGCTGTACATCGGCGGCGTCGGGCTAGCCCGTGGCTATCAGGGCCGCCCGGATCTCACTGCCGAACGGTTCGTCCCGCATCCCTTCGCCACGGAGCCCGGCGCGCGGCTGTACCGGACCGGCGACCTGGTGCGCTACAGGCTCGACGGCGCCGTCGAGTTCCTCGGACGGACCGACCATCAGGTGAAGGTACGTGGCTTCCGCATCGAGCTCGGGGAGATCGAGGCGACGCTGATCGGCCATCCCAAGGTCCGCACCGCGGCGGTCGTCGCGCGCGAGCAGCGCGGCGAGAAGAGGCTGTTCGGCTACATCGCCCCGGAGCACGGTGCCGAGCCGGAGGAGGGCGCGGTGCGCGACTGGCTGCGGGCCTCGCTGCCTGACTACATGGTCCCCGAGCGGATCGTCGCGATGCCGGAGCTGCCGCTCACCCCAACCGGCAAGATCGATCGCCGCGCGCTCCCTGATCCCCCCGCGAGCGCGCGGAGCGCCGACCACGTCGCGCCGCGCGACCGCGACGAGCGGGCGATGACAGAGATCTGGCAGGACGTGCTCGCGCTGGATCGCCCGGTAGGACTCACCGACAACTTCTTCGCTCTCGGCGGCAACTCGCTCCTCGCGGCCCGGCTGCTTGCTGCGGCCGAGCAGTGGTTTCACCGCACCGTGCCGCTCTCCGCCCTGTTCGAGGACCCGACCGTGGCACACCTGGTGAACGTCGTGCGCAGCCATCCCGTCGACTTCTCCTCTCCTCTCGTCGTCGTCAACAGCGCGGGCGAGCGCCCGCCGCTGTTCTGGTTCAGCCTCGGCCTCGGCGGCGTGCTCGCGCTGCGCCATCTCCAGCCCGCGCTCGGCCCCGACCAGCCGGTTTACGCCTTCGTCGTTGCCGCTTTGCCCGCGGTCACCTCAGAGTCGACGATCGAGGAGGTCGCTGGCGCGTTCGCTCCGACGGTGCGCGAGCTGGCGCCCGACGGCCCGCTCTTCCTCGCCGGTCACTCGCTCGGCGGGCTCATCGCCTATGAGCTGGCCACGCACTGCAGCGAGCAAGGCCGCGAGATCGGGCTCACCACCCTGGTCGACACCGAGTGCCCGACGGTGTGGCTGGGCGCCAACCTCGCTGCACGAACGGCGCGGCGGGCACTGCGGATGGCCCAGCGCGCGCGGCCAAGCACGGGCGAGCCGCTGTTCGTGGATGGGAGCGATCAGCTGCGGGCGGGCGCGGTGACCAGCGTGATCACCCGTTACGAACCGCGACCCTATTCGGGTCCGATTGCGCTGTTCGGCACGCCGGCCGCGCGGGCAAAGGCCGGCGACGAGCTGCTCGGCTGGCGCGACCTTGTGCGCGGCGAGGTCACGGCGGAGCCGATCGAGGGCGATCATCTCTCGATCCTGCGCAAGCCGGACGTCGATCAGCTCGTGCGGGCGATCCCGCCGCTGCTGCGGCGCTACCAGGAGAACGGCCGGTAAGCACTGCGGTGCGGTTCGCCTCGGAGCGCAGACGTGCGCCGCCTCGGGCCAGTGACGCTTGTCGTCTCCTGCGCGACGAGACCGACGGGCCGGCTGGGCTGGCCCGCACAGCTGACGCGCGAGGATCCGCGCGTGTCTGGGACGCGTTACTGCGACAGCACAGAGGTGAGCGAGTCCACGTCCACGATGCGGTTGTCCTGATCGACGTGGACGACCCGTGGCGCGTAGGTCGCGAGCTCGTCACGATCGTAGTGAGCGTACGAGAAGACGATTACCGTGTCACCGACGTGTACCAGCCGCGCAGCCGCGCCGTTGACCTGGATCTCACCGGCGCCAGGCTCCCCGCAAATGATGTAGGTCTCAAACCGCTGGCCGTTGTCGACGTCGACGACCGCCACCTGCTCGTTCTCGAGGATGTCGGCGGCTTCAAGCAGGATCGGGTCGACTGTCAGCGAGCCGACGTAGTGAAGATCGCTGGCCGTTACGGTTGCCCGGTGGATCTTTGACTTGAGCATAATGCGCTGCACCCGGCCTCCCCTCCTCGCTGTGGCCCGTCCGACACCTCTGCCCTCTGGGTCAGTATAAATGGATCGCCGCCGCCGCCACTGCTCGCGACCCTCGACCCGCAGGAGCCTATGCCCGGCCGCGGGCGGCCGTGTGGCCAGGGCGTGAACGCGACGCGGTTTCTCCCCGGTCTCAGCCGACCGTGAACGTCAGCTCACGGCGGTCGTTCCGAATGGCGCGAGCGCCGGGAAGATCTCGGTGGGGAACCCGGCAATCGGTGAACCATCGGCACTCGCATCAGGCGTCGTCAAGCGCTCGGGCGGTGTCGGTCCTCGGCGCCGACCAGTTCGCGTTCGGCGCGCAGCCGGCGCTCGCCGCACGACGTTGGTGCCGCGCGCTCCTGCCCCCCGGCTAGCTCGCACGCAGCGCCCGACACCGATCCGAACCAAACGGTCTTGATGGACAGGGCCGGCCGTCCCGCGACCCACGTGCCCCTCGACCCGAAATCGCGCGATTGCTTCGGCGACGTGCTCGATCGTGCCGATCGCCGGCGCCGCGCGGGTGCATCGCCACGGCTGCGATCACGTGCCTGAGCCGGTCGGCGGACGTCCACGTCGGACGCCACGGGCAGCCCAAAGCGAATGTCCTTTCGCCCGCGAACTTACGCCAGAGAAGGCCAATGCAGGCGGCTGCCGTACCGGGCGCGGTCACTGGTGCGCCGCGAAGACATGGGCGACGGCTCCACCACTGAAGGCGGTGGTGCTGATCGGCTCGATTGTGAGCGGTGCGGTGAAGAGCCGTTCGCCGGCACCCAAGACGACGGGGTGGATAGCAAGGCGGTACTCATCGATCAAGCCGGTCTCGACCAGCGATCGGGCGAACCGTGCACCGCCCTGAGCGAGCAGGTACCCGCTGTTCTGCTCCTGCTTGAGTCGCGTGACCGCTTCGGTCAGGTCGCCGGAGGCGATCGTCGTCTCGGCCCAGTCGGCGGACTCCAGGGAGTCTGAGAACACGACTTTGGGGATGTCGTTCATCGGCTTGGCGAACGGCCCTGGGGCATTGGGCCAGAAGCCGGCCCACCTGGCGTAGGTGGTGGCACCCATGAGGTGCGCACAGGCGTTGCTCACGGTCTCGAGGGTCCAACTCGCGCCGTCGGGGGAACGGCCCGCGGCGACCCAGTCGGTGCTCCCGTCGGGTGGTGCGACGTAGCCGTCGAGCGAGACGGACATCTTCAGGACCAGTGAGGCCATGAGGTGCCTCCTTTCCGGGATGGATGACCCGAGCTGCTCGAGTCGGTGGTTGACGATAAGACTCCAGACCACGGCGAAACTAATCGCCTACCGGATCAACCGCCGTACAACCGGCTTCACGAAACACGCAGGTGCGGCGGCAGTCGCCCGGCGCCGCATCGTGGCGATGGCGTTGTGGTTTGAATACTTTGACGCGGGCGAATGCGCTTGAAATTCAAGTGCCAAACATCTGCGGGCTTGCCAACCCTCTGGCTTGATCACGGGAAGCGCGGACTGCGGGATCCAACCAGCGGATCGCCTCCGGCGATGTGCTGGAACACAGCGGTCGCAGGGCGGACTGAGCTGATGGAAGACGGCGACGACTGACCAGCGTGGACAACCGAGGCCCCCAGTGGGGTACGCCAGCAGGCTGGCGCTTCGGGAGGTTGCCATCGTCGATCTCACGAGATCCCCAAGAGCAAAGATCCCTGCTGACTCGCGACCCGAAGAGCGCTTGGCTGCGCGTCAAGGCGACGCTCACGATCGCGAGGTCTCGATCGCGCCGATCGCGGGCGCGTGGCGCGTGCTCCTCCACGAAGGCGACCGTCCGCGGGCGGCCGGCGACGTAGCGGGGTCGCGATCGGGGGACGGTCGCGGCCCCGAAAGCAGCCAAACCCACGCATGCCTGCTTGCTAAGCAAGCATTCCGCTGGAAGCAGTGTCCGCCTGCTCAGCCGGCAGGTAGTCGGACGAGTCCGCGTTGCGCGAAGTGGTTATCGAATGCGAATGCCGTCCGGACGTTCTCGCGCTTCATCAGGGCGAACGATGTCGCGTCGATGTAGCTCCAAGGCTTGTCGTCGTGGGACTCGAGGATCTGCCAGGCGTCGTCTTCGATGTCCTGCTCGATCCGGACGAGCTCGATCGCTTCGCTGGCGCGGAAGCGCCGGCCCCATTCGATCGCCTCGGTCCTTCCGACCCTTACGAGCAGGGCGGTGTAGGTCTCGGCGAACACGAAGTTGGAAGTGAACAGTCGTGCCCTTTCGGCGATCAGCTGGGTGAGCGTGGCGCGCGCGATCGCGTGTTCACGCTCGCGGCGGTTTCGTAGTGCAACGAACGCGCCGGTGTCGATGAAGACCCTCGTCAACCGTAGAGGTCCTCGTCGAGCGTGGTCACGCTGGTGGCTGCACGGCCGTCCGCCGGAGACTCCTCGGTGAGGTAGCTGAGCAACGGGTCGCGCGACAGGTTGGGTCGGCGCAAGCGTGCGGAGTCGATCAACTCCCGCACGACTCCAGCGATGCTGCCCGTGCGACCAGCGCGTTGCTTGAGCCACCGATACTGCTCGTCGTCGAGGTAGAGCTGTGTACGGTGACGCATAACGCCATACAGCATACAGCACGTGAGGGCGCTTCACGGGCGCGAGGGTGCGGTCGCTTCAGGTGGTTACGGGACGAAGACGATCCGCTGACCGGGCGCGACGGGTGCGTTCCAGGCTGCCTCGACGTGGCTGAGCGGTGTTGGGACGGCGTCGATGGTGTAGGTTCCGGTCGAGATCTCGGCGGCGAGCGCGGGGAGTTCGCTGATGATGTCCTTTGTGCTGACCGATCCTTGGCCGCTGCCGATGAGTTCGAGTCGGGCGGCGCGTAGCCATGCGGATGGGAGAGTGATCTGCAGGCCGGACATGGAGCCGATCTCGATCCAGGTGAGTGGGTGGCTCTTGTCGGCCCGGTGTGTGATTACGGCGGGCATGGTGCGCTCGGTCGCTGGGCCCCAGAGATAGTCGATCACGACGTCTACCTCTGCCGCGGCTTGTCCGAGTGCCCGGTCGGCCGTGTCGGGATCGCCCGCGAGTGAGATGGTGGCGTCGGCGCCGAGTCCGGTGAGGCTGGCGAGTCGTTCAGGGTCGCGGCCGGCGGCGATGACGTGGCGGGCGCCGAGGTGCTTGGCGATCTGGACGGCCATCTGCCCGGCGTTACCGGTCGCGCCGAGTACGAGGACGCTTTGCCCAGGCTCGAACGCAACGCGGTTGCGCAGAGCGATCCACGAGGACATTCCTGGATTCATCGCGGCGGCGACTGTCAACACGTCGGTGTTGGCGGACAGCGCTGTGCTGCGCCTTGGGTCGATGAGGACCTGTTCGGCCATGCTCCCGAGGTGGGTGTCGGCGAGGATGAAGTAGCGCAGCTGGCCATCGGGATCGCGGCCGATCCCGTCAAACCCGGGGATCATCGGCAGTTGCCCAGTGCTGGTATAGTGAGACCCGTTCGCGCTCGACCGTGTCCGCGGGTGGAGCCCGGCAGCGAGGACATCGACGAGCATTTCGTCCGCCGTAGTGGACGTGGGGGATTCGAAGGGCTCGTAGGCTGGTGGAGCTCCGAATGAGCGGACGACTGCCGCGTTCATGCGGATGGGCTTTCGTTGCTAGATAGTGCGCGTAACGAACAAGATAGTTCCTGACGCGAACGAAGTCAAGGTAGACTCTGTCAGCCTTGACGCCGCTTCGACCCGTACGCCGACCGTCGAGCGATCCCGCGATTGACGCGCTCGTGCAGCTCTCGTTCTCGGTTCAGGAGCTCCTCGCTAGGGTGGCCGCGCGCTACGACCTCTCGGTCACGCAGGCGCGGCTGCTGGGCATCGCGCGACCGCGAGCCGGCGATGAGTGACCTCAGAGAGCACCTGGCGCTTGAGAAGTCCAGCGTGAGCGGTCTGATTGACCGCGCCGAGCGTAGGGGGTTGGTCGCCCGAACCACAGGGCACCCCGATGGCCGCGCCGTGCACGTGCGCCTGACCGAGCTAGGGGCTGAGCTCGCGACGCGGTTCGCTGGCGAGGTGTATGCCGAGCTCGGCACGCTGCTCGCGCCGCTGTCTGACCCCGACCAGCGCCAGCTCTCCGAGCTCGCCGACGCGATCCTCGCCACCCAAGCATCCCCTTTCACTCGACAGCCGTAGCGATCTCGCGCGTTGTCATGCACCGGAGCTTTTCTCCTGCCGACGACGGTTACGACCGTGGCGTGGTTGCGTGCGCGCGACAGCGTCTGATCGCCACGCTCAGGACGGTCGTGCTATCCGCGCGGAGGAGGTGCCTCACCGCCGGCGTCGAGATGCGCGTACCGCGATGTAAGCGGCCTTGACTTTTCCCCAAGGGCAGATACGAGAATATGAATATGACCGATGCTTCTGCACGAGCGCTCATCTCGATCGGCGAGTTCGCGCGCCGCACCCGCCTGACGGCGAAGGCGCTTCGGGTCTATGACCGCGTTGGCCTTCTCCGCCCGGCGAGCATCGACGAAGCCAGCGGGTACCGGCGCTATGACGCCGACCAGGTCCGCACCGGCCAGCTCATCGGGCTGTTGCGTGGGGCCAGCCTGAGTCTGGCCGATATCCGCCTGATCCTCCAGGACGTCGCCGTCGGTGGCGATCTGGCCGTCGAACGGCTCACGCGGCTTCTCACCGACATGGACCGCCGGCACGCCGACCGCAAGCTGCTCATCCGCCACATCCAAGCCACCCTCCGAGGAGGAGACGATCCCATGTTCCCGATCGCGACCCGTTCCGTGCCGTCCCGGCGCGTGATGTCCATCCAACGCCGTCGTGATGGGTCGCAGACCGATGACTTCGTACAGGAGGCCAAGGTGGCCTTCACCGCCCATCTGGACGGAGCGCGGGCGACTGGCCCGTTCACGCTCATCTTCCACGGCCCAGTCAACGACGATGACGACGGTCCGCTCGAAGCTGTGCTCGGCTGTCCCGATGAGGTCCAGCCGAGCGACATCATCGGTATCCGTACCGAGCCCGCCCATGATGAGGCCTACACGACCATCACCAAGGCGCAGTGGGCTTACCCCGGCATCCTCGCGGCCTACGACGCGGTTGCTTGCAGCCCCGAAGTCGTGACTCGTCCGGGAGCCCGACTGTCGTGTCGGGAGGTCTACCTGGCCGAGCCGAACGAGACCGACGAAGACGATCTCGTCTGCGATGTGGCGTACCCCTTAGCCGAGCCGTAGGGGAGCCGATCGAGGCCGACGACCGACGAGACCCGGTTTCGCTCACGTTCGTTGCCGTCCCCGCCGAGTCACGCGTTCGCCTAAGAGCAGGTGTCTGTCCAGCCCGCCGCGAACCGCCTCTGCCACAACCCGGACACGGGCCGGCGACCGTCACGTTGCATGACTGGCGCCGATCGAGCCAGCGGCTTACCCTCGTCCCGTGGTCACGCCCCTCTTCGCCCGCGTGGACCGGCGCATCGCCGATCTCATGCTCGCGCGCGCCCGGCGCCGCTGGCCGCTGCTGCGCCTTCTGCCACGGGCGTGCGCCCGCCAGCTGGTTCTGCCTGCCGCGACACTTGCGCGGCAGGGCGTGGTCCATGTCGTAGTACTCACCGCGTTATTCGCCGGCGCGCTGCTCTCGCTGATCCTGGAGTTCTGACGCTCTCCTCAACCGGGATCGACCCCGCGTCGAGCTGGCAACCGGGGGGTTCGTGTTGCGTCTCGTGGGAGGCATCGGGCGCCGGCGGCCTCTAATGCTTGGTCGTGAGCGATAAGAGGCGTCCGGCGCCGCGGGCCCTTCGCTGCTCCAACGGATGGGAAGGAGCAGTCGGCGACGCGTACGGCAGGCGATCTCGATCGGTTCAGATCGGCGCCAGCGCGGCGACGTGGCCCTAGACGATCCTTCTGGCGAGGGTCCGCGCGGCGCTCTCAACGGCGATATGAGCGACGGTCAAATCGTCGACCTGGACGATGTTGGGGTCGATTTCCCAGAGGCAATACACGCGCCACTGCGGACGGTGAAACGACGACCAACGAATACCCTTGTACTTCGCCTCCATGTAGATCCTGAGCGCCAAGGCCTGCGTATATGGCTGGTTGCGCTCGACGACCTCAGACGGACGGACACCCAGGTCCACGAGCCGCTGAGGGTCATCAAGGTCGACATACGGGAGATCGTAGATCCCGAGCGCCTTGCGAGAACCGGGGATGTGCGGGAACTCGAACATTTCGTCTGTCCACTCGGAGAGATGCGCGAAACTCTCCCCAACCGAGCTCACGGCTTCGGCGGCCATGTACCACGCCAGGTAGTGCGACGGGTTGTCAAACCGGCCAGCAACCTGCGCGGGGTGGACGTACAGAGGATGCCCGGGCTGGCCCGTCGACGCCGAGGGCAGATACGGACAAACGCGGTACAGCAGCACGCCTGGATTCAGGCGTACGCGCCGCTGATCGTCGCCTTCAGTGCGTCAATTACCTCAGACGATCCGCGCTGCCGGAGCACCTCAATGGGCTGAGCACCGTCTAGAAGCCGTTGGCGGTCGTCATCCAATCCATGACGACGGCGGGATCCCATGCCTGCACGGCGAGCGCTACCAGATGGTCGAGATCCAGCAGCCTGGATGCGATCTCAGGGCTGGGAACCTCATGGCCAGACCTCCACCGCGACGGCTGACTGGGCGACACCCCCAACGTGCGTGCGAGATTGGTCATCCCACCGACGGTGTCGATCAGGAACTGTGTTCGCTCACCCGGACGCCAAGCCGGCGCCTTTCCTGTCTTCAGGCCACCGCTGGCGAGCTTTCGCTTTGCGGCTGTCGTCTTCGGAGTCGCTACAGCGCGGGCCGCAGTGCTTCGGGGTGGTTTGCCTGTCGTCGCCATCGCACGATTGTAGATTGCGAAATCGCCTGCGCGCAACAAAATCGTTGGGCACGCGCTTCCCGGCGCCGATGCTCCCAGCCAGCGCCGGACTGCGTTAGCAAGCGCGACAGACCGGACAGCAGATCGGCACCGCGTGCGCACGAACGCCGACCGCTGCGCCGACTACCTGCTCGCCACGCGCCCCTACCTGGGCTACCCCGCTGCCCTGAAAACGGCTGGCCGATCGCGACAGGCGTGATCGAGGGCGCGTGCCGCCACTCGGTGGTGAAGGATCGGATGGACATCACAGGCGCCCGTTGGGGCCTGGCCGGCGCTGAAGCGAACCTGACGCTCTGCGCGCTGATCAGCAACGGCGACTTCGACAGTTACTGGACCTTCCACCTCGTCCAAGAACACCGCCGCGTTCACGCGTCACACGCCCTCGGCGTTATCCCCGGCACCCGCGTAAGCCTCTCCAAAGGACCTGCACCCAAAATGAGTTGACGGGGCTATGGAGCGCGTGTACTATTTTGGCCTCGTCGTTCGCTTGGGCGGGGCATGGTGAGCATTCGCTCGACTGGGCGAGCTGCTCGATCACCTAGCAGCGGGAGCACGGGATGGGCAACACCGCAGGAGCGGCTGCAACCATCGCGTTCGGGTACGAAGCGCAGGCTCGCGCGAACAGGCGCGGTAGCGATGATCGCGGGGGGTGCGCTCGCTGTTGGCTCTGGTGAGGCGGTTGCGGCGTCGACGACGGTCTTCGCGTGTTATTCGAACACGACTGACGCGCTGCAGTATCTGAAGCCGCCCGCGACGACGTGCCCGACGGGCACTACTCTGCTGTCCTGGAGTCAGACCGGGCCGCAGGGCCCGCAGGGCCCGCAGGGCGCGAAGGGATTCAACTCGTGCGGAGCGTGGAGCTCCACCACGGCGTATGCGGTCGGCGATGTCGTCGGATACTCCGGAGCGAGCTGGATCGCGAAGGTCGCGAACACGGGCAGCACGCCGGCGATCTCGAACACGAACTGGTTCACGGTCGCCGCCAGAGGCGCCGTCGGCGCGCCCGGCGCACAAGGCGCGCAGGGCGCCGCCGGTGCGCAGGGCGCCCAAGGCAAGACGGGCTCCGGAGCACAGGGCGTCCAGGGACCGGCCGGGCCACAGGGGGCGCAGGGCACGACAGGTGCGACAGGTCCGCAGGGGAAGACCGGCGCCGCCGGGCCGCAGGGCGCCGCCGGGGCGCAGGGGGCGACCGGGGCGACCGGCGGGCAGGGCCCTGCTGGAGCGGTATCAGGCGACTACTTGTACGACACGACCGAAGACCAGTTTCCAACCAGCGTCGTGACAACCGTGGCCGCTTTTGCGCCGGCGACGTCAGGCCCGTACGCCGTGACCGCGACGACGAATCTCGACCTCCCGCCCCACGGGCTCGCTGAGTGCTACCTGGCGATCGCATACTCAACCCGGAGCAGCACCACGGCCTATGCCGAATCCACTCCTTACGTCCACGACGACAACATCGGCAGTGTCGATGCCCCAGACCACTTTTCGGCGCTGACGAACACCGGGGTCCTCTCGGCTCCGGTACGGCAGAGCGGCGAGTTCGTGGAGCGTTGCCTGAGGTACGACTACGGGAGCTCTCACAGTGGCTTTGCCTCCGACACTCAGATCACAGCGACCCGCCTGTCGCGCGGTTTCAAGGAGACGCTGCGGATGCCGCGCAACCGTTTCGGCGGCAGGCATCCCGCCCCGACGATCCCTGTACCGAAGTGACGCGGTCGTCTGACTGCGTTGAGAACGCCACGAGGCGTCGGATTCGAGCAGCTACTAGTCGGCAATAGCGCGGCCGGCACCGGCGCCGCGGGTTCGCCTGGCCCGCAAGGGTTTCCGGCGCCACCGGTGTTACCGGCGTGATCTCCGGTGAGCGTACGGTTACGACACGACCGCACACCCGATTGCGGCGGGCACATCGGTCGTACTGGGCATGCTGCCCTTCCGCGGTCTTTGCGACGCGACGGCCACGGTCGACGGCATGCGGCCGGGTACGTCTCCTGCCGGCTACGGGAGAGCCTCCGGCGGCTCTGGGAGCTCGACCCCCAAGACGGCCTCAACATCGGCAGTAAAGGCCCACCACATTCCGCTGACAGTCACCGGGATCTTCGACAACAGCTCGGTCGTACTCGAGTGCCATGCCGCTGGATCCGCGAAGAGCGTCAGTGCGGTTACGGTCGAGATGACGGCCATCGAGCTGAACAGGAAGACGGCGGTGACCTTGGTCAAGGCACGCCCCGCGAACCGGCTCACACCGTCGAGCACCGGCTAATCGCCGCCAACGCGCTTGGACCCGAGCGCTGCGACGAGCAGATGCGCGGCTTATTGCTCGACCGCTCGATCGACCTGGGTGGCGATGCGTCAAGCTGTGAGCGACGAGCTTGATGCGCTTCTCGGCAGGAGCGGCTCGCTACCGGCGAACCAGTCGTTCCAGATGACAATCGCCGACCTACACGACAAGAGCCACGCGGAAAGAATCCGGATCAAGATCCCCGCCGTCCACGAAGCGCTCGAGGCCCACGTCGTCGAGGCCGTGCCGTCACGCCCAGCTACGCGTGGCTCCTCAGCCCCATGAACGGACGACGCGCTGCTCTGCGAGGCTCGACGCTCGCTCCGCCGCCTACGTGTGTTCGTCACGGCGGTCCAGGTATTCGCCGAAGCCGGGAACCGTGTAGTCGAGTGCTCCGTGCCGCGGGGCGTAGATCAAGCCCTTCTTGATGAGCGCGTTGCGTTGCACCGAGATCGATCGTTGATCGCTCTTGCCGAGTTGGTTTGTCACCTCGGCGATCGAGTAGGGGGGGCCTTCACAGTGCGTCATAGCGGTGAGGAAGGTTCGCTCGGCGGCGGTCGCGCGCTCGTAGCGGACCTGGAAGAACCCGTCATCGAGGCGCTCCTGGGCTTCGCGCCCGCCGGCCCGGGCGTCGAAGAGGGTGATCGTCCTATCTGATGCGACGTCCCAGATGTACTTGCCGTATTGCTGCAGGAAGTACGGGTAGCCGCCGGTCTGGTCGAAAACGTAGTCAAGGGCCGGCTGCTCCCACGCAATGTCGCGGCGGCTGGCGGGATCGGTGAGCGCGGCGAGGGCGTCCGCCTTCGTGAGCCGGTCGATCCGCGGGTACTCGAACAGCCGCTCGGCGTAGCTCTTCGCTTCGCCTACGAGGGCGGGCAAGCTCGGGAGGCCGGCAGCGACGCAGGTCACGGGGAGCGCCTTCTGATTGAGACGGTGAAGACCGACGACGAACGGTCCGAACTCGCCGGCGGGCACGAACTGCACCTCGTCGAGCAGGAATGCGACGCCGCGGCCCTTGTCTCCGGCGACCTGACCGAGTGCCAGCAGCAGATCGGTGAAGTCCTCGCCGAGCGCGTCGGCGGAAGGCCTTCCAGATGGCGTGTAGCTCAACTCGAACCCCGCTGGATCCTTGAGCGTGAATGTGCCGAGCGCGGAGAGGGCGGCCCGGACTCGTTCGGCGAGCTTCCTTCCCGGTTTGAGCTCCGACAACGCTCGCCGTGTAGCGCGGGCGACCACCACCGGCAGCGAGGTCCGCTCGTCGAACTCGCGCTGCACAGCGATCCAGCCACGGTCGATGGTGATGTCCTCGAACGTGTTCAGCAGCACCGTCTTCCCGACCCCCCTCAGACCGGTGACGATCATGCTCTGCCCGGCAATGCCCTGCGCAAGGCGGTCGATCAGGATCTCGTAGGCATCGATCTCTCGATCCCTGCCCGTCAACGCCG
>Ga0302324_100014254_pt1 | contig 16043 bp, 16 predicted proteins | sample Palsa_T0_1_FD_201949 | JGI IMG/M metagenome (GOLD analysis project Ga0302324, IMG submission 201949) | Peat permafrost microbial communities from Stordalen Mire near Abisko, Sweden - Palsa_T0_1 | ecosystem: Environmental > Terrestrial > Soil > Palsa > Peat permafrost | place: Sweden: Abisko...
TGCCTCAGGTTCCAATGGATATGCGTGTGCTGCTGGATGAAGACTTCTGGGACGGCATGATGTACGAGGAGGCGTGGGACTGGCAGGCGACGATGATGCAGCCAGTGGGTGGGATGGATCGGATACCGTATGCGTTTGCGAAGTCGCTGGGTGATGTTGTGCACTACCGCTCGCCTGTGACTGAGATCAGGAAGACGGCAAAGGGAGTGAGGATTTTGTATTCGCAGGGCGGACGGACGAAGCAGGTTGAGGCTGATTATTGCGTGACGACACTGCCGTTCTCGTTGTTGAAGAAGATACCCAATGATCTGTCGCCGCAGTTCAAAAAAGTGGTGGAAGAGAGCACTATGGGCGAGGCGTGCAAGGTCGCCTGGGAGAGCCGCCGATTTTGGGAACAGGACTACAACATCTACGGTGGGCTGTCGTTCCTGTCGGAGGGGTTGAGTCCGGTGTGGTATCCGTCGGCACGATTGATGCATCCGACGGGCGTTTTGGTATCGGGATATGTGTTCGAGGAGGGTGATGCGTTTCGCAAACTATCGTTGGAGGGTAAGTTTGCGTTGTCGCGCATGTCGGTAGAGAAGCTGCATCCGGGACATGGCGAGGAGTTGAGAAGCCCAATTTACTGCGGCTGGAAACACATTGCGTGGAGTGAAGGCGCGTGGATCGATACCTATGGTGGAGGGATGGGCGGCTATGACGTCATTCTGCAGCCGGATGGGCCAATTTACTTTGCCGGCGATGTGGCGAGCCATGTGGTGGCATGGCAGGAAGGGGCGGCGTTGAGCGCTCGTCGCACGGTGGGAATGATTGCTGACAGAGTGAAGCTGGCTGGGGCTTCGCCTGGTGCAACGCCGGGCTGACGACTAACGAAGGATAGGGCCTGGTGGCGCGCCTATCCTAACGTCTGTTCTGTGTGATAGAAGGAACACTTGTGGCTTGGCCAACTTAGTTTGCAGCCAGTCATGAGAACGTAGACCGTGCGCGCCTTTGAAAAGGCGCTTGAGGAGATTGAGATATGACAGAGGCGACTTGCGATATTGGTTTGATCGGGCTGGCGGTGATGGGCCAGAACCTGGTGTTGAACATGAATGATCATGGGTACAAGGTGGCGGTGTTCAACCGTACTGTGTCCAAGGTGGATGAGTTTTTGAGCGATGAAGCTAAAGACACGCAGGTCGTAGGGACGCACTCGGTGGAGGAGCTATGCGCGGCTCTGAAGCTGCCGCGGCGTGTGATGTTGATGGTGAAGGCGGGCGAGGTGGTTGACCAGACGATTGAGCATGTGCTGCCTTATCTTGAGAAGGGCGACATTTTGATTGATGGCGGAAACTCTTTGTTTACCGATACCAATCGAAGGACGAAGGAGCTTGCAGCGAAGGGGATTTTGTTTGTCGGGACGGGGGTTTCTGGTGGGGAGGAGGGTGCGCGGTTTGGACCTTCGATTATGCCGGGAGGAAATGCTGCGGCATGGCCACATGTGAAGGAGATCTTTCAGGCTATTGCAGCAAAGGTGCAGGATGGTACGCCGTGCTGCGATTGGGTGGGCGAGGATGGCGCAGGGCACTACGTGAAAATGGTGCATAACGGAATTGAGTATGGCGATATTCAGTTGATCGGCGAGGCCTATCAGCTTTTGAAGGATGGTCTGGGGCTGACGGCGGATGAGTTTGCCGAGGTCTTTACAGAGTGGAATAAAGGCGAGCTCGATAGTTACTTGATTGAGATTTCGGCGACGATCTTTGCGAAGAAAGATGAGGACGGGCAGCCGATGCTCGACAAGATTCTGGATACGGCGGGACAGAAGGGAACGGGGAAGTGGACGGCGATCTCTGCGCTGGATCTAGGGCAGCCGGTGACCTTGATTGGGGAGAGCGTGTTTGCGCGGTGCCTGTCGGCGTTGAAGGATGAGCGGGTTGCGGCTTCGAAGGTGTTGCAAGGGCCGAAGAAGGTTTTGACGATCTCGGAGAAGAAAGAATTTATCGAAGATGTGCGGCGTGCGCTTTATTGCTCGAAGATGGTGAGCTATGCGCAGGGTTACATGCTGCTTCGTGCGGTGGAGAAGGACCAGAACTGGAATTTGAATATGGGCGGCATTGCGCTGATGTGGCGTGGCGGCTGCATTATTCGCAGCGCTTTTCTGGGGGACATCAAGGCGGCCTTTGATAAAAATCCTAAGTTGCAGAATCTGCTGTTGGACGATTTCTTTGCGAGCGCGCTGAACAAGTATGGGTGGTCGTGGCGGAAGGCTGTGATTCACGCGATAGAGATCGGAGTGCCTATGCCTGCGTTTTCGACGGCGCTGGCGTTCTATGACGGCTATCGGACGGAGCGGCTGCCGGCGAATCTGCTGCAGGCGCAGAGAGATTTTTTTGGTGCGCACACCTATGAGCGCGTCGATAAGCCGCGGGGCGAGTTCTTCCACACGAACTGGACAGGTCGTGGGGGAAGGGTCTCCTCGTCAACGTATAACGCTTAGTTTTTTTTGGTAAGACAGAAGGGGCCAGAGCGGTGACGCTGCTGGCTCTTTGTTTGTAGAGTGTAAGTGGTTGAGTGGAGCCTGTTGTGAAGCAAGACTATCAATCCACTGGCTGCGGATTGAAGTGTGGTCGAGGTCTCAGCAGATTTACTTCAGGTGTTGCCATGCGTCATAGGTAAAGATGCCGATGATGCCGGCCGTCATCACTGCTGCGGCGATGCCAAGGACGCGGACGAACGGCTGAATCTTGGTGACCTTACGGACGATCTCGGTCTGCATTACCTCATTGTGACTGACGGTATCGGTGAGGAAGAGCTGGTCTTCTTCGTACCGGGTAAGTTGTCCTTTGTAGGCGAGAAGGCCCAAAAAACAGGCTGTGATTGCAGCCCAGACGATGAGGAGAACAGGTATAGCGCTCATGGCAAATTCCTCCGCCCTTTGACAGGGGTAGTTTTCAAGACGGCCTGCGATACCGACGGATCCGGCTGCAGGCTCGCGTAGTTGCAGGGCCATTCGCTCGCAATCATACGCTGAAAAAAAGAGCGGCGATGCAGAGTTTCATGGGGGGTGCAGGCTTAGTGACTAGCAGGAAGCCTTAATGGTGGGAGGCCCAGCGGAGGGCCAGGAACGCGATGCTGCAGATGGCAGCTACAACGGCGGTTAGCAGGACGACGATGAACCACGCGGCACGCTTTGCTTGCTGTGGGGAGGGCTGAGTGATCCCCATGGTGTTGATGAAGGCGTTCGAGATGATGATGAGGAGGTTCATACTCTTTGTCTATGCGGGCTGATGCATGGTAGCAGAGGAGAGGGTTTGAAGTGTTCTTTGAAGCGTTCCTGGGCGTGAATCCGAAGGGGACGAAGGCGCATCTATTGTGATTAAAGGCTTGCCGGAGTGTTGGTGGGCGCATACACTTAAGTCTGGAAGCTACAAGGAGATTTACTGATGTCTACTGCAACCGTAACCCCTGCTGTTACCCCCGAAGTTGTTGTGGGAGCGCCTACTTCGACCACGCCTGTGACCCTGACCCCGGCTGCGATTGTGAAGGTTCGGGAGATTATGGCGACACAGGATCCGATTCCGGCTGGACTGCGGATTGGTGTGGTAGGTGGGGGCTGCTCAGGATTTCAGTATTCCATGTCGTTCGAGAACCAGAGCGGCATGATGGATAAGGTTTATAAGTTCGAGGATCTAAAGGTGTTTGTGGATGCGACCTCGGCGATGTACCTGAGCAACTGCACAGTGGATTATGTGGAGACGCTCGAAGCAGCCGGGTTCAAGTTTGAGAATGCTGCGGTGAAGAGCACCTGCGGATGTGGGTCTAGCTTCAGCGTTTAGTTTGAGATTTTGGTGGAAAAAGCCCTGGCGATTGCCGGGGCTTTTTTGCGTCTTTGCGGAAGGTCCGGAGCTCTTCTTCTTTTATTTCTTAGAGGCATATGATTATTGCTTATAAGCAATGTATTATTTCTTTTATGGTGACTTATGCTCTATAACCGCATTGCTGTTCTTCGTTCGGAGCGTTCTTTGAACCGGCAGGACCTTGCGCGCGAGGTGGGGGTGAATCCGCAGACGATCGGGTTCCTTGAGAGGGGCGACTACACACCGTCGCTGGAGCTGGCATTTAAGATGAGCCGTTTCTTCAAGCTGCCGGTGGAGGCGATCTTTTCGCCTGACCCTTTTCGCCCTTTGAGCGATCAGGTGTACGAGATGCAGAAGCGGGAGGCCTGAGATGGCACTGAGTTATGCGTTTCGACAGGCGCGGAAGAGGCAGAGGCGACGGTCACGACGGATTCAGGTTTCAGTGTTCTTTATGTTTATGTTGCTGGGGCTAACTTACGGGGGAAGGCCACTGACCTGGGAGAATGCTGGGATTCTGTTACCGCCGTATTTTTGGGCTCTTATTCTTGTGTTTTCTTCCTGGCGACAACAGCGGCTGGTACCGGTGAGTTCGCTCGATGAACGCGCGGTGGTGGAGCATGGGGTAGAGTTCGAGCGGTTGGGGGACACGGAACAGAAGGAGTTGCTGAATAGGTATCGGGTGGGGACTTATCTGCTGGGCAACCTTCCGGATGAACGGGATGGTGTGCAGGAGCGAGAGGCACGACATGAAGCCTACGAAGTGATGCGATGGTTATTGCCGTTGCTGGCTGTGATCTATTGGGCGGGATGGCGTCTGCTGCCTGAGGGTAGGGTTCGGGAGTGTTGGACGGATGGACCGGTGGTGCTGGCATGGGTTTTGTTGCTGGTGCTAGCTTTGCCTCAGATTTTGCAGATGTGGACTGAGCCCGATGTTGTGGGCGAGCCAAAGTTGGTGAGTGCGGAGCGGGAGGCTTAGCGATGCTGAGGACGGATGCCGCGAAGCTGAGATGGATGGGTTTGGATATGCGGGCGCGGTGGCGTCGGCGCGTGGCCGTGCTGGTGACGTATGTTGTTTTTTCGGCTGCGTGTATTGCCTGCGCTGGTGGTCAATGGTGGGGACATCCGATGGTGGGGTTGGTGATCCTGACGCTGCTGGTAATGGGCTTTGGAGTGTTTGGGAGCTTTGGCCCGACGAAGCAGTTTGAAGATCCGCCGGTGCGGGTGATGGTGAATGGGCTCGATGAGTGGGCGCGGTACAGGTTTGCTGCGCCATCGTTCGAAGAGGCGACGGAGATGCAGAGGGCGGAGCTGCTGCAGACCTATCGCTTTGGAAGCTTTTATCTGCCGGGGAAGCCGTATCTGGATGAGCGTGAGGCGCGGGAGCGGGATGGCGCGGTGAGGTGGTCGGTGCGGTGGATCGCGACAGGTCTCGCATGCTCGGCGGGACGCTATTCGGTGGCACCTCATCCCGTGGCTGGGATGGTTGTGGCTACGGATTTTGTACTATTGCTGGTGCTTTTGATGACCTTGCCGCAGGCGCGTGTGCTGTGGATGGAGCGCGACCCGAGAGAGTTGAATGGGGAGACGCAGCTACTTGGGCCTAAGGCCTAACGCAACGGCAAAAGCGAATACAGGGATCCATTCGACTGTGTTGCTCACCAGTTGCCGTGAGCAACTTCGCTCAGGATGACGTGCGATCTGCGGGTATTGGTGGGAGAACAGACAACAGCAACGACAAAGGCAACAGCAGATCCCTACGGGATGACAAGCAAAGAGGACAGGCTACGACGAATGTCCAAGGACAGAGGAGTAACGCAAAGGAGTAGCGCGATGTCTGGGGAGGGTTGTCAGTCTTGCATGTTCTGCTGGGCTCTTTGGAAGGCGTAGTTGCTGACGTGGACCCAGCCGCGGAAGGGGAGGTTGACGTCGGCGATGGCGAGCAGGACCAGGGTGATGAGGATGGTGAAGGAGAAGACCTGGAGGGCGTGGAGTTTGGCGTTGATGGAGCCGAACATCGACGCTGAGATGATGGTGACGCAGCCGCCTACGAGAAGGACGCACCAGAAGATGGTTGGGAGACGGTATGCGCTTTGGAGCAGGCGGGTGCGTCGATGTTCGGTGAGTGAACTCAATTCGGAGATCGCGTGATCCTCTGCGAGGAGCTCGGATGGGGTTGCTGTCTTGACGGACATCAACGTCTTCCACATGGCTTGATTGATGCGATGGCTTTCGTCGGGGAGCTGGCCACGGGCCATATCTGGCCAATCGTAGTTGACGACGGCGTCGGCATAGGAGCGGGCTTGTTGTTCGAGTAACAAGCGTTGCTGTGGAGGGAGGCCTTCGGCCAGGCGGTAGACGTTTCTTAGAGCGTTGGCCTCTAGATCGGCATTGAGCTCTGCGGCGCCGAAGGTGGTCCACACGGTGTAGAGCATGAAGCCGAGGATGACCGCGTAGGTGGTTCCGAGAATGCCGAGCTGCCAGCCGATCAGATCATTGTGCTCGCGGCGTTTTTCTCTTGGCCAGATCCGGTTGAGGACGGCCATGAAGAGCATCGCGCCGGTCATCATGACGATGAGGATGAGAATGTTTTGCGTTCGATTGAGCATGGGTGAGTGGCCTTCTCTAAGGATTCCCAAGCTTATAAGATTTTCGGCGGGAATTGTCCATCATTGTTTGGGTCGCCTGGAGGCAGTAACTGCAACTGCAACTGCAACCGCAACGGCAACTGCAAAGGCAAATGCGAATACAGGGATCCATTCGACTGCGTTGCTCACAAAGTGCCGTGAGCAACTTCGCCCAGGATGACGTTGGTTTGTTGGGTGGGTAGATCAAAGAACTACGACTACAGATGCAACGACACGGACGACAGCAGGGCCCTGCGGGATGACAGACAAAAAGACAGGCAGGGGCGAAGACGACCATTGCGTTCGGTGAAGGCAGTGGTGAAGCTGGATGGAAAACACCGATTCGTGGGGGGAACGTCTAAGATGGACGGAGTTACTTCACCGGATTGCGTGTGTCTTAGGGGTTTATGACTGAGTTTGTGATCAAGCTGGCGGATGAGCGGGGGCGAGTGCAGGAGCAGAGCCATGCGGCGGCGACCGCGGAGGAGCTGCGGGCTCGGTTTACGCAGGCGGGGTATTACGTCTACTCGGTGAAGGCAAAGAGCGTGCTGGGCGCGGGAAAGAAGAAGGTCAAGCTGGAGACCTTTCTGATTTTTAACCAACAATTTTTGACGCTGATTAAAGCCGGGCTGCCGATTCTGGGGTCGCTGGAGCTGTTGGGTAGACGGCAGAAGCTGCCTCAGTTCCGCGCGCAACTGGAGGATGTGGCGGCGCGGGTGAAGACGGGTGAGTCGATCTCGCAGGCGTTTGAGGCACAGGGCGGGTTTCCGATTGTGTACACGACGACGCTGCTGGCGGGAGAGCGGTCGGGCAACCTGGAAGAGGTGTTGCAGCGGTTTCTGGACTTTCAGCGAGTGTCGCTGACATTTCGCAAGAAGCTGAAGGCGAGCTTGATCTATCCGGCGCTGCTGATTGTGATGGTGATTGGACTGTTCATTTTTTTGATCACGTTTGTGGTGCCGAGGTTTGCGTTGCTGTATGACCAGCTGGGAACGAAGCTGCCAGCGCTGACTGTGTTTCTGCTGGACTTGGGGAGGGAGGCGCAGAGCTATGGGATCTATGCGGCGATTGTGGCGGGGATCATTGGATTTCTGGTCTATCGGTGGGCGAAGACCGAGGCTGGTGCGACGCTGATCGACAAGATTCGGATTGGGCTGCCGATCTTTGGCAATGTCTGGTTGAAGTATCAGGTGGGATTGTTTTCGAGGACGCTGTCGACGCTGCTGACGGGTGGGCTGCCGCTGGTGCCTTCGCTGGAGACGGCGGCGAAGTCGATTGATTCGAAGCAGATCAGCTTGGCGGTGTATCGGTCGGTGGAGACGGTGCGGGAGGGCAAGGGGCTGTCGGTGAGCCTGCAGGCGACGAAGGTGTTTCCCGAGCTGGCGATCGAGATGATCGAGGTGGGTGAGTCGACTGGGGCGCTGCCGCAGATGCTGAATTCAGTGGCGGAGTTCTTCGAGGAGGATGTGCAGACGAATTTGACTGCGGCGATGAGCCTGATTGAGCCATTGATTCTGATCATGATGGGATTTGTGGTGGTGACGATTTTGATCGCGCTGTATCTGCCGATCTTCAGCTTGAGCGCGGGTGGAAGTGGACCGCAGTAGAAGATATGTCCTGCCGGACGGGCCCACTGCGCGTGGGGCGGGCGTTCACACGCCCCTTTAACTTGTCTGGGTAGAACGTGCCTCTTTTGTCCTCCCGTTGGTCGGGATCATCTTTCTACCGGCCAACGGGAGGACCATACAGATGTTTGTTGCAAGAAAGATATACGCGCCATGAAGTGGCCGCTCCACGCGCAGTGGGCCTGTCCGGCAGGACAACTGCGTTAGAGGGGGCTGTTGAGAGCGCGTTTGGCAGCTAAAGAGAGCATGAGGCGAGAGAAGCCGCTGAAGATCATGCTGATTCCTACCAGCGTACCGATGACCCAGACGGTGCTGGCGGGCCAGGAGCGCCAGATCATGACGGCAAGGATGAGGGTGACGATGCCGTCGAATAGGAGCCAGTTTGCGCCGTGACGGGGGCGGAGTTGGAAGGACTGGATGGTTTCGACGATGCCTTCGAAGAAGAGATAGATGGCAAGGATGAGGGTGAGGGCGATGAGAGCGTCGAGCGGGTGCAGGAGGAGGTAGACGCCGGTGAAGAGGTAGACGGCGCCGACGAGGATCTCCCATAGGACGCCGCCGGTGGTGTGGGTCTTGAAGGCGAAGACGAAGTGGGTGATGCCGCTGAAGATCATCGCCCAGGCGAAGATGAGCGTGACGGCCAATCCTGAGAGCGGCGGGATGAATATGGCTAAGAGGCCGGCGAGGATGAGCAGGATGCTAAGGGCGATGGACCAGTTGATGGCTTTGGGGGCGAGGGCAGAGAATGAGGTAGAGGCGGTGCTCATGGGGACTCTCCAAAAGACGTAGATACTATGTTGGGTCGATGGGCGGAGAATAGCATATCGATAGAGGCCGGTCGGAGGAATGTATATGTTGCTTTTGTCCACGGTATCAGGCTGGTAACAAAGGACAAGCGAATCAGGATGTCGAAGCAAGTGGATTGTGTCTGGTAGGTTTTGTGACTAGTTCGATTGAGGGGAGTCTTACGAGTATGGCAATGGCACCGTTGGCGATACCGATTAATGAGCATGGGATGGACGAGGTGGAGCGGGCGCAGATGATCGCGCGGCGGTATCACTCTGATTTTGTGGATTTGAAGAACTTCAAGATCTCGCATGAGCTTTTTAAGAGTGTGCCGGTGGACATGATGTTCCGTTACAACTTCGTGCCGCTGGAGCAGATGGAGGGGCGGCTGGCGATTGCTGTGTCCGATCCTTCGAAGCTGATGGTGCTGGACGAGATCTCCGGACTGTTGGGGCAGCGGTTGGTGACGCGGGTGGCGACGCTCTCGCAGATTACAGAACTGCTGAAGAAGACGGAGCAGTCTCAGCGTGTTTTGGATGAGGCCAGTGAAGGACTTGCGTTCGATGTGTTGTCGGGGGATGACAATCAGGACTCGAATATTTCGATTGAACGGCTGACGAGCGAGGACGATATCTCGCCGATTATCCGCTTGGTGGATACGACGATCTTTACGGCGCTGGAAAGACGAGCATCAGATATTCATCTGGAGACGTTTGATGATTGCCTGCTGGTGAAGTACCGAATCGACGGCGTGCTGCAGCAGGCGATGGCTCCGATTGCGCGGGAGCATCATCAGACGATTCTGTCGCGTATCAAAGTCATGAGCGAGCTGGATATTGCAGAGCGGCGCGTGCCGCAGGATGGACGGTTTCGGGTTCGGTACAAGGGCAGGCTGATTGATTTTCGTGTGTCGATTATGCCGACGGTGCATGGCGAAAATGCTGTGTTGCGCGTGCTGGATAAAGAGTCGATGTCGGAGAAGTTCAAACAGCTTTCGCTGGATGTGGTGGGGTTCGCGGCGAAGGATCTGGAACGGTTTCGGCGGTATATCAAAGAGCCGTATGGGATGGTGCTGGTGACCGGGCCGACTGGCTCGGGTAAGACGACGACGCTGTACGCGGCGTTGAATGAGATCAAGAGCGAGGAAGACAAGATCATCACGATCGAAGACCCGGTGGAGTATCAGATTCGCGGGATTACGCAGATTCCGGTGAATGAGAAGAAGGGGCTAACGTTTGCTCGTGGGTTGCGTTCGATTTTGCGACATGACCCGGACAAGATTCTAGTGGGAGAGATTCGCGATGCGGAGACGGCGCAGATTGCGATTAACTCTGCGCTGACGGGGCATCTTGTATTTACGACGGTCCACGCGAATAACGTCGTCGATGTGCTGGGGCGGTTTTTGAATATGGGTGTCGAGCCGTATAACTTTGTTTCGGCGTTGAACTGCATTCTGGCGCAGCGGCTGGTGCGCCAGGTTTGTGAATTTTGCGTGAAGGATGTGCACTACAGCGATGCAGAGTTGCTGGCCAGCGGGCTGGAGCTGGGAGAGTGGCGAGGGTTCAACTTTCGCGAAGGGCCGGGATGTATTGAGTGCAACGGGACTGGGTTTCGTGGGCGGTCGGCGATCCACGAGCTGCTGGAGCTGGATGACGAGATTCGCGAGATGCTGCTGGCGAAGAAGCCGGGAAGCGAGATTCGGAAGAAGGCGAAGGAGAAGGGTATGGCGTTTCTGCGGGACTCTGCGCTGGACCGGGTGCGGGATGGGATTACTACGCTGAAGGAGATCAATAAAGTTACGTTTATTGAGGCGGGGCGGTAGAGCGGTAATCCAGGACCGGGGGCTAACTGATATGGGGACAGCTGTGAGAGTTTGTTGGAGAACAAGGTAGTCTTAGGACGGCATGGAATTTTTACCGACAACATTAGGGACGCGACCGCGGCTGGCCGTGGAGGTTCGCGCAGAGGGCGTGGTGGCTGCACGGGCCGAGGATGCTGCTGCGGCGTTGACTGCCGTGGCAAGGGCGAGCCTGGTAGAGGGAGCGCTGGCGCCGGGGTTGAAGGTTGGCAATATCGTCGATAAGGCTGCTGTGGTGGCGGCGGTGCGGAAGGCGCTCGATGGCGTGGCGGGGACGGGGCGAGAACGTTCGCGCGATGTGACGCTCGTAGTTCCGGACTCGGCGGTACGGGTGCTGTTTCTGGACTTCGACCAACTGCCTTCGAAGGCTGCTGAGGCGCTGCCGGTGGTGAGATTTCGACTAAAGAAGCTGCTGCCGTTCGATGCGGATGAGGCGATGGTGAGCTATCAGGTGATGTCGAACGTGAAGGGAAGCACCATCAAGATGGTCGCGGTGGCGATGCCGAAGGAAGTGTTGGATGAGTACGAAAAAGTTGTGATTGCGGCGGGATATCTGCCAGGTGCGGTGCTGCCGAGCACGCTGGCGGCGCTGGCGGGGCTGGAGGAGACGGAGGCCGCGGATCTGGTGGTGAATGCGGGGCCGGGAGCGGTGACGACGGCGATTGTGCAGGCCGGGGTTTTGATGCTGCACCGGTCGGTGGATATGAGAAGCGATGTGGGTGGAGAGACGGTTGCGAATGTGGATGCGCCCGCAGTTCCGGCTATGTCTCTAGTGGATAGAGAGAGTTCTGCGCAGGAGTGGGCACAGCAGGAGGCACTGGGGGCGGCGGGGTGGGACCGGTTCGATGCTGCGCCAGTGGTGGATGTTGCAGAGATAAGAGAGCGGACGGCGGTGGCTACGGCTCGTGAGGTGACGCAGGCGGTGAGCGTGGCTGCGGCTTACTTTGAAGACACGCTGCAGGTTCCGCCGGAGACGGTGCTGTCGGCAGGGACGCTGGGCGCGGAGACGCTGGCGACGATGATGGATGAGGGTGGACTTGCGGGTTTGCGGGTGCGGGAGATGGTGGATTCGGGAATGCTGCAGTCTGGGGCGGTGACGGCGACGGTGCCGCGATGCTGGCTGGCCGGCGTTCGAGGAGCTCTGAGGAACTGATGCGGATCTCTGTCAATCTTGCAACACGGCCTTTTGTCGAACTGCGACCTTTGTTTGCGCGGCTGCGGCTGGCGATGGGTGTGCTGGCGATACTCGCTATTGGATTTGGGTTTTGGCTGCATGCGCTGAATGCGAAGGCTTCGGTTGCGCGGTCGCAGATGGAAGCGTTGAAGGCGAAGACCACGCAGTTTCAGCGTGAGCGCGCGACGAATGAGGCCAGGATGCATCAGCCGCAGAATATGGCGGTGTTGGAGCGGAGCCATTTTTTGAACACGATGTTTGCAATTAAGAGTTTCAGTTGGACGGCTGTGATGATGGACCTGGAGAAGGTGCTGCCCGTGGGGGTGCAGGTGACCAGCATCGAGCCACAGATTACGAAAGAAGGCGATGTGAATATTCGGTTGCGGGTGAGTGGTGACCGGGACCGGGCGGTGCAATTGGTGAGGAACCTGGAGACGTCACAGCGGTTTCTGGCTCCGCGGCTTGCGGGCGAGCAGGCTATGACGGCGGAGAGTTCGCACAACGGAGGAGCTCCGGCGGTGGCTCCGGGTGGGGTGGTGTTCGAGATACTGAGCGGGTATAACCCTTTGCCGGAGCAGCGGGAGAAGGATGGGGCGGGGAAGGACTCGGATGGTACCGCAGAGGGCGGGAAGACGCAGGGAGCAGGCTCGCACCGCAAGTCACCGAAGCGCCGGAGCGCTGCGACTGGCGGGCCGTTGAAGGGTGGGTCGCAATGACCGTGTTGACGAAGCGTCCCGTGGTAACCCAGCAGATGACGGCGAGGATGCGAGGGCTGTTGAATCTGCTGAACCTGCACTTTGCGGGAGTGGCGGTGCTGGGATTGGTGAATCTTTATCTGCTGGCGCACATGGCGTTTGCGTGGCGCGCGGCTAGTAGCGAGAATGCGGCGGCGTTGGCCGATCAGACGGTAGTGATGAAGACGGCGGAGATCGCGAAGAAGCCGCTGGAGGGGTTGGACGAGAAGCTGGCGCAGGCGACCAAGGATGCGGATAAGTTTTATAAGCAGCGGTTGCCGTTTGCAACGTCCGAGGTTGCGGCTGAGCTTGGAGCACTGGCGAAGAAGCAGGGGGTACGGCAGGCACGGACACAGTATGGGTATGCTCCCGTGATGACGGGGACGGCTGGGGAGTTGACCCAGGACAGTATGGATGCGAGTTTCAGTGGGGACTATCGACCGCTGGTGCTGTTCATCAATGGGCTGGAACGGGACAAGATTTTTTTCATGATACAAAGCCTGACGCTGACGGGGCAGCAGACGGGGACGGTAGGGTTGCGGTTGCGGCTGACGACTTATCTGCGGAGTCCGGTTGGTGCGGAGAACTCGGATAAGGATGTGGTTGCGGCGGGAGCCGATGCTGATAAGGGCAGATCTGATTCATCTACTGGTACTGCGGACGGAGGCCGAGCGCGATGATGAATATGACTCCGGATCTGCAGAAGAAGGTGGCGGCGGTGGCTGGGTTTGTGTTGCTGGCGGGAGGGGTCTTGTACTTCGAGCTGCCGCATGGTGGTCCGGCTCCAGTGACAACTGTTGTGGTGACGGCGCCGGTGACTGCTGCTCCTTCGGTTGGTGCTTCAGGCTCGAGTGGGTCAGTTGGGGCGAAGACAGGTACGGTGATCTCGGTTCCGCCGGGGAATGCGGTGGGGAGTGCTGCGAAGAATTTGGGAACGACCTCGGCACAGCTAGACCCGACGTTGCGAATGGCCGCAATGCTGGTGACGGAGTCGTTGGTGTATTCGGGCGGCGGTAGGAATATCTTTTCGAGCAGCTCTGTTCCGGTGGATATACCGAAGCCGGTTGCTCCGGTACGGACGGCGAAGGTAGTGCCTGGACCTCCTCCGCCACCACCTGGGCCGCCGCCGCCGCCGCCGATTGACTTGAAGTTTTTTGGGACGGCGACTGGCGCGGATGGGGCACGTCGAGCGTTCCTGCTGCATGGGGACGATGTGTTTCTGGCTACGGACGGAGATATTGTGCAGCGGCGGTACAAGGTGGTTACGGTCTCGGCGAACTCCATTGTGGTGGAGGACCTGACGAACAATAATCGCCAAACTCTGCCGCTGCAGTCGCGATGAGGAGGGTGGCGATGCGTGATGACTGGTGCCAGGAGGAGTGGGGGGGCGAGCAGGGCTCGCTGCTGCTGGGACTGGTGGTTGCGATCTTTCTGATTTTGTTGGTGCTGGGTGTAGCTGCTCCGAAGGTGGCACAGGAGCTGAAGCGGGAGCGCGAGGTGGAGGCGGTGCATCGGGGGAACCAGTATGTGCGGGCGATCCAACTGTATTACCGGAAGGTGGGGACTTACCCGGGGTCGCTGGAGCAGCTGGAGAAGACGAACAATGTGAGGTTTCTGCGGCAGCGGTATTTGGATCCGATGACAGGGAAGGCGGACTGGCGGGTTATCAAGCTGGGTGAGGCAAAGACGACGGTGAAGGGATTTTTTGGCAAGCCGCTGACAGGGGTGGCTCCGGGGCTGGGGTCTGCGGCGGGGCTGGTGTCTCCAGGGCAGAGTGGTGCGGGAGCGGCGGGATCTAGCTCCGGCTCGGCGTTTGGATCTTCATCTGGGAGTTCTTTCGGTTCTTCGACTGGAGGAGCGTACGGGGCTTCGTCGGGTTCTTCGTCTGGGAGTTCGTTTGGGTCGTCTTCTGGAAGCTCTTTTGGTTCGCCAGGGTCTAATAGTTTCGGGTCGGGCTCGTCCGGTTCGGGTTCATCGGGTTCAGGGACTGCGGGGTCTACAGGGAGCTCGACGACGGGCTCGGGGACGGGTGGTTCGGGGAGCGGGTTTCCGGGTGGGGGAGGGCCGTTTATGGGGGTTGGATTGCCGAAGGAGGGCAGCTCGATTGTGGTGCTGAACGAGCAGACGACCTACCAGACGTGGGAGTTTCTTTACGATCCGCGGATTGAGCAGTTGAAGGCGCAGGCTAGTTTGTTTGGCGGTGCTCCGAGTGCGGGGAGTGCGGGGTCGCTGGGGAGTGCTGCGAGTCTGACTTCGGGTACAGGTGGGACGTCACCGGGTGGGGCTGGAACGAGTTCTGGGTTTGGCTCGAGCTCCGGCTTTGGGACGGGTTCAGGTAGCGGTTTTGGGTCTTCGCCTTCCAGTGGGACCGGGTCGACAGGAGCGGGCTCGACAGGAACTGGCGGTACGGGGACGCAGCCGCAGCAGTGATGTTTTACTTCGTTGCCTCAGGCTTGGTGGTGGGTGAGGGGATGGTGCGCAGGCGACCTATGCGGCCGTTGGGGCCTACGACGAAGGGGAGTGAGAGGGCGTTCCAGTTTTTGTCGGCGTCGGGTGGGTCGTAACCGGAGGGTTTGAGAGGCTGCCAGTTTTTGCCGTCGTCGCGGGAGATGTCGGTGCCGTTGGGGCCTACGGTGATCCAGAGTTTTTGGGTGGCGTCGTAGGCTACGGAGGAGCGGTAGCCGTGGGGTGGGGTTTTGGCGGGATGAAATCCGAACATCTCCTTCGGATCTGGAGAATTTACAAAGACACTCGTCCAGGCCGTGTCATCCCGATCATTCGGTTTCATGTAATCGCCGCCTACGGCAACCATTGTGTCGAGCCCATCGTGGTTCTCTGCAAGCGAGAATACGCCGGATGTTTGTGACACTGAAGATGAATTTAGCCGTTCTGCATTCAACGATGTGGACCACGGCAGTTTCTTAGTTTTCGAAGCATCGCCTTCGTAAACATCGGTGGGTCCAGCTCCGAGTGAAATGATTCTTGGACCTCCCCTTCCCCCTGTGCCGAAGAGACGATAACCGGGGTCAGAGACTAGTAGGGACGAATTGCTAGCCGCGAAAACGCTCTCGCCATTAATGTCCTGGGTTGCTCTAAGCGTCTGACGTTCCCATTTATTACCGCCATCGAACGTGAGCATAACCACGAAAATGTTGTCCACTGGATCGCCGAGTAATATCCCGAAACTGCGATCTTTCGAGAACTTGATGGCGTCCCAGAAGCCGTCTTTGTCTGGGTTGGTGAAGAGGAGGTGCCAGGATTGGCAGCCGTCGGTGGTTTTGTAGAGGCGGGATTGATCGCCGGGGCCGGAGGACATGACGATGGCGGTGTTTTCGTCGAAGGCCTGGATGCCGCGGAAGTCTAGGTTTTCGGCTCCGGGAGGGATGGTGCAGGTCTGCCAGAG
>Ga0302324_100014255_pt1 | contig 16041 bp, 12 predicted proteins | sample Palsa_T0_1_FD_201949 | JGI IMG/M metagenome (GOLD analysis project Ga0302324, IMG submission 201949) | Peat permafrost microbial communities from Stordalen Mire near Abisko, Sweden - Palsa_T0_1 | ecosystem: Environmental > Terrestrial > Soil > Palsa > Peat permafrost | place: Sweden: Abisko...
GTCGCCGCCCTGCGCGAGGCGGGAGACGACGCGCGGGGGGCCACGCTCTACGTCACGCTCGAGCCCTGCAACCACCTCGGCCGCACCCCCCCCTGCACCGGAGCGCTCCTCGCCGCCAAGATCGCCCGCGTGGTGGTCGGCTGCCGCGACCCCAACCCGCACGTCGAAGGGGGCGGAATCGAGAGGCTGCGCGACGTCGGCGTGCAGGTCGACATCGGCTGCCGCGAACCGGAAGCGCAGCGCCTCATCGCGCCATGGTCGAAGTTCGTGACCTCCGGCGTGCCCTACGTGACGCTGAAGCTGGCGCTCTCGCTCGACGGCCGCATCGCCTCGCGCACCGGGGCCTCGAAGTGGGTGACTGGGCCGGAGGCGCGCGCACGCGTGCATCTCTTGCGCTCACAGCAGGACGCCGTCCTCATCGGCATCGGAACGGCCCTGGCGGACGATCCGCGGCTGACCGTGCGTGACGCTCCTGGACACAGCCCGTTGCGCGTTATCTTCGACACCAAGCTGCGCCTGCCGGTGGCCTCGCGTCTGGTGCAAAGCGCGCGCGAGGCGCCCACCTGGGTGGTCTGTACGACCGACGCGCCCTCGAGCAACGAAGGGGCGCTGGTCGAACGGGGGGTCGAGGTCTTGCGTGCCCCGGCGTCGGCGGAGGGGCGCATCGACCCCGTGGCAGCACTGAAGATGCTCGCGACGCGCGGCATCGTGACGGTGATGGTCGAGGGCGGCGCCGAGCTGGCGGGGAGTCTGCTGGCCGCCGTGGCCGTCGACGAGCTGCACTGCTTCGTCGCACCCATCCTGCTCGGCCCGCGCGGACGACCCGGCGCGGTGGACTGGGCCGGCCCCGCCACCCCGGCCGAAGCCCCATGCATCGCCGACCCCCAGTGGGAGGTCTGCGGAGTGGACGCGCACGTCTGGGGAAGCCTCAAGTATCCGCCCCGCTGAGCGGCCTGAACGCCCAGCAAGGCCCTCGGAACCCCTTCGACACGTCCTTGGCGCCGCCGACACCGGCGCATTACATTGCTGGCAGGCGAAATGGTCCGCACGATCCTCCACTACCCCGATCCCCTCCTCCGCGAGCGCGGGAAGAAGGTCCACACCCTTACCCCCGAGCTGCGCCGGCTCGTCGACGACATGGCGGAGACCATGTACGCCGCCCCCGGAGTCGGCCTGGCGGCCACACAGGTCGGCGAGCTCTGGCAGATCTTCGTCGTCGACTGCGCCGCCGAGGGCGAGCCGAGCGACCTCCGCGTCTTCGTCAACCCGGAAATCGTCACCGTGGAGGGCAGCGTCACCTTCGACGAAGGGTGTCTGAGCTTCCCCGGAGCCCGGGAAGAGGTGCAGCGCGGGGAGAAAGTGCGCGTAAAAGCTCAGGATCTCGAAGGTGCATGGTTCGAGCTGGAGGCGGAGGGGCTGCTGGCCATCGCCATCCAGCACGAGTACGACCATTTGCAGGGCGTGCTAATGATCGATCGTCTCGGGCCGCTGAAAAAGCGCCTGCTTCACCGCAAAATGCTAAAGCGCGAGCCCAGCGCCACCGTTTAGGGGGTGTGTTCAGTTACGGATCGGCTCGTTTTTCCCCAATAATTGCGTCGGCTCAGGTCGCCGCTGACGCGAGGTCGTGGAACAACCGTGCAAGGCGGAACGTTTCGGCCTCCACCGCACCAAACGTAGACCAATCCGCCCCTTTGGCCCGTACTCCCTGGCAGGCGCAGTGACAACTTCCCTCCCCACTCCCATCCACCCCGTGCGCGACGGTTCCCCCACGGACGCCGTCACCACGTATTTCGAGCAGCTCGCTCGTGTCCCGCTCCTCACGCGCGAGGGCGAGGTCGACCTCGCGCGGCGTATCGAGGATGGGGAGCGTCGGGCCCTCCGCGCTATCGTTGCATCCCCTGTGGGTGCGCGCGAGCTTGCCGGCATCGGGCGCTCGCTCCGCGACAAGAAAACGCGGCTGCGCGACGTCACGCGCGCGACGGTCGACGACGAGACGGGGGACGAGGATCGTGTCGCGGTCGCCGTCGCCGACGCTCTCGAGCGCGCCGGGAACCTGGCTCGAGCGCGCCGGGTGACGGCGAAGATCTGCGACGAGCTCGTGGAGGCACTGCTCGAGGTGCGCCTGACCAAGCGCGCCATCGACGCCGTGGTCGCCAAGATGCGCACCACCCGGGACGAGGCCGCCGTCACGCGGCGCCGCGCCCTGGACACGGCGCTCTCCACCATCCGGGCAGGCGAGGCCAGCGCAGAGCGCGCCAAGGCCAGCCTCATCTCGGCGAACCTGCGCCTGGTCGTATCCATCGCCAAGCGCTACCGGAACCGCGGCCTGCACCTCCTCGACCTCATCCAGGAGGGCAACCTGGGCCTCATGCGCGCCGTCGACAAGTTCGAGTACAAGCGGGGCTACAAGTTCAGCACCTACGCCAGCTGGTGGATCCGGCAGAGCGTCAGCCGCGCCATCAGCGACCAGGCGCGCACCATCCGCATCCCGGTGCACATGGTGGAGACGCACAACAAGCTCTCCAAGACGCTGCGCGACATGGTGCAGGAAGGCGGCGACGAGCCGACGCCGGACGAGCTGGCGGCGCGGATGAACGTGCCCGTCGAGAAGATCCGCATGCTCCTCGAGGCCACGCGCGATCCGGTCAGCCTCGACGCGCCGGTCGGCGAGGACGGAGGCGCAACGGTGGGCGACTTCGTGGAGGATCTGTCTTTCCCCTCCCCCGACGAGGCGCTCGGCGACAACGAGCTGTCACGCGAGACGCGCGACTTGCTCAAGCTGCTCTCCCCGCGCGAGGAGCAGGTGCTTCGCATGCGCTTTGGCATCGACTCGCCAGGCGACCTGACGCTGGAAGAGGTGGGCAAGAGCTTCGAGCTCACCCGCGAGCGCATCCGTCAGATCGAGACCAAGGCGCTGCGAAAGCTCCGTCTTCCGTCGTTTCACCGCAAGCTCAAGTCGCACATCGAACGCTGACCGCGCCGCGCCGGCGTGGCCTCACTTTCGCTTGAACAGCCCCCCGTCGAGCTTCACTCCGCGGGCGGCGAAGTCAGCGGCGAGCCGCGGCACCGTCCCGGTCGCCGCATAGGTACCGCCTTCCCCCGTTCCGTCCGCGCCCAGCACGAAGAGGTCGCGCGCCACCACGCCGCGCGCGTCGCTGCCCGCCAGCTCGGCGACACGCAGCACACGGTGGCGGCCATCCGGGGTACGCGCCACCTCGATGGCCACGTCGAACGACTCGCCCACCGCCTCACGTGAGGCCTCGATCGACGCGCCCGGTCGCGCCAGCGCCACCTGGGAGGCCAGCCGCGCCAGAGCGTGACGCAGCGACGGCGCGCCCACGCCCGCCAGCACCCCCTCGCACCCTTCACCGATGGCATCGATGATCGCCGCCGCGATCCCGCCGCCCAGCGACGCCGTCACCAGGCGGTCCCCCCCCAGCCTCGCCGCCGCACGCACCGCCTCCTCCCCGTGCGGTCCGTGATCGGACAGCGAAAGCGCCACCACTTGCGCCTGGGTGATGGCGATCTCGTCCGCGTCCTGCAGCACCGTCACGCGCTCGCCCGCCGGCGCCGCCGAGGCCAACGCCCCCAGCATCGCCGCCACCGCGCCCGCGCCGGAGCCCACCACCAGGACGTTGGCGCGGGCCGAGAGGCAGGCCTCGAGGAACGACGCGATGGATCGCGACATCGTCCCCGAGCGCACCATCTCCTCCATCGATGACTCCACGCGCCGGCGCTTGCGCACAGTCAGTACCCAGCTGCTGGCCGCCGGCGGGGCGATGGCCACCATGTACGCTCCACGCGCCAGGCGCCGCTCGATGACCAGCTCACCCTCGCGGAGGGGAACGCCGGCCTGCTGGGCCAGCCGCGCGATGACGCGCCCCAGCGCTTCCTCGCTGGTGAACGAAGGAGCGGCGAGGGTGGGCTGCCCGTTCTTGAGCGCGAGCACGTAGTCCGGCCGCGCCACGTGGATCTCCGCCGTCTCCTCGTCCTCGAGCAAGGCCCCGAGGGGGCCGAGGCCAGTCAACTCGAGCTGCGCGTCGCGCGCCAGCTGCTCGAGGTCGGTGCCCTCGGGCGCCTCCCCCTCGTCGCGCATGGCCCGGGCTTGCTCGCGCACCACCTGGTGGATGCGCTGCGAGAGCACCTCGTCCACGACCGGTGCATGCTTGAGCATCGCCAGATCCACGACGTCGGCCACGCGATCCACCAGCGTGATGAGGGCGAGGCGTCGGGCGGCCTGCTGCGGCGTCTCGCGCGGCAACGGCCTGCCCGGCATCGCCGGGGCGGGAGCCAGCGAGCGCACCGCTGCCGGGGCCGGCGCCGTCATCGAAGCCGCGCGCGGGAGGGACAACCCCCCGCCGGCGGCCATGGGTGCGGTGCGCGCGCGCCCATCTTGCAGCGGCACACGCGGCGGGCCCGGCAGTCGGGCCATCGCCTGGGCGCGCCCTTCCTGGGAGCTGTCGCTCTCGTCCGGATCGCGCTCCACCGGGAAGTGGCTGACGCTCGGCGGGTCCGGAGCGACGCGCGGCGACGAACCCAGGGCCGGAGGGCTCGGAGCCAAGGGGGGGAGCGGCGGCGGTCCCACGGGCGGCGGCACGGCGGGGGGGGGAGGGGCCGGCGTACCTTCGCGCGGGGCAGGCCCGATGCGCGCCGGGCTCCGTGCCTGCGACCCCTCGCTGCTTTCGAAGCTGGCCTCCGACGCGTCCGGCGCGGGCGCCGCCGTCTCCAGGCGGACGACGAAGTCCCCGATGTAGATCTTGTCCCCCTCGCGAACGATGGTGGCCTGCGAGATTTTTCGGCCGTTGACGTAGGTGCCGTTGGTGCTCTTCAAGTCGGTGACGATGAAGCGGCCGTCGCGGAAGAGCAGGCGGGCGTGGTGCTTCGAGACGTTCCCCTTGGGCAGCATCAGGTCGTTGCCCTGGACGCGCCCCACGTTGATCTCGTTCTTGTCGAAGGCCTCGCGACGCTCCGCGCCTCCCTTCTCGCTGATGATGATCGTGAACATTCCGGTCCCTCGGGGAGACATCGCGCCCACTTTTCGCGCATAAGGTGGGCGTGGCACGCTAGCTCGCGCGTTGGTCAGGCGACCGAGACGACGGCGACGGTCCCGAGGAATTGTCGAAGGATGGCACGCAGCGTGTCAACTGCGGGGAGCAACGGCCGTACTTTGCCGCCTACTTGGCCGGCTTTCGCGGCGCGGCGCCGGCCGCCGAAGTCCCTCTCGCAGCGCCCTTGCCTCCGCCCCCGGCGCCCCCCCGCGCTCGCACCTCGCTCGTCACCTGCGACAGGAGCTCACCCGCCAAAGCGATCACATCGCGCGTCTCGAACCCGCTGCTTCGCAGTTCGCGGTAGATGGTCTTGGCGAGGATCGCGATGGTCCGGGGCTCGCGTGCGCCGGGGGTATCACCGAAGAGGAGGGCCATGGGTGCGGGTCTCGTTCCACGCCGCGCCGCGGCGAAGCGAACGCAGGCAACGGCCACTTGCAGTACAAACCACATGCCATCGCATCGTCGGGGTGTCGCTTCGAGAAATTGCCTCGCATTCGCTCAGTCATGCGAAGAGCGCTGCGCACGGTGACCAGGCAGCGCGCGAATTTCCCTTCGCGGCTCAGGCCTTTTTCGACGCGTAGCGGCGCGCCGCGCGAGCACGGGCGACAAGTGGTAGGGTCCGCCACCGCATGGCGCACGGTGCCGGGCTGATGGCGCGCTGGATGCGCCCCGAATCGCGGTCGCGCCGGCTACTCCTCGCCGCTCTCGTCTATGTGCTTTGCACCGGCGCCTACGCCGCCGTGGCCGGCCCCGATCGGCTGCTGCAGCACACGCAGTACAACCACTACGCGCTCCTTGCCGACGCTTGGCTCCACCGCCGGCAATCCCTGCCGAACGGGCCTCCCGCGTACGCGATGAACAACGACTTCGTCGACTATCAGGGCAAGACCTACATCAGCTTCCCGGCGCTCCCGGCGATGCTCATGCTCCCCTTCGTCGAGCTCTCCGGGAGTGCAGAGAACTTTCGCGACGGACAGTTCGTTCTCTGGCTGTCCGGGCTGGCGCCGGCCTTTCTCTTTCTGGTCCTCGAAAAGCTGCGACGCACCGGCCGCGCCCCGCGCACCGAGCGCGAGAACCTCGTCCTCGCGTTCCTCTTCGCCTTCGGCACGGTCTACTTCTTCACCGCCGTCGAGGGGACGGTGTGGTTCGCGGCGATGGTGGTGGCCACCGCGGCCTCCGCGCTCTACGTCCTTTACGCGCTCGACGCCGAGCGACCGCTGCTCGCCGGCGCGATGATCGGCTGCCTTTACCTGAGCCGCCCCCCCGCCGTGTGGATGGCGCTCCTCTTCGCGCTCGAAGCGTTGCGCGTCTCGCGGACCTCCGGGGGACGCTTCGACGTGCGCGCGCTGGGGCGTCGCTATCTGCTCTTCGCGCTCCCCATCCTCGTCGCCCTCGCCTTCGTGGCCTGGACCAACTGGACGCGTTACGGGCGAGCCACCCCGGTCTACTTCGACCACCAGTATCTCAGCGTCGCCTGGCGCTCGCGCATGATTCGTTGGGGCATGCTGAGCTACCACTTTCTCGCGAAGAACCTGGGCGTCTCGCTGACCAGCCTTCCGTGGATGCCGCCCCCGGGCAGCGGGCCCTCCTTCGGCGCGCCCTTCAAGATCAACGAGCACGGCCTGGCGATCTGGTTCACGACGCCGCTCTATCTCTGGCTCCTCTGGCCGAAGCGCCTCGAGGACCACCCGGAGCGAAGATGGCTCTACGTCGTCGCCGCCCTCTCCGCGGCCCTTCCGGCCGTCATGGACCTTCTTTACCAGAACACCGGGTGGCGGCAGTTCGGCTATCGCTTCTCCAACGACTACGTCGTGATGCTCTTCGTGATGCTCGCCGTGGGAGGGCGACCCATGCGCTGGCTCTTCGCGTCGGCGGCGGCCTGGGGGGTGGCGTGGAACCTCTTCGGCGCGATCACCTTCGACCGCGCGCGCTTCGATCGTTTTTACTTCCGCGACGGCTCGCAGACCGTGGTGTACGAGCCGGATTGAATGCCGTCGCCGTGCTACGTCCACGCGGCGGAGAGCATGATGGCGTGGTGGCGAATAGCGATGCTCCTGACGGTATCCGTCGCCTGCGGTGGATGCCGCAGCGGCGGGGTTCCTTCTGCCCCCGCGGGGGTCACGCCGGCCAGTCTCTCGGTGACCAGCAAGGCCTTCGAGGCCAACGGCGCCATCCCCGTCGACTGCTCCTGCGACGGCGCGGATCGCTCGCCCCCGCTGGCGTGGAGCGCTCCACCGGAGGGGACGCGGGCGCTCGCGGTCGTGGTCGACGATCCCGACGCGCTGGGGGGTGAGCTCACGCACTGGCTGGCGTACGACCTTCCTCCCGCCACGGTGTCGCTCCCCGAAGGGGTCGACGCTACGACCCTCGGCGGACAGGAAGGGACCAACGCCTTCGGTCGCCCCGGCTACGGCGGCCCCTGTCCGCCCCGGCACGAGCTGCACCGCTACGAGTTTCACGTCTTCGCGTTGAACGCGCCCCTGGCTGTCGCTGCCGGCGCAACGCGCGACGCCGTCGACACGGCGATGAGCCAGCATGTCCTCGCCGAGGGCGTCCTGGTGGGAACGTTCGCGCACTGAGCCTGGATTCGAAGCCCGGGAGACGCACGCCGAGACTCCCGCCGCCCCCCCGCAACCGGCGGGGCTTTTCCCCTACTTCACCTCGGGCGGCAGAGCCATGCGCTGTCCGGCCTTCACCCCGTGCCGGCGCGTCCAGCCGGCGTTGACCTCGAGCACATAGTGCGACAGGCAGCCGACGCTCCGCGACCCATCGTTCAGCGTGGGGGCGTTCTCCACGATGCCGACGATGAAGCCGTCGTCGTCGACGTACAGGAGATCGAGCGGGATGCAGGTGTTGTGCATCCAGAACGCGTGGTCCTCGCGCGGGAGGGGCAGGTCGAACAGCATGCCGTGGTCGTCGGGCATGCTCTTTCGGTACATGAGCCCGCGCGTCGTGTCGTGCGACGAGGCCACCAGCTCGGCGTCCACCGCGACGCCCGCGGCGTCGGGGAACGAGACACGCACCACCGGCACCTTGGGCGGCCCGCCCTCCGGATCGACCGGGCAGCCGGGAGCCGGCCCAGGTGGGACGGGCGCCGGAGCCTGGACAGGCGTCGGCCGCAGGCAACGCTGGAGGCTGCCGTCGGCGGCGCTTGCCCCCGGCACCGAGAGGCTCGTGGCCCCGACGGGGGCCGCCACGGCCGAGCTCCTCTCCGCGAAGTCCTCGTTCGGAGCCCGCGTGCACTCCGCCACCAGGGAGCTCGCCAGGACCAGCATCAGCACGCGCATCGGCCCTGGGCCATACCGCGGCCGGCCGCGACCACAAAAAGAAAACGGCACTGCATAGGGGCCCGGGGGGGGAGGGCCGGCCTACGCAATGCCGTTGGCGACAAGGTGCGACACGCGTGCCAGAGTCGCGTCCGAGGAGTCTTGACCACTTACGCGGCACCCCAGCGAGCGAGACTTCAGGATCGCAACAACCGGTGAAATCCACGTTGCAGAAGTGAAACGCGCAACCCGGCCGCGCGGGACGGCATCGCACCAGCGAACGCCGGACGCCGTCGGTCCAAGCCGTGGCCGTGGCGGAATCCGTCGTGCCCCCAAGGGACGGACGGCATTCGCCGCCGCAAGAGCGCGCACCATGGCCACCAGCATCACCGAGCTCTCCGCCCTCCCGCCGCTGCGGCGAGCGCGACCGAGGCCCAACAAGTGGCTCATCACGCTCTCCATCACCTTCGGCACGCTGATGGGCGCCATCGACTCGTCGATCGTCAGCGTGGCCATCCCGCACATGATGGGGACGCTCGGCTCCACCGTGCAGGAGATCACCTGGATCTCCACCGGGTACATCATCGCCAACGTCGTGGTGATGCCCTTCACGGCCTTCCTCGGGCGACAGTTCGGACAGAAGCGCGTCTACATGTTCTGCCTCGCGCTCTTCCTGGCGGGGTCCATCCTCTGCGGCACGGCGAGGACCCTCCCCGCGCTCATCGTCTTTCGCGCCATCCAGGGGTTCGGCGCCGGCGCCCTTCAGCCGACCGAGCAGGCTATCCTCCGCCAGACCTTCCCCGCCAAGGAGCAGGGGATGGCGATGGCGCTCTTCGCCATGGCGGTCATGCTCGGGCCCGCGCTCGGCCCCACGCTCGGCGGATGGATCGTCGACAACTACTCCTGGCCGTGGATCTTCTACATCAACGTGCCCATCGGCATCCTGGGCCTCTTCATGGTGTTTGCCTTCGTCCACGAGGACGAGGACATCATCGCCAAGAACCAGGAGCTGGCGCTGGCGCAGCGCAAGCACATCGACTGGTGGGGCATCGGCCTTCTGGTCGCGGGGCTGTGCTCGCTACAGTATTTCCTGGAGGAGGGGCAGCAGGACGACTGGTTTCAGTCGACGTCGATCACCGTAGCCTTCTGGTCGGCTCTGGCCCTGGTCGCGGCCTTCATCGTGCGCGAGCTCACCTGCGAGGTGCCGGCGGTCAACATCCGCCTCTTCAAGGACCCGGTGTTCCTGTCGGGGACGCTCATCGGCGCGCTGATGTTCGCACTGCTGATGGCGACGATGTTCCTCCTCCCGCTGTTCATGCAGACGCTGCTGGGCTTTACCGCCACCGACGCGGGCTTCGCCATGATGCCGCGCGTCTTCGTCATGCTCATTGCCACCCCCATCATCGGCAAGATCTACAACGCCGTCTCCCCGCGGCTCATCATCGCGCTCGGGGTGGTGTTCATCGCCGTCGGCGCCTACGACATGAGCCACTTCACGCTGGAGAGCGGTCAGAGCGACGTCATCTTCGCCATCATGGTGCAGGGCGCGGGGTTCTCTTGCCTCTTCGTCCCGCTGTCGACGGTGGCGCTGACGGCCATCCCGCGCCACAAGATGGCGGACGCCACCGGCCTCAACTCTCTGTTCCGGCAGATTGGCGGGTCCATCGGCCTGGCGGTCGGCGCGACGCTGCTCACCCGCTACGGCGACACCGCTCGCGCCTCGCTGATCGCGCACGTGACGGCCTCGAGCCAGGCGGCGGTGGACCGCACCCAGGGACTGACCGGGATGTTCGTGCGCCGCGGCGTCGACTCGTCGCAGGCGCATGACATGGCCCTGCGCGCGCTCGACGGCATCGTGGAGCGGCAGGCGACCCTTCTCGCGTTCAACCGGGTTTTTCTTCTGGCGGGAGTGGCGTTTCTTTTCGTGCTCCCGCTGCTCTACTTTCTCAAGGTGCCGGACGACGCGAAGGATGGCCCCCCCGGGGAGAAGATTGAAGTGCACATGGAGTGACGGGGCCTCCTGGCCGAGGGCGGTCGACCTCGAAAAATACAATACCAACAGACCGTTGGGACCCGTTCCTTTTCGTGATCGATTCGATCACTAACCGCATATGGTGGGGGTGTTTGATTTGAAGCGCGGCGAAGGAGTGAAATCAATGTTGGGTCGACGGCACCTTGCTTCATTCTATTTGCCTTCCGCGATAGCCATCGCGTTGTCGGCGCTCGCGGGAATCGCGGGATGTGGGTCGAGTTCCAAGGGGGGCGAGACGCCTTCGAGCCCGGACTCAGGCTCGAGTTCCGGTGGTGCAGGGTCGAGTTCCGGTGGTGCAGGCTCGAGCTCCGGTGGTACAGGTTCGAGTTCAGGCACGACGGGCTCGGACGCGAGCGTGTCGGGCTCGGGGCCCGAAGGCGGCGTGAGCTCCAGCGACGCGGACCTGGGGGCCCAAAGCGTCATGTGCGGTGCGTCCTCGTGCGACGCGCCAAACTCGTGCTGCCAGACGTGGGGAGCCGAGGGGGGAGTCGGTAAGCCCGTGTGTGTCGACGCGTGCGACGACACCCAGGCCCAGCTCTGCTCGGCCGTTGCGGACTGCCAGCAGACCAACACGTCCACGTGCACCAACGGCGTCTGCACGGACATGGGCAAGGTCATTCTGGGCTTCTCCGGGGGCGACGGCGGCATCGCCACCGGTCCGGGGCCCACCACGGCGGATACGGACGGGGGAATCCCGACGGGCTACCCGACGCCTTCCGCGGCGATGGCCCAGATGTGCCATACGGTACCCGTAGGCGCTGGCTCGCAGACGCCTTCGAGTGCCGCGGTCAATGCGTGCGCGGGCACCCCGTCCGACTACATCTGCATGGAGTGCCTCTTCGGCGGAAGCGATTACAACCTGCAGTCGCTCGCCGCGAACGTCGCCGCGGACGGCGTCAAGGAGGCCGGCAACTACGTCGTCACCGTGAACATCGGCGGACCGGCTGCGGCGCAAACCCAGGTCTGGGCCGAATCGAGCCGCGGGTTGCTCGCGCCGGTCACGACGGCCGCCGGAGAGACGGCCTCGTATGCCTTCGCCGTCGACGTTCGAGCGATGGAAGGCCAGCCGAACCACGCGGGAGGCCCGGGCGGATACCCGGGTCTCGACCTCTTCTTCACCGGCCCGGCGGCCACGCCACCGGCCGTCTCGGCGATCGGCTATGCCGTCGCGTCGGCCGCCACGACGCCGATCGTTCTCTTCATGGCCAGCGACTCGACCGCCTGCGACCAGACGGGCGGAGCGTATGGCGGCTGGGGTCAGATGCTCCCCGAGTTTTTCGAGCCGCCCATCGAGGTCGCGAACCTCGCGAACAGCGGCGCGAGCTCTTCGTCCTTCATAGGCTCGAACCTCCTGTGGGGCGCCATCACGTCACGCTGGAAGGCCGGCGACTACGTCATCATCCAGTTCGGCCACAATGACAAGGGCGTGCCCGATGCGACGGTTGAGGCCAACCTCGAGAAATACGTGACGCAGGCCAAGGCGGCGAAGGTCACGCCGATCCTCGTGTCGCCTCCGGCTCGCGTGCAGTTCGGCAGCGGCACGACGGACGGCGACCAGTCGAGCCTCCACGCAGTGTCGGCGATGGACGCCGCCATGGCCGAGGGCGTCGCGTACATCGACCTGACGTCGCTCTCGACCGCCTGGTACAACACCCTTGGGTCGCAGGCGGCCGCGCTGAAGTACCACGCGGACGACTCGGACGCGACGCACACGAACCTCGTCGGCGGCGAAAAGCTGGCGAGCCTCGTCGCAAACAACATGAAAGCCCAGAACCTCCCTATCGCCAAGTATCTGAGGATCTCCGCGCTCTCCCAGTGAACTGCCAGCGTAGGAGGCTGAGGCCTTTTGATTCTGGCCGGCGTATTTTTTTGAGCAGAGGCCCGGTGCCTCACAATCCGGCTACGCCTTGAGGCTCTGCACGCCCGCCTGGTGCACCTTCCCCGGCAGCGCTCTCCCCACGATGCTCTCCGCCACCTTCCCTGCCTCCCACAGCCGCTCCAGGTCCACCCCGGTCTCCACGCCCATCCCGCGCAGCATGTAGACCAGATCCTCGGTCGCCAGATTCCCCGCGGCTCCCGGCGCATACGGGCATCCGCCCATTCCCCCCACGCTGGCGTCGAAGTCGCGCACGCCCATCTCCAGGCCCACCAGCACGTTGGCCAGCGCAACGCCGCGGGTGTCGTGCATGTGCATGGCGATCTGCTCGGGCGGAAGCTCCGCGAGCATCAGCTCGAGGATTCGCTCGGTCTGCCGCGGGGTCCCGACGCCGATGGTGTCGCCGAGGGACACCTGGTAGCAGCCCATGGCGAGCAGCTTCCTGGCGATGGCCAGCGCCCTCCTGGGGTCGACGTCGCCTTCATAGGGGCAACCCCAGACCGTGGAGACGTAGCCGCGCACCCGCATTCCCGCGTCGCGCGCCGGGGCGATGGTGTCCTCGAAGGCGGCCAGCGTCTCCGCCACGGTCTTGTTCACGTTCTTCTTGTTGTGGGTCTCGCTGGCGGATACGAAGACGGCGATCTCCGCCAGCCCCGCCGCCCTGGCCCGCGCCAGGCCTCTCGCGTTGGGGCAGAGCGCGCTGAAGGTGACCCCCTCGGGGGGCCGGGCGTGCTTGGCCACGTCGTCGGCGTCGGCGAGCTGGGGGATCCACTTCGGGGAGACGAAGCTGGTGATCTCGATTCGGCGCAGCCCCGCGCGCACCAGCGCGTCGATGAGGCGGAGCTTGCCGCGCAGCGGGACGGTCGCGCGCTCGTTCTGCAAGCCGTCGCGCACCGAGACTTCGTACACCGACACCCGATCCGGAGCGCGCTCGAAGAGGGCCACGGAACCAGGGACGGCTATTCGACGCCCACCAGGCGCACGTGGCGCTTGTTGGTCGGGGTGAAAGGAATGGCGTACTGCCCCGAGAAGCAGGCATGGCAATACGAGCCTTCCTGGCCGAGGGCGGTGACCATCCCGTCGAGGGACAGGAAACCGAGGGAGTCGGCGGTCACGTAGCGCGCGATCTCGGCCACGGAGTGGCTGGAGGCGATGAGCTCGCCGCGCGTCGGCGTGTCGATGCCGTAGTAGCAAGGCCACTGGGTGGGCGGACTGGAGATGCGCAGGTGCACCTCGCGCGCGCCGGCGTCGCGCACCATCTTGACGATCTTGCGCGAGGTGGTGCCGCGCACGATGGAGTCGTCGATGACCACCACGCGCTTGCCGCGCAGCACGGGCTCCACGGGGTTCAGCTTCAACCGCACGCCGAAGTGCCGGATGCTCTGCTGCGGCTCGATGAAGGTCCGACCCACGTAGTGCGAGCGGATGAGCCCCATCTCGAACGGGAGGTTCCTCTCCGCAGCGTACCCGATGGCCGCCGGAACGCCCGAGTCGGGCACCGGCACCACCACGTCGGCCTCGACCGGGTGCTCGTGGGCCAGCGACCGTCCGAAGGACTTTCGCACCTCGTAGACGCTGCGTCCGCCGAGCTTGGAGTCGGGCCGCGCGAAGTAAACGTACTCGAAGATGCAGGCACGGCGAGGGGCCGGCTCGAGCGGACGGATGCTGCGCATCCCGCTGGAGTCGACGATGAGCATCTCGCCGGGCTCGACGTCGCGCACGTACTCGGCGCCGATGAGGTCGAAGGCGCAAGGTTCGCTGGCGATGACGTGCGCGTCTTTCGAGCCGGGGAGCAGTCCCAGGCAGAGCGGGCGGATTCCCATGGGGTCGCGCACCGCGATGATGGCGTCCTCGGTGAGAAAGAGGAGCGAGTAAGCGCCCTTGACGCGCTGGAGAGCGTCGGCGATGCGGTCCTCCACGGCGATGGCTTTGCTCACCGCGACGAGGTGCACGAATACCTCGGTGTCGCTGTCGCTCTGGAAGATGGACCCGCGCGCCTCGAGCTCGTCGCGCAGCTCCTCGGCGTTGGTGAGGTTTCCGTTGTGGCAGACCGCGAGCGAGCCGCGGGCGTAGTCGACGGCGATGGGCTGGGCGTTCTTGATGTGCGAGCTGCCCGTGGTCGAGTAGCGCACGTGGCCGATGGCGACGCGACCGGGGAGGCGCCCGAGCTGGTCCTGGGTGAAGGCGTCCTGGACGAGGCCCATCGCGCGGTGGGCGTAGAGCGCCTCACCGTCGGTGGTCACGATGCCGCCCGACTCCTGACCGCGGTGCTGGAGCGCGTGCAGACCGAGGTACGTCATGTTGGCGGCCTCGGGATGACCAAAGATGCCGAACACGCCGCACATGCGCGCGGAACGTAGCTCCCCCTGCTCGACGCCGCCAGGCTTCTTCTTCCGGCGGTCTAGGAGCCCGTCGGGCCAAAGCCCGACGGCCTCCGTCGTGACGTTCTCAGGACGGGTCTCAGCCGCCGTTCGACGTGCCGCGGTACGTCGCCGTGACGGCGATCTTGTAGCGCGCGTGCTGGTGATCCATCCCCTCCAGGGCCACGCCCTGGAGCGCGCCGCGCACCGCGGTCGAGCATGCGCGGAGGGCCTTGCGGTCGTGCACCGAGCGTCCGGCGCGCGGAAGGAGGACGTTCACCCGGTGGCGCGAGAAGCTCACGTCGGCGACGTACTCGATGGTCCCGCCGCCCGTCGTGCCGGGGACGCAGGCGGACGCCTGGTTGATGGCGCTGGAGAGCGCCTGCTCCACCGGCGTCAACCGGTCGCACTGGTCGGGCGCCGTCCTCTTCGACCCGCGGTCCTGGCAAGCCAGCGTGCGCGCGTCCGAGAGCGACACCGGTCCGCCGACTCCCGCCTCGGGGACGGCGGCGAGGAGACCGGCGTCGCTGATGAGGGGAGCGGGCTCGGACGAAGACGAAGAGGCGGGCTCGGACGCGGCGCTCTCGCCGTCGGCGTGGGGGCGGCGCCAGAGGTAAAGGCCACTCGCCACCAGCACGAGACCGAGGAGCAGCGCCGCGACGAGCTGCGCACGCACCGGACGGTCCTCGCCGGCGAGCAGGCCGCTCGCGCGCGACAGCCCGGGGTGCGGGTCGGAAGGAGGGTGCGAAGGCTCGCGACGGTCGGCCATGACGGAGCGGCGCGACCCTACTCGCCAGGGGCGGCACGCGCAACCGGCGCGGCGGCCTGAGCGGTCATGGCTCGACCAGCGAGCGCACGGCGATCCCCGCCTCGTAGCGCGCGATGGTGGCCACGAGCTCGAGCCCCTCCGGCAGCATGCCCTGCACCTGGCCGACCACCTGCTCGACCAGGTTCCTCGCCTCCTGCGGACCGGGGCCCACCATGGCCACGCAGAAGCGCAGCGGCCCGGTGCGCCCCGCCGTGACCGCGATGAGCGAGAGCAGCAGCATGTCGGTCAGCTCGACCACGCGCGTCGCCGCGCGGCGCAAGGCCAGCATCTCCAGGATGGTGGGTCGGTCGCTCACCAGGCGATTCGGCCCGCGCAGCTCGTAACGGGCAATCGTCAGCGGCGCCTCGACCCAGTCGGCAAAGCCCGCCTCCTCGTCCAGCGCCCGCAGCATCTGGTCGCGCGTGAGCATCCCGGTCAGCCCGTCGCGGTTGCCCAGGTAAGCGCGCGCCCGCTTGTGGTTCGCGCTGTCCATGCCGAAGCTCACCAGCTTGAAGCGCAGCTCGCCGAGCTGCACCTCGCCCCCGTGCATCAGGTTCACGCTCTTCCGGCGCTCGTAGGTGTGGTCGACGTAGGTCCCGTTGGTGGAGCCCAGATCTTCCACGATCCACGTCGCGTTCTGCCACTTGAGCT
>Ga0302324_100014256_pt1 | contig 16041 bp, 14 predicted proteins | sample Palsa_T0_1_FD_201949 | JGI IMG/M metagenome (GOLD analysis project Ga0302324, IMG submission 201949) | Peat permafrost microbial communities from Stordalen Mire near Abisko, Sweden - Palsa_T0_1 | ecosystem: Environmental > Terrestrial > Soil > Palsa > Peat permafrost | place: Sweden: Abisko...
GCCGGCCTCGTGACATGGAAAGTGCTGACGACGCTGAAGGGCAAGACCTGGTATCGCGAGCGCTTCATTCCGAGGATCAGTCCGCTGACGCTGACCTTCCTGCTGTTCACCATCGTCGTGATGTTCTCGATCAAAGGCGCCGCAATAGTGCGGATGCCGCTCGACGTGGTGCGTATCGCCATTCCGCTGTTGCTTTATTTCGGAATCATGTTCGCGGTGTCGTTCGCCCTGAGCAGGCGGGTCGGAGCGACTTACTCGCAATGCGCGACTTTGTCGTTCACAGCAGCGTCGAATAATTTCGAACTGGCTATCGCCGTCGCGGTTGCAACTTTTGGAATAGATAGCGGGGCGGCATTCGCGGCCGTGATCGGCCCGCTCATTGAAGTACCGGTGATGATCGGATTGGTCGATGTCGCTTTGTGGATGCGGCGCAAATATTTTGCGGATTCCACTGCAAGAACCGAAGAGGTAAGCGCCGTTTGCTAGTCTCGGTTTGACGCGGCCAATGGGACGCGAGTCTCAGCATTTGGCGCGTACGGTCAATTTTCGTGGAGCATTCCATCCGTAAAGCGCGGCCACGTTGTCCGACGTCATCAGGCGGCGCTCGTCGTCGGGGACGCCTTCGAAGTCGCGCGCTATCACGTCGAGTGAATTGGGCCAGGTCGAGTCCGAATGCGGGAAGTCCGATCCCCACATCAGGTTCTTGACGCCGATAAAATGCCGCGTCACTACGCCGACGCGATCGTCCTGAAAAGTTGCCGCGACCTGCCGCCGAAAATAGTAGCTGGGCGGATTCGTGATCGTTTCCTTTTCGAAGTAGCGATACTTCTCAAACGAATGGTCGAGGCGCTGGAGAAAATGCGGGATCCATCCGATGTCATTTTCGACCGATACCAGTTTGAGCCTGGGGAAGCGTTCGAGCACGCCCGCGAAGATGATTTCGGTTAGCGATCGTTCCACCGAATGATGCAGCGCCGGGTAGCCTTTCATCACGCTTTGAAAATCGCTGCCGCCGCGCCGCTCGGTCAGGATATGCAGGCTGATTGGCGTCCCGAGATCGTGCGCCACCGCCCAGAACGGATCGTAAGACGAGTCGCTGTAGGGACGTTCCGCCGGCGCCGCACCCCAGATCATCGCGCCGCGCAGACCCTTGTGCGCCGCGCGCCGCAGTTCCTCGACTCCTTCGAGTGGATCGTCGAGCGAAACCATCGCGACTCCCGCCAGCCGCCGCGGGCTATGGGCGCAGTAGTCGGCGAGCCAATCGTTGTATGCGCGAAAGCAGGCCGCGCGCAGGTCACCATCTTCCATTTGAAACAGGCGCATCCCAAGGCTCGGATAGAGCACCTCGCCCGAAACGCCATCGCGCTCCTGGTCTTTGATTCGAAGCTCGGGATCCCACGCGCTTGGCCGGACGCCGGGGTAACCACCCGCCATCTTTTCGGCGAAGTCTTTCGGGTCCACGCCCGCGACGGCGAATCCCGCAACTGGAAACGGGCGGAGTCCTTCGGCGACGAAGAAGTCACCTTCACGGCTGCCGGCGTGCTTGACGACGCGCGGCGCGCGGTCGCGAAAGCGCTGGTCGATTCGCGAGGTCCAGACATCAGCAGGTTCGATCACATGCGAATCGGCGGAAAGGATTTTCTGCTGCGCATCCATCACGGAGCCCTCCTCTTTACTGCGGAAGCCTGATCGCCGTTTAGCGCCGGTGACGAAGCGGCGTCAAGCTCGCGCTAATCGCGGGCGCGGTCGAGCAGTTCGCGGGCGGCGCGGCGGAACTTGTCGGAGACTTCGCCGCCGAGCATGCGCGCGATCTCCTCGACACGACCGCCGGGCTCCAGCAGCGCCACGCGGCTCCGCGTCGAACCCCCCTTTTCCTCTTTTTCAACCGTCAGATGCCGGTCGGCGAAGGCCGCGATCTGTGCCAGGTGGGTGACGCACAGGATCTGATGGAAGCGCGAGAGCTGTTTCAGCTTGCGGCCGACGACCTGGGCGACGGCGCCGCCGATTCCCGCATCCACTTCGTCGAAGATCATCGTGGCGACGCCGCGGCGCTGCGCCTCGAGGCGTTTGAGCGCGAGCATCACGCGCGACAGTTCGCCGCCCGAGGCAATTCGCAGCAGGGGCATCGCAGGTTGACCGGCATTGGGCGACAGATGGAACTCGACCGTGTCGATGCCGAAGGGGCCGAGCGTGGCGCCGGCGTGAACGAAGCCGGCTTCGTCGGGACCGAGCGTGACGAGGCGGGGCTCGAAGCCCGGCGAGCGCATTCCGAGCGTCTTCAGCTCGGCTTGCATCTTGCGGCCGAGCTCGGCGGCGGCACGACGGCGAATCGACGACAGTTTGTTTGCATGCGCGGCGAGTTCGTCGAGCGCGGCGGTCATCGCGGCTTCGACCTGGGCTTTCGACTCGCCGATTCCTTCGAGCTCGCCAATCTCTGCGCGCGAGCGCTCCAGCGTTTCGAGGGCGGTATCGATTGAGCCGCCGTATTTGCGCTTGAGCCGGGTCACTTCCTGCAGGCGGTTGTCGATTTCCTCGAGCCGCGCGGGGTCGGCTTCGATTTTCGCGGCGTAGGCGCCGAGCGTGCGGGCGGCCTCTTCGAGGTTGGCGCGGGCCGACTTGATCATGTCGAGCGCGTCGCCCAGTGCCGGGTCGAGCGCGGCTGCGTCGAGCAGTCGGGCTTCGGCGCGCGCGACCGTGTCGGTGGCGGCGCCGTCATCGCCGTACAGTGCCTGCTCGGTTTCGAGCGCGGCGGCGGCGAGCTTGCCGGCGTTGGCCAGCACGGACCGTTCGCGCGCGAGCTCTTCGTCTTCGCCGGCGACGAGGCCGGCGCGCTCAAGTTCGGTTGCACGGAACCTTGCGAGCTCGAGCAGGTCGGCGCGTTCCCGTTCGCGGCGGCTCAGTTCATGAAGGCGGCTGCGGATTTCTTCCGTGCGCGCGTAGCGTTCGCGATACGATGCGAGTTGGTCGTCGAGGTTCGCGTAGCGATCGAGCAGTTCGCGATGGCTTTCGGCGCGGAGCAGCGAGTGTTGCTCGTGTTGGCCGTAGACCTGGACCAGCGACGCGCCGATTTTGGCGAGGCTTTGGACGGTGGCGAGCTCGCCGTCGATGGTGACGCGCGAGCGTCCGCTGCCCTCGGTGATGGTCCGGCGCAGTAGCAACTCGCGGCGGCCGCCGTTGGTCTTGCCGGCGGCGGCCATTTCAGGAATGGCGGCTTCGCCCTCGAGCTCGAACAGGCCTTCGACGACTGTTTCCTTTTCGCCGGCGCGAATCATGTCGGGCGAAGCGCGCGAGCCCAGCAGCAGGCCGAGTGCGCTCAGGATGATGGTTTTGCCGGCGCCGGTTTCGCCGGACAGCACGTTGAGGCCGGCGCCGAACTCGAGGTTCGCTTCCTCGATGATCGCGAAATTTCGTATGTGCAGTTCGAGCAGCATCGGGGACGCGCGCGGCGGCTATCCCCAGTGGAGCTTGTCGCGCCAGATTTCGAAATAGGGATGGGCCGAGCGGATCAGCGAGACGACGTGGCGGCCGCGATGAATCCGGATTATGTCGGCGGGGCCGAGTTGCGCGGATTCCTGGCCGTCGACGGTGAAGGTCGTGTCGTGATCGGGCGCCTTTACGTGAATCTCGATTTCGTAAGTGTCGGGCAGCACCACGGGGCGGTTGCTCAACGTATGGGGACAGATTGGCGCGAGCACGATGGCGCCCAGGGTCGGATAGACGATTGGGCCGCCGGCGGCGAGGGCGTAGGCGGTCGAGCCGGTGGGAGTAGCGACGATAAGTCCGTCGGCGCGATATGAACAGAAGGCGGTGCGGTTGGCGAAGACCTCGAGCTGGAGCATCCTGCCGAGCGGGCCCTTGCTGACGACGACGTCGTTGAAAGCCTGGAACGTCTGGGCGAACTGCTCGGAGGCGCGTTCGATAATGGCCTCGAGCATGATGCGGCGATCGACTTGGTAGTCGCCGTCGAGGACGCGTCCGAGGGCGACGCGCGCCTCCTTTATAGTCACTTCAGTCAGGAAGCCGAGTCCGCCGAGATTGACGCCGATAATTGGAGTGCCCTTCGACGCGACCAGGCGCGCGACGCCGAGCAGGGTGCCGTCGCCGCCGAGCACGACGATAAGGTCGGCGCGGTCGGCGAGGCGATGGCGTTCGACGGCCTCGGCGCCGATGGTTTTCGCGGTTTCGGGATCGGCGATGGGAATCTTGTGCTTGGTGCGGAGAAAGCGGGCGAGAGTTCGCGCCATGTTGAGCGCTTCGGGCCGTTCGCGCTTGACGACCAGGCCGACCGTTTTTATGGAACGCTTCGCCGCAGCCATCAGGTAGACATCATGCGCTGAAATCGGGGGTGACGCGAAAGCGGTTCATTCATCTTCGTTCACCTTCGCGGCCTTGGGAAGGTGATAGGAGGTACCGGGAGTGGCTGGATTTTCCTTGCCGTATATTATCGCGATCGAATTGATGTAGTAGCCGGTGGCGTCTTCGGTGGTCTGCGCCCTGCTCTCGGTGACGACGATCGCGTCGGCGCCGGTCTCACAGGCTTTGCGCTGGACGGCGGGCAGCACCTCGGCCTCGGTCGCATGGCGATTTCCGAGCGCCTCGACGATCGCGACCTTGCGATAATCGGTAAGCGGCTCGTGGCGCAACACGGGCATGTCGCAATCGGGCGGCTTGGCGGCGCGGCCGGACGGTTCGACTTCGGAGAGCGTAACCTGCGGCGGCAAGGAGACGAGCGTCGGGCATCCGGCGCACGCAATCGCCGTCGCAGCTATAAGGATCGCGAGTCGCACGAGTAATGAAGTATCCACCGATGGGCGTGTCGGGCAAGAGTCGGTTGCGCGCTGGGTGGTGTCCTAATTAAGAGACTGAGGGCGGGAAATTAAGACATTGAAGAGGGTGTACGACGGTATACTGCTGGTTAGCGGGGGCATACTGTTGGTTAGCGGGAAAATTGAAATCGGGGAATTAAACGAGAATCTTGAGGTGGGGGATCCTTGTGAGTGACTTGAAGCGGGCGGCTCATGTGCAGGATCGTAGAGGCTTCGGTCTTGCTGCTGGGATGGGGCGGCGGGATTTTCTCAAGGCGGCGCTGGCGGTTGCACCGTACCTCTACCTGGCCGGGTGCGGCGGTGGTGGCGGCGGCGAGACCGCGGCTTCGGGTTACGACACGATAGTTGTGGGAAGCGGAATGGCCGGTCTGGCGGCCGCCAGCACTTTGGCGGCCAACGGGCTTAAGGTTTTGGTGTTGGAGGGGCGCGACCGGATCGGCGGGCGCACCGCCACCGATACCACCACTTTCGATGTGCCGGTCGACCTTGGCGCGCAATGGTTCCATCAGTCGCCCACCAACACGTTGCTGGACTACGCGGGGGCGCATGGTTACACCCTGATGCCGCAAACCTACACGGTGTACGACGGCGCCCAGCCGGCCACACCGGAAGAGGCAGCGCCGGCCCTGCAGATGGTCGCAACGCTCGAAGAGGAGATCGACAGTGCCGGCGGGGCGGCAGCCGCCGGTGTCTCGCCGGATGAGTCGGCCGCGGTAGCAACTGTGAGTCAAGTCGGCCAGCCCTGGTATCAACTGGGCGAGGGGTTGTTGGGTCCGAATGACTTTGGCGCCGGCTTCTCGGGCCTGTCGTCGCAGGATCTCTACGATTACAGCATCCCTCCACCCGGCAACACGATGATTCAAGGCGGTATGGGGACCTTCGTCGGCTCGTTTGCAGAGGGCCTGCGAATCCGGCTTTCGACGCCGGTGAGTGCTATCAGGTGGGGCGGCCGCGGGGGCGTTAAGGTGGTGACTGCGGCAAAAGTTATCGGCGCGCGCACCGCAATCGTCACCACTCCGATGGGCGGGCTGGCGGCGGGGGTGATCGCGTTCAAGCCGTCGTTGCCGGGCGCTTACCTGGAGGCAATTGCGAATTTGCCGATGGGTAATCTCGAGAAGATTTTTCTGGGCTTCTCGCAGCAGGTTTTCGACATCCCGATCAATTCCGCGATAATCCCGCTCGTCGAGCAGACGGAATTTCCACTGGTCCAGGCGCCATTGTGGGGTGGCGATGTAGCGCTTGCCTTAATAGGCGGCGATTTGGCCCGCGAACTGACGACGGCGGGGCCGGCGGCGATGATTGATTATGCGCAGCAGCAAGTGGCCGATCTCTTTGGCAGCGGGATTCTCGATTATTACGAGAGCGGCTTAACCACGAACTGGCTGAACGACCCGTGGACATTGGGGTCTTATAGCAATGCGACCGTGGGCCATGCGGCGGCGCGCCTGCAACTGGCGATGCCGGTGGGTGAGCAAATCTTTTTCGCCGGCGAGGCTCTCTCGGTCGAGCATTTCCAAACTGTCTATGGCGCGTATCTGAGCGGCATTGCCGCAGCCAATCAAGTGCTTGGCGCGATCGGCCGGCAAGCGGGGGCTCAAGCCGCTTAGCCCGACTTCCCCGGATCGTGACGGCGCGTTCAAGGGCCGTTAAAAATATTGTGGTGGCGGACTGATTACCCATAAGATCGCGATGCGCTCGCGTCCGCAGAGGCGGCGTGCAAAAAGAGGCGGCGTCTCACGATGGCAAAAACCGGCAAATCCAGTCGTCCACTTCTCGGCGCGCATATGTCGATTGCCGGAGAAGTGGGCGAGGCGTTCAACCGCGGCAAGCAGGTCGGCTGCGAATGTATCCAGATTTTCACCAAGTCGTCGCGGCAATGGGCGTCGAAGCCGTACAGCAAGGAAGAAATCGAGAACTTCAAACGGCTGCAGGCCGAAACCGGCATCAGCACCGTGATCGCGCATGACTCGTACCTGGTGAATCTCGGCGCGCCGGACGACGCGATGCGGCTTAAGTCGGTCAAGGGACTGATCGACGAGCTGCATAGGTGCGAGGCGCTGGGCGTGCCGATTCTCGTGGCGCATCCGGGGGCGCATGTGGGATCAGGCATCGAGGACGGAATCAAGACGATTGCGAAATCGATCGACGAGGCGCATGCGGCGAGCAAGGGCTTCAAGGTGAAGATCGCGCTGGAAATAACGGCCGGGCAAGGCAGCACGCTTGGTCATACGTTCGAGCAGCTTGGGCAGATCTACGACGCCGTCGTCGAGAACGAGCGAATGCGGCTATGCTTCGACACCGAGCATGCGTTTGCTGCCGGGTACGACCTGCGCACGCCGGAAGGATACGAGAATACGTTCGGCGAGCTGGACAAATTTGTCGGGCTGAAGAGGCTGGCAGCGTTCCATCTCAATGACTCGATCAAGGACTTTCATTCGCGGGTGGATCGGCATCAGCATATCGGCAAGGGCTTTATCGGGCTCGACGCGTTCCGGCGGCTGCTCAACGATCCGCGTTTTTCCGGACTGCCGATGTGCCTGGAGACGCCCAAGGGTCCGGAGATGGCGGAGGACGTGGAGAACCTGGCTACGCTGCGGAGCCTGTTCAAGAACTGACTAATCGCGATTGACTAATCGACTGACTACTGACTACTGCGACTGACTACTACGACCGACTAGCAACTGATGACTAAACGAATACTCACTGGAGACCGGCCGACCGGGCCGCTGCACCTTGGACATTACGTAGGTTCGCTGCAGAACCGCGTGCGGCTGCAGGAAGAATACGATACCTACCTGCTGATCGCGGATATCCAGGCGCTGACCGACAACTTCGAGCATCCGGAGAAACTCGAAGCGAATATCTTCGAGGTCGCGCTCGACTACCTGGCGGTCGGACTCGATCCGGGCAAGGTGAAGTTCGTCGTGCAGTCGATGGTGCCCGAGCTGACCGAGCTGACGATATATTTCATGAACCTGGTAACGACGGCGACGCTCGAGCGCAATCCAACGCTGAAGGATGAAATCAAGCAGAAGAATTTCAGCAAGGGGCTGCCGGTCGGCTTCTACACGTATCCGATTTCGCAGGCATCGGACATTACGATTTTCAAGGCGCACCTGGTGCCGGTCGGCGAAGACCAGCTGCCGATGATCGAGCAGGCGCGCGAGATAGTGCGACGCTTCAATCGCATGTACGACAAAGTGCTGATCGAGCCGAAGGCGCTGGTCGGTGAAGTGGCGCGGCTGCCGGGGACCGACGGCGGCGCGAAGATGTCGAAGTCGCTGGGCAACTGTATCTATCTCGGCGACCCGCCCGAGGTCGTGCGGAGGCGCGTGATGTCGATGTACACCGACCCGACGCGGTTACATCCGACGGACCCCGGACACGTCGAGGGGAATCCGGTGTTCACGTACCATGACGTGTTCAACCCGGATAAGGCGGAGGTCGAGGAGCTGAAGGCGCGCTACGTCAAGGGCACGGTCGGCGACGTCGAGGTCAAGGAGAAGCTGTTCAAGGCGCTGAACGTTTTCCTCGAGCCGATTCGCGAGCGGCGCGCGGAGTTTGCGGCAAAGCCAGCGCTGGTGCGGGAGATTATTGTCGAGGGGACGCGCAGGGGCCGGGCGGTTGCGCAGGAGACGATGGAGGAAGTGCGGGCGGCGATGAAGATCAGTTACAAATTTTAATGTGAAACCCGCGGTGGGTTTCACGCTTCCTTCGGCAGGGGTGACCCCTGCACCCGGTATTAAGAAAAGATGCGGGACTTCGTCCCTGTTCGGAGGTTAAGGGGCAGCCAATCTGTTCTGTCTCCCCTCCTTGCGAGGAGAGGATGAAGGTGAGGGTCCGAATACAGCGCCCTGCGCGAGTCAGGATTCTGCTGCTCCCGAGGCGCGGGTCAGTAAGACTTTGCGAAGTATGCGCGCTCGGCGGCCGCTTCGCCGCACACGAGGCACTTACCTTCGACGCCGTCGTTCGTCAGTGGAATCGCGCGGCAGGTCGCCTTCGTTTCTTCGCGAATTCGCGTCTCGCAGACGGGATTGCCGCACCAATAGATGTTGGCGAAACCGCCGCCACCCTCGCCTTCCATGTGCTTGCGGAATACTGCGTAGTCGTCGAAGGTGCGCGTGTTCGCGAGCATCGCGGCTTTTGCCTGTGTGAACAGATTTTTTTGAATCTCGGCGAGCAGCGCTACTACGGCAGTTGCGATCGTTGACAGCTGCGCCTTGGTCTTCGACTCGGGACCTGATTTGTCGCGCCGTGCCAGTACCGCTTCGCCTGAGGCTACGTCGCGGGGTCCGATCTCGATTCGGACAGGGACTCCGCGCATCTCCCAGTCGTTGAACTTGAATCCGGGCGTCATCCCTTCGCGATCGTCGATGCGGGCACGGAGGCCGGCCTGAGTCAGCGCTTCGAGTGCGGTACGGGCGGCGGCCAGCACAGTCGCGCCTTCTTCGGGTTTGCGGAATATCGGGACGATGACCGCCTGGGTTGAGGCTACAGTCGGCGGGAGGCGAAGGCCCTGGTCGTCGCCGTGGGCCATCACGATCGCGCCCAGCAGGCGGGTCGAGACACCCCAACTGGTCTGCCATACGAACTGCATCTGGTTTTGATCGTCGAGGTAGCGAATCTCAAAAGGCCTGGCGAAATTCTGGCCGAGGAAGTGCGAGGTGCCGCATTGGAGGGCGCGCCCGTCACCCATCAGGCCTTCGATGGAATAGGTTTCGACGGCGCCGGGGAATCGCTCGGCTGCGCTCTTGCGTCCGACGATGAGCGGGATGGCGAGGAAGTCCTCGACGAATTGGCGGTAAACTTCGAGCATGCCGAGCGTCTCGGTTTGAGCTTCCTCGGCGGTGGCGTGCGCGGTGTGTCCCTCCTGCCAGAGAAATTCGGTGGTGCGCAGGAACAAACGGGTGCGCATTTCCCATCGCACGACGTTGCACCATTGATTGACCATCATCGGGAGGTCGCGATGCGAGCGGATCCATTGCGCGAACATGTGGTTGATGATCGTCTCGGAGGTGGGGCGGACTATAAGCGGCTCTTCGAGCTCCTTGCCGCCGCCGTGGGTGACGACCGCGAGCTCGGGCGCGAAACCTTCGACGTGCTGCGCTTCCTTTTGCAGGAAGCTTTGCGGGATGAAGAGCGGGAAGTAGGCGTTGCGCGCGCCGGTTTTCCTGATGCGCTGGTCGAGCTCGTCGCGCAGCGCTTCCCAAATCGCAAAACCGTCGGGGCGAAACACGATGCATCCGCGAACGGGCGAGTAGTCGGCCAACTCGGCGCGCAGGCAGATGTCGTTGTACCATGCGGCGAAATCCTCGCTGCGCGGCGTTACCTTCTTGTCGTTTGGTTTTTGTTTTTCAGCCATTCGTGTTGCGCAACGGTTGCGATTATCGTCAATTGGTACAGTCTCCGGATAAAATCAGCTGGAATCAACTTAGTCCGGAGCGCGCCCGAGGTGAAAGTGATGAAGCTGAGAGTCCGAGCTGCGGCCGCCGGCCTCGCGCTGGCAGTTGCGGTGTTCGCGTCGGCGGCGGCGTCGGCGCAAAGCAATGCGAACAATAATTTTGCGGTGCGCACGATCGAGGTCGACGGCAGCGGCGAGACGCGCACGTCGCCGGACACCGCGGATCTGGAGCTGGCGATCGAGACTCAAGCGAAGACGGCGGAGCTGGCGGCGGCGCGCAACGCGGAGCTGGCGACGAAAGTGATCGACGCGCTCAAATCAAAACTTGGCGACAAAGGCAAGATTACCACCGGCGGCTATTCGCTGAATCCCGAGTACAGCCAGCGGCCGAGCGAGAACCCGGCGATAATCGGCTACACGGCGCAGAACACGGTGACGGTGCATAGCGGGGCGCTGGAGCTGGTCGGCACGCTGATCGATTCGGCGATTGCGGCAGGCGCGAACCGGGTCAACTCGCTCAGCTTCAGCGTCAAGGACGACAGCAAGGCGCGCGCCGAGGCGATCGCGATGGCAACGCGCGACGCGCGCGCGCAGGCGGATGCGCTGGCGGCGGCGCTGGACGTGAAACTCGGCAAGGTGCTCAAGGCGACGACGGTGTCGGAACAGCGGCCGGTGCCGATTCGGATGGGGCGCGCGATGGCGATGTCGGCGAGCGTCGAGACGCCGGTCGAGCCGGGCGAGGTCACGGTGCCGGCGACGGTTTCCCTGATCTTCGAGATTGAATAGGTTTTTGCTGAATGCTGAAGCCAGGCGATCCGGCACCATCGTTCGATCTGGAATGCGCGCTTGACGGGCGCGTCGCGCGCTGTAACCTGGCGAAGATTTCGAACGAGCTGGTTCTGATCTTTTTTTACCCGCGCGATTTTTCGTTCATCTGTCCGACCGAGGTCACCGGCTTCAACAAAGCGCTGAAGGATTTTACGGCCGAAGACACTGCGATCGTTGGCGTCGGCATCGATAGCGTGGACAGCCATATTCGATGGGCGCGCGAGCTTGGTGGAATCGGCTACCCGCTACTCGCCGATCCGGGCGGCAGCCTTGCGCGCGCGTACGGCGTTTTCGACGACGCTGAAAAAGTCGCGCTGCGGGCGACGTTCATGCTCGATAAGAAACGCAAGGTTGTGTTCGCGACGTCGTGCCCGCTGAACGTAGGACGCAGCGTGGTCGAGACGCTTCGAATCGTGCGCGCGCTGCGAACAGGACAACTCTGCCCCGCGGATTGGGAGCCGGGCGTCGAGTTCGGTCCAACGGACCGCGAGTTCTAGGCGAGCTTGGCCGCCGTCGTCGATCCCGCCGAAAAGAGACAGCTGTTCGAGCGGCTCTCGAGCGTCCGCGAAATTGTTTTCGGAGTGCAGGACGGTGTGCTGACAACCGCGGGTGTGCTCTGCGGGCTGAGCGGCGCGGTCTCGCAGCATTCGCAGGTGGCGCTTGCGGCGCTGGCGTCGACGGCGGCGGGCGCGCTCTCGATGGCTGCAGGAGCCTATCTGGGCGGTCGCGCGGAAACTGAGGTGTTGCGGGCCGAGCTCGAGCTGGTGCGCGCCGACGCGGCCGCGAAGCCGTACACCGTGCAGGAAGGCCTGCTCGACGAGTTGTGCAAGGAAGGGCTTGACCGCGAAGCAGCGTATCGCATCGTGCGTTTGCTGAGCACCGCGCCCAAAGTGCTCGCGTCGACGGCGGAGGCAAAGATGTTCGGGCTCGGCGGCTCGATGATCGGCGCGCCGGCCATCGACGGCATCGTGATGGGCATCGCGTTCCTGGTCGGGGCGCTGATACCGCTGCTGCCGTACATGCTGATCACGGTTGCGCGCTACGACCTGGGCGGTGCGCTGGCGGCCACGGCGCTGACGTTGTTCAGCGTCGGATACTTCGAGGGATGGCTGGCGCATCGCAGGGATCGATGGCGGTCGGGCATGCGTTTTCTTGCGATCGCGATGACGGCGGCCGCGGCCGGCTACCTGATCGGACTCGCGATCTCGCCACTCGGTGCAACCGCAGGCTAACCTTGTCGCGTGAAAATTCCCGCGTACTCATCGGTGACCGCGTTTCTCGAGCATTATCACGCGCTCAAATCAGATTCGTCGCGCAACTCTGACGACGAGCAGTTATTCGCCGAGATGTCAGCGGCGATCGCAAGGCTTCCGTCTGAAACGCGCGCAGCACTAGATTTTATCGACGACAGCGCCAGCGGCGGACGTCAACGCGAACGCGCTGTACTCCAGCTTCGCAGCGAGCTTGCCGCGCGCGAGATTGTTGCGGGCTGAACATGTTCGCTTACGTAGTTCGACGAATTTTTTTTGGCGCGACGGTACTGATCGGGACGTCGATGATCACGTTCGCGATTGCGTTCGTGGTTCCCGCGGATCCCGCGGTCGCGATGGCTGGAGCGAAGGCTGACCCGCAAACTCTCGCCACCATCCGGCACGAGATGGGCCTCGATCAGCCGCTCTACATTCAGTATGCGCGTTATCTTGACCGCGCGATTCACGGCGACCTCGGCCGATCGTATATCCGCCGTGAGAGCGTGACGCGTCTGATAGCAGATCGCTTTCCCGCCACCGCATTGCTGGCCGGGTCCGCGATGGCGTTGTCACTGATCCTGGGAATTGCGATGGGTGCGGTCGCCGCTGCGTATCGGGGGCGTGCCGCGGACAACATACTGCTCGTCGTATCGCTGGCGCTGGTTTCGGTGCCGGTGTTCTGGCTGGGAACGATGCTGCTGATTGCGGTAGCGGCGACCATCCGATCCATTCCGCTTGGCGGCTACAGCGGGCCCGCGAGTTTGATCCTGCCGACGGTGACGCTCGCGCTCGGATCGGCCGGCTACTATTCGCGCGTCCTGCACACCAGCTTGTGCGACGCATTCGATCAGGACTACGTGCGCACCGCGCGCGGCAAAGGTCTGTCGCGCGCACGCGTGATGCTGAAGCATGCGATGGCCAATGCGCTGCTGCCGCTGGTCACGCTGGCGGGGCTCGACCTCGCGGGACTGCTTTCGGGCGTCGTTCTCACCGAGACGGTTTTCAATTGGCCGGGAATCGGGCGGCTCGCGTCGGACGCGATCTTCAATCTCGACATCCCGTTGATCATGGGGACCGTGATGTTCTCCGCGTTCCTGATTGTGGTGGTCAACCTGATCGTGGACCTGCTTTACGCGTGGCTCGATCCGCGGATTCGGCTGGCGGAGATCGGATGAATCTGCGCCGCTTCGTGACGCTGGAAACGGTCGGCGCTGCGATGATCACGCTGCTGGTGATCGTGGCAGTGTTCGCACCGATGCTGGCGCCGCACGATCCCACGATCGTGGTCGCACCGACGTTTGGCGATCCCGGCGCGCCGTCGCTCAAATTTCCGATGGGCACCGACGAGCTCGGCCGCGACGTGTTCTCGCGCATCATCTTCGGCGCGCGGATCTCGCTGACCGTCGGTGTGGCCGCGATGGCGGTGACGATGACCATCGGCGTCGCCATCGGATTGTGCTCGGGTTTTTTCGGCGGCGCGGTTGATTTTCTTCTGATGCGCTTCACCGATCTGATGCTGTCGCTGCCGCCGTTGCTGCTCGCGATGGCTCTGGTAGCAGTGCTCGGGCCGAGCCTGCGCACTATTTTTATTGTCATCGGACTTGTCTCATGGACATCGATTGCGCGCGTGGTCCGAGCCGAAACGCTGACGATGTCGCGGCGCGATTTCGTCGTCGGCGCCGAAGCGCTGGGCGCACCGTCACTCCGATTGATTGCGCTGCATATCCTGCCCAACGTCCTGCCGATAATCGTCGTGATGGCGGCGCTACGAACTTCCGACACCCTGCTGCTCGACGCGGCGCTCAGCTTCCTCGGCCTCGGCGTGCCGCCGCCAACGCCGAGTTGGGGCCGAATGATCGAAGAGGCGACGATTTACTTCCGCACCGCACCATGGCTCGCGACCTTTCCCGGCCTCGCGATCTTTTACGCGGTGCTCAGCTTCAATCTTTTCGGTTACGGATTTCTGCGCAGGCGATCGCAATGACGCGCCGAAGAATCATTGCGATTCTCATCGCGATCGCAGTGCTTTCGGGCTGCGGTGGCGGACCGCCTCCGCTCAATCTGCCACCCAACGCGATGGTGCTGCGGATGGCCGATGTCGACGACGTCCCCACGCTCGACCCGGCGGCCGGTTACGACACCGCCTCCTGGACTTTCGAGCAGGCGATTTTCGATACGCTGGTGCGCTACGGCGACGGCGATATCCATCTCGGACCTGACCTCGCAACCAGCTGGGAAGTCTCGCCGGACGCGACTACTTTCACGTTTCACATGCGCGCCGACGCGCGCTTTTCCGACGGGCGAATCGTGACCAGCGACGACTTCCGGTACGGGGTCGAGCGCGTGCTCGAGCCCGCGACGCGTTCGCGCGGGATGGAGTATTACAGGGGCATCGTGGGCGCGGACGACTTCGTCGCGCATCGCGCGGCGCATGTGCGCGGGATCGAGACGCCGGACCAGACGACGATCGTTTTCCATTTGAGCGCGCCCGACCCGATCTTCGCAGACAAGCTCGCGATGCCGTTTGCGTCGGCGATCCCGCGCGACGTCGCCGAGAAATGGGGCGACGATTTTTCGCGACACGTCGTCGGCAGCGGCGCCTTCATGCTGCGCGAATGGCTGGGCGGCCAGCGCCTCGTGCTGGTGAGGAATCCCTACTACTTCGGCGCGCCGCTGCCGCATCTCGATGCGATCGTCGAATCGGTGGGCGTGAACGATGAGTTGCAATGGCTGCGTTTTGACGCCGGGCAGATCGACGCGGTGGTTGATATTCCACCGGCCGAGTTTCCCTACGTGATGAAGACTCCGGCGCTGCGCGCGTTGACGCTGGCGAAAACGACGGTCACCACGCGTTATCTCGGGATGAACTGCCAGATGTGGCCATTTACCGACGTGCGGGTGCGCCGCGCGTTCAATTACGCAATCGATCGGCACAAGCTGATTGCAATATTGAACGGACGCGGCGTCGTCGCGCGCGGCGTGCTGCCGCCGAATCTGCCCGGTTACGATCCCAAGCTCGAAGGCTACGACTACGATCCGGCGAAGGCGCGCGCGCTGCTCGAGCAGGCGCATCTGCAAAACGGATTCGACTTCGAGATCTGGATGCGTGCCGATCAGACGCTGCTGATGCTGGCGCAATCGATCCAGCAGGATCTCGCGCCGCTGGGAATCCACGCGATGCTGAAGCCGGTCGCGTGGGGACCCTTCCTCGAAGCGACGCGTCAGCCGCTTACGGTGCAAGCGTTCATGCAGGGATGGGAGGCGGACTTTCCCGATCCGGAAAATTTTCTCGGCGCACTACTGTCGCGCGAACAATGGGGCTCCAACAACGACAGTTTTTATTCAGACCCCGAGGTCGAGAAGTTACTGACCGAAGCCGAGCCGGTTGCCGACATGAAGCAGCGCTATGCGCTCTACAACCAGGCAGAGAAAATCGTGGTCGCCGACGCGCCGTGGGTTTTCCTGTACTACCCGGTGACCTACATAATCCGCCAGCCCTGGGTGCATGACTACGTAATCAACCCGATGCGCCCAACTCGGTTCGAACATATCTGGCTGTCGGCGCATCCGGAGTAGCGCGATGGCCGACCGCGCCAACTTGGCTATGATCGAGAGGTTATGAAAAAAGCCAAAATCGGGGAGCTTCCGAAACGGCCTCTCGCGCTATCTCGATTACGTCCGCGCGGGCGGTTCGGTGATGGTGTACGACCGCGACACGCCGATCGCCGAAATAGTT
>Ga0302324_100014259_pt1 | contig 16039 bp, 9 predicted proteins | sample Palsa_T0_1_FD_201949 | JGI IMG/M metagenome (GOLD analysis project Ga0302324, IMG submission 201949) | Peat permafrost microbial communities from Stordalen Mire near Abisko, Sweden - Palsa_T0_1 | ecosystem: Environmental > Terrestrial > Soil > Palsa > Peat permafrost | place: Sweden: Abisko...
GACCGACATGATCACTGAGCGAACTAGAATTGGTTCGCAAACGTACTCTGGCGGGTTCGGTAAATCGGTGGTGTTGCTCATCGCAATCCGTCAACGCCAGGTCTCCCTGCTGCCAGGATGCGGGACATTGTGCAGCGGCAATCCACGCCCATAATCACCATGTTCGGCTCCTTTCTCCCGAACCTTTGGTCGTCGACAAACCAAAGTCTACCCGGGTCCAGGGAGCCGCCATTGTTATGAAATCAAGTCGTTTCCAAGTTCCCCACCTGTCCGGTTACCACGAAATCTTTGCGGGGAACATCAGGACCGTTGCTAGAGACGACACAGGGCGGAATTGTGTGTTTTTCTGTACAGTCCCTGATCCCCTCGCGGCTAGAACAAGCATTACCGAGTCCTCCTGGGTGGCAACAGTGTCAAAAATCGCGGGTGCGCCACAAGGCCGCATATCGGGACTCATGCATTCGAGGTTGAGAATCCTTCGAGTCGCGGAGGAAGAGGATCAGAGATGAAAACCAAGACTTCGAAAAGGTATTTGTGTCACCCCTTAATAGCGTCAATGCGGAAGACCTTTGCGATTTTCACTCCAGCTACTTCTCTCCGGCGACGTGTCTTGTATAGCTTCGCCATAGTGAGACTAGTTCTCGCCCCAGTTATTTTATTGGCGGTTTACTACCTATTCCAAATGGGCTGGATCGTCGATCGAATTGTCAACGTGGACGCTCCGGCGGCTACTCTGGCGCAACAGGCTTCCATTCAAATGCTAGAGGCACGACGCGCCGAACGAAACTATTCCCTGCTTCGAGATACAGCATACGTCAACACGAATCACGATCTGCTTGCTGAGGTAAGAAATACTTTAGTCGAGATCCGTAACCTCGAACCGGGAGAAGAAGCCACGACCCAACAAGTCTTGGATGCGACACAGCTTTACCAGGAGCAGTTTTCAGACGAGGTCGCGGCGATGGGGCAACCAGGCGACGCTCCTCGCGAGCGAATTGAGGCCGTTGTCAACAATTACGAAACGGATTTAAATGCCATGGTGCAAAAGGACAGCCGCAAGAGCCGGGACAAGCTCCTCGAGGAACTTCGCACGCGGGCTGATTCGTTCGACGCCGAAATCACAAACACAGTGGAGATGGGCGATCCCACGTTCCGCCGATACGCCAGCGAGATCGGAGGATCGAGTCAGCAGGTGTTTGACCTTACATCAGGATTGGAAGCACGAATTTGGCAACGGGTACAAGATGATCACGGGAGGGCTCGAAGGATTCTTCATCGTGCCGAGTGGGTGTTGAGCATTGTTTCGGCGGCGGTCATCCTGCTCAGTGTTTGGATTACTTTCGCGCTGCCGCGCGAAATAGTCAAACCACTAATTAGCCTTAAGAATGCCGTCGATGATGCAGCTTCTGGAGATTATCAGATCGACTTTGAGTTGGAGGGAAAAGGGGAACTTGTGGACTTGGCGAAGAGCGTATGCAACTTGATCTCACACGTCGCACAGGCGCGTCAGACTGAAGCTGCTCTAGCGGTCCCTGGACAAGATAGAAACTGATTACGCACTCGAAATCAATGAAACCGTGCCGGGAAGCTCGAGTTCGATCGCCGAACGGTTCTTCGGGTTAACTCTTCCGCCACACTGACAGCTTCGACGAAGGCGCGAAATTATCGAGGCTACGCGGGTCGCATCTCGGCGATATGCAACATGTGAAAATGCGGCGACGGCGACTTTCAATTATTCGACCTAAGTCCTGAGTAGTCGGATTACGGGACATTTGAAGTGACGCTTCGTTTTTTTGGTAAGCGCGTTTGCCAAGTAGGGGTGAGTGAGGCGCCTTTGCTTCAAGGGTCCTGCTGGCGACGCTGAGCCGAACAAGTCTATTAACCGATGGGTAGTAACTCATAAGAATGGTGTATCACAGGGAACATACACAGTTCCTCTATCTGAATAACGTTGTACGAGAGAGCGGCATGGGGGTCGTGTTCGTTAATCCTCCTCCAGATCAGTTGGACGTTCTCGAGTTCTAGCTTGCCGAGTTTTCAGCAGCGTCTCTCTCACAGCTCGTGAAAAACTGATAATGACTGAAATTCGCAACCTCCTTCTGATTGACGAAAACCCCGCTCATGCCGAGTCTTTTCAAGAAGCTCTGCTCAACGCCAAGGATGGGCCATTTCTAGGTGAATGGGTTCAGACGCTCTCTCAAAGCGTAGAACGGCTGCACGAGAGAACAACATGGGCGATATTTGCGAGTCTCTCCCTACCTGATAGCCAGGGGCTCGACACGATCGATAAACTCCTGCAGGTGGCGCCGGGTGTACCGATCTTGGTCATCGGTGGCGCTGAGGACGAAGACCTTTCCACGGAGGCTTTGCGGCGCGGAGCGAAGGACTATGTGCTAAACGGTCATATCGGCACGTACTCATTCGGCCGCGCCATACGCCACATCGCAGAGCGAAAGGCCGCGGAAGAACAATTGTTCACAGAAACGGAACGCGCCTCGGTTACGCTCAACTCCATTGGGGACGCTGTACTCAGCTCTGACGTCGTGGGGAATGTCACCTACCTCAATGTAGTAGCGGAGAAGATGACCGGTTGGACATGTGCAGAGGCGTGTGGTAGCCCTCTGGACAAAATCTTTCACATTATCGACGGCGTGACTCGAAAACCGTCTCCGAATCCCATGGAACGTGCAATGCAGGAAAACAAGACCGTGAAACTAACCCCGAACTGTATTCTCATCCGGCGCGACGGTAGTGAATCTTCCATTGAAGATTCTGCGGCACCGATCCATGACCGGTCAGGGATGATTACGGGAGCCGTAATCGTTTTCCATGACGTGACCGCATCGAGGGCCATGACACAAGAGATGTCCCATTTGGCCCAACACGATATCTTGACCGATCTGCCTAACCGGCTGTTGTTGAAAGATCGAATTAGTCAGGCGATTGTAGCATCTCGTCGTAATCACACCAAAGTCGCAGTGCTGTTCGTGGATTTGGATGGCTTCAAGGATATCAACGATTCGCTGGGGCATGCTGTTGGCGACACCGTACTTCAATCGGTCGCGAAGCGGTTGGCACGCTGTGTGCGTAGCTCCGACACGGTAAGCCGTCAGGGTGGAGATGAATTTGTGGTGCTTCTTTCGGAAATCAAGCAGCCATCAGACGCCGCTATCACAGCAAGAAAGATCCTAACTGCAGTAACTGCATCCCACAACTTTGAGAAGCAGGATCTGCAACTCACGGCAAGCATAGGCGTCAGTACCTACCCAGAAGACGGTCAGGATGCGGAAATCTTGATGAAAAGTGCGGATACCGCCATGTATGAAAGCAAGAAAAGAGGTCACAACAACTACCAGTTCTTTAAGCCGGATATGAACACCCGAACCATCGAGCGTCAAACGATCGAAGCCGACCTCCGCGGTGCTCTAAAGCGTCAGGAATTTGTGTTGCATTACCAGCCAAAGATAAACCTTCTGACAGGAAAGATTACGGGTGCCGAGGCGCTGGTACGCTGGCTACATCCAGTTCGCCGCTTGGTGCCACCCTTGCAATTCATACCTATCGCTGAAGAGTCTGGCCTTATTCTGTTCATCGGCCAATGGGTGCTAAGAGAAGCATGCAAGCAAGCGCAAGACTGGATTGACGCCGGTATGCATCCGACTCCCGTGGCCGTTAACGTATCCGCGTTGGAGTTCCGAAGTGAGGGTTTTCTTGAAAGCCTTCGCGCTATTCTGAAGGACACTCGTTTGGATCCGCGCTATCTAGAACTCGAACTGACGGAGAGTGTGCTTATGCAGCACGCCGAATCTTCCGCGTCAGTGCTCGGCGAGCTCAAATCCATAGGGGTGCGCCTGGCGGTAGACGACTTCGGCACAGGGTATTCAAGTTTGAGCTATCTGAAAAGGTTTCCGATTGATTCCTTGAAGATCGACCAATCTTTCGTGCGCGACATCGCCACAGATACGGACGACGCTACAATCGTCAGCGCGGTGATCACCATGGCTAAGAGTCTCAGGCAGTGCGTGATCGCCGAAGGCGTGGAAACAGAAGAACAGATAAGATTCCTCCAGTCACATGCCTGCGACGAGGCGCAAGGTTACTATTTCAGTAAGCCCATCATCGCCCACCAGTTCGCGAAGCTACTCGAAACAGGCACAACGCCATTGCCACTCAAGCTACCGTCAGTGTCCCTTCGTGATTTCGCGAGACAGTCTCCATTTTAGCTTTTGTTTTTGCGCGAATTGGCGGCGATTGTCAACTCCCGATAAACGCGGCAACCGGACACCTGGGGTACTCGAAAAAACCTGTCCAGCAATCCGACTGATCAGGCGTCAGCGGCGAGAACGACGCAGCAACATCTTTTCCACGGCGGGCTGTTTTTTCGGTGCGGTAACACGGACGTAATCGCGGTCTTGCGCTTATCTCACGGTCAGTCCCCCCAACCACTTCTGCAATAGTATTTGCTGCGCCGCCTTCATGTTGCCAAAACTTACCCCGAACCCCATCGACGGCTCAGAACGAGCGACCACTCCACCAGCCATAAAGGTTGTTCCTCCATACTTGAGCTGAAGTTGGATCTCAGTTCCCGGCGGAAGCGAAAACGTCGTATTCATAAAACAGCCGACCAGACTCACATCCGACGTTCGTGCCTTCAGACACCCATGGGACAATGGACTCACTATCTCGGCGTCAGCAACGAGCTGGTAGCGTGGGGCTCGGCGTCGTTCATTACCCATTACAAATCACCGTAGAGGCAAGTTTAACACCGGAGCCCGAGGGAAACATCGAATGCGTCGGCATTGGATTCTTGGAAGCTTTTCAATTCTCGTGGAACGATAGTCCTCCAGCGTTTGTTAGGAGCCCCGGAAAAAGACCACGCCCCAGCGGACCCATCAATATCTGCTGCCTTTCTAGCATGCTCGACCACATCCCTGAAATTCAGCAGAGGCGTCTAAACCCCCGGCAGCTCCCGTCTCTCGAGCTCTTGATCGTCGATAAACCAAGGTCTACCCGGGTCGAAGGAGCCGGGATTGTTATGAAATGATGTCGGCTGAACGGCTCAGAAATCCTGTCCAGTTCTGACCAATGCCTTGACTGATACCTAATTAGTGGGAATCATACTGATTTCAGGTGCGTGACTCGTCTGAAAAGGCTTCGATGGGAAGTTCGAACAGAACCGCAGACTTCAGATGCGTCTACTGTGGGAGCAAGAGAGTCCGCAGGTCTCGGCGACGTGGTTTTGTGGAACGCGTCTTCCTACGATTTTTTACGTTGCGTCCTTTCCACCTGTATTGACTGCTATAAACGCTTTTATAGTCGTCCGCAGCCCATCGATGTTCAGCAGCAGGAGTCTCACTTGATCGCCGATCGCCCAAAGCAGCTGCGGGATCAGCCAAGCCTGGAACCAAAGATTCCGATGAACTTTAGGCAAGTTGAAAGAAGGGTCTTCAGCCGCCTCAGCTGCCAGATCCCGGCGCGAATTGTGGTCGGCTCGGGATCTTTTATAGCCGGCGTAGTGAGCGGCATCAGCTTGAATGGCTGCTTCATTGAGACTCCGAACACCGTTCCAATCGGAAGCGAGATTGAGCTTTCTCTGGAACTTAAAGAGGAGACCCGCAGTCGAGCACTGATCCGAACGTCGCTTCCGGCCGCAGGTCTAGGAGTCGAATTCACCCTCATGACTACGCCAAACTTTCGCAGGCTTCAGAGCATTTTGAAGAACTCAGTCCGACTTGATTCAAACTTTTGACCGCCACGTTCCCTTAGGCCATCAGTGCTCTACTTGTGCGATTTAAGCGTTTGTCGGGACTTTGTTTTATTCGGCGTATCAATCTAGAAGTCCCTCGACGAAACCTACAGGTGGATCACTTCGAGGCGTAGAAGCGGTAGTCTGCGGAGTACGACACGCGGACTTCCTGGCCGACGTGCGAAGCGTCGCACCCGGATTCCGGTGCTTTGCCACCCTTGGTGTTGAGGCGCTGAATTGTTGTGACGCGAGAGAGCACGCCGCTTCCATCATGGCTAAGGATCGTGACGAGAAGCCATGGAATGGAATTGGCGTCCGGCGAAGGCGAATTGGCAACGGCCTTGCCGGTGACACGGCTGCCGTCGTTCGCTTCCCAAGAAGGTCCGGCGAAATGCTTGCCGAACAGTTTGCCGTTTTTGTCGAAGAGCTGGGCATCGGGAGCCTTCAGCGTCCAAGCGAATTGCGCGGCGTCACCCTTGCAGATGTAGACCTGGTCGCCCTTCGCGTGGACCTGAAGAAGTAGCTGTTGATTGCCAGGCGGTCGGAGTTGCTGAGGGACATCCTGTGCGGCGACCGAGAACGAAAAACCGGCACTCGCGACGAGGAGTGTAGCGAATGCCAATCCACGCATGCGGTTGCGCATGGAACGATTCCTCCCGTGAAGGAACAACTTGGTTTCGAACGGCAATATAACTCATCTCGCCTCGTCTGATGAAACAGAACAGCTAACGAGTAGTCAGGTGGTTGACATCTGAAGCGCAATTGTCGCAAGCGATCCCGCTTCTCCGGTTAGCACGTTAGTCAGGAATCCCCACTTCTTGCAGGACCGCCCGAAGGATGTCGCCGTAGGTTTCCGTGAGCCTTTTCTTGCACAGACGGGTGGGGACCCGAACGAACAAACGTCTATTCTCAGCTCCTTTCAGCCTGGTTGGGCGAAACCAGGCTGCGAAGTCGTGCGAATTGACACGGCGTTTGGCGTGTTGGAGAACTCTCGCCAAGTTGCTCATAGAACGAACCGCCCCTCAGGCGGCGCCAGAAAGAAAATATACTGACAGCGAAGGAAAGTCTGATCGGAACTGCACAACATAGAAGAATTGATCAGGAACCCAGATATTTCGGAATACTCGCAGTTAGCTCCCACAATCGGCAGGTCCAAATGGGCTTCGGACTTGCCATGACCGCACTCCACTAGCTCCCTGATAAGCTTTCGCTCGATACTTTTCGGTAGGTACCAAAGCCGCTCTACTCGACATCCTCTTCCCTATGTTTCGCGGCGCAAAAGCCTTCCTCGCTTGGTCTTCCCACGTGCGCGGCTTACCCGAATACTATTGGAATCGCGCTCAGGGTAGATCTGTTGTTTGCTTCTGGAAAACCGGTCCTGCGACATTCCCCACAGTAGGACGATGTTTTGACGCTGGAAACTGACGAGCTGCCGCATTTTCGGTCCAATCCATTCTCCTGCGCCACTCCCACGAATTTCTCCGACAGAGACTCACACCGCGGGGGGAGACAAAAACATTGACAACAAATTCACATAAGGTAACGGCGTTGATTCCGAAACAAGCGAGGTTCGCTACTCTCGCAACCACGAAGACTCTCGCTGTCGAAGTCAGCAAGGTGCAAGCGCAGATGGACAGATTTCCGTTGTATAATCCAACCGAATTACAGCTTGGTTAGGAGATCCATGACTCCGGACACGACTTCCGCGGTTTGGGTACCTGTATGTTGTGGGCGCGTGATGCGCTGCAACATGTTCAGGCTGCCGGATGGCGGGGCGTACGCAGCGCTCGTGTGCACGATCTGCAACAAGAACATTACGCTTGAACAGGAGCCGCTCGCCGCCGATAACTACGGGGAGGGCTCGAATGTGCTAAGCCTGCTCGGGTCGCCTAAGCCGCCGACGACAGATAGACGAAAATCAGCTAGAGACGTCAGTTTAGACGAACCAACGCTTTGACCCCGATGGTGGCTCCCTAGACTGCATACCTGCCGATGATTGGCCATACCATCTCCCGGTACCGCATTATTGAGAAACTTGGCGCGGGCGGAATGGGCGTAGTCTACAAGGCCCGGGATATTCGGCTTGATCGCAATGTAGCTCTGAAATTCCTGCCCGAAAATCTGGCGCACGATACACAGGCGCTCGATCGCTTTCGGCGCGAAGCGCATGCGGCGTCTGCTCTCAATCATCCGGGCATTTGCACGATCTATGATATCGGCGAGCAGGCCGGTCGGCCGTTCATCGCAATGGAGTTCATCGACGGCGAAACCTTGCGCAAACACATTGATGGGAAACCGCTGGTCGTTGAGGAAGTGCTGGATCTCGGAATTCAGATTGCGGACGCTCTCGATGCGGCGCATGCGCAAGGCATCGTCCATCGCGACATCAAGCCCGCCAATATCTTCGTGACGAAGCGCGGACTGGCGAAGGTGCTGGATTTCGGGCTCGCGAAATTGGTTCCCAAAGGTATCGCGGGCGGCGACGCGAATTCTTCTCGTGCGGAGCAGCCAGAGTCGGTTTCCATCGTTGGAATCATCAGCGGGACTCCTTCCTACATGTCCCCCGAACAGATCCGTGGAGACGACTTGGACGCCCGCACTGACATTTTTTCTCTCGGCCTCCTGCTTTTCGAAATGGCCACGGGACGACAAGCATTCGGTGGCGCTACGGGCGGCATGATAATCGAAGCCATTCTCACCAGGCCACCTGAGCCTATGCGCAACGCGAATTCTGAAGTCCCACCGCGGCTCGAAGAGATCATCAGTAAATCACTCAATAAGGATAGGGAACAGCGGTACCAGACTGCGACCGAGGTTTGCGCGGCTTTGAAGCACCTTAAGCGGAGTCTTGACTCGGGTCAGAGCGTAGCGATGGCGCCGCCCTTGCCGCCTGCTAGTCCCAACAAGTGGATCATGTGGGCCGGCGGCGCTGTCGTACTTCTTGCGCTTGCGATGGGAGTTTGGCTTTTCAATGCGCGAGGGGCCCACGCTTTGAACCAAACGGACACCGTTGTTCTGGCCGATTTCAGCAACAAGACTGGCGACGCGGTGTTCGACGGTACGCTCCAGCAAGGCCTCGCAGTGCAGCTCGAACAATCTCCTTTCTTGAGCCTCGTTTCCGACGAGCGCATCCAGAAGACCCTTCAACTAATGGGCCACGCACGCGACGCGAAACTCACGCCCGAAATTGCTCGCGACCTATGCGAGCGCGTGGGGAGTAAGGCTTACCTGAGTGGTTCGATTTCGAGCTTGGGCAACGATTATGTGATCGGGATCAATGCCGTAAATTGTCAGACCGGGGACTACGTCGCGCAAGAGCAGGTGACGGCCGATAGCAAAGAGCACGTTCTTAAAGCGTTGGGCGAGGCTTCAACAAAATTGCGGGAGAAACTGGGCGAGTCTCTCCAGACGGTGCAGAAGCTGGACACGCCGATCGAGCAGGCAACGACGCCCTCGCTCGAGGCCCTTCAGGCTTACAGCCTTGGACGGGCAGCCTTGCTAGGCAAAGGCGATTACGTCGGCTCCGTGTCACTGTTCAAGCGCGCAATCGGCCTCGACCCAAATTTCGCAATGGCCTATGCTTCGCTTGGCACGACCTACCACAATCTCGGCGATACAAACCTTGGCGCGGAAAATACCAAAAGAGCATACGAACTTCGCGGGCACGTAAGCGAGCCGGAGCGATTTTACATCGAGTCGCACTACCATCATTTCGTCTCTGGCGACCTGGAGAAAGCACGCCAGGTCTATGAACTCTGGGCGCAGACCTATCCGCGGGAGTTGGTAGCGCGAAACAACCTGGGTGTCGTGGACCAAACTTTGGGGCGCCATGAGATGGCGCTCGCTGACTTTCGGCACGCCGGCCAGGTCGCGCCGCCGGATGCGCTAAATTACAGCAACGTCGTTCTTTCCTGTCTTTCTCTGAATCGTTTCGATGAGGCCGGCGCCGAGGGGATGGAAGCGATCAGGAAGAATCTCGATTCTCCTGATTTACATATCTATCTTTACCAGCTTGCCTTCGTGCAAAACGATTCGGCGGGTATGGCGCGGCAGGCAACATGGGCGATGGGCAAGCCGGGAACCGAAAACACTTTGCTGTACCTCGAGGCCAACTCCGCGGCCTATTCAGGCCAGCTTGCGAAAGCGAGAGAACTATCCGCCCAAGCGGTGGCTGCTGCCGATCGAGGGGAAGAAAAAGAGATCGCAGCGGGCTGGGAGGCGGCTGCGGCGCTCTCGGAAGCCTTTTTCGGCAATTCGTCAGAGGCACGACGGCATGCGACCGCTGCGCTTGTGCTTTCAAATGGCCGCGACGTGCAATACGTCGCTGCACTGGCTCTCGCGATCGCTGGAGATTCGGCCCGGTCTCAGGGGCTGGCCGATGACCTCGCAAAGCGCTTTCCCGAAGACACCGTCGTCCAATTTGACTACCTGCCGACGATTCGCGCCCAGCTTGCCCTCCATCGTAATGACGACCGCCAGGCCGTCGAAGCGCTCCAGGCTGCTTTGCCTTACGAACTGGGAGTTCCAGGCACTAGTAATTTTTCTATAAACTTGTACCCCATCTACGTGCGCGGCGAAACGTATCTAGCGGCCCGCCAAGGCCCGCAAGCAGCCGCAGAGTTCCAGAAGATACTGGATGCGCCCGGCTTGGCAATCAACGAACCGATCGGCGCGCTGGCTCATCTGGGCCTCGGCCGCGCGTATACGATCTCGCGCGACATGACCAGGGCCCGCACCGCATACCAGGACTTCCTCACGCTCTGGAAAGGCGCCGACCCGAATATCCCCATCCTGATCGCCGCCAAGTCTGAGCATGCAAAGCTGCAATGATCTAACTTACCCTGAAAGGGTACTCCGCAAACGTAGTGAACGTTTCACGAGGGCAACGCCTCAACAACCATGCGAGTGCCCAGATTTTCTGGAGGAAGTTAGATCGGCGGATTGGCGTTAGCTCTCCACGATCTGCCCGAGGGTTAGAAGGGCATGGACTTGGCAGTAGAATCGTCCGTGCGCACTCAAGAACCAGCGGCGATTCACGGAAAACATCCACTGCGACCTGTTTTTGAATTGGCGTAAATAGCGCAAAGGAATAATCCACAGAGGGAACCGTTTGCCAGCCTGACGAGCTAAGGAACGCCCGAAAGGAAACCAATATGCACGGAAATAACCCTTCGTTGGCCTCTCCGGAGGCGCCGGGTGGTTGACAATTGCCGACGGGACGTAAAGCAGCCGCTCACCAGCCCCGGGCCCATCGATCTAACCACTCCCAAAGCACCTAATCAGTGCTTTTTTGGACGCCCCCGGGCATCGGCGTAACATCCACTCCAACATTCAACGTATGTTTGGCACCGCCCAGTAGAACGCCATGGATGGGACTGACGTCGCTATAATCGCGCCCCCATGCGACCGTGATGTGGCCGTCTCCAGGAACGCAATTGTTCGTGGGGTCGAAATCGACCCACCCGGCTCCAGGACACCATGCCGAACACCAGGCATGCGAGGCATCTGCTCCAACTAAACGCGGTTTACCGGGCGGTGGCAGCGTTCGCAAGTAGCCGCTGATGTAACGGCTCGGCAGGCCCAAGGATCGCATGCAGGCAATCTGCAAATGAGCGAAGTCCTGGCATACGCCGCGACGCTTTTTGAAAAATGCCTGGACGGGCGTCGTGACCTCCGTCGCCTTGGTATCGAACTGAAAATCGCGATGGATGATTCGCATAAGTTCGAGGACAGCGTCTAATAAAGGACGTCTCGCGGGAAACGCCTCGCGCGCGTAGTCGGCGAGTTCGCGGCTTGCCCCCACGCGTTGAGAGCCGAATACAAACTGATACGCGTCGAGCCCGTCGTCGCTGCTGTCGCCGACCAACGATTCGACAACCGTTTCCCACGGTGGCGAGACCGAGAAATCCGGACGTTTGAGGGCGAATACTTCCAGTTCGCTGCTGGCCTCCACAATCAGACTGTCGTGCGGCTCCTGGAGTGTGAAGAACGTCTGTATATTGCCGAAGTAGTCGTCTTGAGTTGATGTAACCGCTGGCGCCGGCAGTATGGAAATGTGGGTTTCATGGCAAAGCTGTCCGGGAATATCGCGCGGCGTCAGCCGCACCAAGTGATGCGAAACCGAAACCGGGTCTTCGTAGATGTACGTCGTCCGATGCCTGACGCGGTAGATCATGTCGTCCGCTCCGGCTCAGCATGACTGAAATAAGCGTGAGTGATGGCGTTCGACAAAGCTGGCAAAGCGGCTTCGAGCGCGGAGAGGAGTTCATCGAGTCGCTCACGAATCGCTCCGGCACGTGGTTCGCAAAGCTTGCGAACATCCGCGTGAAACAGGTTGGATGCTGCTTCCTCGAAACGTTCCTGTTTGGCGACCGGCCACCCGGCGCCGGACGGCATGCGGGACAGGCTTCGGCAATGATCGGAGAGATCCTTCGCCTGGAAAGCGAGTGACCGCGGATTGGCCTCCTCGTTCATCAGTAAATCAAGGACGGGCGCGGGCTGTAATATGGTGAAGTATCGCGAGCGATAGGCCATCGAACTGTCGGCCACTTCGAGGAGCATCTCGAGCGCGGGCCAAGTCTGCGGCGTCAGCGGCACGATGATCGTTCGGAACAATCTAACCAGATGGACAGAGCGTTCCAGGCGCCTTCCGATGCTTAGGAAATGCCAACCGGGACCTCGCGTCATATTCTCCATCTCAATCCCTCGGAGCGATGCAAGCGTCCCGATGCAGCCGTTCAAAACGGCCAGGGCATCTCCTACCGAGACATATCCCCATGCCAGATTGTCGGCGCCGCGCGTAAGCGAGCCAAACTGATTCACAACGCGGAGTAGATCGCTTGAAAGCCGGTCGCGCACCTGCGCAGCAGAGCGCCCAGCACGATTTAGAGTTGCGGTCAGGCTATCGCTGCGCTGTTCTTCAAAAATGCGTGAAAGAATTTCCTGTTCCAGATCGCGCAGCAGGTCGGGATGTAATTCGGGCTCGTCCTCTTTCGAGAGGCGCGCGTGGGGAGATTCCAGACAATCGCTTATCTTCGTTAGGGATTCCCATTCCGGTCCATCCGCCGTCCCCAACTGGCCCGTGAGCCGGATCAAAATGCATCGAAGCATTCGGGCCACATGTTCGCTGCGTTCGGCATAGCGGCCAAGCCAGAAAAAGTGATCCGCCGCCCGGCTGGGCAGATCGCTCACAACTCCGCGACTCAGTTCGACGGGCACATCGCGCGGCCGCTGCAAACTAAAAGTATCCACAGGTTTGTCCGAAAGAACCCATGTGTCCTTGCTGCCGCCGCCGCGCTGCATCGAAACGACGGGCGTATCAATCGACGGGGAAACGCGCGCCAGTCCCCCCGGTATCACCACCCACGAGTCCCCCTTCGCCGCCAGGTACACGCGCAAAACAACGCGACGCGGAGTAAGGTCGTGTTGTTCAGACCATGCGGGTACCGTCGACAGATTTAACAGCTCCTGGCCGGCGAATTCTTGAGGGCTTTCCTTGATCTGCTCGATCAGCCGTGACTTTTCCTCGGAGCCAAGTTTGCCGCCGAAAACAGGCTCCATCCCTTTCGAAGGGAAGGCGGGCTTGATCACCAGGGAATCCAGATTTTCGAGCACGTAACGGAGCGCGTGGGGTTGGCCGCACCACCATGTCGCGGCGGTCGGCAGTTTTAGTTCCTCTCCCAGCATTCGGCGGCTCAGGCCCGGGAAAAATGGCATGAAGGCGGAAGTTTCAATGAGCCCGCTGCCCAGCGCGTTCGCTACGGTGACGTTGCCTGCTCGTACTGCTTGCAGGAGACCCGCCACGCCTAGATAGGAATCGGAGCGTAATTCGATCGGGTCGCAGAAGCCATCATCCACGCGACGCAGAATGACGTCCACTTGCTTGAGTCCTTCGAGCGTCTTCAGGAATACCCTGCTATCGCGCACGGTCAGGTCACCACCCTGGACCAGCGTGAATCCAAGGTAACGCGCTAGGTAGGAATGCTCGAAGTAAGTTTCGTTGAACGGTCCGGGAGTCAGCAGGACGACGCGCGGATTGGTGGGGGCCATGGGCGAGAGGCGGAGTAGCGTCTCGCGAAATGAACGGAAGAATGAAGCGAGCCGCTTGACGCGGAACTCGCGGAATAAATCCGGAAAAGTCTCCGCCATGACAATGCGATTCTCAAGCGAATAGCCCGCGCCGGAAGGCGCTTGGGTGCGGTCGGAAATTACCCACCAGTCGCCGTCCGGCCCACGCGCCAGGTCCACGGCGAGAAGGTGTAGGTACGTGCCGCCCGAAACTCGAACTCCATGGCAAGGCCGCCAGAAGCCCGGGTTCGCAAAAACAAGCGCCGCCGGAAGCAGGCCGCCATGAAGCAGCCGCTGCGGTCCGTACAGATCGGCCAGAATCAGGTTGAGCAGCCGGGCACGCTGGATCAACCCCGCTTCGAGTTGGTTCCATTCAGACGGCGGGATTACAAGAGGAATAGCATCCAGATTCCACGGCCGATCCATTCCCAGCGGATCGCCATAGACGTTGTAGGTGACGCCGTTTTCCCGAATGCGTTGCTTGGCCGTTCGCCAGCGGCGTGTCAATTCCTGGTCGCCGAGCGCGGACAACGAGTGGATGAATTTGTCCCAATGAGGACGAAGAATTCCGGGCGCTCCGCACATCTCATCGTACACACCGGGTGTTTGGTGATAACCGATGCTCAGGAGCGGTGCTTTCACCGTATCTGCGGAAATCTTCATTCGAGCTCAGGGGGAACGACTATTTGCACTTCGCGAGGAAATCTCACGGCGTCCGCCGCAAATCCAATGTCAGGGGGAACGCTGGGTTACGCTCTTCGCTTGGAATCGCGATGATCCCCGGTGTATGTCCGATATCGCTGAATCGCGCCAGGCGTCGGCTCTCCGCCTCAAACGCATTAACGGGAAACTGCTCGTGGGCGAGTCCTCCAGGATGAGTCACGTGATAGGTGCAACCCCCGATCGAACGTCCCGACCATGTGTCCACGATATCAAACACAAGAGGCGAGTGCACCGGGATGTTGGGATGCAGGCACGATGGCGGCTGCCAGGCGCGGTATCGCACACCCGCGACGAATTCGCCTTCCTCATCAGTCGACTGCAGAGGCACCATTCGGCCATTACACAAAACGGTGAAACGAGAATCGATCATACCCGACACTTTCACTTGCAGCCGCTCCACAGAAGAATCCACGTTGCGGACGGTTTGGACGCCCGAAGCTTCTTCGCCGAGGACGTGCCAGGGCTCCAAAGCGTGCCGCAACTCCAAATGCATTCCATGTTTTGTCACCGAACCGATCATCGGAAATCGAAACTCGAAGTGCGCTGCGAACCATTCTTTCTCAAACGCGTAGTCGGCTTCGCGCAGCGTCGCCATCACGTCTTCCCAGTCCAGCTGAGTGAAGTAGGGCAGCATGAAGCGGTCATGAAGAGCCGTCCCCCACCATACGAGCTTGCGGCGGTATGGCGTTTGCCAGAAATATGCGATCAGCGCCCGGACGAGCAATTGTTGAGTGAGACTCATATGTGCGTGCGGAGGCATTTCGAATGCTCGCAGTTCCACCAGCCCAAGCCGCGCTTCGGAAGCATCGGGCGAATAAAGTTTGTCGATGCAGAACTCGGCTCGGTGGGTATTCCCGGACAAATCCGTCAGAAGATGCCGGAAAACGCGATCGGCCTGCCACGGCGGGACGTCTTTCGAACCTTTGTCCGGAATCTGATCGAAAGCAATTTCCAGCTCGTAAATGGAATCCGTGCGCGCCTCATCCACGCGGGGATGCTGGCTAGTAGGTCCGATGAACATGCCCGAGAACAGGTAGGACAGCGACGGATGGTTGTGCCAGTAACCGATCATGCTGCGAAGCAGATCCGGACGCCGTAGAAAAGCGCTGTCCGCCGAAGTCGCGCCACCGATTACGATGTGGTTTCCCCCGCCGGTCCCCGAGTGCTGCCCGTCCAACATGAATTTCTCCGTGCCCAGATGGCTTTCGCGTGCAAGCGCGTAAACCGTCTCGGTGTTTCGGACGAGCTCATCCCAGGATGCCGCCGGATGTATGTTTACTTCGATCACGCCTGGATCGGGGGTCACTTTGAGCACTCGGATTCTCGTGTCGAAGGGCAGCGCGTATCCCTCCAGCATCACCGGTATCGTGAGATAAGCGGCCGTCTCCTCGATTGCAGCGACGAGATCCAAATAATCAGCAACATATTCCACCGGCGGCATGAACACGTAAAGCTTGCCCTCGCGTGGCTGTATGCAGAGTGCCGGACGCGCGACCCATGCCG
>Ga0302324_100014263_pt1 | contig 16038 bp, 16 predicted proteins | sample Palsa_T0_1_FD_201949 | JGI IMG/M metagenome (GOLD analysis project Ga0302324, IMG submission 201949) | Peat permafrost microbial communities from Stordalen Mire near Abisko, Sweden - Palsa_T0_1 | ecosystem: Environmental > Terrestrial > Soil > Palsa > Peat permafrost | place: Sweden: Abisko...
GGGGCTACTCGCCCCCTCGACGCCTTCGGCGTCTCACCCCTCGGGGGCTATCGCCCCGAAAGGGGGCTGCGCCCCCTTGCCCCCTGCACCTGAAGTCGGTAACGGTTGGGGGGAGTTTGCGGGACTAACTCAGTTGGTAGAGTGCCAGCTTCCCAAGCTGGATGTCGCGGGTTCGAATCCCGTGTCCCGCTCCAAGTTCAAGCCCGCTCCGAAAGCACGGCGAAGCCCACGCCGACCGAGAGCCGCACACGACCGCCACGGGTTGCGGGGCCGGATATCCTCAGCGGGCGGTTTCTCAAGGTATTTATCGCGGTGACGAGCGTGCGTGTTCTCGTCGATCCGCGAGTCCAGCGGCAAGGACTCGGAACGATGCTCCTCCACGAATGTCAACGTGCGGCGCAGCAGGCTGGGGTCTTGGTTCTCCAAGCGTTCGTCGAAGGCGCCGCCGTGGCCGGGCGGGCTTTCGCGAATGCGCACGGCTTCATCGTATTCGTGCACGATCTCTTTCTGTCGCGCGACGCGCGTCCGTTCGGCGCTGCACTTCCGCCTGGAGTGCGCATACGCGCGTATGCACCCGAAACGAGTGACGACGAGACGTGGGCTGCGCTCTGCAACGCGACGCTCGTGCGAGACGCCGGCTTCGTGCCGGAGACGGCTACGTCCGTCGTGGGTTACACGCGCATGCCGGGCTTCTTCCTCGCGATCGCCGAAGCGGACGCGCCCGTCGGCTTCTGTCACGTCGAACGGCGTGGCGCCCAACGCCTCTACGCGCGCGCGGGCTTCACGTTCGACCGGGAGGCGTTCACGATGCGCAAGCTGCTAGAGTCTCGGCCATGACGATGCGAAGTGCAGAGCTCACGTGTGTGGCTTGTCTCGCACTCTCGTTCGCGTGCGGGTCGAGCAGCACACCGCACGATGACGCGGGCGTGGATGCGGCTGCGATGGATGCAGCGATGGACGCGTCCCACATGGATGCAGGCTGCCCGACCGTGGACGCCTCGTTCACGTGCAACGTGTCGTCGGTCGCCCCGTCCGAGCTCGGATGCGGAGACTGGGTGAGCGCCGCCAACGACAGCGGAACCAGCAGCTGCCCAAGCGCGGACGAGTGGGACACCGTTGGGAACAGCAACACGGGCGTCTGCACGTACACGTGGATTACGTCCGGCTCGCCCGATCTCTGCGAGCTCCCGCAATCGAACGACGGTGGCAGCGCGTTCACGTGGCTCTCGCCGGCGTGCACCGCGTGTCCATGACCTCGCTCGTTGAGCTCACTGGAGCGGCAGCGGAAAGAGCATGCTCTCGTCGACCCACATGGTGCCGGCGTCGGAGAGTTGGCGGTGCTGCCACGCGCCCCACCAATACGTGGTGTTGACCGCCGCGCTCGCGTCCTTGCCGAAGGTGCCGTCCCACATCACGGACGTCGCCGTACCAGGCGTGCTCGCATAAGCGGGATCATCACCGGCCGTGTTCGTCGAGGTGACCGAGACGTACGTCTCCACGGAGCCGGGTACGAGGCTGAAGGTGAAAGTGACCGGGAGCGTTTGTGTCGCCCCGTTCGTCGGAGACATCGCGGCGTAAGCGCTCTCGGGATACGAGACGTCGGCCGGGTCGAGGGGGAGATCGGCGCCTGACACTTCGACGGTGGTTCGCGCGATGCCGACCGACGGCGTCGAGAGCCCATTCGGATACCCCGCGTCGAGACCGCTCAACAAGAATGGATATCGGATGCCAATACCGACTTGGCCATCGGTGACCGCGAAATCGAACTTGCCCGTGGAATCCGTCTCCATGTAGTTCGCGGTTCCGTGCTCGGAGATGACGCCTGCCCCTCCGTCCCCGAGGATCTCTCCGACGTCCAGCGACAGCTGGTAACAGGACTGAGGCGCACCGCCGTACACGACCGTGCCGGTGACGTGGTGAAACGTCGGCAGCGTCGTCGGCTGCGGAATGCTCATGACGGGAAACGATCGACCGATGGGCGCGTTCGGTGGGCCGGACGTGAACTGCGCGGCCTCTTGGTCAAGGAGCCATTCACCGTTGCGGTCGATGACGTTGTCGGTGCTTCCCATGACGTGGAACAAGTACGAGTACGTACCGGTCGCGACTGAAGTCGCTTTGCCCGTCCACGTGCCACTGCCATCGGCCGAGAGCGAGACCATCGTGTAGCTGTTGAAGCTCGTGGTGGGAGGCCCGAAGTACACTTGGACCTGCGTCGCGCCCGCCCACTGCGGTCTGAAGCAGAAGTCGGCCTCACCCGCGGCGCCCGACGGTGCGGGGCACGGATTCGGAGAGAACGTGGGTGCACACGTGAACGGCAGCGCCTGCGCGTCCGACAGGTTCTGCCCTCCGTCGGTGCTCGTGTCGCCACCCGACGAGCCATCATTCATCACGGCGCTGTCGGGTTGAGCATCGGATTGCCCCTGCCCCCCGCTCGAGCACCTCGCGAGTGGGGTGGCGACCATCGACGCGAAGCACAACGCGGTGAGGATTCTATGTCCAAGCATGACGGCTGCCTTCGCAAGAAGGAGGCCATCATAACGCCCGCGGAAAGTCTCGGATTAGCGCCCTCCGCCATGGACGACTTCGATCAAGCCTTGATCGAATCGATCATCGGCATGCGTCCCCGTGATATCCGTTCGGGTCAACGTGATCCGCGTCTGCGTCGTTTCGCTGCCATTGCTCGTGTGCGCATGCAACAGCGCACCCGCGAGTACCTGCGTACCGTACGCGCCTTCGGTCGCAGCTGCAGGAGCGTCCCCCTCCACATGTACGGACGACTGCGTGAACTCGACGACGCTCCTCGGTGATGCGGCAACATCCTTTTTGGGGGACGCGGGTCCCTTCGATGTCTGTGCGGTGAACTGCACGTCAGCCGGCAACTCAGCGTGCGCCTCGGGGATGACGTGCTTCTCCTTCGAGCCGCTCACCGCTGCGTCTTATTGCGTCATCCCGTGCACCGTGAGCGACGGTGGAACCGACGGAGGTGACGGCGGGGCGATCGGCGACGCGGGAGCTTTGGACGGCTCGTGCCCGACACCGACGACGTGCAGCGCTGCGGGGTTTTGCCTGTGAAAGCCGCATTCGCGACGCTCATCGCGTGCGCGGCCCTCCCGAGCGTGGCCCGTGCGGACGGCTTCGACCAAGACAGCCAAGTGATGTTCGGCGTGATGGCATCGTACATCCCACAGCAGAACAACTTGCAAAGCGACGTCGCGGCCATCGGGCACTACGTGGCTTTTTCCCACAACATCGACTTCGTGTACGTCGGGATACGCCTCGCCCTCTTGTACGGCTGGTCGCCGAGCGGTGGTGGGCAGCAGTATCTCATCGATCCCGACGCGTTTTTAGGCGTGAAGCTGAAGGTCCTGACACCTCTGACCCTCAAGCTCGAGCTCGGCACCGGACCACTCGTGAACGGCGGCTCGGGTTTCTCGACGGCAATCATCGAGCACGGATACCTGCGTGGGGCCGCGCAGTTGAGAGTCGTCAAGTCGGTGTCCGTCGAAGCTTTTGCGGGCCCATCGCTCGTGATTGGGTCCACGGTGGTCGGAGCGTTCGCCGAATTCGGCTTGGGCTGCGGCTGGAGCTTTTAGGCGCTAAGCTTCTACGATCATGCTTGATCGTGGGGGTCGGCGCGGGCTTTGCGTGGCTGCCGTCTTGGTCGTCGCGTGTGGCTCACGCACGGAGTTGCTCGTCCCCGAGGAGACGGAAGCGAGCCTTCCTGATGTCCAGAACGACGTAGCCCGCGACGTCGCGCAGGAGCCCGACGTCATCGAGAAGGACACGAGCCCTCCCGTCGACGCCGCTCCCGACGTACCCATCTTGCCCCTCAACGGCACGCGCATCACGGCGGGATCAGCGAGCACGTGCGCCATCAATGCATCCGGCGGTGTGGAGTGCTGGGGCGAAGACTTCTACGGCGAGCTCGGGAACGGCACGACGGGCATGTTCAACACCCCCCAACAAGTCGTTGGCCTGACGAGCGGTGTCGTCGCCATCGCTGCGGATGTCTTCGGGGCGTGTGCCGTGACCGCAACCGGAACGGCAAGCTGCTGGGGCCAGAACAACTACGGGCAGCTTGGGAACGGCTCCTTCATCGGCAGTCAGGCACCTACGGCGGTCGGTGGCATCTCCACGGCGGTCGGCATTGCAGGCGGCGGCATCTACGCAAGCTGCATCCTCCTCGGAGGCGGTGGGGTCGAGTGCATGGGCGGCGACTACGACGGCAACCTGGCGCTCGGATCCATCACGTCGATGACCTACAACCAGGCGCAAGCGTCGAAGGTCACCGGCGCAATCGCGCTCGGGGGATCGGGCGTCGGCGGCACGACTGCGAATTGCGCCGTCATCGGTGACGGCACGGTGCAGTGCTGGGGGTTCATGGAGTACAGCCTCGGCGACGGCGTGACCGCGGCCTCGGGCGCGCCATTCGCCGTCCCTGGCATCACCGACGCCGTGCAAGTCGCCAGCTCGGGCGTCAACATCTGCATCGTCCTCGCGGACGGCACCCTCTCGTGCTGGGGTGAGAACCTCTGGGGAGAAGTGGGCGACGGGACGACGATCACCCGCAAGACCCCAGTGAAGACGCTCGTCACCAACGTCGTGTCGGTGTCGATCGGCAACTTCCACACGTGCGTCGTCACGAACCAAGGGAGCGTCGAGTGCGTGGGTTACAACGCAAGCGGCCAGCTCGGAAACGGGAGCAACTCGCTGGGCGCGACGACGACGTGGCAAGAAGCCCTCACCACGGGTGCCGTTGCCGTTGCGTGCGGGGACTCCCACACGTGCGCCTTGATGTCGGACGAAAAGGTCTACTGCTGGGGAAACAACAACGACGGTGAGATCGGTGACGGCACCTACATCAACCGCGATAGCCCCGTCGTCGTCACTGGGTTCTAAATTGGTCTTATGTGACCGTTCGAGCGTCCGTACCGCAAGGAAGCCCGATGAGAACCAAGGACGAACAAGAGGTCGTGGCGCGCGTCATCGACCGAACGACGGCAACCGCCCACGTCTTGGTGAGGGAGTCGACAGGCCTAACAGCTGCCGGAGCCCCGGCCAAGCGAGCCGACAAGCGCGTAGCACCACGGTTTGCCGTGTCGATGAGCGTCACGCTCGTCGGCGATCACAACTTTTACATGGGCCTCACGGAGAACCTGTCCGAAGGCGGCCTCTTCGTTCAAACCCAGACCACGCTGCCGATTGGTACGACGATCAAGGTCGAGTTCACGCTCCCGACATCCAGCACGACGCTCACCGTCGTCGGCGAAGTGCGCTGGGTTCGATCGCCCAACGCCGTCCGCGAGGAGCACGACAACTTCGGCAGCGACCAGGCCAAGCCAGGCATGGGCATTCAGTTCAAGGAGCTCACGCCCGAGACCGCCAAGGTGATCACGAAGTTCATCGGGCTTCGCAATCCCGAGTTCTTTACGGAGTGAGCGTCAGCGCCGAACGACGATGCGATTGCGGCCTGCGCGCTTCGCCTCGTAGAGCGCTTCGTCCGCTGCGGCGACGATGTTGGTGGCGTCTCCCTCGACGAGAAATCCGCCAACGCCGAGGCTCACCGTCAGGGCGATCGCTCGTCCGTCGTAGGCAAACGCCGTCTGCTGGACCGTCACGCGGATCCGCTCTGCGAGGACACCGGCGTCCGCGGGCGTCGTGCTGCGGCACACGACGGCGAACTCCTCGCCGCCGTAGCGCGCAAACGTGTCCTCCGCGCGAAGGACGGCCTGGATGACTGCGGCGAGCTTGCTGAGAACGTGATCCCCAGCGAGGTGCCCGTACGTGTCATTGACGTTCTTGAAGTGATCGATGTCGAGCATCACGAGCGCGAGTGAGGTCTTATGGCGGCGCGCGAACGCAACCTCGATGGCGAGCCGATCGAGGAAGTGCTTCTTGTTGAAGATCTTCGTCAACGGGTCGCGCAGCGCGGCGTCGTACATCTGACGCTGGAAGTCCTCCTCGAGCTTGTCGTGGTAGGTGAACTTCAGGATCGTGGTGGCGCCGAGCTGGATCTTGTCGCCGTCTCGCAGTGAAGCGACGGTCACGCGCTCGCCGTTGATGATCGTGCCGTTGGCGCTGCCGAGATCTTCGATGCGAACGTCGTTGGCCTCGATGACGATGCGGACGTGCTTGCGCGAGATGCTGTCATCACGCAGGCGAATCGTCGCGTCCCCGCCGCGCCCGACGAAGTTCTCCGCGCCGACGACTGGGTACATCTCGCCGACGTTGGGCCCCGCGAGCACGATGAGATACGGACGGTCACGCTCGGATTTCTTGGTGTGAATGAACGCGTCGATGCCAAGCTTGGTACGGTCGAGGTCGTCGTCATCGTCGTCAGTAGGCCCCATCGCGCGGCGAGCCTAGCTGCACATCACGCGCAGATCGACCGTGCGCCGCGTCAACGAGCCAACCGGGCAGTCGGCTTTACGTCGGACAATGAGCTATGCTTTCCTCTCGTTGCGCCCATGTCCACGATTGGAATGAATGCGCCCTGCCCATGCGGAAGTGGGCTCAAATACAAGGCCTGCCACGGCGCAGCGGATCCTCTCCCCGCCGCACCCGCACCCGCGGCCACCACCAAGCTCGTCGCCATCCGGCGGCCGACACCCGAGCAGGCTCGTGTGGCATCCGAGCGGCGGGCTGCACGGCTCACCGCAAAAGGGCCGAAGAAGCTCGTTCTTGCGTATCCCCACTACTCCACCGTGACGGCACCACCGCTCGGTGTGGCGTACCTCAAAGGCCACATCCAGCGGACGCTCCCCGAGTGGTCCGTCAAGGTGATCGACCTCAACCTCGAAGCGCACCAGCACGTCTTGCGCAGCGCGAACGGTACGCTCTTGCGCGCCGCCGAGACGTTTCACGGCGAGCACCCCGAGGAGTTTTACGATCGCCTCGACGACATGGTCCTCCATGCCCGCCACTGGACCCGCGAGATGCGCGTGGCGCTCGATCAACCCGCGCGAGACGCACGGGCTTTTTTGGGCAAAGAACCCATGCCTGCGGTCATCGAGCGACAAGCGGAGCTCCTCCTCGCGGAGGCGCCCACGGCGATCGGCATTTCGACGTGTTACGTCGAGCAGTTTTGCGTAGGCTTGTGCCTCGCGAAAGCGCTGCGACAGAGAGCGCCCGATGTGCCGCTGCTCTTTGGCGGGACGATGTTCAAAGAAGGCATCGACGGCGTATGGGCCGCAGAACGCTGGCCGGTCGACTACATCGTCGGAGGCGCGGGCGAGCTCCCGCTCGTCGAGATCCTCACGGGGCGTGCCGAATCCGGCACGGTCCCCGGTGTGACGCTCGTCGACGGGACGCAGCTGCGAACGACGCCGCCGTTCTACGACAACGACTTCAACGAGATCGCCGACGCAGACTTCTCCGACTTCGATCCTCACGCGTACTACAGCCCGAAGCCGGTCTACCCGATCCAGACGACGCGTGGCTGCTACTGGAAGCGCTGCACGTTCTGCAACCATTACAAGACCGTCGGCGGCAGCTACCAGCAACGCACGATCGAGAGCCTCATCTCGGAGATACGCAGGCACGTCAGCGCGGGCATTCGGCACTTCACGTTCGTTGACGACATCATTTCGCCCGCGCGCTTCAACAACATATCGAAGGCCATCCTCGAGGCCGGCCTCGACATTCGCTACTACGCGATGACACGGCCGATGAAACACTTCACGCGCGAGTCGCTGAAGCGCATGTACGACGCGGGGTGTCGCTTCATCTTGTGGGGCATCGAGAGCGGCTCGCAGCGGGTGCTCGATCTCATGGAGAAAGGCACCATCGTCGCCGAGGTGGAGAAGTGCCTCGAGCTCTCGGCGGAAGCAGGCATCAAGAACCACGTCTTCGTCATCTGCGGGTTTCCCACGGAGACGCGCGAGGAGTTTCAGGAGACGCTCGACTTTCTCGAGCGCGTTAGGCCGCACGTCCATTGCGTTCACAAGACGCTCTTCGGCCTCGAGCGGGGTACGCCGGTCTTCGACAACCCCGAGAAGTTCGGGATCACGCGGATGAAGACGGAGGGCGGCGTGCTGTACGACTTCGACTGCACGCTCGGCATGACCCGCGCCGCGGCCCGCCGCGCCCTCGATTCTGCCAGGCCGTTCTTCCGATCATTTGCCGCAGGCAAAGCGATCGAAAAAGGCGACTTCCGCTTTCGCGATCACATGTTGCTTTTGTACTGCCGGGACGAAGACAAACGACGGCGCGACGCCGAGCTCGCTGCCTCGGCTCAGTGACGGTCAGAGCGCGTACTTGGTCAGGAGCGCGCTTCGATCAAGGTCGCACGGCGCTCGAACGGCGTCAGCCCCGTCCACCGCTTGAACGCGCGAAAGAAGGCGCTCGGCTCCGAGAATCACAACAGAAACGAGATCTCCGCGAAGGACATCCCGTCCCCCATGTAACGATCGGCGAGCTCGCGGCGCATCTCGTCACGCACGATCTGAAACGACGTCCCGTCGTCCTTCAAGCGGCGCTGCAAGCTCCGCCCGGTCATCCCGAGACGCTTGGCGACGGTGTCGAGCTGGGCGTCGTCGCTCATCAGCGCAGCGCGAAGCGCACGCCTCACCTGATCCGTCAGGAGGGGATGCGGCGAGGTGCGGGTGCGCTTTTCCTCCGCAGTGGGAAGCAGGATGGCGAGGAGATGCGGGTCGGCGGTTCGAAGCGGTGCGTCGAGGACGCTGCCGTCGAACACGATCTCCGTGTGCTGCGCTCCGAAGCGAACCGGTGCCTCAAAAAAAGCGCGGTGTGAGTCGTGAGCGTTGCTCGTGCGATGCGCAAAGCAGACCTCGGCCACACGGAAGGCGCTCCCCTGCATCGTTCGCGCATGGCGCGCGACGAGCGCGAAACAGAGCTCGTGCGATGCTGGAGCCGGGGCTTGGCTCTCGGTGATCACGCGGAGAGCACACCGCGAGCCGCCCTCGTCATGCGTGGGGACCAAGCCGACCTCGACCGCGTCGTCGAGAATGCCGAGGTAACGGCACCACTGCACGAGAGCATCGCGCAACGTCGGCGCCGAGCGACACACGTACTCGACGATGCCGAACGCTCCCTGCGGCGTGGCCTCCGCGATGTGAAGCGCGAGCAGTGGGTCGCCGCTCAGTCGAATGGCCTCGGCCCACGCCACGCAGAACTGCGCTGGCGATACGCGCGCCTCGGGGTCCGCGAGCATCTCGGGCGTGAGATCGGTCGCGTCGAAAAACCGTGCGAGCGCAACGGGTGACGGTTCGAGGACCTGGGCGAGCGGGCGCACGAGGATGACGCTAATGGACGCCCGGCTGACCACGCGCCCCATCGTATCAACCAAGCTGGGAAAAGACTGCTAGCCATCCGAGACCCGCAGGCAGCGCGAATGCGGCGGACCGCCACGCAGCGCGGTCGATGCCTTGCCTGCGGACGAGCGGGATCCCGATCGCGACGAGATCGCCGAAGTCCATCAGCGCGTTGAAGACCAGCACGAACCCGAGCGCGGCTGGATGCGTGAGCGCATAGAAGACGAGCACGCCCAGCCCAACGTCTCGCACGCCGAAGAGCCGCGCCATGAGTCGCGCGGTCGCGGTGTCGTGGTTCTTGGGAAAGCCCATCATGCGCGAGCTTGGGCCCGCAGCGAGAAACGGAGCGAGGCCGAGGATGATGCGGCCGATGCCCATGGCGAAGATGACGTAGGTAAGCATGTGTTCCTTTCACAACCATTCTTGGATGACACGGCGGAGCATGTAGACGCCGAAGATGGGCATCGGGAGCGAGGTCACGAGCCCGGAGTTACCGTGAAGTGTCCACAGCGCGCGCAGGAGGTGATGCGCTTCGGCGACGAGCGAGAAGCCGATGACGCTCACCACGACCAGTCGCTGTCGGCCACCAGCCGCGAAGAGGAACGTGGTCAATAGCGTGATCGCGAGCATGATCTGGAAAACGAGGTAGCTCGCATGACGCGGCGAGAGGCTGGCAAGCGGCTCGAACGCACGAACGATCAGCGCGTCGTCGTGCATGCCCGTGAGGCCCTCCTCGACGAGGTGCGGCACGTAGAGCGCGAACGCGATTCGAAGCAGGCGCGTCATCGGGCGTTCACTTCGTTCACGCGCTCGCGCATGAACTCGACCACCGCTCGTTGCATTTGTTCGACGCCGGGCTCCTCGGTGGGCATGTGGCTCGCTCCCTCGAGGACCACCATGCGTTTCGGAGCGGCGAGGCGATCGAAGAAGCGGCGGCTGAGCGAGATCTCCGTCATGCGATCGACGCCGGGGTGCGTGAGGAGCACCGGGCAGCGGTCGAAGTCCTCGGGCTCGATGTCGGGCGCGGTGTGCATCAACGTGCGGAGGAACCGCGCCGGCACCCAGTTGCCACCACCCAGCGGATCGCTCGAGCAGAGCGCCGCGAGCTCTGGCTTGTTCGAGATTCGATTCATCTTGGTCATGCTACGCATTGGAAGCGGGAAGCCGTCGGTCACGGTCTTGAGGTTCTCGAGCAGCCACAACCCGGCACTGCCGAGGAGCTTCGTGCGGGCAAAGCCCTGACGCACCGCAGGCTCGCGGGGATCGGCGAGCGTCGTCGCGACGAGCCCGACGACGTTCCCTGGTTCGAGGCGGTGACTCGCGACGACGTGATAGGCGAGCAACCCACCGAGGCTCACACCGAAGAGCACGACGGGCCGCGCATCACGCGCGATCTCCGCTGCGATGAGATCGACGACGCAATCGATCCACAGCGAATACACGAAGCGGTCGCGCGGGACGGCCGTGAGCCCGTACCCCGGGAGATCCGGCGACACCGTCTCCCACCCGTGCCGTCTCGCGATGACGGCGGCGGGGGCCATCACGCGCCCGTATGCACCCGCTCCGTGGAGCACGATGACCTTCAGCGGAGACTGCGGGACGGCGAGACGATCGAGGTGAACGTCGAGGCCATTCCAACTCCACCACTCCTCCGTGGGCGTCGTCTCGGGCGTGCAGCGCATCGATTCGGGGAAGAAGGCCTGGTACCGCTCCCACCCGAGGATGTCGGCGTAGTGCGTTCGTGCGGTGCGAGCTTCGACGTTGCGTGTGGAGGTCAGTGCTTGAACGGTCATGGAGCGTGAAATACGTCTCCCGACCCCCAAACGCATTGACCGCCGACGACGAACGATTGACCGGCCGCACCACGCGCCGACATCAAACGGCTCTGCACGTCAAGACAATATGACGAGCAACACCGCTGAGGGTTGCCATCTGCCGCGAGCATGTTCAAATTCCGCGCGTCATGCTCGAGATGGTCACGACGTGGTTGGTGGGGGCGATGCTTCTGTGGGTGCCCCCACAACGCGATGTGGATCGTACGAGATACGAGTCGATCGCGCAGGATCTCGTGAGCGTCGTCTACGACGAGCAAGAGCAGCCCGTGTTCACCGGCGACGGCGGGCGCGCGAAGACCGCGCTGCTCATGGCGTCGATCGCCAGCTTCGAGAGCGGCTTCAGAGCCGACGTCGACGATGGGCGCACCACGGGCGATCACGGGCGCTCGTATTGTCTGATGCAAGTGCAGGTCGTCGGTAAGTCGTCCGAGGGCTGGACGGGCCACGATCTCGTCACCGATCGCACGAAGTGTTTTCGTGCGGCGCTCAAGCGCATCCGCATCAGCTTCGATTGGTGCAAGGACCACGCGCTCGAGGATCGCCTCGCCGGTTATACGAGCGGCACGTGCACCGACGGCGAGCACCTCTCGCGTGATCGCATCTGGCGCGCGAAGGCCTATTGGGCGCGGACGCCATTCGTACCGCCCGACGATCTCATGCTCTGACTTGACGCGCGGAGCTGCCTCTACGAAAAAGCGTGGGTGCCGATCGCCAGCGACTTGCCCCTCGAGCTCGAGCGCATGCTCGTGCGTGAGCTCGTGCTCGAGTGGCGGCGGATCAACCTCGGGTACTTCAAGGATGCTCTGATCGCACCGGTGCTCGCGATGACACTCTCACGTGCGCACCTCGGCCTCTGGCGCGGTGCAACGCGTACACTCGAGATCTCGCGTCCACTCGTGCTCTCCCATCCGTGGGGCGCCGTCGTCGAGGTGCTCAAGCACGAGATGGCTCACCAGTACGTCGACGAGGTCCTCAAAGTGAACGACGAGACGGCGCACGGCCGAGCGTTTCGTGAGGTCTGCAGGAGGTGGGGGATCGACGCGGCGGCGGCGGGCGTTCCGCGAGGCGAAGGCGAGAGCGACGAGGGTGACGAACGAAAGCGGGTGGTCGAGCGGGTGGCACGGCTGCTCGCGCTCGCCGAGAGTCCCAACGTTCACGAGGCGGAAGCGGCGATGGCAGCCGCGCAGCGTCTGATGCTCAAGTACAACGTCGCGCTGAAGACGGCAGGCACCCTGCAAGAGTATGCGTTTCGTCACCTCGGTGAGCCTTCGGGCCGAGTCGGGGAAGCCGAGCGCGTGCTTGCGGCGATCCTCGCCAAGCACTTCTTCGTCGAGGTCATCTGGGTTCCCGTGTATCGGCCGCTCGAGGGCAAGCGTGGCAGCGTCCTCGAGATCTGTGGCTCGCCCGAGAACCTCGCGATGGCCGAGTACGCTCATGCGTTCTTGCTTCACACTTCCGCCGAGCTTTGGGACGAGCACAAGAAGAAGACGGGCGAGACGAGCAACCGTGAAAGGCGGACGTTCCTCGCCGGCGTCATGACGGGCTTTGCGGACAAGCTCGCGCACCAAGCCAAGACGACCGCGTCCGCCGGTTTGGTGTGGCTGAAGGACGCGGACCTCGGCGTTTTCTACCGCGCGCGCCATCCTCACATTCGCAACGTCCGTTACGGCGGTCAGCGTCGAACGCCGACGTTCGCGAGCGGCAAGGAAGCGGGCACGCGCATCGTGTTACGCAAGCCCATGCACGAGGCGACCGTGTCGCGCGGGAGGCTCCTTCCACGATGAACAAGACGCGCGTCAAGACGACGATCGGTTCACTCGAGATCACGTACGAGGGCAAGGCCGTTACGGGCATCAAGCTGGTCGAAGGTCCGAAGACGCCGGTCGCTCGCTCGAAGGACGTGCCTTCGTTCGTGCAGGACTTGGCGCATGCGCTCGAGCTGCATCTCGCTGGGAAGACGCAGGACTTCTCCGGCGTACCGCTCGACTACACGGGGCTGCCCGAGTTCCACACGCGCGTTTACAAGGCGTCGCGTTTCATCGCATCGGGAGCCAGGATCACGTACGGCGAGCTCGCCGCGCGCGTCGGCTCTCCCGGCGCCGCGCGCGCCGTGGGGCAAGCCATGGCGAAGAATCCGTTCTTCGTCGTCGTACCATGCCATCGGATCACGTCGGCGGCTGGCGCCGTCTCGGCGAAGAGCGATCTCGGCGGCTTCTCTGCCCCTGGCGGTGCGGTCACGAAGCGGCGCATGCTCGAGATCGAAGGCGCGTTCCTCGAACCCCCGCCGTTCGATGTCGTACGCGCGCTGCGTGAGCTGCGAAAGCGGGACCCAGTGCTCGGGAAGGTCATCGACCGGACCGGCGATCGTCGTCCACGCATCGAGCCTTTGAAGAGCATCTTCGAAGCGCTCGGCCGATCCATCGTGTACCAGCAGCTCAGTGGTCGTGCGGCGGGTGCCATTCATCGCAAGTACGCGGCGCTCTTTCCGCATCACCGCCCGACACCCGAGCACCTCGCGAAGCTCTCGGATGTAGCCGTTCGCGGGGCAGGCCTCTCCGGGGCCAAGCTCGCCGCGCTGCGCGATCTCGGACGGAAGACGATCGCGGGCGACATCCCCACCGTCTCGCGGATGCGCTCGATGACGGATGACGCCATCATCGAGTCGCTCACACGCGTCCGCGGCATTGGTCCGTGGACGGTCCACATGCTGCTCATCTTCCGTCTCGGGCGCCCGGATGTGCTCCCGACGGCTGACTACGGTGTCCGCAAAGGGTTCGCGAAGACCTACGGCAAGCGCGCCCTCCCCAACGCCCGCACCATCGAGAAGCACGCCGAGCGCTGGCGCCCGTGGCGGAGCGTGGGCAGCTGGTACATGTGGCGCGCGCTCGAGTGACGTCACGTGGGTTGCGCGGCGTCGGGGCTCCCGACTACAACGCGCCCATGCGCACCGTCGCCCTCCTCGCACTCACGTTTGCGGTCGTCGTTCCCCAAAGCGCGCGCGCTGACGAGGGGCTTTGGCCGTTCGACATGGTCCCCAAGGACGCCATCGCGAAAGCCCACAACGTCACGCTCACCGACGCGTGGCTCGATCACCTCCGATTGTCGACCGTCCGCATCTCGGTCGGCGGAACGGGATCGTTCGTGTCGCCCACCGGGCTCATCTTGACGAACCACCACGTCGCGTCCGATTGCATCTCGAAGATCGCGTCGTCTGCCCACAACTACATGGACGAAGGCTTCTACGCGGCGCGGGATGGCGGAGAAGCGAAGTGCCCCGACATGGCGGTGGATGTCCTGGTCGCGACGGAAGACGTCACCACCACCGTCATCGCCGCCAAGCAACCGAGCATGACCGACGCCGACGCGAACGTCGCGATGAAAGCGAAGATGGGTGAGCTCGAGAAGGCGTGTACCGAGAAGAACGCTGCCGCCATGCGATCGGACGGCGTCTCGGCGCGATGTGAGGTCGTGACGCTCTACGCGGGCGGCAAGTACCACCTCTATACGTACCGCCGTTACACCGACATCCGGCTCGTCTTCGCGCCGGAGTCTGCGATCGCGTTCTTCGGCGGCGATCCGGACAACTTCACGTACCCGCGCTTCGACCTCGACATGGCGCTCTTCCGTGCCTACTCGGGCCAGAAGCCGCTCGTGCCCGAGCAGTACTTGAAGTGGAGCGCGGAGGGCCCGAAGGACGGCGCGGTCACGTTCGTCAGCGGCAACCCAGGCACCACGCGCCGCCTCGCGACCGTCGCCCAGCTCGAGCAGATCCGCGACGTATCGTATTCGCGCGCGCTCGACAGCCTCAAACACGAGCGCGATCTCTTGAAGGACCTCTCCACGCAAGGTCACGAATACGAGCGGGAGGCGCGCGAGAACATCTTCGACGTGGAGAACTCGATCAAGGCGCTCACGGGTTACCTCGGCGGCCTTCGCGATCCGGCGCTGATGAGGATCAAGAAGGACGACGAAGCTTCCCTCCAAAAGGCCATCGACGCAGACGCGACGTTGAAGACGCAATACGGCACGACCATCGCGGACGTGGCCAAGGTGCAAGCCCAAGTGCCGAAGCTCTACCCGAGCTACGGCGCGCTCGAGCGCCTCGGTGATTCCGCACTGCTCAGCGCAGCGCGCCACCTCGTTCGCATGGCTGACGAGACAGCCCTGCCGAGCACCCAGCGCTTGCGTGAATACCGCGACGCGAACCTCGACGACATCAAGCTCGAGCTGTTCTCGGCCGCGCCCGTGTATGGCGCAGTGGAAGTCGTCGCCATCCGCGCGTGGATGGACCGCGCCCAGCGGGATCTCCACGATCAACCGGACGTGCTCGCCAAGATCCTCGGTGGCAAGAGCTCGGCTCGCGCCGCACGCGACCTCGTCGTCGGGTCACGCTTGTTCGATGTGTACGCCCGCCGAAAGCTCTTCGATGGCGGGAAGACGGCGATCGCCGCCTCCGATGATCCCGCGATCGTCTTGATGCGAGCCATCGACGAAGCATCACGTGCGGCGCGCAAGAAGTACGAGGACGCGGTCGAGGCTCCCATGCGGCAGCTCGGTGAGAAGGTCGCGCGAGCCACGTTCGCGGTGCGCGGAACCTCCAGGTATCCCGACGCTACGTTCACGCTGCGCCTCTCGGTCGGCGTCGCCAAGGGGTACACCGAAGGCGGCAAGGCCATCCCCTACTCGACCGACTTCGCCGGCATGTATGCCCACGCGACCGGTAAAGACCCGTTCAAGCTCCCGCGGCGGTGGCTCGACAAGAAGCCCGCACTGACGCTGTCGACCAAGCTCAACTTCGTGTCGACCGACGACATCATCGGCGGCAACAGCGGGAGCCCCGTCGTGAATGCGCAAGGCGAGCTCGTCGGTCTCATCTTTGTCGGAAATATCTCGAGCCTCCCCAACAACTTCGTTTATCGAGAGGTCACCGA